>CAFBLU010000003.1_pt1 | contig 99989 bp, 96 predicted proteins | sample 7268271 | NCBI WGS metagenome assembly CAFBLU01 (sample SAMEA6814044, study PRJEB35770) | freshwater metagenome | biome: Freshwater; feature: Freshwater reservoir; material: water | place: Czech Republic | collected 2017-05-23 | depth 30m m
CTCCAGCTGAGGCTGGGGGCACCGTGTGGTGTCAGTACGACGAGAGCTACTGGGAGACATGCTCGACGACTAAGACCTTCACCGGGCTCGCGGACGGCGTTCACTACCTCTACGTGATGCAAGAAGACGCAGCTGGGAATAACTCCACAGCCTCTCCGAGCAACATGGCTTATGTCTCCTGGCGAGTAGACAACGTCGCTCCCGCAGCCCCAGTGATTAGTGGTCCAGCGGCCTTGACTAATAGCCGGTCAGCGTCCATCCCAGTGTCAACTGAGGGCGGAGCAAGTCTCACATGCTCGGTGGATAGCGGATCGTATTCGGCTTGCACGGCGCCAGTCTCGCTGTCGGGGCTTGCTGACGGTGGGCATAGCCTTTCTGTCAAGGCAACTGATGCAGCTGGTAATACGGGCTCATCTGCTTCAGCTAGTTGGACGATTGATGCGACCCCTCCGTCGACTCCCACCATCAGCGACTCGCCTGCTGCTCGAACGCAGTCGAGTTCCGCGAGCGTCGCGTTCAGTGGCGACGACGGCGCCAGCTTTACCTGTTCGGTTGATGGTGGGGCGTACTCAGCTTGTGCATCGCCTAAGGCTCTGAGCGGGCTTGCTGATGGGGAGCACAGCTTGGCTGTGAAGGCTGTTGATGGTGCCGGTAACGCAAGTGATCCCGCAACAGCGTCTTGGACGGTTGATGCGACCGCGCCAGCAGCCCCAGATGTGACCGGTGTTCCTTCACCAGCGACGATCGCAACAAGGGTGACCGCAGCGATCAGCGGTGAGCCGGATGCAACATTTGCCTGCTCGGTTGACTCGGCCGCCTACACAGCGTGTGGTGCGACGTTGAGCGCGAACAATCTAAGCCTCGGGGTGCATGTCATCCGGGTACAGCAGACCGACCTGTCAGGCAATACCAGCGAGGCTGCTACACGGACCTGGTCCGTCGTTGTACTTAACGCGCCAAGGCTCCTTTCGAAGGTTGGACTCTCATTGGCTCCGAAGACGAAGATCGTAACTTTGAAGCTCAACGCAAGCGCTGACAGGTCCTACGGGATCAGCAACTCGGTGACTGCGCTTGAGTACTACAACAAGTTTCCTAGGCCAAAGGATTCCGTTACACGGAACCTGAGTTTTGTTGTTGGCTACGCGACCACGGTGAAGCTGAGGGCTGGTCAGGTTGCCTGTTGGCTAAGGGTTAGGGACAACCTGGGCAAATGGTCCACCTGGTACCGGACGCAGTCCTAGCTAAGACCGTGGAGGTAATAGACCGCGTGCGTTGTTGTCGACGCGTGGCGATGGGCTGCGAGTTCGCGGTATTCAGGCGAGTTCCACCAGCCCTGTAGCGCTTCCTCGGATGGGAACTGGATCATCACCGTGCGGCCATCTGCGTGCTCGCCCTCAAGGACGACTGCGCTGTCGTCGAATGTCACGAACCGTCCGCCGTGTGCCTTGAGAATCGGGAAGAATCCCTTCTCGTACACGCGGTAGCCATCTGGGTCATTGACTGTGAAGTGTGCGATGAAATGAACGCCGGGGGATTCAGACATGGATGAGTGGCCTTTCGGTTATTGGCTACCGAGCCTACTAAGCTCCCCCCATGACCACGGGAGCTCTTGAGAAGAAGTACGCGGATGTCAACGGTAAGAGGATGGCTTACCACGAGGCTGGTGAGGGAGAGGCGGTGCTCTTCCTACACGGGAATCCAACATCTTCATACCTGTGGAGAGATGTGATTCCGCATGTGTCTGGTCTCGCGCGCTGTATCGCCCCAGATCTGATTGGTCACGGCGATTCCGACAAGCTCGACGACTCTGGCCCGGAGTCTTACCGCTTCGTTGAGCACCGTGCCTACCTGGATGGGCTGCTTGACCAGCTTGATCTCGGCGACCGCATCACCTTGGTACTCCACGATTGGGGATCGGGCCTCGGCTTCGACTGGGCCAATCGTCACCGGGAGCGCGTGGCCGGAATTGTTTACATGGAGGGCGTGGTCAAACCACTGACCTGGGATGACTGGCCCCAATCAGCCAAGGGGATCTTCCAAGGGATGAGATCGGAGCAAGGAGAGGGGATTGTCTTGGATAAGAATCTGTTTGTTGAGGCGATCCTCCCGTCCTCGATAATTCGCGACCTTGCGGATGAGGAGATGGCCGAGTACAGAAGGCCGTTCTTGGAGGCCGGCGAGGCCCGCAGGCCAACGCTTTCATGGCCTCGACAGCTGCCGATCGACGGAACCCCAGTTGATGTGGTCGCGATTGTCGACGCCTACTCATCATGGCTCGCACGCTCTGAGGTTCCAAAGCTTTTTGTGAATGCCGATCCTGGATCGATTCTGATCGGCGAGCAGCGTGAGTTCTGTCGAAGCTGGCCAAACCAGACAGAGGTCACTGTTCCCGGCCTGCACTTCATTCAGGAGGACAGTGCTGATCTGATCGGGCGTGCAATTGCCCAGTGGCTCACGGGTCTAGCTGCAGCCTGACGCGCACACGGGTGGGCTAGGGCTGCCTGGTGATCCCATGCCGTACCCTGCCAACGATGCGTGCACAACAGATCTCAGAACTAGGCGGACCGGACTCACTCACACTCGTTGACTTGCCTGACCCAGTAGCCGATGCCGGGTCCGTACTGATTGAGGTTCACGCAGCGGGCGTCAGCTTCCCCGACCTTCTCCTCAGCCAAGGGCTCTACCAAATGAAGCCGGAGCTTCCTTTCGTACCTGGAGTGGATGTCTCGGGAGTAGTCATCACAGCGCCCGAGGGTTCCGACCTCAAGCCCGGTGATCGTGTTGCCGCCATGACAGGACTGGGTGGCTTCGCTGAACTTGCAGCCGCTCCCGCGATGCTCACATTTGCAATCCCCGACTCGCTCTCCTTCGAGGCCGCGGCTGGGTTTGTGATGAATCACCACACAGCCGTGTTCGCGCTTCAACGCCGTGGGGCGGTGCAGACAGGGGAGACCGTTCTGATACTCGGGGCTGGCGGCGGCGTAGGAACAGCCGCCATCCAGGTCTCCCATGCCTTGGGGGCCAAGGTCATTGCTGTTGCTTCAAGCGATGCCACCCGTGCGGCGGCAGCGGCCGCTGGTGCCGAGACAGTTCTTGACGGCGCGGGTGACTGGGGTCCCGAGGTGAAAGAACTGACAGGTGGGCGTGGGGTTGATGTCGTTGTTGATCCCGTCGGCGGCGAGGCGTTCACGGCTGGACTCCGTTCCCTTGCCCCTGAGGGCCGCCTGCTCGTGATTGGTTTCGCAGCGGGGGCGATACCCGAGATTGCTGCCAACCGGATTCTCCTTCGCAATGTCTCAGTGGTCGGCGTGAACTGGGGTGGGTTCATTGCGGGACATCCTTCCTATCCGGCTGAAGCAGCAGCTCAGCTAGCCGAATGGCTCGAGCAGGATCTGATCCGCCCTGAGGTGGGTCTCAGCTATTCCTTTGATGACTCAGCGCAGGCGTTGCGTGATCTTGGCGACCGCAAGGCGGTTGCTAAGTCTGTGATTCGCGTCAAGACCTGATCTGGGGATTGCTCAGCGACAGGGCAAACTGCCCTGCGCTGTCAGTCTCAAACCAGGCAATCTCGAGTCCAGCGTTGGCCAGGTCCTGCTGAAGCCTCTCCGGTGTGAATTTGGCGCTCACCTCGGTCAGGATCTCCTCACCCGGCGCAAAGACCACCTTCAGTCCGCCCAGGGCCTGAATAGTCACCTCCTGAGTCATGGTTGAACGCAGACGCATCTCGATTTGCTCCTGTTGCTCGTTGTAAATGGCCACGTGTTGAAAGGCGTTGGGATCGAAGTCAGCGTCAAGCTCCCGGTTGATCACCTCAAGAACATTCCGGTTGAAGGCCGCAGTGACTCCCTGCGAGTCGTCATATGCCGCTTCCAACGGCTTGCGGTCCTTGACAAGGTCAGTGCCTAGTAGGAGGTAGTCATTTGGCCGCAGTATCGAGCTGATTCCGGCTAGGAGATCGGTTCGGTCAACCCCAACAAAGTTGCCGACCGTTCCGCCCAGCAAAGCGACGATTCGCGGACCATCGCCAGCCGGCACTGCATCCATGTGTCTGAGGAAGTCTCCGGCGACGCCGTGGACTTGGACTCCGGGGTATTCAGCCGCGATTGCCTCGGATACTTGCCGAAGTTGTTGCTCGGCCACGTCCACCGGAACGTACCTCTGAAGGGTTCCGGCGTTGTCAAGCGCAGTAAGGAGTACGCGCGTCTTTTCAGCACTGCCGGCACCGAGCTCAACCAGCTCGGTTGCCCTGGTCAGTCGGGCCATCTCAGCAGATTGAGCGACAAGGATTTCTCTTTCAGCCCGGGTTGGGTAGTACTCGGGGAGCTCGCAGATCCGTTCGAAGAGGTCTGCTCCAGCTGAGTCGTAAAAATGCTTCGGCGGAAGTGTTTTGGGGATTGAAGTAAGACCGGCGAGTACGTCGTCAGCGAGAGTTCTCTGAGTAGCGTCTGCCAGCAGCGTTGTCACGGTCACATTCTGTGATGAGTGGGGCAAAGGTTTCACGCGTCAGCGGCCAGCCGTACGCCAGAAAAGATCTGTTGCCGCTGAGGAAGATCCCAGTTGCGGAATGTGCTGGACGCAACGCGGGGTGAGGTTGCCCAAGACCCGCCCCGGAGGACCCTGTACTTATCCCCAAAGTAGACCTCGGAGTACTCGCGATAGGGAAAAGCTTGGAAGCCGGGGTATCCGCGGAAGCTGGTCGACGTCCACTCCCAGCCGTACCCGATCTCGTTGAGCAGGCCGGCTGCGGCTGCGGCCTCCCACTCGTGCTCGGTTGGAAGTCGGCATCGCGAGAATCTGGCAAAGGCCTCCGCCTCATGGAAAGAGACGTTGGTGACGGGGGCGCGAGGGTCGGCAGTTGTCCAGCGCAGCGGTGTCGTTGTCGCTGTCGCGGTTCTCCATTCCCAGCCGTCCGGGGACCAGAGTTCCTCTCTTGAATACCCCTCGGCCTCGATGAAGTCGGTCCAGAGCTGATGACTGACTGGGCTTGTGGCGATTGCGAATGAGTCAAGACTGACCATGTGGCGGGGCCGCTCGTTGTCGTAGGCGAAACCGTCGTTGTCTGCTCCGACGTAGGTCCCGCCCGCTGGGATGACAACGTTTGGAAGGTCGCTGCCCGCGGCGATCTCAAGTCCGGTTGGCGGCTCATCTGAGCTGAGCAGTTGTCCTAGTGCCATTGTCTGACGCATGGTCTCTGTGTGCTGGAGTTCATGCCGTATGACCATCTCGTGAAGGAAGTCATGGACGCCTAGTCGGTTGGTGCCCTCGACTACTCTGGCCCGGACGGCCAAGAGGTAATCAAGAGCCTCAGGGTACGTGAGCAGCTCTAGATCACCACGAACCTGTCTGGGTGACTCAAATGCGTCATACAGGGCTGCGAGTTCAGGATGGAGCAGGTCCATGCCGAAGGTCCGGTGGGCGAGCCAAAGGTCCTCGTAGGCAGCTATATGGCCCAAGTCCCAGACCAGAGGGCTCATCAGCGGGTCAATCACGCGTTCCATGTCCGACTTGCTGATCTGCGCGACAAGGGCGAGCGTTTCGCGGCGGGCGGTCTCCAAGGCGGAAAGCTGGTCGGCTTGGTCAGGTAAGTCGCTTGTCCGGGTGCTTGCCATCAGAGAGTCACTCTAACTCCAGCTTCCGTCAGCGGCTAGGCTTTCATTCACAATGCGACTGATCAAATTCCTCTGCGGGCCGTTCTTCATCTTTGCGGGCGTCATGCATTTCGTACGGCCAGGCTTCTACCTTCAGATCATGCCGCCGTGGCTGCCCGCTCATGAGGCAATGAACTACGCAAGCGGCGCTGCTGAGGTAGTTGGCGGCGCGGCCCTCATGTGTCCTGATCCGAAGGTCCGGAGGGCAGGTGGTTGGTTCACGCTGCTGACGCTTCTGGCGGTCTATCCGGCCAACATTCACATGGCGCTGAACCCTGAGGACTATCCCAATGTTCCGGGTGGGCAAGCTGGGCTGATTGCGAGGCTGCCTTTCCAAGCCGTCTTTGTTGCGTGGGTCTGGGGCGCGATGAATCGCGGCCGGACTAGCTCCGACAGCTGACTCCGCTGCTACCTGCGGCCTATGAGGCCCGGGGGCCCAAGGTGACCGGAAGCGCCTTGAGCTGGTTTACGAACCCGGATACGACATGTGTTGGGGTGCCGTCGAGTTCCATCTCGGGATAGCGGGAGAAGGTTTCCTCCAAGAGGATCTTGAGCTCAAGTCGCGCGAGCGCTGATCCAAGGCAGAAGTGCCGGCCACCCGCCCCAAAGGACTGGTGGGTTGGGTTTCGCTCCACGTCAAACTCGTCGGCTCGCTCAAACTCGTCCTCATCGCGCCCGGCTCCGATGTACCACATGACAACCTTGTCGCCCTCCTTAATCTCCTGCCCGTTGATGACCGTGTCCTTGGTCGCCGTACGGCGGAAGTGAGCGAAAGCAGGGAACATTCTCAGTGACTCTTCAACCGTGCTGGGGACAAGGTCCATGTTCGCCAGCAGCTTGGCCTTCTGGTCTGGGTGCTCAAGGAGTGCTCTGACCGCGCTTGAGAATGTTGACTTGGTGCTGTCGTTGCCGGCTGCCATCAGGAGGAAGAAGCCCATGATGATCTCGTGGTCCTCAAGCTTTTCGCCGTCCACCTCTGCGTGGACGAGGACACTGGTGAGGTCCTCGGTTGGGTTCTCGCGGCGGGCGTTGACCAGTGCCTGAGCTTTCTCGAAGACGAGCGGCATGTCGCGCTCCATGATTGATTGCAGGCCCTCGGGGTTCACATCGGGATCGTTTGCGGCAAGGATCGTGTTGATCAAGTCTGACCAGATCAGAACATCCTCATCTGCGATGCCCATGAAGCCGCAGATCACGCGGGCAACAACCGGCTGGGCGATGTCGTGGACTATCTCGCACGTCTCCTGCCCATCGAGCTTGTCGAGTTCCTCGCGCACGATTTGACGGATTTCGTCCTCGTGCATCGCAATGCGCTTCGGGGTGAAGCCGCGCTGGAAGAGCGCCTTCAGGCGGTCGTGCTTGGGAGGGTCCATCGCAATGAACATGCTCTGCATTAGCTCGAGTGGCAGTGCGCCAGTGGCTGCGAGTATGCCTCCGCGCTCTGATGAGAAGGTTTCCCAGTCGCGGCTGACGGTCCTTAAGTCTTCGGCCTTGGTCAGCGACCAGAAGCCAGGCTCGTCGGGAAAGTCGAGCATGTCGGCTGTGAAGTGCACCGGGCATTCGCTGCGGAGCCGCTTGAAGAACTCGTAGGGAGGACCGTCCGCCCACATTTCCTCATCAAATGCTGGGATCTCGTCAAGTGGGATTTCCTGCTCTGACATCCGGCTCTCCTCTGCTTAGTGGCGACCAGCTCGAACTTGACGGCTGCGTCAACTTCGGCGTGGTCACATCGTAGCGCGTGGGGAGTCGGAAGTCACGCTAGGTCACCGCATTAGGTGGCGCATTGCCGCTTGCTAGTCCATACTTCACTGGGTCAACTTCTTGACACGCTGTCAAGGGACGGGGGAGAGGGCTTATGAAGAGGATTGGATTGGTTCTGACAGCAGGTCTCGTGGCCGGCGCGTTCGTTGCTCAGGGAGCGGGAGGGGCAACCACCAAGTATGTGCACATGCGCGGCACGGCCTACGAGTTCAACAGCGTTCACACAATGCTCGCTGGTGCCTTGATCAAGGTCGATGAATATCCAGCCCTCAGTGCCACTGTTGGCAGTAATGGCAAGTACGACCTTCAGGTCCCATCGAGGGCCAAGAAGGTGACGCCTTACATCACCATCACCGGTTACAGGACGATCGCCCTTCAGACATTCACGATGGCCGGCAAGGACCTCAAGAATGTCAACTTCCAAGTGCCAACCCAGTCAGTTGGGAAGTACTTGCAGATGCTCCTCAACATTCCGCCAGTTGACGCTAATGCCGAGTTCTGGACAATCAGGGACTGCGCGATTGTCTCCACGTTCAACACCAAGAACGTGCACAACCTTGATTACGCAGGATTCATTGCCTACGGTGCACATGGTGTTGCTGGCGCGACAGCGAAGGCCTCTCCGAAGCTGAGTGGGCTGTCATCCCCGGTCTACTTCAATGACAACGTTCTGCCAGATCGCACGAAGAAGTCATCATCGGTCGATGGTGGGGTGATCTTCACCCGCGTTCCTGCGGGGGTCTACACAATTACTGCGGTACACAAGACGGCCAAGTTCGCCACGTTCAAAGCAACCTGCAAGCCTGGCCGGATTGTCAACGCGAACCCACCATGGGGGCTTTACCAGACCAAGTAGGGAGTTTGGGCAGTTGGTCTCGGTGAGTTTGTTGAGTTATTGGTTGCGTCCCTGCTGGTGGGGCGCAGCTTTTTCTCAAGGGTCACGGCGCGATTCCGTCGCAGGCTGAGTACCCTTGTTGACTCGTCAGTCAATAAGAGATCAGGAGTCAGACGATGGCAAGCAGTGAAGCACTGGTATTCGACGCAATCCGCACGCCCCGCGGCAAGGGCAAATTCAACGGATCCCTCCACGGCACTAAGCCAGTGGACCTCGTTGTTGGCCTCATGCACGAGATTCTCGCGCGTAACGACCAGCTGGACCCAAATGTCATTGATGATGTTGTCCTCGGTTGCGTTACCCCGGTCGGCGACCAAGGTGCTGACATCGCCAAGACCGCTGCCATCAAGGCAGGTCTTCCTGACACTGTTGCCGGTGTTCAGCTCAACCGCTTCTGCGCATCAGGCCTTGAGGCAGTCAACATTGCTGCCCAGAAGGTCGCCTCCGGCTGGGAAGACATGGTCTTCGCTGGTGGTGTTGAGTCAATGTCACGTCTCCCAATGGGCTCCGACGGTGGTGCTTGGGCAATGGACCCAGAGACCAACTACGACACTTCCTTCGTTCCCCAGGGCGTAAGCGCAGACCTGATCGCGACCATCGAGGGGTTCACCCGCGATGACGTCGATTCCTACGCCGTCCGTTCGCAGGACCGCGCCTCGGCCGCTCAGGCTGAAGGTCGCTTCGCGAACTCTGTAGTGCCAGTCCTTGACATGAACGACCAAGTTGTCCTCGACAACGATGAGTTCATTCGCGCAGGCACGACGACAGAGACACTCGGTGGACTGAAGCCATCCTTTGCAGCGATGGGTGAGATGGGTGGCTTCGACGCTGTTGCCCTCCAGAAGTTCCACTGGATCGAGAAGATCAACCACGTTCACACGCCAGGTAACTCATCCGGCATCGTGGACGGCGCCTCACTCGTTGCCATTGGCAACGCTGAAACCGGCGAGAAGATGGGCATGAAGCCACGTGCGCGCATCCTCGCGACGGCGCTCTCGGGTGACGATCCAACCATCATGCTTACCGGCCCAGCCCCGGCTGCCAAGAAGGCACTCGCGAAGGCTGGAATCACCAAGGACGATCTTGATCTCGTTGAGATCAACGAGGCTTTCGCCGCGGTCGTGCTCCGCTTCGTGCGGGACATGGACCTTGACATGGAGAAGGTCAACGTCAACGGTGGCGCAATCGCCATGGGGCATCCACTCGGTGCCACTGGCGCAATGATCCTCGGAACAATCATCGATGAACTCCATCGCACCGGTGGCCGCTACGGCCTCTGCACGCTCTGCGTCGGTGGCGGCATGGGCATCGCGACCGTAGTGGAGGCGATCTAAACATGGCTGAAAGCAAGACAATTCGTTGGGATCAGGACGCTGACGGCGTTGTGATCCTGACTCTTGATGACCCAAACCAGTCCGCAAACACGATGAACCGTGATTACGGCGAGTCGATGGCGGCAACAGTTGACCGTCTTGAGGCCGAGAAGGACTCAATCAAGGGTGTAATCCTCACATCAGCCAAGAGCACGTTCTTCGCCGGTGGAGACCTCAACGACCTCAGGGGAGCGCAGCCAGAGCAGGCTGGCGAGCTTGAGGAAATGGTCCGCGAGCTCAAGAGCCAGCTCCGCAGGCTTGAGTCACTCGGTAAGCCAGTTGTGGCAGCCATCAACGGTGCCGCGCTTGGCGGTGGGTTGGAGATCGCTCTCGCAACTCATTACCGCATCGCGGTCAACTCACCGAAGGTTCAGCTCGGATTCCCCGAGGTTAAGCTCGGACTGCTTCCAGGCTGCGGTGGAGTTGTCCGCACAGTTCGCATGCGCGGCATCACTGATGCCCTCATGTCATGGCTGATGCAGGGACAGCAGCGCCGCGTAGACAAGGCTCTGGAGCTTGGCTTGCTTGACGAGATCGTCGAGTCAGAAGCAGACCTGGTTCCGGCCGCGAAGAAGTGGATTGAAGCCAACCCAGAGGCCGTTCAGCCATGGGATGTAAAGGGCTACAAGATCCCTGGCGGCACGCCTTCAAACCCAGCCCTGGCAATGAACTTGCCTGCCTTCCCAGCTAACCTGCGTAAGCAGATCAAGGGCGCCAACTATCCGGCACCGAAGCACATCATGTCCGTTGCAGTCGAGGGCGCGCAGGTTGACTTCGATACCGCCATTGAGATCGAAGGGCGTTACTTCGTTGACCTGCTCACGGGCAAGGTTGCCAAGAACATGATTCAGGCGTTCTTCTTCGACCTTCAAGAGGTCAACGGAGATCGTGGCCGTCCAGCCGACATCGAGACATTCGACCCCAAAAAGGCCGTCGTACTTGGAGCAGGCATGATGGGCGCCGCAATTGCCTATGTCTGTGCCAAGGCTGGAATTGAGGTTGTTCTAAAGGATGTATCCCAGGAAGCTGCGGATCGCGGCAAGGGCTACTCAGCCAAGCTTGTTGACAAGCAGCTTGAGAAGGGCCGGACCACGCAGGAGAAGGCAGACGCTCTCCTTGCGCTGATCACGGCCACCGATGACCCAGCTCTTGCTGATGGGGCCGACATGGTCATTGAGGCCGTGTTTGAGGATCCAAAGGTCAAAGAGCAGGTCTACGCGGAGATCGAGCCTCACTTGGCTCCCAACGCGCTCCTCGGGTCCAATACCTCAACGCTGCCGATCACTGACCTCGCTGAGGGTGTGTCACGTCCCGATGACTTCATCGGCCTTCACTTCTTCAGCCCAGTGGACAAGATGCCACTGTTGGAGATCATTCGCGGCAAGAAGACCACTGACGAGACGCTCTACCGCGCTCTCGACGTTGCCAAGAAGATCAAGAAGACTCCAATCGTTGTCAACGACAGCAGAGGGTTCTTCACCAGCCGTGTAATCGGTACGTTCATCAATGAGGGCATCGCAATGCTCAATGAGGGCATTCCTGCCCCAACTATTGAGCAGGCGTCATCACAGGCTGGTTACCCGGCACCTGTGCTTCAGCTTTCAGATGAGCTCAACCTCAACCTGATGCGTCGCATTCGACTTGCCTATGAGGCAGCCCTAGATGCTGACGGCGGGGTTTGGCATGACCACCCAGCAACAATCGTCATTGACCGTATGCTCGACGAGTACAAGCGCGGTGGCCGTCTCGACGGCGCCGGCTTCTACGAGTACGAAGAAGGCAAGCGCGTTGGCCTCTGGCCTGGCATCAAGGAGGCATTCGGGGGAGATAACCTCGACGCCGACTTCAAGGACCTCCAGGAGCGGATGATGTTCATCGAGTCCCTTGAAACAGTCAAGTGCCTCGACGAAGGTGTTATCGAGACAGTTGCTGACGCAAATATTGGCTCCATCTTTGGAATTGGTTTCCCTGGCTGGACAGGTGGAGTGCTCCAGTACATCAATGGTTATGAGGGTGGCGTCGCAGGATTTGTCGCCCGCTCGAATGAGCTCGCTGAGAAATATGGCGAGCGCTTCGTTCCACCTGCTTCACTGGTCGCTAAGGCCGAAGCAGGCGAGCTTTACCTGGATGCAGTGCCCTCACCGGCCTGACCCAGATCAACTCAAGGCTTGTTCTGCGGGGAGCGGTCAGCTCCCCGCAGCCTGTCTTGCCTTTCAAACACACAAACAGAATTGAACCCCTTGGCTGAACGCTCAGACATCAGAAACGTCGCAATCATCGCCCACGTAGACCACGGTAAGACCACTCTGGTCGACGCCATGCTCCAGCAGTCAGGAGCCTTCCGACAGGGCGCCGAGCTCAAAGATCGAGTCATGGACTCGATGGATCTCGAGCGGGAGAAGGGAATCACGATTCTCGCCAAGAACACGTCGATCCAATATGACGATGTCAAGCTCAACATCATTGACACACCCGGACACGCTGACTTCGGTGGTGAGGTTGAGCGCGGACTGTTCATGGTCGACGGTGTGCTCCTACTCGTTGACTCGAGCGAAGGCCCACTTCCACAGACTCGGTTTGTTCTCCGTAAGGCGCTTGACGCCAAGCTTCCAGTCATTCTCGTTGTCAACAAGGTGGACCGTCCGGACGCACGTATCGCGGAGGTTGTCCATGAGGTAGAGGAACTCTTCCTTGACCTTGAGGCCGCAGAGGAACAGCTTGAGTTCCCCGTCGTCTACACCAACGCCAAGGCCGGAACGGCATCAATGAGTGCTGACAGCCAAGCGGATGACCTGAAGCCGTTGATGGACCTTCTGGTGGAGACAATCCCAGCCCCCGTCTATGAGGAGGGTGCTCCGCTGCGGATGCAGGTCACTAACCTCGACGCGTCCGACTACCTTGGCCGCCTGGCGATCTGCCGAGTGCACGACGGGTATGTCAAGAAGGGGCAGACGGTTGCCTGGTGTCGCCGTGATGGCAGCATCGAGAGCGCCAAGATCACAGAGCTCTTCGTCACACAGGCCCTAGAGCGCATATCTGCTGATGAAGCTGGCCCCGGTGAGATCGTCGCCGTAGCCGGAATCCCCGAGGTAACCATCGGCGAAACTCTCGCTGACCCGGAGAACCCTGTTGCGCTTCCGCTGATCGCAGTTGATGAGCCAAGCCTCAGCGTGACCGTGGGAATCAACACCTCACCACTAGCTGGCACCGACGGGTCCAAGCTGACCGCAAGGCAGCTCCTTTCTCGCCTTGAGGCAGAGCTGATCGGCAATGTCTCCCTTCGAATCCTTGACACTGACCGGCCCGACTCATGGGAGGTTCAGGGGCGTGGAGAGCTCGCACTGGCAATCCTCGTGGAGCAACTCCGCCGCGAAGGCTTTGAGATGACGGTTGGTCAGCCTCGCGTGGTTACACGTGAGATCGATGGCAAGACCAATGAGCCCGTTGACGCGCTCACGATTGATGTCCCCGAGGAGTACGTCGGTGCTGTTACCCAGCTTCTGGCTAACCGCAAGGGCCGTATGGAGGAGATGGGCAATCACGGGACAGGTTGGGTCCGTATGGAGTACCTCGTGCCTGCACGTGGCCTAATTGGCTTCCGTACTGAGTTCCTGACTGAGACCCGCGGGACAGGAATCGCTCACAGCGTCTTCGACCGCTGGGAGCCTTGGTACGGAGAGCTCCGCACCCGTCCTTCCGGCTCACTTGTCTCAGACAGGTCCGGTCCAGTCACCGCCCACGCGTGTGGCGCAATGCAGGAACGCGGCGTGCTGTTCGTTGAGCCAGGCGAAACCGTTTATGAGGGGATGATTGTCGGCGAGAACAGCAGAGCCGACGACCTTGATGTCAACGCCGTCCGCGAGAAGAAGTTGACCAACATGCGGACATCGAGCGCTGACGAGATGGTCAAGCTTGTACCCAAGAAGGCACTTTCGCTAGATCAAGCGTTCGAGTTCCTGCGCAGCGATGAGGCCGTAGAGGTCACCCCGAATTTCATCCGGCTCCGTAAGACCGTCCTTGACCAGACCGGTCGGGTCAGGGAGTCACGTCGTGCCGCAAAGGGCGCGGCAGTTCAGTCTGACTGAGGAGCGCTGAGGACAGGCGCAGCGGCGGCCGGACGGCCGCCGTCCATGCGGAGTCTCAACAGGGAACGGATAACGCGGAAACCATCGGCGGAGGTGAGCTTCTTGCCTTCGCTGGTCGGGCGTGCTGCGTAGTGAACGGGAAGTTCAACAATCTTCTCGCCGCGCTGAATAAGACGAGCAGTGATCTCAGGCTCGATCGCAAACCCAGTCTCCCTAAGTTCAAGGGACTGGAAGATCTCGGTCCTGATCACCTTGTGGCAGGTCATGATGTCCCGCAGGTATACGTTGAAGAGGATGTTGCAGGCGAGAGTGACGCCACGGTTGCCGAGTACGTAGAGAAATGAGTGGCTTGATGAGCCGTCAAATGCGCGGACGCCATACGCGACATTGGCTTTTCCGTCCAACAGAGGGACCATCAGGTCCACTAGGTCTGCTGGCTCGTACTCAAGGTCAGCGTCGAGAATCGCGGAGTACTCGCCTATGGCTGCTTGCAGTGCCGTACGGACAGCCGCGCCCTTGCCCTGATTCTGGTCATGAAGGATGACGCGGACTTCCTTCGGCCATTTGGTGCCGGTCAGGATCTCCCGTGTTCCGTCCGTGGAGCCGTCGTCGACGATCACAAGCTCGCGGTCGACGGGCATCTTTGTTTCGAGGGTCTCTGCGATTGCCCGCTCAACGGTCTTGAGCTCGTTGTAGACCGGCATGAGGATTGAGAGGCGTGGAGTCATTGCCCGGATCATAGGACCTGGTGGACAAGGGTGCGGGGAGTGAACGGCTGCTAGCTGAGTTGGCTGCTAGCCGGTGATACGGAAGGAGAAAGAGCCGTTCTTCTTGTTGTACGCGGTGGCGCTTGCGTACCCGGAGAGATACACGCGTGAGTAGGTCGAGTGAGCACGGCCCTCTCCGTTGCGAGAGAGAACTTGCCCGTTGTCGGAGCTGGCCCGCTTTTCGCTCTTCTTCTTGATGATCCACCAGGAACATGAGTAGGGAAGCTTCCGGCCTGAGCATGTTGTTTCGATGACTCGACCAGATGACTGTTTGGAATGAGTCGACTTGATGGCGGCGTAGAGCCTGTCAGCAGCAGATTCGGGCTCGTTGCCCGCGGAGTGTGCCAGGTGCCCTACGGCGCCGGCTGGTAGGGCGCAGACGGCCACTAGAGAGACGACCGCCGTGATCAGGGAGAGCCTCCGTAGATTCAGGTTCATCGTCATGGAGGAAATCCTAAGCGCAGTTGCCCCAAGGGCATTGCCTCGCACGGTAAAGCTTTGGTAAAGAGGTCCTGGCTGTGGGACACTGGCTGAATGGACAGAACGATTGAAGGAGTAGGGATAGAGGACCTTGCGGAGCTCCTTCCGCTGATGAGGAGCTACTGCGACTTCTACGAGGTGAATCCCGCCGATGATGACTTGGAAACCCTCGCAAGAAGGCTTATCTCTAACCCAGGAGAGGGGATCCAACTGATCGCCCGCAACGACGATGGAGAGGCTGTGGGGTTCGCCACGGTCTACTGGACCTGGCAAACCCTCTCCGCGGAAAGGGTGGGAGTGATGAACGACCTCTTTGTCGCGGCCGAGTCCCGGGGTTCCGGTTGGGCCGACGCGCTGATTGAGGCGTGTGCCCAAGAGTGCCGGACCCAGCAGGTCACGAGCCTCGTCTGGCAGACCGCCTTGGACAACTTGCGAGCCCAAGCTGTTTATGACCGTGTGGGTGCCGTGAGCGAGAGGTGGCTTGACTACTCACTCGACGTCAGCGCCAGGCCAGACGGCTAATTACCCGGGTCTCCGACCGTCATCTTCCACTTGCCGTTTCCGGAGAGGCGTGTGACCTTGATGATGGCCGCTGAGGTTCCGCAGAGCTGGGCCTTGGCTTTTGTCGAAGTACCCGACAGAGCAAGGGGGCGGCCATCAGCTGAGGTGGCAGTCACTCTGACCCTGAGCGTGCCGGTGACCGTGGTGAGGTACTCGAGACGCCCATCAAGTGCTGTCCGGATTGCGATTGTCGACACCTGAGTGCCACTGGCCCCAAGTGGCGCCGTCAAGCTCTGCTTGTGCTGAGCGGCCCAAGGGCTACTTACGTCCTTGGCGACGGCAGCGAGGTTAGTTGTAGTCTGTGTCCACCCGAGCCAAGTGGCGAGGTCGCTGTCCGGGGCAAAAGATGCCCATGTATCGGGGACAAGGCCCGCGAAGGTTGAGGCATAAACCCGGTAGGACTCTGCCCAAATCTCACCCGGGTTGGAGTAGTAATAGTCACCCTCATCACCAGGATGCATTTCTCCGGTGGCAGCCTTCTCGCAGACGTGCATTGAGGTGGCCCACCGCTTCGGGCCCCTGCCAAGCGTGTCCCACGGGTAGTTGACCCGGAAGCCAGCAATGTGGTGGGCGTACTCGTGAGCAGCGATCTGTTGGATGTTGGCTCCGTCCGGCGGAGTCTCGCCTGTCAGATAAATCTTGCCCTGATCAGGCCAGTAGCAGGAGTCGGCCCATGCGCCACAGAAGTTGTTCGACTGGATCTGATGGAGAGTCGCGATGTAGAGCGTCAGATGGGATAGCTCTGTTCCGTGTGGCAGTTTGGCGTAGAACAGGGCCCACGAGCGATTGACGGCCGCGTTGGTCGCAAATTGAGACGAGAGCCAGACGGTGACCTTGACCGTCTTGCCGCCAACGACAACCGAGTACTGCCCACCTGTCCACGGGGCTCTGCTGCTGGAAGCGGATCGGGCAAGGAGGCTGGGTGAATTGACTGAAGGCGCGCTGGAGATGATCGTGTCTCGGCCGTGCCCTGATCCCGACGCTTGAGCCGCGGCTTGAAGCGGAGTGAGGGCTTCGGGCTTGGCCGCCGAGGCTATTCCCGGGGCTGCGGCGAGACCAGCGACGGTGATCCCGCAGAGCAAGGCCAGATGTGTGAGCCGCTGTGGTAGTGGTAAGTAACGCATTGGACCTGCGTGGAGACTATGCCCTTCGGGGGCAAGACCACGTCAGCCGCAGGTAATGATCGGGTCAAGTCGCGTGGTTATTGGAAGCGGCGTATTCGGCTCGACTGCCCGCCAACAGCCCCAATGCTGTGTGGACACCTGGGTCCACGGACTCTGGGAGGTCATGCTCATCAAACCAGTGCGCCTCCGCAATCTCAACTGTTCTTGGAACGATCGTGCCCGAATAGCACTGCCCGGTGAAGACTGAGATCACATCAGTCCTGAGGTGGTCCTTGACAGGGTGGCTCCCAAGGCTCTTGAGAGGCACTCCAGTGACAGCGAGTTCCTCGGCGAGCTCGCGCGTGGCCGCCAGGTCCGGCTCCTCCCGCGTGCGCACTCCGCCTCCTGGGAATGTCCAATGTCTACGGCCGTAAGTGTGCCTAACCAAGAGGAGTCGGTCATCGCGCCTAAACAGGATCAGCTTCACGCCTCGGCCGTGGGAGGGCCGGATCCTACGATCCATATCGATTAGCTGGCTGGCAACGCGGTAACCCCAGCGCATCGTGGCAGTGTTGACTCCGAGTCCTGACTTGCCCATGTGGCGAGCGTACCCGGGAGCGGGAGCTGTGGGAAGTGAATTAGTTGCCCGGGTGAATTAGGAGAAGTGAACGAGCAGAGGCACATGATCCGATGGCTTCTCGCCCTTGCGGAAGTCTCTAACCACGCTGCAATCATCAAGCTTCTCTGCGAGATCCGCCGAGATAAGGAAATGGTCAATTCGCATGCCGAATCCTCTGTGGAACGAGCCTCCCCTGTAGTCCCACCAGGTGAACTGGACATCGTCTATCCCGAGGAGGGCGTCGTGGGCATCCACGAGATCGCCTGCCGCGGCAACCGCGGTCAAGGCAGATCTCTCCAACGGAGTCACATGGGTAGACCCCTCCAAGGCTGCTGTGTCCCACACGTCAATGTCCCTTGGAGCCACGTTCATGTCCCCAGCGATCAATAGCGGTCCGCTGCCCGCGAGCTCAGATGCCCGCTTCGCAGCCACACCCAGAAACTCGATCTTTGCGTCAAAGTGCTCGGTTCCAACTTCCCTGCCATTGGGGACATAGACGCTCACCGCTGTGAGATCACCAATCCGGACCTCAAGCCACCTGGCCTCATCTGGGTTCGGCTGTCCTGGAAGCCCAGACCCGAGCAGAGTCAGATCACTCTCCGATGGAGCGAGAGCGGCCACTCCGCACCAGCGACCTCCGCTTACATCGACTGCTTTGTAGCCAAACTCGGCAATGGCATCGTGCGGGAACTGCTCGGGGGAGCACTTGGTCTCCTGCAAGAGGAGGAGGTCAGGCTTGACCTGTTCGAGGAACTCACCGACACGGTCAAGCCTTGCTCGGAGAGAGTTAACATTCCATGTGACGCAGATCACGGCCATTCAGAGTACCTTTAGGCACCAATGACCGCACTTGCAGCCCTCCTTACGACAATCGCCATTGCCCCAGCTGGTGTGTTCTCAGGCTCGTCGGCCATGGCCCCCGAGGTCTCCGTGACTGTCCAGAGCGGCCGAGTTGTGTCTGCGTCAGCTTGGACGAGTGTTTTCAAGTGCGAACTGGGCGGCAACGTTGGCCCGGCTTCGGTTTCAGTCAGGACCTCGGCGCGTATTGCTTCAAACGGATACGTCTCCTTCAGCGCTGGACGGCGCTCGCGGAAGCTGAGTGCTCGCCTTCGCTACCGCAAGGGTCGCATCTCAGGACGTATCCGGGTGAGCGGAACAATCGGCGGACCGTGCGCGTCGCCGAGCATTCCGGTCAGTCTCCGCCGCCGCTGAGTTCAGCGCTGGGTGGCTATGCGTCAGTAGTTACTTGCTCGATCCGCGTTGGACCGAGCGCGTCTGGCAGTGCGGCTGAGAGGACTCGAACCTCCACGGGGTTGCCCCCACACGGACCTGAACCGTGCGCGTCTACCAATTCCGCCACAGCCGCTTATGCGTGGTGACGATACAGGGCTGGAGGTCAGCGCGGCCAGCTGGCTCTGTGCGAGTGGGCAACTACGGCCATCCTCCTAAAGCGCTTCATTGCTAGTCTCGACCGCGCAGCCTGCCGCTATCGTCTAGGGGACTAGGACGCCGCCCTCTCACGGCGGAAACCGGGGTTCGAATCCCCGTAGCGGTACTTCTTTGGCCAGCTATCAGCTGGCCTCCTAGAGAGGTCGGACAGTAGGGCTGGAGCCGACCACTCCTGTTGTACGAGCCCACGAGGCGCGTAGCTCGTCCACGGGAGCCCAACCATTCCGAATTGCCTTCTGGATGGGGAGCACCACAAAGTCGGGGTGGCGCACCCAAACTGGGATGTAGTCAACCCGGGTGGTTCGGGCGCTGGTTCCGTCCACAGTGATGTGAAGAAGTGCCATGTATCCGTCCTGTGAGGCCTCGGGGCAGCAGTTGACCGTCTGATTTGAGAGGAGGTTCCCCTCACCAAAGACCACCGCTTTGCCATGGATCCAACGGATTGGCTGAACCACATGGACATGCTGCCCGACGACGGCTGTTATGTCGGCTGACGCGGTCAGCTTCTGGGCGAGATCGAGCTGGAAAGCGCTCGGCTCGTGCTGGTACTCCTCACCAGCATGGAGGTTGACTATCACCACTTGGGCCCCTAGCTCGCGTGCTTTCCGGGCGTCGGCGAGGATGACAGGCGCGGATGCGAGCTTCACGGACCATGGGTTCGGGAGCGGAATGCCATTGGTCATCTCGGTATAGGCCAACCAAGCAACCCGCACGCCCTGAGTGTTCAGGATCAGCGGCTTGGCAGCATCGGCAGCCGAAGCCCACGAGCCAGTGTGGGCAATCCCATTGCGGTCCAGCTCCGCCAGTGTTTCGTCAAGGCCACTCTGTCCCTGGTCGAGGGTGTGGTTGGACGAGGTGTCGCAGGCGTTCCATCCCGTGTTGAGGATCGCTGTTGCCAACGTGGAGGGAGCATTGAAGATCGGATAGCCAGAAGGTGGCTTGGCCGGGGTCATTGGAGTCTCTACGTGGCAGATGGCGAGGTCCGCCGACTTGACGATTGGCTTCACCCGGGACAACATCTCGTCGAAGCTGTACTTCGTCCCACCACCATTCTCAAGCGCCCGGTGATACACGGGCGAGTGGATCAAAAGGTCCCCGTTCGCTTCGATTGTGATGTGCCGGACGGGCGGCGGTGTGTGGACTGGGGCAGAGGCGTCATCCAGGACCGCAGAGGACAATTCTCCGGCCGCGAGGACGGCTGCGGCGATCAGGAGCCCTGGAATGAATAGACGCAGAGCCTTCACAGACTTGATTGTGGCGTAGCCTGCGGACTAGGAAGCGCAACCAATGCTGAAAGCCATTCACATAACCGATCTCCATGCAGGGCGACACGACCTCGCTGCTGCGGACGAGCTATTGCTCGATATCGCCTCAGCAGAGGCTGACATTGTCCTCATAGGCGGAGACTTCACGCAGCGTTCCAGGCGCTCAGAATGGGAGCGGGCAGCCGGTTGGTTGGAACAAATTCCAGTGCCATGGCTTGCGACGCCTGGTAATCATGACATTCCGCTATTTGATCTAGGCAGAAGGATCATCTCTCCATTTGGCCGCTATGCGGAAACGGTGTCGGCTGATCTGGAGCCGATGGTCGACCTAAATGGCACGCTGTTTGTTACCTCGCGAAGCGCCGCCCCTGGACGCCGCGCTGAGGGCGCTGTGTCGGGCACCTCCTCTCGGCTCCTGGAGCAACGTCTGGAGAGCTCAATCGCATCAGGACCGAGGGTGCTTATGACACACCATCCACTGGTTCGCCATCCCCAAGCAAGGCCGGGCCGGCCAGCCCGAGGATGGGAGGAGACCCTGTCAGTCGCTCAAGCTGGTGGCGTGGATCTTCTGCTCAGCGGACACACCCACAGGAGGCACGACGGGCCCTTCTCAGTCAGCGTTGAAGGCAGAAGCCTTATCGCGGCGCCGTCGGGAACGGCATGTTCAACCCGATTGAGGGGAATGGAACCAGCCTCATGGCAGGTGCTTGAGCTTGAGCCTGACCGAATTCGCATAGAGCCGCGCATCTGGAGTCCAGACCTAGCCTGTTTTCTGACCGGACCCGTCTCGGAGTGGGTCGGGACCGCGGGATCTTGGAAACAGGACTCAGCTGGGGCGTGATGCGCCGGGCTGCCAGAGCTCGTCGTTCCCGCCATTAGAGCCACGGGCAAGGATGAAGAGAAGGTCACTCAGTCGGTTTAGGTACCGCAGCACCTCGGGTGAGAGGCCCTCGCAACCAACTGCGTGGCGCTCGGCTCGACGGCAGACAGTTCGGCAGACGTGGAGTCGTGCTGCCGCTTGGCTTCCGCCTGGAAGAACGAATGACTTGAGTGGCTCAAGGGTTGAGTTGACCTCATCGCAGCGCTCCTCAAGCCACTTGGTTTGACTTTCCACAACCCGCAGGCGCTGCTCGCCTTCTACCTCGGGAACGGAGGTATCAGCCCCCACATCGAACAGGTCATTCTGGATCCGTGCGAGCCATGGTCTGTATGCCTCGGGAAGGTCATCGCAGGTTGCGATGACTACCCCGATCAATGAGTTGAGTTCGTCAACAGTCCCGTATGTCTCGATCCGAGGGTGAGCCTTGCCTACCCGGCTCATGTCGCCTAGGTGAGTCTCGCCATCGTCTCCGAGTCTCGTGTAGATGCGTGTGAGGTTGACAGCCATGGGTTGCACGCTATCGAACGGCGACCCCGTGAGAGGGAAAGTCGGCAAGTGCTGAGGGCACTGGCGCGTGGCCGCTTGCGGTGGTAGCCTCACGCTCGCAGTAGTGGTCGGTGGTTCATGGGAAGTCCGGTGCAAATCCGGCGCGGTCCCGCCACTGTGACCGGGGATGTCCCCCGCACGCATCGAGAGGTGCAGCCACTGGAGATTCGTTCTCTGGGAAGGCGCGGGAGGGTTGGCCCGGGAGCCAGGAAACCTGACTCCGACCAGAAATTACATACACCCTCGAGGAAAGGGGTGGCTAATGCCATCTATCACCCGTACCCGCAACTGGTCCGTCTGGATCGGTGCAACGCTAGTTGTCCTTGGTCTCGTGCCACTTGCAGGTTCCGCCTCCGCCACGGGCCCGAAGGTCAGCACCGTGATTGCCAATCGCAGCGGAATTGTCTTCGGTCCGAAGACGACAGAGGCCCACTCCTTCATCACTCAGGTTGGATCCGCAAAGCGGAGGTGTCAAGTTGCTCAGGGCACACCCCTCGCAGCACTCAAGGGCACTGGGGTTGTCTTTCATCTGAAGGACTTCGGGCGCTGCTCGATGAACACGAGCGCGTCAGCCGGGCTGTTTCTAGACAAGCTTGTGAACACCACAAACACCGGCACCTCAGGCTGGACATTCAAGGTCAATAACCGCGCTGGAACAGCGGGAGCCGCTGATCCCAGTGGCCCCTTTGGGTCCGGGCCGCTCACCACCGGCGACAAGGTCATCTGGTTCTGGTGCGTTTTTGACGCCAACTGGGCCTGCCAGCGCAATCTTGTGTTGGTTGCTCCCACTACGGCCGCCACCGGATCATCCATCTCGGTTTCGGTTAGGGCCTATGACGACGCGGGAACATGGGTCCCAGCAGTAGGCGCGCGCGTCAGCCTAGGAACGGCCAAGGTGGTTACTGGACAGTCGGGGACTGTCGCAATCCAGGCCCCCAGCACGCCCGGGTCCTACCTGCTCAAAGCAGTTGATGCCACCGGAAGCTCTAGAGGTGGGCAGCGAGCTCCATCCTTCCCGACTGCGCTGGCCGTCTCCTAGGGAGAAGGGATGCTGAGGCGGCCGCGCATGAAGAGTCGGGGATACCTCTTGGGGGTTATTGCCTTGGGGCTCTCGGCCGCCCTAATGGCTGTTGGCTGTGGTCTGGGTCCTGGCGCACAAACTGGGCAGATCACGCTCATGGTGACCTCTGATTTCGGGGACGGCCCGATTGGTAAAGCGAGCGCCGAGACTGGGACTGAGTCCGAGACTGCAATGAGGCAGCTTCAGCGAGCCCGAACCGTCAAGACCCGTTACGGAGGTCGGTTTGTTCAGTCAATTGACGGCCTGGCAGCGTTCTCGTCGAGCGGGCATCCATTCGACTGGTTCTTCTTCGTGAATGGGATTGAATCCACGGTTGGAGCGGCTGATGTGACCCTCCATGCCGGCGACGACATCTGGTGGGATCACAGAGACTGGTCAGCGGCCACACATGTGCCCGCTGTCGTGGGTGCATGGCCACACCCCTTCACCGGTGGGACGGATGGCAAACGCTTACCTACGCGACTCCTGTGTGCCCCTAACGCAGGCAACCAATGCAACAAGGTCGAGGCCGCTCTTGCGGCAGCGGGAATCGTTTCGGCCCGCGGACTCCCTGGCATTGCTGGAAAGGGGAGCGGCCTGCGTGTTCTGGTTGGGACCTGGGATGAGATCCGTACGGATCCCGCTGCGGCCATCCTGTTGGGTGGGCCGAGTGACTCCGGGGTGTATGTCCAACCCAGCCTCCGCGGATCTGGATTTGACCTGCTCAACCCGTCTGGCGAGCGTGGCGCCACATATGGAGCTGGCACGGGCCTTGTTGCGGCAACGGTGGTCGGCGATGCCTTGCCAACCTGGCTGGTCACGGGCACGGACAACAAGGGCTTGTCCCTAGCGGTTGAGGCCCTGAATCTGAAGGTTCTTGCCCGTCACTTTGCGGTGCTGCTCACTGCCGGCGGCAGAGTGGTGCCGGCCCCCATCTCGCCGGAGCAAAGGTGACTAGCCGTACTGGAACAACCGCGCTTTCGGCCGCTCGGGCTGGAGTCGCGGCCATCTGGTGCGGGACCTTGATGGCTGCCGCGCTCACCATCGACCATCCGGTTGGCCTGTTCGCACTGCTGGCCGCGGTCATTTGGGCCGGTTGGCTTGCTGGGGCTGGGCAGCAACTCCGTAAGGCTTCTCGGTTCGCGCTACCGCTCGCCTTGATGGTCGTGGGAGTCAATGCCATCGTTTCGCGCGATGGCATTACAGTCATCGCGCGGCTGGGAGAGATCCCTGTGTTGGGAAGACTGGACATCACACTCGAGGGTCTGGTCTATGGGGCTGTTCTTGGACTCCGGGTTGTGTTGGTCAGCTTGGCCGCTGTTCTGTTTACTGCCGTCGTTGATCAGGATGAGTTGCTTGGCCTGGTTAGAAGGCGGAGCGGCCGCTTTGGGCTAGCAGCCTCTGTGGCGGGCCGACTGATGCCGCTTCTTGCCGCGGACGGGGCTCGAATGGCTGAGGCGCGCAGGGCGGTCCCGAAGACACTTGCCGTATCCCGCTTTGACTTAGTCTCATCAATCGCGACCGGTGCGCTCGACCGTGCGGCGGATGCTGCTGCGGCCCTCGAGCTGCGCGGGCTTGGGGAGGGTCCATGTCTCGCTCCGCGGGCACACCGTCCGTGGTCGCGACACGACTTTGGTTTGTTGATCTCCAGCATGGCCTGCTGTGCCGTTGTCACGGCAGCTTTGATTGGTGGGTGGGTCGACTTTCAGAGTGCGAGCTCGATCCGCGCAGCTTGGGGCCTCGGGCTCGCCATGACGGTCGTTGTGCTTCCCCTAGTTCTTGTCGCCCCCCTGTTTGAACGTCGAGGGGTTGGAGGGTGATGGAAAGGCGCGTCGCGATTGAACTGACCGATTTCTCCTACAAGCATCCGGACAGCAGCCGTAAAGCGCTGGATGGCATCAATCTTTCGATTCGCGAAGGGGAGTTTGTGGTTATTGCTGGAGAGTCGGGAGCGGGCAAGTCAACGCTGGTTAGGGCCATTGCCGGTCTTGCCCCGGCCTTTGATGGCGGAACGGCCGCCGGGAGCATCGTGGTCTGCGGCCTGAACACTCGGGATAACGGCCCAGCTGGGATTGCCCGTGTCTGCGGAACGGTTCTCCAGGATCCTGAGCGCCAAGTAGTGATGAACACGGTTAGAGCTGAGCTTGCGCTGCCGCTTGAGAGTCGGGGGAACAGCGACGCTTCCACGGCGAGGGGAGTGGAAGAGGTTGCCCTGCTGCTCGGGATTGGGGATCTTCTGGACCGGCGACTGCAAGACCTCTCTGGTGGAGAGCTTCAGCGCGTCTCCATCGCGGCGGCACTCGCGGTACGTCCTGCGGTTCTTCTCTTGGACGAGCCCACTTCACAGTTGGATCCGGTAGCAGCGGATGACCTCGCTTGGAGCCTCCGGCGTCTAAATGAGGAGCAGGGGATCACCGTTGTGGTCGCCGAGCAGCGCTTGGAGCGGCTCCTCCCGGCAGCGGACAGAGTCTTGGCGTTGGCTGATGGTGCGATCGCCTGTGATGCGGGGCCAGAGGAGTTCCTCCGTTGGGGGAGCGCCGGCGCTGGATCCCTCAGCACCCCTGCGGCACGGCTGTTTGTTGCTAGTGGGCTCGCTGACTGTCCCATCTCGGTTAAGGAAGCCAGGGCTTCGCTGGCTCGCCAAGGGTTCACCGCGGTCAGCCCCGAGCCTGAGGAGACGCTTGCATCAGGCAGTCAGCGATCAAGGTTGGTGGGGAGATTCTCTCGCAAGGATCCCGGCGCAGACGCAGCGCTCTCAATCTCTGGGCTGTGGGATGAACGTCCTGATGGCCGAGCAATCCTGAAGGGGATTGATCTCACGGTTGAGCCTGGTGAGGTGATCGCCTTGATGGGTCGCAATGGGGCTGGCAAGTCAACGCTCTTGCGTCACGCGGCAGGCTTGCTTAAGCCCTCTAGGGGGAAGGCCGCGGTCAGCGGCCGGGTTGCGTACCTCTCCCAGACTCCAGGCGCCTACCTCGCCGGTGAGCGACTTGGCGACTGCGTTCCCATTGAGCTCCTTGAGGAGGCCGGTCTGGCTGGGCTGGCCGACAGGCATCCACGGGACCTTTCAGGAGGCGAGGTCCAGCGAGCGGCTCTGGCACTTGTTACGGCCTCCGGGTCTGGGGTTGAGCCGCCTGCCTTGGTTCTCTTGGATGAGCCAACGCGAGGCATGGACATGGGTAATGCCGAGGGGCTCCTTGCGCGGATCAGTTACCACGCCAGTCAGGGAGCAGCGGTTGTTGTCGCGACGCACGATCCTGAGCTGGCTGCGGCCGCAGCGCAGAGAACGGTCCTGATGGGGGAGGGCACACTCCTAGTGGATGCCCGAAGTGTTGATGTCCTGACTGGCGGCTGGTACTTCGCAACGGAGACCGCTCGTATCCTGGATGGGGCGGGTGGAGCCCTGCTGCCGCAGCAGGGAGCGGATTTGCTCGCAGCGGCAGGGGTGGGACGATGAGCTGGGGGCTGGCCTCAATGGTCCTTCTCCTGTTTGCACTTGGCACGCAGCTACTGGCATTTGAACGGGGGCAGATGTCGGCCAGGTCATTGGCCTTAGTCGCCGCGCTCGCCGCATTGGCAGTGGCTGGTCGACTGGCGTTTGCGCCGCTGCCCAATGTCAAACCGACAACGGACATTGTTCTGATTGCCGGTTTCGCCCTTGGGGCGTCACCTGGCTTTGCGGTTGGTGCACTGACGGCGTTGGTCTCGAACATGGTCTTCGGGCAAGGCCCTTGGACGCCATGGCAGATGTTCGCGTGGGGGCTGGTCGGCCTCTTCGGCGCCCTGCTCGCAAGGGTCACCCGCGGAAGGATCGGACGGTGGCAACTCGCCGCGGCTGGTGCGTTGGCCGGTCTTGGCTACGGCGTCGTAATGGATGTCTCGCAGTGGCTCCTCTACGGCGGGACACCGAAGCAATCAACGCTGATCGCCTACTCGATTACTTCTCTGCCTTGGAATATCGCTCACGCGGCCGGGAACGCCGTCTTCGCAATTGCATTCGGGCCTGCTCTGATCTCTGCGGTTCGGCGCGCGTCACAGAAGCTCGAGGCAGTATGGCTGCCGCCTGGAGTTCCGATGCAAGGGCTTGCGATCCCGGCACTCCTAGCGATTGTGGTTGGCTTCCCGGCACTCGCCGGGGGCGCTTATGGGGGGACGTCTTCGAAGTCAGCTGGTGACTCGGTCAGGGCAGGGGGCCTGAGATGGCTTCTTGCCGCCCAGAACCGTGACGGCGGGTTCCCCGAGTCTCCGGGAAGTGGGGCCACATCATCTCCAAGGGAAACCGCTTGGGCGGCATTGGCTCTCGCGGCGGCAGGAGAGGACCTCTCGAGTCTTCGCAAGCCGGGAGGGCGGTCCGTTGTCGATGCGCTCATTTCGGATTCTCGGGAGATGGAGTCCCAAACAGGTGACTCGCCAGAGGAGCGGGCTGGCTGGGAGGAGCGGATTGCCCTTGCAGCTGCGGCTGCTGGTGCCAACCCGCACGACTTTGGGGGGCACAACTTGGTCGGCGAGATCCGCGCTCGGATCGGGAAGTCGGGGGCGGTCAACTACTACGGACCGGGAGACCCCTCTGTCAATTTGACGGCTTACGCAATCCTTGCGCTCAGGGCCGGTGGGGTAGCGAGCAATGACCGGACCCTTAGCCGAGCAGCACGCTGGCTCGGGCGTCAGCAGCAACGCGATGGAGGTTTCTCCATCTCACCGAGAGGGGCAATTGTCCGAAGCGGCGATGTGGATACCACTGGGGCCGTGCTCCAGGCGCTCCGGTCGGCCGGCCGCAGTCGCGACGGAGTGGTCGGTCGGGCCCATGCGTTTCTAGTCTCAGCGCAGGCAGGCGGGGGAGGCTTTGGCGCGTCTACCGGCTCAGGGGCCAATGCTCAATCAACGGCGATGGGGCTGCTCGGCCTTAGGGCTTTCCGGCTCGGTGGTTCAGCCACATCGGTGAAGGAGGCGTCGGGCTGGCTCGTGCGCTGTCTTGAATCGTCTGGCCGGGTCGACTACTCGCCGGCTTCTGGGGGTCACTCTGCGTCGCGCCAGACGCCTGTCTGGGTGACCGCTCAGGTGCTTCTCGCGGAGAGCGGACGCAACCTGCCGATTGTGACTTTGGCTCATCAGAGGAGTTTTGGGGCAGCAGGATCACAGTCAGCGAATGGAGCCTCAGGGACGCCCGCTTCCGCCGCCGCTGCTCGGAAGAAGAGGGCCAAAAAGGCAGAGGCCATAAGGGTCAAGCGCATCAGGGTGGATGCCGGGCGGGTTGCGTCCGTGAGGACCGCAGTGGTCGCAGGGCACCTCCTCGGAGTGCTCGTGCGGGCCTTCAGTGGAGCCAACCGCTAGATTTTCGCGCCAATGAGAATCGGTGTCCCAAAAGAGACAGCAGTTGGCGAGCAGCGAGTAGCTCTCGTTCCTGACGTGGTCGCCAAGCTGACCAAGGCCGGTCACGAGGTAATCGTCGAGGCTGGCGCCGGCGCCGGAGCCATGCTGCCCGACGCGGCTTACGCTGAAGCGGGAGCCAAGATTGCCTCGGCACGTAGCGAGGTGATCGCAGCCGACGTGATCGTCGCTGTTGCCCCACCTTCGCTTGACGAGACGGCAGCCCTTAGGGCTGACTCCGTTCTTGTCGGATTCCTTCAGCCGCTCAGCAACGGTGAGGGCGTCAAGGCGCTCGCAGCTTCGGGCGTGACCTCATTTGCGATGGAGTCCGTTCCGCGGATCAGCCGCGCGCAGTCAATGGACGCGTTGTCCTCGCAGAGCAACGTTGCTGGCTACCGCGCAGCGCTGATCGGCGCTCAGGAGCTCGGCCGGTTCTACCCAATGCTGATGACTGCAGCTGGCACCATTCGTCCAGCAACCGTTCTTGTTCTTGGAGCCGGCGTTGCTGGACTTCAGGCAATTGCCACAGCTCGCCGCCTCGGATCTGTCGTCCAAGCTTTCGATGTCCGTGCAGCTGTTAAGGAACAGGTTGAGTCGCTCGGCGCGAAGTTCCTTGAGTTTGACCTTGGTGGAGACCTTGAAGGTGAAGGTGGCTACGCCAAGGAGCTCACCGACGAGCAGCGTGCCCGCCAGCAGGAACTTCTTACAGAGGCAATCGGCAAGGTTGACGTGGTCATCACAACTGCGCTTGTTCCAGGCCGACCAGCACCCAAGCTGGTGACTGCTGCCGCTGTTGAGGGCATGAAGCCAGGCTCAGTTGTCGTTGACCTCGCAGGCGAGGCTGGCGGAAACTGTGAACTCACGCAGCCAGGCGAGACGATCATTCACTCGGGCGTAAAGATCTGCGCACCGCTGAACATTCCTTCAACCATGGCCGAGCACGCGTCACAGCTCTACGCCAAGAACATCGAATCGATTCTCGGCCTGATGACCGGTGAAGACGGGAATCTCGCACTGGACTTTGAGGACGAGATCATCTCGGGAGCCTGCATCACCAAGGGTGGTCAGATCGTCAACGAAGGCGCCAAGGCCGCAGCCGGCCAGTAGCCAAAGGAAACCATGGATCTTCTTACTGAAATCGCAATCCTCGTTCTCGCAGCCTTCGTCGGCTTCGAGGTGATCTCCAAGGTGCCAAACACACTTCACACGCCGCTGATGTCGGGCACTAACGCCATTCACGGCATCGTTCTCGTTGGTGCGCTTCTTGTTGTTTCGCAGGCATCAAGCACACTTTCGAAGGTGCTCCTAGTGGTCGCGGTTGCCTTCGGCACGATCAACGTGATCGGCGGTTTCCTTGTAACTGACCGCATGCTCTCGATGTTTAAGCGCAAACCCGATCCGGTGAAGGAAGAAGCGCCAGCCGACGAGGTTGAGTCATGACACTCGCAACCGTCTGGTTCCGCAGCCCCGACTTCGTCAACGCTCTTTACATCGTTGCCTTCACGCTTTTCATCATTGGCCTGCGCGGTCTGACCGGCCCAAACACCGCAGTCCGAGGAAACAAGATTGCGGCAGTAGGCATGGTTATCGCCGTTGTGGCAACTCTTCTTCTTGGCGAACGACAGGTCCACGGAGAGACGCTCCCAGCCATCATCAGCGGCTGGAGCGATGTCTGGCTGATCGTCCTCGGTCTGGTAATCGGCACGGCGATTGGTATCCCGTCAGCAATCAAGGTCAAGATGACCGCTGTTCCGCAGATGGTCGCGCTCTTCAACGGCGTTGGTGGTGGAGCCGTCGCCCTGATCTCGTGGTCTGAATATAGGCACGCGCTTGAGTCAGGTGGCAACCCTGAACTTCAGATCTTGATCCCGACACTCTTTGCGGCGATCATCGGCTCCGTTTCATTCTGGGGTTCCAATATCGCCTTTGGCAAGCTCCAGGAGATACTTCCCGGGCGTCCGATCCAGCTTCCAGGTCAGCAGTTCATCAACCTCGCTCTTCTGATCATCTCAGTCGGCTGCGCGGTCCTGATTGCCACCGGAAGAGAGTCAGAAGGGCTGTTCATCGGCATTCTCGTCTCAGCGGCCCTGCTCGGCAACCTTGTCGTGCTGCCTATTGGCGGAGCTGACATGCCCGTCGTCATCTCGCTGCTTAACGCGTTCACCGGTCTGTCGGCCGCTGCTGCGGGTATCGCGCTTCAGAACACTGTGCTGATTGTCGCCGGAATGATTGTCGGCGCTTCAGGCACGATCCTCACCAACTTGATGGCAGTGGCAATGAACCGCTCGGTACCTTCAATCATCGCGGGTGGCTTCGGTGGCGGAACAATCGCTACCGGCGGTGGTGACGACGACACTGAAGGCAAGAGCGTTCGTTCTACCAGCGCCCAAGATGTCGCGATTCAGCTCGCCTTCGCGCGGCTCGTGGTGATCGTCCCCGGATACGGCATGGCTGTCGCTCAGGCTCAGCACGCAGTCAAGGAGCTCACCCGTGTGCTCGAGGGCAAGGGTGTCGAGGTTCGGTTTGGCATCCACCCAGTGGCCGGGCGTATGCCAGGTCATATGAATGTTCTGCTTGCCGAGGCTGATGTTCCTTACGACCAGCTCAAGGAGATGGACGACATCAACCCTGAGTTCCCTCGCACGGATGTTGTCTTGGTCATTGGTGCCAACGATGTGACTAACCCTGCAGCCAAGGACTCTCCGGAATCCCCAATCTACGGAATGCCGATCCTCGAGGTCAGTAACGCGGGCGCAGTAGTTGTCCTCAAGCGTTCGATGGGAGCCGGCTTTGCTGGCATTGACAACCCTCTGTTCTACGACGAGAAGACATCACTTCTGTTCGGTGACGCCAAGGAATCGGTCGGCGAAATCACCGCTGAGGTTCAGTCGCTCTAATCACCTTTTGCTTGGCCGCCCGATTAGCGTTCTAATCTGTAGGAAGTAATGCTCAGCAGAGACCAAGCCCTCAAAGCCCTGACCACGCAGTCCTTCGACGTCCTAGTCGTTGGCGGTGGGATCACAGGGGCAGGAGTTGCCCTCGACGCGGCTTCACGGGGGTACAGCGTTGCCCTAGTTGAGCGGAACGATTATGCCTCTGGCACCTCGAGCCGTTCAAGCAAGCTAGTCCACGGCGGATTGCGTTATCTCCAGAGCTTCGACCTAGGGCTCGTGCGGGAAGCTCTGCTGGAGAGGCAGGTCAATGTCCACATGGCGCCGCATTTGGTCAAGCCACTGAAGATGGTTGTCCCGGCCTTTGAGGGTGAGCACCCCGACCGGCTCGTGGGAGTTGCGCTGAACATGTATGACGGTTTGGCTCTGCCAACGCTACGCAGTGCGCGTAAGAGGAAAGATGCTGCGGATGTCGAGCCGGACCCAGCCGACTGGAGTCCAGACCGGCACAGAGAAATCAGCGGGGAGGAAGTCGTCAACCTCCTCCCAGCGCTGAAGGACCGCAAGCCGACAGGCGGATACCTTTTCTATGACTGCCAAACGGACGATGTTCGACTTGTCCTGACCGTGCTTGAGGAGGCCTGCCGCTGGGGAGCTGTCGTAGCCAACCGCGTCAATGTCACTGGACTTGTTGAGTCCGGTGGGCGCGCTACCGGGGTGACGGCGGAGATCTCCGGTGGCGGAGAGGTGACTATTAAGGCCGCGCATGTCATCAATGCGACCGGAGTGTGGGCTGACCGACTGCGTCCTGGGGAACTCCGTGACGAGGCTGAAGTCCCACGCATCCGACCAAGTCGCGGGACTCACATCCTGATTGACCGAGATCTTCTGCCACTGAACTCTGGCGTGATCGTGCCAGCTGGAGAGGGGCGCTCGATCTTTGCTCTGCCGTGGCTTGGGCGCTCTCTAATTGGGACGACCGATAACGACTATGAGTCCGAGTCCCTAGAGAATGTTCCGCCCTCAGATACTGATGTGGACTATCTCCTCAACGCCGTCAACGAGTTCTTCGAGACGGATCTTGGACCTGGCGATGTTGCCGGGGCCTTCGCCGGCGTGCGGCCTCTCATCGCTCCCGCTGAGGGGAAGAAGTCAGTGGACATTTCACGCAAGGCAGAGCTCTATGAAACGTCCTCCGGGATGATCACGATCACCGGCGGGAAGCTGACTACTTGGCGCGCAATGGCTGAAATGACCGTCGATAGGATTGTCGCCCGCGAAGGCGCAGATGCCCCTTGCCGAACCCGTGAGACTGCGCTTGGGCGTCCCATAAATCCTGAGGACCTGCCACGCGTTGAGGGTGTTCCCGACGCTTCGTACGCAGCGCTTGCTGGCCGTTATGGCAAGGCCGCGGAAGGGGTCTTGGCCGTGGCGGCAGAGCGAGGTGAGCTTGCGCAGCCTGTGGTTGCTGGGCTCGATGACATCCTCGCCGAGGTTGTCTGGGCCGTTCGCGAGCAGCAGGCGGCGACGGTGGCCGATGTTCTGCTTCGGCGCACGAGGTTGGCCTTGCTGGCCGGGCGTGAAGCAGCTGACATTGGCTCAGGAGTAGCAGCGCGTGTCGCAGATGCACTTGGGAACGAGCTTGGCTGGGATGAGGACCGTAAGGCGCTTGAGGTCTCCGCCTTCATTGCCGAGGCTGAAGCTGAGGGTGTTTCGGTTCCAGCTGTTCCAGCATGACCCGGTTCGAAGTTCCTGCCTGCGACCGAACGCTGGTCATTGAGGACCGCCCGTGGCTAATGGGGGTCGTGAACGCCACCCCGGACTCTTTCTCCGATGTTGGCGGCGCCAAGACCGTGGATGACCGTGTTGAGCTGGCTTCGCGTCTGCTCGCGGACGGAGCAGACATCATCGACATTGGTGGTGAGTCAGGCATCACAAACAAGCCAGCAGTTGATGCCCAGGACGAAGTGGATCGGGTAGTCCCAGTAATTGAGCGAGTGGCAGGTGAGTTGGGAGCCGTCGTCTCGGTCGACACATACAAGCCGCTGGTAGCGCGCGCGGCCATTGAAGCTGGGGCGGTGATCATCAATGACGTCAGTGGGCTACGGGACCCAGAGTTGGCCGATGTTTGTGCTGAAACGGGTGCAGCTCTGGTGATCATGCACACCCGGGCAAAGCCCAAGGAGAAGCTCCTTGATCGCAGCATGGACGGTCGGATGCTTGACGATGTGGTCGCGTTTCTTGAGGAGAGGATTGCTTTTGCAGTGTCAAGAGGGGTGGCTGAGGCGTCGATCATCACGGATCCTGGGCCTGACTTCGGCAAAACGCCGGCGCAAACAGTCGAGGTTCTCAGGGGGCTTGGCAGGGTGGAGGCTCTCGGCAGACCAGTCCTCCTTGCTCTTAGCCGTAAAGACTTCATCGGGGCTGCCACTGGTCGCCCGCCGCGGGAGCGCGATGCTGGCACATTGGCTGCGCTTGGTTGGGGTGCCCGCCGCGGAAACCACATTTTCCGTGTTCACGATGTTGCCGCTTGCAGGGACTTCCTGACAGTCCAAGGCTTGCTCGATGGCAGTCAAGATCTCCCATCTGAAGCCGTGCTCTCCGAGGAGCTTCGTAGAGAAGAGCAGGCCTGAGAGCGACGCTAGGGCCGCTGGGGCGCTAGGCTCGATTACGCAACCATGAGTCGCTGGTCACTGTGTTCAACGTGGCCAGACGCCCACCGATCACACAAGGAGTAACAACAAATGTCAGTTCTTTCCCGCGAGGCCCTCGAGGCCAGCCCACTTGCAGACCTGCATCAGATAGCAGCAGGCTTCGGAATCGACGGTTACCGCCGACTTCGTAAGGCCGATCTGATTGATCGCATGATCGAGTCCCAAGGAGGAGATCCTTCTGAGGGTAAGTCAGCTGAGACCGAGTCAACATCGCCACCGCGTGAGCGTCGTCCGCGTTCCCGCGAGCAGCGTGAGCCGCGTGAATCCCGTGAGTCCCGTGAGCCCCGCGATCGTTCAGATTCATCGCGCGATAGATCTGAATCTCGCCGCCGCGACGACCGCGGTCCAAAGCAGACAGAGCCATCCGAGCCAGTTGAGGGAACCCTTAGCGTTCACGGCTCCGGATCGGGTTTCCTGAAGCCAAAGGGTGGAGGGGCAGAGGTCTATGTTTCCGCAGCGCAGATTCGCAGGCTCGAACTTAGCGACGGCGACACGATCGGCGGGCCGGTAAGGGCGCCCCGGCGTTCCGAGCGGCATCCTTCGCTCGTGCGGATTGAGACCATTAATGGCGCCAGCGCTGATGATGTGGCTCCAGTAGCACCAACGCGCTCTGCGAAGCCAGCCCCGATCTCCCTCCCAACTGAGCACATCGCACTCGGCGGGGACGCGACACTTGCTGAAATTGACAAGGTTGCCCCGATCGGCAAGGGTTCTCGCGTTGTATTCCACGGTGGGCCACACTCAGGTAAGAGCACGGCTCTGAGGGCACTTGCAGCGACTCTGAGGGCATCCGACGGGGTTGAGGTCTTCACGGTCCTCAGCGGCGTTAGACAGGAGGAAGAGGGCGAGTGGGCTCCAGTTGAGCCACTTGCCGTTGAAACCCTTGATAGCTCGCCTGATTCCCGCGCACGGGCGGTTGAGCGCGCACTGGACAAGGCCAAGCGTTCTACCTCTAGGGGTGGCGCTGCCGTAGTGCTTGTTGATTCCGTGGATGACCTTCCAGGGGCAGCTGTCCGCAAGGCTCTTGCCTCGGCTGGGATGAAGCCCAAGGGCGGCTCCCTGACGGTGGTTGTTGTAGCCAGCAGCCCAATTGGTGGCGAGACAACTGTTGTCGCGTTTGATCAGGCCAAGGCCGCAGCTGCGAAGTTCCCATCGGTGGATATCAACCGGAGCTCAACGATCAGGCCGGACCTGTTGCTTGACGGTCGTGGATTGAAGGGCTACCAAAAGGCTCACGCGGACGCGCTCAAGAAGCGCTGAAGTCCGGTTGGGTGAAGTGCGGCTGAGGGCGTTAAAAAAGCGCTCTTGGCGCTTGGTACTCAGTGTTTCTTAGCTGATCCTAGTGGTGCTCCCTGGGGATGTAGACCACGCGGCCCCATGATGGTTCGCTCTGGAGCTGTATTGGCTCTCCGCCGCGTGTTGGCTGGATGTAGCGGAAGCCTCCGAGGTCAGAGTCCCAGCGGATGTCCAGTTCGCCTTCCTTGACTCGCTGGTCTAGCCAAGCACCCCGGAAGACAAGTCGCCTGAGCCAATGGACCAGTGACCGCTCTGAAGGGCCTGTGAGCTGATGCCAGCACTCGTTTACATGCTCACCTAGGGCAGATGCGGATTGAGAAACCTCGCCGTTAACAACGAGGTTGACTAGGTCTTCGCGCTCCTCTGCGCCCAGCCCTGTGCCCACGAACCCCAGCCGCACTGCGGCTTGTTCGCATCTTTCCTCGAAGTCCCGCTCGTTGAAGGTGAACCGGAGTTCCCCATACTCGAGCACGAACTCGTCACCGGAGTCGTAGTCGCCTCTTATTTCGTTCATTAGATCGATAGCTGCCGACGAATGGAGACATCTGTAGTCCGACGGCGGCAGCGTCGTGATCCTAAGCGGGACTCCTTCTTAGGCCCCTCAGGTGCACAGCCCATTGCACCTGTGTGAGCCACGAGATCACAGGCGAATTGCGGCTGGTCTCGACTCGAAACTCGGTGGGGCGAAGAATGGAAGTTGCCGGACTAGGGGTTGTATGAACGATCAAGAGAAGTTCACAATTCTGGTGGCCGAGGACGATGACGCGACGAGAACATTTCTCGCGGACAACCTAACGGCCGATGGCTACGAGCTGTTGGTAGCTGACTGTGCACGTCACGCACTGCGGCTGATGGAAACCAAGTTCCCGGACTTGGTTGTCTTGGATCTCGGTCTACCCGATCAGGATGGACTTGACGTTGTCCGCTCCGTCAGGGCAAGCGACGGGATTGCGAGCAGGCTTGATCCCTCTGTTCCCATGATTGTCGTGACGGGGCGCTCGGGGGAATTGGATCGCTTGCGCGGATTTGACCAGGGTGTGGATGACTATCTCGTGAAGCCGTTCTCCTATCCCGAGTTGAGAGCTAGGGTCGCTGCCTTACTTAGGCGTTCTAACCACAGGCGCAGCGAAGGAAGGATTCGCGTGGGACCGCTTGAGATTGATCCTCCGTCCCGGGATGTGACCCTGAGGGGACGGAAGATGGCGTTGTCGCAGAAGGAGTACGCGCTGCTTCGGGCGCTCTCAACTGAGCCGACCAGAGTCTTCACCAAGGAGGAGCTTCTGCGGGATGTCTGGGGGTTCAGGTCACTGGGCTCAACCAGAACGCTTGACTCGCATGCGTGCCGGCTGCGGCAAAAGCTCTCCGTCGAGGGAGATCACCTGGTTGTGAACGTTTGGGGAGTGGGCTACCGACTTGTTGATGGGCCGGTTGCGGCATGACTTCGTTGGCTTGGCTGCTTGGGGGTGCGGCGATGGCGGGGTTGGTCCTGGTCAACTGGGCGCTCCTTCATCGCCGGAGCGGGTTGCTACTTGACGCGATTCATGAGGCCCGGCGTCCTCTTGCTGCGGTCATGCTTGGCCTTGACTGTGTTGCAAGGGAGGCTTCTAATCAACGCGTGGATTCACACTGCACTGCGCTCAGAGGGGAGATTGGACGAGCTGCTCTGGCGCTGGACTCGATGGGAGGCCGTCGGCGGTGCCCAGTCCTTGTCCCAGTGGATCTCTCGAGTGTCGCTGAGCAGCTTGCCCGTGCTTGGGCGCCCCTCGCGTCAGGGAGGGGAGGGTCGATATCGCTGGGGTCGAAGGTTTCAGGTGGTTTGGCGGAGGCGCTGGGTGACCCGACTGAGGTGGCCCAAGCTGCGTCCAATCTTGTTGCCAATGCCGTAGAGCATGGGAGCGGTCCAGTGGAGATTGGCATCCAGCGGACGGCTGGCAGGGTTTCGCTGGTGGTCACCAACCCAAGCCCGCAGGCGGACCGGCCACACGGACCTACCCGGGGCCGCGGTCTTCGGATTGCTTCGCGACTTGCCCGCAGGAGCGGGGGACAGCTCAACATCAGAAGTGGGGCAGTCCATCGGGCGTCGCTGGAGTTGGTGTCAGCTAGCGATGAGCAGTGAAGCGGTATCGGCGTCAAATTGTGATCGGGCTTGTGAGCCTGACCGTCGGTATTTGGGCTGAGGGGCGGATGGAGGCCCGGGAGACCGCCCTACAGGCGGAGATAGGGCCTGTGACCAGGGTTGCGACTGTCAGGACCCGGGTTGAGGCTGGAACCCTGCTCTCAGCGGCAAATGTCGTTCTGGTTGAGGTCCCAACGCGCTGGGCTGCTCCCGGTGTGGTTACCACTGAGGATGCGCTGGCTGGCCTCGTGAGCACTGTTGAGCTCCCAGCGGGAAGTCTGCTCGGGCCCGGGACAACCCGCCCGGCCTCGGGTGGCGGGCAGGCCCCGCTCCGAGCGGGTGAACGAGTTGCGACAGTTGAGGCGGTGGCGCCTCTGTCTCTCTTGAAGCCTGGAGGGGTCGTCGATGTTCTCGTGATGATGCCTGGGCATCGGCCGCGCTTCCTCGGACGGCGTATGGAATTGCTGGGTGTGAGGCATGCGATGGATCAGGACGGGACCAGGGGCAATCGAGTCGTTGCCGACCTGCGCGCATCCGTCAGATCGGCTCTGGCGCTCGCCGGCGCCGCGTCCGCTGGAGCAGAGGTCCGGCTACTTCCCCTTGAGCGGTCTGGGTGAAGAGGTGACGGACGATGTGATCACATGGCTCAAATCCATCGCCCTCGACGAGACCAGTCACGATCAGGCGCTGAGCGTCGAGGGAATCATGAGCAATGTTGTCTTGAGAGAAGCATCCGTACTTCCTGAGGAGGAAAGGGCAGCGCTCGTTGCGCGACTGGTTGCAGAGGCAAGAGGGCTAGGAGCGGTTGAGGCGCTGATGCGAGACCCAGCGGTGACTGAGGTGATGGTCAACGGCCCTGCTGAGGTCTGGGTGGAACGAGGCGGGGAGATTGAGCGGACCGACCTCACCTTTGGCTCAAGGCAGGACCTTCGAGAGGCCATTGATCGGATGTTGGCGGGCTCCGGGAGGAGGGCTGACGATTCGGCTCCTATCGCCGACGCCCGGCTGCCGGATGGATCGCGACTAAATGTTGTCCTTCCACCGCTTGCTCCGAACGGCCCCCTAGTGACGATCAGAAGGTTTAGATCCGAGGGAATGTCCCTCGATGACCTCATCGAAGAGGGGACGGTCGAGCCGGATCTTGCCGCGTTGCTCGTGGGCGCAGTGGAAGGCGGATTGAATCTGATGATCAGCGGTGCGACGGGGTCTGGGAAGACCACAACTCTCGCTGCTCTGGCTCGGTGCATTCCCCCATCGGAACGAGTCGTGACCATTGAGGACGCAGCAGAGCTGCGGTTGGACCATCCCCATGTGGTTGGGCTTGAGTCCAGGCCTCCCGGGGTGACATCGAGGGGTGAGGTTTCAATCAGGGACCTAGTGCGCAACGCATTGAGGATGCGTCCAGACCGAATCATCTTGGGTGAAGTTAGGGGTGCGGAAGCTCTTGACTTGCTGGATGCTCTGGGCACAGGACACGGGGGCTCCCTGTCAACCATCCACGCGTCCTCGCCCGCAGGCGCGATTGAGCGCCTCACAGGGCTTGTGCATCAGGCCGCGTCAGGCCTTCCCCATGCGGCGATTGAGACAAGGATTCGGAGTTCACTTGATCTCTTCGTTCATCAGGAGAGAGACCAGGAGGGGGTTCGGCGAGTCACGCGGGTGTCGGTATTTCGGGATACGGCTGGATTAGCCACGGAGGATGTCTACTTCGACCCTGGCCTCGGACTCCCGCCGAAATGGAGGGCCTGTGGAGAGCCACGGGTGGCTGCACTGCTCAGGATTCCCACCGGAGGTAGTTGGTGACCGGAAGTGGGATTGCCGCAGCAGGCGTTGTGAGCAACTTGCTGGTGGTCGCATCAGGCTCGGCGACGCTCCGCCGTTGTGGCATGAGAGGGAGGGATAGCGGCCGCCTTCTGATCAGCCGTGCCGCTGGTGGGCGCCGGCGGAGAGCCATTCAAAGCTCGGTGCCGGGTCTGCTCAGAGCGCTTGCTGATGGGGTTGAGGCTGGAGAGACAGTGATGGAGGCAGCTAGATCAGTGGGTCGTTCAGGGAACGGGCCGGGGAGTCGAGCTTTGCGAGTGCTAGCCAATGACTGCGAAAGGGGGAGTTCGGTGGACCGCTCTCTGAGGCGGCTTACTGCGGGACCGAGTGGGGACCTCTGGGCTCCAGCGGCCTTCTCGATCTCGATCCATCAGCGCTGCGGAGGCGACCTTGTGAGGTCGCTCCGCGCGGTTGCATCAGCTGGTGAGTCGGCTCAACGCACGAGGAATGATGCACGGGCCGCCACTGCGCAGGCGCGGTTCACGGCGAATCTGGTCTGCTCAATGCCAGTCCTTGCGTTGCTCGGGTTGGGGTTGGTCGCGCCCGGCCGCTTGTCTCGGGTTTGCTCCAATCCTTTGAGCATCGGGATGCTGCTTGTGGCTGGTGTGCTGCAAGGGACAGGCCTGCTTGTCGTCCGGCAACTTGCCTCATTTCCGCTGCGATGATCTCCGTTGGTCAGCTTGGGGCTGGAGTAGCAGGGCTATTTGGGTCAGCTGCACTAATGGCAGCAGTGGGAGGGCATGCGCGTGTTGATCGGACTCGACACCGACGCTTACTTCAGGTCAAGCTCCCTAGCGGCTGGGGGGAGACCCGTCGCGTGTCTGAGGCCGTGCCCGAGGTGGCAGCGGACTTAGCGACCGGCCTTGCGGCTGGACTGGGCCCCTTCGATGCTCTGGACTACGCCTGCAGGCATCGTTCGGACCCACTCTCTCTGGCTGCTCGCAGGGCATGCGCGATGGCTGAGGTTGGGGCTCCCGTCCGGGTTGCGCTGGATGTGTTCACTCAGGTTGGGGGAGACCCCCGTGTGTCGAGCTTGAGGATGGCGCTGGAGTCAGAGTTCCGGAGTGGTGGTTCGGCGCTGGAGCCTGTGACGGCCGTGGCGAGAGCGGCCTCAGCAGAGCAGACGGTGCGTCGGACCGAGCGTGCCGCCAAGGTAGCTCCGCTGATTCAGCTTGTCGTTGCGCTTGTGCTTGTCCCGTCGGCGCTCCTCCTGGCGGGTGCGGTTGCTGTCGCCGGACTGCCCGGATGAGCCCGGCGGAAAGACTTGAATGGGTTCCTTGCAAGGAAATGCAGAGTTAGTGCGATGAGCGATCCCACGGGGGAATCCCTTTAGGCACGGGGCGTAGCTGTGTTTTGCGAGCCCAAATGACATCATTGTGGGGCGAAGTGGATAAACATAGTTGCAAGGTGGGGCGAAGTGGGCTAGTGTCCCGGTTGTTGGATCGATAGCCGGGGCGCGAGGTTCCTCCCAACCAAACGCCCCGGCGCCAATCCACTCGAGATCAAAATGTCTTTCCTCGGCACCTACGACCACACCTTGGACGCGAAGAACCGGCTCACCGTGCCGGTCAAGTTCCGCGGGCCACTCGGTGAGGGAGCCATCATCTCCAGAGGTATTGAGACCTGCGTCAGCGTTTGGACTCCCAAGGGGTACGACGAGTGGAGCAAGTCCATGCTCGATGCTCTCGGTGGCATGACTCCTGAAGCACGACGGTTCCGCAGGGTGCTCTCCGCTAGTGCGTTTGAGACTGAACTTGACGCAGCAGGTCGGATAATGATCCCGGCCAAGCTCATGGAACACGCTGTGATCGAGCGTGAAGTTGCCGTGATTGGCAACGACGATGCCTTTGAAGTCTGGGACCGCAAGGCCTGGGCTGCCTATGACGCTGAAGTTTCTCCGACCATCCTCGACCTCACCGACGCAATCGGCGCCGATGCTTGAGATGGTTTCAACTCACGTCCCCGTACTCGCAGGGGAGGTCATTGACCTCCTCGCACCGGCCCGCGGGGAACGCGTCGTGGACGCAACCTTTGGGGGCGGTGGCCATGCTGGTCTGCTGGCTGACCGCATTGGATCAAAGGGCCACTTAACAGCAATTGACAGAGACCCAGCCGCAGAGGAGAGATTTGCCGAATTTGCAGCGGTTTCTCCCGCGGACACCACCTTCATTCGGTCGGACTTTGTAGAAGGTCTACGGGGCCTCGCGGCGAAGGAATTCAGAGCCGACATGGTGCTTCTTGACCTCGGCGTCAGCTCTATGCAAATCGACACACGAGACCGGGGCTTTTCATATTCCTGCGACGTACCGCTGGATATGAGAATGGACCCAACAACCGGTCTAACAGCCGCAGATCTGGTCAATGATTGGGATGAGCGCAGGCTCTCGAACACGTTTAGAGAGTTCGGCGAGGAACGCCACGCAGTGGTTATTGCCCGAGAGATCGTCAGAACTCGCGCTAGGGCGCCGATCACCACCACAGGCGAGCTTGTGTCATGCATTGAGCGTGCTGTTCCAGCGCCCGCCCTATTTGCCGGCGGGCACCCTGCCAAGCGCACCTTTCAGGCCCTGCGGATTGCAGTCAACGACGAGCTCGGGCAGCTCGATGAGGCACTTCCGGCAGCATGGGAGATTCTCGCCCCAGGCGGGCGTCTCGCCGTGATCTCCTTCCACTCCCTCGAGGACCGGCGAGTCAAGCACTTCCTAGCCAAGCGATGCAAGGGCTGCATCTGCCCACCAGACCTCCCAGTCTGCGGATGCGGCCGAACGCCGGAAGGGGAGCTCATCACCCGCCGGTCCGTTGTGCCAACCGCCGGGGAGATCGCAATGAACCCGAGGTCAAGGTCGGCCCGGCTCCGTGTAGTCCGCAAGGTTGAGGCATGACCCCTTCCGCCGCCACAGCAGCCGCGAGGACAATGCCCGCAGATGTGGGATCCCGCCGGCGTCATGTTGTGGCACTTGTTGAGGCGCCGCGCCCGGCTCGGCCCGCAAAGCCAGCTGCACCGGCGAGAAGCAGGCCGGCCTCAGTTCAGCGCCCGGGTGTGCGAGCAGGCAGAGGCAGCGCTCGCCGCTTTTCCGGACGGGCGACAAGAGCATCGGTAGCCGCAGTTGGCCTGAGCAGCAGCCCAGCAGTGGAACTTTCGCTCCCTGCCGTTGAGCTTCCAAGGATTCAGCTTCCGAGCTTTGATCTCAGCGGCCTCAGGCCTCACCGTCCAGCACTGAGAGTCCCTAGGCCCAAGGACATTGTCGGTGTCGTCCGGACGGCCCCCGACCATGCCGTAACAGAGTTTCTTGCGAGCACACGGGTTTGGATCGGGGTGGTCGCAGTGCTCCTTGTAGGGCTTGTCTTCATGCAAGTAAAACTTCTCCACATCAACGCCGGAATCGGCACAAACGTCGCGAAAATCTCTCTACTCGAGAGGCAGAACGCGGAGCTTCGTATGGGAGTGTCAGCCCTCGGCTCTGACAGCAGGATCGTCGCGGAGGCACAGCGGATGGGCTTTGTAGAGCCACCAGTTGGATCAAGCCACTTTGCCTCCTGGAGGGCCGGGTCAGCCAGTCGCGCTCTCGCCCTCCTCTCACCCTTGGGAAGTAACGGCGCGGGCATGGTCGACGGGAGCGGAAATACAGCCTCTAACCAATCTTCTACGGCGTCCAGCGCACCATCCGTTCCCCAATCCCAAGGCACCACAACAGTTGCTAGCTCGCAGTCACAACCTTCAGCGCCTTCTCACCAAGCACCGAAGACCCCGAGTACGACAGCCGCTGCCACGGATGGCGGTTCGGCTCCGCTCAGCGGGTAGCGGGTGGCCCGGCCGAAGCAACGCAGCTTCGATCTCCGCGCCCAACGGCTTAAGTTCCTGTTGGGGGCTGTTGTTGTGCTCGCGGGAGCCAGGGCTTTTCAGGTTGGGGTCGTTGACGCAGCAAGCCTGAAGAAGGACGCTGCCGTTCAACAGTCGATAACCGCCTCAGTGCCAGCAGCTAGGGGCGATATCACTGATCGACACGGGGTTGAACTTGCTGTTTCGCAGCCGATGGTGACCGTCACGGCCGATCCAATGATGATCTCGCATCCGGCACGGGTTGCCTCCCAACTGGCTCCGCTTCTGGGACGCAATGTTGCGGAAATCCAGGCCAAGCTTTCTAACCGCAATCAGCAATATGTCCGGCTAGCTCGGAGAGTGTCCGTATCGGATGCCAAGCGGGTACGCAAGCTGAAGATTGACGGGATTGACTTCGAGAAGACCATGGGCCGGTCCTACCCGCGGGGAGCTCAGGCTGGGCAGCTGATCGGGCTTGTTGGGGATGAAGGTCATGGACTCTCTGGTTTGGAACTCTCGTTCGACAAGACACTCGCTGGGACGGATGGGCAACGGACAACGGTTACTGACCGACTTGGGCAGCCCATCTTGGTGACGGACTCGAAAGCTGTGCGCACGGGTTCCACCTTGCAGCTGACAATTGATGCTCCGGTCCAAGATCAGGTTGAACGGGTCCTCGCTGGTGTAGGTCGCGTGTTTCAGCCCAAAGGCGCAACAGCCATTGTTATGGACCCTAGGACCGGGAACATCTTGGCCCTCGCTAACTGGCCGGCCGTCAACGCAAACACGATTGGCAACGCGTCGGACTACGCGCAGATGAACCGGGCCAGCGGCTTCACCTATGAGCCGGGTTCAACATTCAAGGCGTTCACGGTTGCTAGTGCGCTTGAGGAAGGGGAGGTGACTCCATCAACACCCTTCAACCTTCCGACCCTGTTGCACATCGGCGATAAGACCATCAAGGACGCGCACGACCGCGGGGATGAGACGCTCAGTGTGTCAGAGATTCTCGCCCAGTCGAGCAATGTCGGAGCGGCGCTGATTGGGCTCCAGATGAAGCGGCAGAAGCTCGATCACTGGATCAGACGGTTCGGGTTTGCCAGTCCAACGAAGTCAGGCTTCCCTGGTGAGGAGCAAGGCTTGGTTCTCCCACTCTCGAAGTACTCATCTGCCACGGTTGGCAACGAGGCGATGGGACAGGGGCTGTCCGTCACGCCCCTTCAGATGGTGCAGGGGTACGCGGCACTCGCCAACGGGGGAATTCTCCGGTCTCCAAGGATTGCTCAACGAGCCAACGGGGTTTCCATCCCAGCAACTCCCGGACATCGCGTGATTTCTGAACGGGTTTCACGTCTGATCCGCAAGATGCTCCGTGGCGTGCTCGCAGAAGGCGGCACGGCTTCAGGGGCAGAGATCCCAGGCTTCGATCTGGCGGGAAAGACCGGAACCGCACAGAAGGTTGACCCGGCAACGGGGACGTATTCCGACTCGCGCTACATCGCCTCGTTTATCGGCTTTGCGCCCGCCAAGAGCCCCAAGCTGCTCACCGCTGTTCTTGTAGATGAACCCCAAGGGGACATCTACGGAGGCTCAGTAGCTGCCCCAGCGTTCTCACGAATCATGGCCTTCGCCCTGCCCTACCTGGGCATTTCACCGCGCTGAGGTCCTCCGTGCGGCTAGGCGACATTCTTCTGGAGTCTGAAGGCCCGGAGGCTGCCCTTGAGGTCACCAATCTCGCCTATGACGATCGGCTGGCGTCGAGCGACACACTCTTCTTCTGCGTCCCAGGCTTCACGCGCGACGGCCACGATTTTGCGCAGCTCGCGATAGATCGGGGTGCGGTCGCACTTGTAGTAGAACGGCCACTTGACCTTGGAGTTCCTGAGGTGGTTGTCCCGGATGTACGGCAAGCGATGGGCCCCGCCGCGTCTAGGTTCCATGGCAATCCATCCCACGACCTGAACGTCTTGGGTGTTACAGGCACAAATGGGAAGACAACAACCGCTTACCTAGTCCGGACAATCTTGGAACAAGTAGGGATCAGGTGCGGTCTGTTGGGCACGGTTGAGTCTGTTGTTGCCGGGGAAGTGCTTGAGGCGGGGCGGACTACTCCGGAGGCCATCGATCTCCAAGCGTTACTGGCACGCATGAGGGACGGCGGAGATACGGCGGCCGCAATAGAGGTTTCCTCTCATGCGCTTGATCTGGGGCGGGTCGACGGCGTTGAGTTTGCTGCCTCCATCTTCACAAACCTGACTCAGGACCACCTTGATTATCACGGGACCATGGCTGAGTATTGGGATTCGAAACGACGTCTGTTCACTGAACTTCCGAGGGGAGTCCCGGTGATCAACATCGACGACCCGCATGGCGCGATCCTCGCAGCCGAGGTCGAGGACGCAGTGACATTTGGCATTACCGGTGGTGCTGACTGGAGTGTGATCGGATTAGAGACCGACATCAGGGGCTCCCGGTTCGTGCTCGTTGGCCCCGATGGCGAGGCGGCAGTTGAGACGGCACTACCTGGGGCTTTCAATGTTTCCAATGTGCTCGGGGCGGCTGCTGGCGCGCACGCTCTAGGCGTTGGCTTCGACCAGATTGTTGGAGCCCTCCCACTCGCTTCCCGTGTACCGGGGCGCTTTGAGCCGGTAGACCGTGGGCAGCCATTCGCTGTCCTCGTGGACTACGCCCACACACCGGATTCGCTCGAAAACGTTCTAATGGCTGCTCGCCAGATCGCTACCGGCCGTGTGCTCTGCGTGTTCGGTTGCGGAGGGGACCGCGACACCGGTAAACGCCCTCAGATGGGCATGATCGCCGAGCGGAATGCGGACATCGCGATCGTAACCTCAGACAACCCGCGATCGGAAGACCCCGCATCCATTGCCGCGGCTGTGGCCGCCGGGGCAGAGAGCGGCTGCGAAATCATTCTCGACCGGGCTGAGGCGATAGCCGCGACCCTTGGGCTTGCCTCGTCCGGCGATGTTGTGGTGATCGCAGGCAAGGGGCATGAGTTGGGACAGGAGTTTGCTGAGGGCCGGAAGATTCCATTCGACGACAGGGTTGTTGCCGCCGAGGCACTCCGCGGGCTGGGCTGGGCATGAGCCGAGCTAGCTTCACCGCACAGGAGATCGCTGACATCACGGGAGCGCAGCTCGTCAACGCTGGGCAGGGGCATCCGAATGGTTTTTCCAGCGATTCTCGCGAGATTGAGCTTGGGAATCTGTTCATCGGAATCCCGGGGGAGAGGGTCGATGGGGGAACAAAGACAGCCGAGGCGATCTCGGCGGGAGCATGGGGCGGGCTTGTGTCGCCTGCGGGCGCAGATGGCTTGGTCCTCCCTCAGACCGGTGGGCTTCTCGTTCATCCCGACCCCGTAGAGGCCTTGGGTCTTCTTGCTGCCGCCTGGCGTTCCCAGCTCTCCTGTCCAGTGATCGCAATCACCGGTTCGACCGGCAAGACGTCCACGAAGGACATCCTTGGCGCGATCCTAGGAAGCGCCGGGACCACATTTAGTTCGGCAGGTAACCGCAATACGGAGGTCGGACTTCCTCTGGAACTGCTGCGGATTGACGACGAGGTTTCATTCGTTGTCCTTGAGTTGGCAATGCGAGCGGAGGGAGAGATAGCTCACCTCACCCAGATCGCCGCCCCAACAGTGGGAGTGGTCCTCAACGCTGGACCAGTTCACCTTGAGACACTGGGCTCCATCGAGGCTGTGGCCAAGGCGAAGGCAGAACTCATCGCAGGCCTTCCTCTAGGTGGCGTCAGCGTCACTCCTGCGCTTGATGGGCTTCTGGCCCCATACTTGCGTCCCGAGTTGAGGTCGGTGACCTTTGGTCCTGGTGGTGATTGCAGGCTCGTTGGGTCTGAAGGCAGGACTCTGACGGTTGACCTTGCGGGGGATGAATACATGGTCGAGGTGGACTTCGATCAACCTCACAACCGGCTCAATCTGTTGGCAGCTGTTGCTGCCGCTGGAGCGGTCGGTGTGCAGCCACCCAAGCGCTTGAAGGTGCCTTTCTCAGGTCTCAGAGGGCAGCGAAAGGCCATTGAAGGGGGGATTGTCGTCATCGACGACTGCTACAACGCAAACCCTATGTCTATGCGCGCAGCGCTTGCGGATCTTTCCGAGGAGTCGCTGCGCCGAGGAGGGAGGGCCGTGGCAGTGCTGGGCGACATGCTTGAACTCGGACCCGACGAGGTCTCCCTCCACACCCAGCTTGGCGCTGACATCCTGGCCGCCGGGGTTGATGTTCTGGTCACGGTCGGCCCACTATCAGCGGTTTCCGGAAAGGCCTTTGGAGCAACAGCCGTTGTGGTGGAGTCGGCTCAAGAGGCCTCTGAACGCTTGGCTGACCTGGTTCAGTCCGGCGACACCGTTCTTGTAAAGGGCTCGCGGGGCATCGGCCTTGAGGTTGTAGCCCAAAGCCTTGGGGCGGTTGACGGCTGAAATGGGACGCGTACTGATAGCGGGCACAGCCTCGTTGCTGATCTGCCTCTTTCTTGCGCCTAGCTTCATTGCGTTCATTGCCCGTCGGGAGTTTGGTCAGAACATCCGCGAGGACGGGCCGAAAGGTCACATGTCTAAGGCCGGAACTCCCACGATGGGCGGAATCATCATCTTCGCTTCCATCGCAATTCCATTCCTCATCCTGACCGCAGGTGGATGGGAAGAAATGGCTGTGTTTGGAACCGCACTGGCATGCGCCCTTGTCGGCTTTGCTGACGATTACACGAAAATCGTCAAGAAGCGCTCGCTCGGCCTGAGGGCGAGAACAAAGCTTGGCGTGACGATGATCATCTCGGTTGCTCTCTGGTGGGTGGCGACCAGGAAGGTAGGTCTTCCTGAGACGGTCAGACTCCGCTTTGTGGATGCCGAGGTTGACCTCGGCTGGCTCTATCCAGTCTTCATCTACCTAGTTGTCGCTGGTTCCACTTCCGCGGTCAACTTGACGGATGGCCTGGATGGGCTTGCGGCGGGCTGCTGCGCCATTGTTCTATTGGCATACATCGGAATAACGTTTCTCACGACAGGACAGTCGGAACTCGCGCTGCTCTGTGGGTGCCTGGTCGGTGCCTGTGTCGGGTTTCTCTGGTTTAACAGTTTTCCGGCGAGCATCTTCATGGGAGACACGGGTTCTCTCGGTTTAGGCGGGGCCTTAGCTGCCCTCGCTGTTATGACCCAAACTGAGATTCTGCTCGTGCTCCTCGGGGGAATCTTTGTACTCGAAGCACTCTCTGTTGTGATCCAGGTGATCTCGTTCCGTTTCTTCCGCCGGAGAGTCTTTCTGATGGCGCCTATTCACCACCATTTCGAGCTCAAACAGTGGTCTGAGACCAAGATCATTCTCCGTTTCTGGATCGTAGCCGCGGCGTTCAGCGCCATTGCGTTCACGCTCTACCAATCGAGCATCCGATGATTGGGCACAGAAACCCCCGGCCGGAAGTGCCGCACGGCCCTTGGCTGGTCGTCGGGCTAGCTCGCTCCGGGCAGGCGGCGGCGCATGCTTTGGTGGCACGGGGAGAGTCGGTGATCGGAGTTGACTCCGGGTCACCAGAGGGAGCAGTGGACCTTGAAGAGATTGGCGTAGATGTTCACCTTGAACACAACGGACTGGAGTTTCTCGATTCTGTCGCGGGGGTCATAAAGAGCCCCGGCGTACCAACTGCTGCTCCAGTGATTCAAGCTGCCCAAGATTCGGGCATCGCGGTCATGGGGGAACTCGAACTCGGCTGGCGCCTCAGCTCTGGTCCAGTCGTTGCTGTCACCGGGACTAATGGCAAGACGACAACCGTCGAGATGATCGGCCACATCTTTGCCAAGGCTGGAACTTCCTGTGAGGTAGTGGGGAACGTTGGGCGTCCCATTACTTCACTTGCTGGGTCAGCTGAGGCTGATTCCACGCTGATCCTCGAGGCCTCGTCCTTCCAGCTAGAGGACGCTGCTCAGTTCGCGCCAGAGATCGCGGTTGTTCTAAATGTTGGGTCTGACCACATCGATCGCCATGGCACCATCACTGAGTATCACGAGGCCAAACTGAGGATTCTCGACCGGCAGGGCGAGCAGGATGTTGCTGTGGTTCCCCACGACTTGGATGTGTCGGGCCGTGGCCTGGCTAGGAGAGTTACGTTCGGTTCCCCTGACAGTACGTTGGCTTTCAAGGAGGGAAATCTGCTCTGGGAAGGTGAGGCCGTCGCGGAGCAGGCCGACGTCGTTCTACCCGGAGCGCACAACCTACTCAACGCTCAGGCTGCCGCAGCCGTTTGCCTCATCAGCGGAGTTGAGCCAGCCCAGTTGGTAGAGGGGCTTAGAAGCTTTCACGGTGTTGCCCACCGTTTGGAGCTGGTTCTGGAGTCGAGGGGAGTCAGGTGGATCAACGACTCAAAGGCCACCAATGTTGATTCCACACTGACCGCGCTTGAGTCCTTCGATGGGGATGTACACCTCATCCTGGGTGGTGACGGCAAAGGGCAGGACTTCACTCCGCTGCGGGCGGCCGTTGCCGCCAAGTGTCTCTCGCTCCATCTCATTGGAGAGTCTGCCGGCCAGCTGGAAGAGGCCCTATTAGACAGCGGTGTTCACATCCAGCACGATGGAGACCTCCGGCTTGCCGTGGCCTCGTGTGCCAGAACCGCCCGGAACGGGGATGTCGTCCTTCTATCACCTGCGTGCGCCAGCTTTGACCAGTTCAACAACTTCGAGGAGCGCGGTCTCGCGTTCCGAGGCCTCGTTGAGGCTGCAGAATGAGCGCCCGTCCACGGAAGGGTGGGAAGCCACTGCCTGCAAAGTCTCGCGTGCAGACGAGCACCAAGCCCAAAGCCGCGCCCTCCCGGCGGGTCAAGCGGACGCTGGTCTTCCCTAGTGAACACCGCGTAATCAGCACGGTTGTGGCGATTCTGGTCTCGCTGGGCGTGGTGATGATCTACAGCGCCTCTTCCGCTAAGAACGCGCTTCAGTCAGGCGGCAGCGGCAGTCAGCAGCTTGTGCGAACGCTGGTTCTAGGCCTGCTTCCCGGGCTAATCCTGTGCTTGTATCTGCAGCGCGTATCGCTCTCGAAGATCAGGTCATGGGGGGCTCCGCTGATGTTGGGATCGCTCGCGCTTGTCACCGTGGTCCTGATCCCAGGCATCGGCCAGCAGATCAACGGTGCGCGACGGTGGATCAATGCCGGCCTAACGAACTTCCAGCCAAGCGAGCTGGTCAAGGTCGGGCTGATCCTCTGTGTAGCCGACCTTGCGCTCCGCCATAGGGACGCTATGGGGTCAATCACAGAGGCTCTCAAGATGATTCTTTGGCCTGTGATCCTCGGCGGGCTCCTGATTGCTCTCGAGCCGGATCTTGGTACGGCCATGGTTTGCGTGGTCACCGGACTGATCATCGTCTGGATGGCGGGCATGCCGTGGCGGGTGCTCGGGCCAATCACAGGGGTGATTGTGGGGTCGGGAGTTATCTATGCAGTGATGGAGCCGTACCGCTTTGCGCGGCTTACAGCGTTCCTTGACCCTTGGGCGAGTGGAGCCCGCAATAGCACCGGCTTTCAGTCGGTGCAGGGTCAGATTGCCCTTGGATCAGGCGGAATCTTTGGGGTCGGTCCGGGGCAGTCCGTTCAGAAGATCTTCTACCTTCCAGAGGCCCACACAGACTTTATCCTCGCGGTGATCGGAGAGGAGCTGGGCCTCCTGGCGGTGCTTGCGATCTTGGGACTGTTTGGGGCTCTCATGCGTGCCGGCCTCAACCTTGCGCGGGATGCCGTGGATCCGTATGCCAAGCTCACTGCTGCAGGACTTACAGCCCTGATCACATGCCAAGCAATGCTCAACATCTGCGTAGTTCTCGGAATTGCGCCATTAACTGGAGTGCCTCTCCCATTCATCTCTTTCGGACCGACCAATCTCGTTGTACTGCTTGGCTCCACGGGGCTCTTGCTGAACATTGCGGCAACGGGCGGAGCCGAGCTGCGCTCTGTCCCGGACTCGCGCGGAGAGAGCAGTGGGGAAGCCAATGAGAGTCATGATCGCGGCCGGGGGTACGGCCGGGCACGTGATTCCAGCGCTCAGCGTCGCTGAGCTCCTGGCCGCGGCCGGCGCGGAGGTTGAGTTTGCTGGAGGGGATCGAGCGGAGTCCGACTTGGTGCCTTCTGCTGGCTTTGCGTTCCACAGGCTCGACGCCGAAGGACTTAGTCGCACCTCCCTGCTGAAGGCCTCCCGAGCTGCCCTGCGAGCGGTGCCTGCGTTCTTCTCGGCGGTCAGGCTAATCCGTGCTCGACGACCTGATGTCGTCATGGGAGGCGGGGGATATGTGGCGGGGATTGTCGGTGCGGCTGCGGTTGTAACACGCACACCGTTGGTCCTTACGGAGGCAGACAGTCACCTTGGTATCTCCAACCGACTAATAGCTAGGTTCGCTAAGAAGGTTTGTCTCGCGTTTCCGCTCGAGGGCCGGACCGCATCTCGCTATGTGGTGACGGGCCGCCCGGTGCCGCCTGCGGTTAGAGACCGGTCCTCCGCTCGGGCAAGATTCAAGATCCCGCTTGATGCAACCTGTGTCCTTGTGACGGGCGGCTCTCTTGGTGCGTCGTCGATCAATCAAGCGGCCGTGGACGCCTTTGCGGACTCGGAGTTTGAGGTCTTGCACCTTGCTGGGGAAAGGGATTTCCCTGCCCTGACTGCGCCTCGGGACGGGTATCACCTCTTGAGCTACATCGATGACTTTGGCGATGCAGTTGAGGCCTGTGACCTTGCCGTTGCCCGGGCAGGTGGGTCTGTCTTTGAACTGGCGTCTCACGGCACCCCAGCAGTGCTTGTTCCCTATCCCCAGGCGGCCGGGGATCACCAAACTGGGAATGCTCGTTGGATGGAGACTGCTGGAGCCGCGGTGATCATCTCTGACAGCCGGCTGACGGCGGACCTCCTGCGGGAGACCGTTGAGGGGATCCTTGGCGACCGGACTCTCCTGAACCAGATGTCTGCGGCTAGCTCCGGCCTGGCGCGCCCTCAAGCGGCCGCTGATGTCGCTGCATTTGTGCGCGCTGCAGCACAGGGACCGGGAGTCAAGCAATGACCGAGGCGAGCTTCCCTTGGGCGGGGCGGCAACTCCACTTCGTTGGTATCGGCGGCGCCGGGATGAGTGGACTTGCTCGGATTAGCCTTGAACTGGGCGCTGTGGTGAGCGGGTCAGACCGGGCGGCTGGGGTTGTTCTTCAGGAGTTGGGCGGTCTTGGGGCGGATGTCATGGTGGGTCACCAGGCGGACAATCTTCCTGAAGGGGCTGAGCTTGTTTACAGCTCGGCTGTAGGCGAGGAGAACTCCGAACGGTCAGCTGCTGCCGCTCGGGGTCAGACGCAAATGCATCGCAGCGAACTCTTGGGAGAGCTGACGCAACTAAAGCCAACCATTGCGGTGACTGGGACGCACGGCAAGACAACTACCTCGGCGATGGTGCTCGCAGCTCTCGAAGGCGCTGGGCTAAGGCCGGGATGGGTGATTGGGGCTCAGTTGGCTGGTGGCAGGCCCTCCGCGGGCTGGGGATCCTCGCCGTGGCTCGTTGTAGAGGCGGACGAGTCAGACAGGTCTCTTCTTGCCCTTCACACTGAGGTAGCGGTGGTTACCAACTGCGAGCTTGACCACCACGCGACCTATTCATCCCTTGATGACCTCAGGGCAACTCTGAGCGAGTTCCTTGGCGGGGCGCAAAGTGCCGTTGTCTGGGACCAGCCTGACCTTGTGTCACTGGTTCCCAGCGGGACCGCGGTGTATCCCTACGATGCCTTAGCGCCTGGAAGTGAAAACGGCCGGGCGGAGTTCACATGGCGGGGGGTGTCGATCCGGCTTGCAGTTCCAGGACTCCACAACGGTGTCAACGCTTCTGGTGCCCTAGAGGCAGCGTCACTGACGGGTGTTGATCAGTCCGGTTTGATCAGCGGGATTGAGGCCTTTCGCGGCACCGCCAGACGCTTTGAGGAGCTTGGCGTTTCGTCAGCTGGAGCAAGGCTCGTAGATGACTATGCCCACCACCCAACTGAGGTTGCCGCAACCATTCAGGCTGCTCGATCCCTCAACCCTAAGCGAGTGGTTCTAGCGTTCCAGCCGCACCTTTTCTCGCGGACTCAGGAGCTGGCTGACGAGTTCGGTTCAGCGCTAGCCGGGGCAGATGTTGTACTTGTCTCGGATATTTACCCGGCTCGTGAGGTGGCTGAAGACTTCCCAGGAGTTGACGCTGGAATGCTCGTCTCGGCAGCGGGGACGCTGAGCTCAGGGTCGCGTGCCACGGCCTCCGGTGACCTAGCCCAGACCCAGGCAGCGCTCGAAGCTGAAATGCAGGCTGGAGACCTGGTGATCCTGATGGGCGCAGGGGACATTGGGACGCTCGGCAGACGCTTGGTGGGGTCATGACTGTGCCTTCACCTAGGCGACTCGCTAAGGGCGAGTCGATGGCCAGCTACACAACAGTGAGAACAGGTGGCCCTGCTGAGTTCTTCACGAGATGTGGGACAAGTGAGGAGTTAGTCGAGGCCATAGCCTGGGCATCCGAGGGCCAGCATGCATTGCACATCCTTGGGTCGGGGTCAAACCTTCTGGTAGCTGATGAGGGAGTTTCAGGTCTCGTCATCAAGCTCGACGGTGAGCTTGCGCGGATTGAGATAAGCGGTCCTCAGGTCACCTGCGGCGGTGGGGCACGGCTTCCGAGCGTCGCAGCCAAGGCTGCTGCTGCCGGTTTGAGTGGAATTGAGTTTGGCGTGAGTATCCCGGGCACTGTTGGCGGTGCAGTCCGGATGAACGCGAATGCCTACGGGGGAGACCTTGCTCGCACGCTTGATTGGGTGGATGTCGTCACTGCGGACGGTGTGGAACGCCGAACGCCTGAGTCGTTCGAGTTCGGTTACCGGCGGTCCAACCTGATTGAAGGTGAGGTCGTGGCAGGAGCTGGGTTCACCCTCGAGCCGGCTGACCCGGAAACCGCGAAGCTTGCCCTCGCGGGACTGCGGGAGCAACGCAAGGACACACAGCCTTGGGGCGTTAAGACATTCGGGTCGACTTTCAAGAATCCGGACAAGGAGGCTTCGGGTGGGAGATCGTCCGGGCAGCTACTTGACGCGGCGGGCTGCCGGGACTTGAGGATCGGCGGGGCTGGGTTCTCCGAGAAGCACGCGAACTTCGTCATCAACCATGGTGATGCCACGACAGCTGATGTTGTTGCCGTGATGGCAGAGGGGCGCAGGCGAGTGTTTGAGGAGTTCGGGGTTGAGCTTGAACCCGAGGTTCAGACGCTTGGGCCGGTCCAGCTCCCAGAGGATTGGTCCTGGGAGCCCCAATGATGAGGCGATCGATGAAGTGGGTAGCCGGTGTAGTGGTTCTAGGTGTCCTGCTGGGAGGCCTCTTCCTGCTGGTCAGCAGTAGCAGCCTCTCGGCAGTCAAGAAGGTTGAGATTCACGGTCTATCCGGGGATCGCGCCAGCCGAGTCAAGGCCGCCGCGCTCGGGCAGAGCACGCTTTCGTTCGATGAGGGTCCGTTGCGTTATGCGGCAGCCGGGCACCCTCCGGTCAAGACGCTTACGGTGAAGACGCACTTCCCTGATTCGGTCGAGGTGTCTGTGGCGCTCTATCGGCCTGTGGCGGCAGTTGGGCTTGACGCGAACTCGATGCAGGCTGTTGCCGGCGACGGCACGGTTCTTCCGGATGTTCCGACAGCAGGGCTTCCGTCGATCGAAGGGCGGGTTGTCGGCGGCGTCGTGAGGGATCGGTTCGTTAAGCAGGCGCTGATGGTTCTTGATCAAGCCGGCCGAAGCTTCCGCACGAGGATCGACTCTCTGGCGAGTGATCCGAAATTTGGCCTCTACGCAGTGATGACCCGTGGGCCCAAGATCTACTTCGGTGACTCGTCGGATGCACGGGCGAAGTGGGCCGCTATTGCTCAGGTGCTTTCAGACATCGCAACGCGCGGAGCGACCTATGTGGATGTTCGGGTTGCACATAGGCCAGCTGTAGGTGGTCTCAAGGGTGGGGTTCAGGGCGGGATCGACCCATCTGATCCGAACCAGCCAGTTTCCCAATAGGACTGGGTTCTAGCCCTAGCCTCAAGTGAGAGTTGAGGGTTGCCCTTCCAGTCAACTCTCAATGTCAAGTTGAGGGTTTCCCCTCCGTCAATACGCAATAAACCAACCCATTCGTTGACCCGGGAAGGACTTTGGGTCTATCCTGACGAAAGGAGCACGAGTCGCAGAGTGTTCTGTAGAACTCTCAACCCCTACATGAGGGCGGTACTCAGTAACAATGGAAAGCGGCAGTTACTTGGCAGTTATCAAGGTGGTCGGAGTTGGCGGAGGCGGAACCAATGCGGTTAATCGCATGGTTGAGTCTGGCGTTCGCGGGGTTGAGTTCATCGCCGCAAACACGGATTCGCAGGCACTCCAGGTCAGCGAAGCCGACATCACTCTTCAGATCGGTCACGACCTGACAAAGGGCCTTGGCGCAGGCGCCAACCCTGAAGTCGGACACGGGGCTGCTGCTGAGTCGCGCGATGAAATCAAGGAGGCACTCAAGGGTGCTGACATGGTCTTCGTAACCGCAGGTGAGGGCGGCGGCACAGGAACAGGCGCCGCACCTGTCATCGCCGATATTGCCAAGAACGAGATTGGTGCCCTGACAGTCGGTGTTGTCACGCGCCCGTTCAGCTTCGAAGGTTCACAGCGCACGCGATCAGCTGACTCAGGAATTGCCCATCTGCGTGAGAACGTAGACACCCTCATTGTCATTCCGAACGAACGGCTCTTGAGCGTTGTCGAACGCCGCACGACGATGGTAGAGGCCTTCGAAATGGCTGACAATGTTCTGCGTCAGGGCGTTCAGGGGATTACCGACCTGATCACGATTCCGGGGCTCATCAACCTCGACTTCGCTGATGTACGCACCATCATGCATAACTCTGGTTCAGCCCTGATGGGCATTGGTACGGCTGCAGGGGAGACTCGGGCTGTTGACGCAGCCAATGAGGCAATTGCATCGCCACTGCTTGAAGAGTCAATCGATGGCGCAACCGGCATCCTGCTCAACATCACTGGCGGCAAGCAGCTCGGTCTGTTTGAAGTCAACGAGGCTGCTGAAGTTGTGGCCAACGCTGCTGATCCAGGCGCCAACATCATCTTCGGCTCAGTAGTTGACGAGGCGATGGGTGACAACGTCCGTATTACCGTCATTGCGACAGGCTTTGAACATGGACGCCGACGCGCCTCACGCAGCGCGCCCGCATCTGAGCGTCCTCGCCGTGACAGGGACGACTCCTCGGCATCGCCTGATGTCGGCGATGTTGACGTTCCTGAGTTCCTGCGCGACGACTCCTAGAGGGGCGTCGCGCCTAGGTAGGTCGGCACCCTGGCGGGCCCGGATTGTATGCTCGCCTGAGTGTCTGCCAACGCCCTGCTTCTGACGCCCCTTCACGCCCGGCATGGTGCCGCTGGCGCACGCTTGGTTCCCTTCGCGGGCTGGGAGATGCCAGTCCAGTATGTGGGAGTCATGGATGAGCACAGGGCCGTCCGCGGTGATGCCGGTGTCTTCGATGTTTCCCACATGGGACAGGTACGCAGCTCCGGGCCACAGGCGCTCGACTTCCTTCAACGGCTGACAAGCAACGATGTCTCGACCATCCCAGTTGGGGGCGCTCAGTACGGCCTTCTCTGCTCTGAGGACGGCGGTGTCCTTGATGATCTCTTCACCTACCGAATTGCTGATGACATCTACCTCACTGTCACTAACGCGGGCAACCATCCGCAGGACTATGCCCGCTTTGAGGAAGTCGCTGAGGGGTTCGATGTTGAGGTTGTGGACGCCGCGCATGGGACGGCAATGCTCGCTGTTCAGGGGCCCAACGCAAGGGCGCTCCTGAGCTCACTGTCAACTGAGGCCTTGCCCGAACGCATGCAAGCCAAGACCATTTCGGTCGCCGGAGTTGAGGTGTTTGCTGCTGGGACTGGCTACACGGGCGAGGACGGACTTGAACTGCTCGTTCAAAACGAAGGCGCTCTTGAGCTGTGGGATGCCGTTGTCGCGGCTGGGGCGGTTCCCTGTGGGCTTGGGGCCCGCGACACGCTTCGGTTGGAAGCGTGCTTCCACCTTTACGGCAACGACCTCAACACGGACCGGAACCCGATCGAGGCCGGGCTCGGCTGGGCGTGCAAGGAGGCCACCGGGTTCATCGGTTCAGAAGCCGTCGCAGGGTTCAGGGCCAACGGCACCGCCCAGCGGCTGGTCGCTTTCAGCATGACTGGCGACGGTATTGCCCGCTCGGGCAATGAGGTTGTAGGCGGGGGAGTGGTCTCCAGCGGTACCTTCTCCCCAACGCTTGAGGTTGGGATCGGCATGGCCTATCTCCCAACCGAGGCATCATCTGTTGGTAATGAGTTTGAAATCGACGTTCGCGGCAAGCAGCGCCCCGCAGTGGTGCGCGACAAGCCGCTCTACCGAAAGGCTGACCCAAGTGTCTGAAGCTAGTTATCCAGAGGATCTTCTTTACCACCAGGAGCATGACTGGGTCCGCTTCGAGGCTGACGGGCAGACCGCGCTCTTCGGCATCACTTGGTACGCACAGGATGCGCTTGGCGAGGTTGTCTTCTACGACGCTCCCGAGGTCGGCGCAACGCTGGTCAAGGACGAGTCCTACGCTGAGATTGAGTCGGTCAAGGCCGTGTCCGATGTTTTCGCCCCAATGAGTGGCGAGGTGGTTGAGGTCAACTCTTCAATTTCCGATGAGCCCGGGGTTATCAACGACGACCCTTACGGAGAGGGCTGGTTGGTCAAGGTTCGTTTGACGTCCGTAGAGGAAAAGGAAGCCCTGATGGACTCGGCTGCCTACACGGAGATGCTTGGCTAACAAGCCGGAAAGAACCGAATGAGCTTTTACACAGCAGCTACACAGCAGGACATTGAGGAGATGCTCGCCGCTATTGGCGTGTCGTCGATCGACGACCTGTTCGCTGAGATCCCTGAGGGCGTGAGGTTTGATCGGGCACTGGACCTTCCAGCCGGTAAGCCGGAGCAGGAAGTGTTTGCAGAGCTAAACGCACTCGCTGCAAAGAACACGAGCGCTGACGATGAGATTTCATTCCTCGGAGCTGGTATGTACGACCACTATGTACCTGCCCTGATTGACACGCTGCTGGGCAGGGCTGAGTTCCTCACCCCGTACACGCCCTACCAGCCCGAGGTATCGCAGGGCAACCTCCAAGTCATGTTTGAGTACCAGACCGCGATCAGCGAATTGACTGGCCTCCCAGTCAGTAACGCATCGGTTTACGAAGGACCATCGGCAGTCGGTGCAGCGGCGTACTTGGCGAAGTTGGCCAATGGCCGTAAGCGGCACTTAGTCTCCCGCGGCGTCCATCCACATTCCAGGGAGACGTTGGAGACGCTGGCTGTTGGCTACGGAACGACGATGGAGGAGATCCCTCTCTCGGCTGGCATCACCGACCTCGCAGCGCTCAAGGAGATGCTGAGTGACGACGTTGGAGCTGTGATCCTTCAGCAGCCGAACTTCCTCGGCTCAGTCGAGGACCTCGCAGCGCTCGCTGCTGCGGCCAAGGAACACGGCGCGGTTGTCATTTCTTCGTGTGATCCGATTCCACTTGGAATTCTTGAACCACCGGGAGCTCTCGGCGTTGACGTAGCTGTGGGCGAGGGTCAATCGCTCGGTAACCGGCTTGACTTCGGCGGGCCTTCGTTCGGCTTTTTTGCTGCCACTCAGGAACACATCCGCCGCATGCCCGGCAGGATCGCCGGCGAGACGCGCGACGTTGATGGCAGGCGTGGCTGGGTCCTGACGCTGCAGACCCGTGAGCAGCACATCCGTCGCGAGAAGGCGACATCCAACATCTGCACCGCCCAGGCCCTCAACGCGCTTGCTGGCGTTGTCTACCTCGGCTGGCTTGGGAAGCAGGGCTTTGTTGAACTTGGCGAGCTGCTTGCCCGCCGCACCGCCTATGCGAGGGAGACTCTTACCGCCATCGACGGTGTGACTGCGCTCCATTCCCAGCCAGTGGTGAGGGAGTTTGCTGTTGAGCTAGATGCCCCAGTGGAGGCAGTCATTGCCCGTTGCCAAGACCAGGGAGTCAACCCCGGCTACGCGCTCGGCCGTGACTACCCAGAGTTTTCGAATGGACTGTTGGTTGCGATCACCGAGCGCCGTGATCGCGCGCAGATCGATCGGCTTGCCGAGGTACTCGCGTCAGCCATCGCGGCTGAGCGCGGAGCGGTTGAGGTTGCCGGATGAGCGACATGGCATCAGCCCAGACAGCTGCTCAGCATGCTGCCGGCGAACTTGGCGAAGAGACAGTGCAGGTAAATAGTTCGGTTCCATCAGCGGGTGAGACTCCTCAGCAGCGCGATGGCGCGAAGACGATCTACGAGAAGTCCAAGGTCGGCCGGCGCGCCTTCATGGTTCCCGAGACCGATGTTCCGGACACGCCGCTTGATCAGCTGATTCCCAGCGCACTGCTCAGGAAGGATCCAGCCAAGCTGCCGGAAGTTGCCGAGCCAGAGCTTGTTAGGCACTACACGCGCATCAGCAAGCGCAACTTCGACTTGGATTCAGGCTTCTACCCACTGGGCTCCTGCACGATGAAGCACAACCCCCGCTTACATGAACGCGTTGCCGCACTACCTGGGAACAGCCGTCTTCACCCACTTCAGTCGGACTCACACGCACAGGGCGCGCTGGAGCTGATGTACAACCTCCAACATGCGCTCGGTGAGATCGCCGGTCTGCCGCATGTCTCGCTGCAACCATCGGCGGGTTCACACGGCGAGCTCGCCGGAGTGCTCCTCACCAAGGCCTACCACGAGGATCGTGGTGATCAGCGGACCAAGGTTCTGACACCGGACACGGCCCACGGGACCAACCCGGCGACGGTGACGATGTGTGGCTATGACGTTGTCAAGGTGGGAACTAACCCAGATGGCGGCGTTGATCTGGAAGACCTGCGGGCCAAGGCTGATGACCAAGTTGCCTGCCTGATGCTGACCAACCCCAACACGCTTGGCCTGTTTGACCCGAACATCGAGGAGATCGCCAAGATCGTTCACGACGTTGGCGCGACCCTCTATTACGACGGCGCAAACCTGAATGCCGTGATGGGCAAGAGCAGGCCTGGTGACATGGGCTTTGACATCGTTCACTTCAACCTCCACAAGTCGTTCACGCAACCGCATGGCGGCGGCGGACCGGGCGCAGGGCCGATCGCGGTCTCAGAGCGGATTGAACCGTTCATCACCCGGCCACAGGTCGTGAAGGCGGAGAGCAGTAACGGTGACGGTCCCCGGTTCGAACTTGACTACGACCGCCCCAAGTCAATTGGCCGACTGAGAGGCTTTCAGGGCAATTACGGCGTTTTTGTGCGCTCGTACGCTTACATCCGTTCGTTGGGCGCAGAGGGGCTTAAAGAGGCCTCTGAGCTGGCAGTACTCAACGCCAACTACCTTCTTGCGCGTCTCAAAGAGGCGGGAGTGGCCGAATACCTTCCTGTTGCCTTTGATCGGATCTGCATGCACGAGTTTGTTCTCTCGGGCGCTCCAATGAAGAAGGAACTGGGCATCAGGACCCTTGACCTTGCCAAGCGCCTGCTCGACCACGGCTATCACCCACCGACGGTCTACTTCCCGCTGCTTGTTGAAGAGGCGCTCTTGGTTGAGCCCACGGAGACAGAGACCAAAGAGACGCTTGACGCTTTCGCCGATGCGGTTGCCGACATTCTGAGAGAAGCCAAGGCTGATCCGACGATTGCTCAGTCGGCTCCATACTCAACACCTGTGCGCAGGCTTGACGAAGCAGCCGCCGCGAAGAACCCAGTCGTACGCCAACCGCTCTGATGGGCCCGTGGCCGCTGCTGGGGTTGGCGATTCTTGCTGAAGTTGCCGCGACCACGGCGCTGAGAGCTTCAAATGATTGGACGGGGGGAGCCAGAATTGGCGCATTTGCAGCCGTCGTGATCGGATATGGGGTGTCGTTTTGGCTCCTGACCTTGGTTCTCAAGAAGATGGAACTTGGTATTTCCTACGCTGTCTGGGCCGGGGTTGGCACGGGACTAACAGCGATCGTCGGCATCCTGATGTTTGGTGAGGGCGTGAGCCTTGCCAAGTTCGCCTGTATTGGATTGATCATCTTGGGCGTGGCTGGCCTTGAGGTCACTGGTGCCCACGGCTAACCACCGCGCACGAAGGTAGCCTGCGAGACATGAGAATCTTTTCCGGAATCCAGCCGACAGGTCAGAAGCATCTGGGCAACCTGATCGGCGCCATTGACCAGTATGTCGCTGGCCAGGACAGGGGAGAGGGCCTCTACTGCATTGTTGACCTCCACGCGACCACAGTCGCTTATGACCCCACTGAGCTCCGGGCAAGGACCTACGACACGGCCGCAATTCTCCTTGCGGCTGGCCTTGACCCTGACCGATGCGTGTTCTTCAGGCAAGGCGATGTGATGGAACACACCGAACTCTGCTGGCTGCTCTGCTCGGTCACCTCATGGGGCGACCTCAACCGGATGCACCAGTTCAAGGAGAAGGCCGGTAACGAGCGCGAGCTGGTCAGTGCTGGACTGTTCTTCTACCCTGTTTTGCAAGCTGCTGATGTTCTTGCCTATCGCGCCAATGAGGTTCCCGTAGGAGATGACCAGAGGCAACACATTGAACTGATGCGCGACATTGCTGAGCGCTTCAATTCACGCTTTGGCGACACGCTCGTGGTCCCTGAGCACCGGATCCCTGAGGTGGGAGCGCGAATCATGGACCTCCAGAACCCAACCATGAAGATGTCCACATCAAGTGAGGGTGAACAGGGCCGTATTCACGTGCTTGACGATCCTGCTGTGATCCTCAAGAAGTTCCGCTCTGCGGTCACGGATTCGGGCTCAGAGGTCCGACGCGGTGAGGGCAAGGAGGGCATTGCCAACCTGATCGACATTCTTGCTGCTGTCAAGGGGACGACGCCAGACGCCATCGAAGCTGAGTTCGCTGACTCACGCTACGGCGACTTTAAAACCGCTGTCGCGGAGGCTGTCATTGACCGGCTCGCTCCACTCCAAGCCCGGTACACGGAGCTGCGCGCCGATGAAGACGCCCTTGAGGCCGCATTCAAGAAGGGTGCTGAGAAGGCCCAAGTCATCGCCAGCGCGACTCTCGCTGATGTGAGAGAAGCAATGGGAGTCGGACCCCGCTCCTAACCCTTTGCGGCGCCGTCGGGTGCCGTCGGTAGCTTTCATGCCCGTGAGAGCTGCTGATCTGGACCTCGATCTTGAAGTCTTCACAGGTCCATTCGACCTGCTGCTGACGCTCGTCCTCAGGGACGAGATTGACCTTCTCGAAGTTGACCTCGCCGAGATCGTTCTCTCGTACATGGATCACCTTGAGCTACGGGGCGAAATTGACCTAGAGGTTGCGACTGAATTCCTTGTTCTGATCGCCGCGCTACTGGAACTCAAGAGTCGAATGCTGCTCCCTGGTGAGCAGGAGGAAGAGCTTGAACTTGACGCAGGGGAGGCCGCTGAGGAGCTGTTTGAGCGGCTGATGGCGCAGCATCGCAATAGGGGAGCAGCGGAGTGGCTGCGAGAGCGGCTGGCTGAGCAGTCGGGCCATCGCTTCAGAAGCGCTCCACTCCCTAAGGGCCTTAGGCGAGCATCACTTGAGCACGCAAAGAAGTCATACGAGGTCGCGCGATTGGGCGAGGCAATGGGAACGCTGCTCACCCCGCCACCAAAGATTCAGGTTGGGCATCTCCACCGACCTCAGGTCACGGTGGGGGAACGGCTTTCAACACTTCGCGCCCTTCTGACCAAGGGCAGCTTTGACTTTGAGCGTGCGGTAGCCGGCGCTGACAGGGTGACCGTGGCCGTCACGCTCTGGGCGCTGTTGGAGATGTACCGGCGCGGCGAAGCGACCTGGAATCAGAGCGAGCCATTTGGCCCGATTCTCGTTGCTGCCGCTCCAGCGCAGGCCGTCCGGCCACTGCTCTCAGTTGTTTCGGATCAGGCGGCATGACCGAGGTCGAGCCGCTCGTGCGGAACCTTGAGGCTCTGCTCTTCCTCGCCCCAGAGCCACTGAGGGTCACTGATCTGGCAGAAGCGTGCGAAGCAACTGAAGATGAGGTCCGCGACGCACTCACCAATGTTGCAAAAGAGCTTGGCGAGCAGGGTAGGGGGATCGTCCTGCGGGAAGTTGCTGGGGGTTGGTCCCTGTCGAGCAACCCTGAGTCAGAGGACGCAGCCCGGCGAATGTTTGCTGCACCACGGACTCCTCCACTGACCGCTGCTCAGGCAGAGACCCTCGCGATCGTCGCCTACTTGCAGCCGGTGTCCCGTCCCGAGATCGCCAGGATCCGGGGTGTCAACGCGGAATCCGCTGCGGCAACACTGCTTGAACGCGGTGTGATTGAAGAGGCCGGCCGGTCGCCGTTTGGCGCTGTCCTATATCGCACTAGTGAGCTGTTCCTCCGACTGTTTGGACTTGGGTCGATTGAGGACCTGCCAGACATTGGTGCTTGGGATCCTGCCCCAGAGGTTGAGGAGGCCCTGCGCGAGAGGCTGCTCAAGGTCGGGGCGGAGCGTTCTGGTGATTCAACTACCGAGGGACAAGGAACGCTTGAGAACACCGAGGACGACAGGGAGCTTGCTGTGGTCCCGTCAGCTGAGAGTGACGACGAGCTAGCTGAGGGCAATGAAGACGGACAGGCTGAAGCGGACGGCGACGAGACTCAGTCTGAGAGCGAGTCGGACCCTGAGTCGGTTGAGCCGGACGCTTCGGATGAGGATTCGCCGGAAGTCGATTCGGAGATTGATCCGGACATTGACTTGCCCGCAGCCAACTGACCACACGCTGCTGCGATGTCTTGGCCGCGAGTGAGGCGAACGGTGGCCGTGACGCCCTTACCGTTGAGGATGGCGCTGAAGTTCTCGATCGTGTCCTTGTCCGACCCGTCGTAGCTGCCAGTCGGGTTGTAGGGGATCAGGTTGACCTTGTAGGTCTTCGAGTTGAGCAGCTCAGCTAGCTCGATCGCCAACTCCGGCGAGTCGTTGACGCCCTTCAGCATCACGTACTCAATGAACACCTTGCGGCGGTGCTTTGCCGCGTACTCGTCGCAGGCGTCCATCACCTCAGCGATTGGATGCTTGTCATTGATGGGCATGATCTTCGAGCGAAGAGCGTCGTTGGGAGCGTGGAGGGAGAGCGCCAAGCGGATCTGTCCACCCTCCTGAGTGAGGCGACGGATACCAGGGACCCAGCCCACTGTGCTGATTGCCGTATGGCGGGTTGATATCCCAAGGTCGGGCAGCCGCTCACATGCTTCTAGGACGTTGTCAAGATTCATCATCGGCTCGCCCATGCCCATGAATACGCAGTGGTCGATGTCCTCTATCCGGCGCAGGTGAAGCGCCTGGTCCAAGATCTCGTCCGTGGTCAGGTTCCGCCCGAACTTCATGGTTCCAGTGGCGCAGAAGGTGCAAGTCAGAGGGCACCCGGACTGGGATGAAACGCAGATAGAGCGGCGGCCATCGCCGTAACGCATCAGCACTGCCTCGACGGGTCGACCGTCATCAGTGTTGAACAGCACCTTGACCGTTCCGTCCTTGGACTTGGCCTCGTCAGTGGCGTGGAGAGTGCTCAAGGGAACGGCCTTGCTGAGACTCTGACGCAGCTCTTTTGAGAGGTTTGTCATCTCGTCCCAACTGCTTGCACCACCAGCGAGCCAAGCCCAGATTTGGTCTGCGCGGTAAGCGGGTTCATTCTGGGCATCAAGCGCCGAGCTGAGGAGTTTGCGGTCCATACGCCTATCGTTGCACCCTATGCGCCTCGGCAAGTACCTCGCACACGCAGGCATCGCATCCCGACGCGGGTCGGAGGATGTGATTCGTGACGGCCGCGTCAGCGTCAACGGGGAGATAGTTCTCGATCCAGCACGAGGTGTTAGCGGCGAGGAGGACATCCGCGTTGACGGCAGCAAGCTCAAGGGCGCAGAGTCAAGGGTTGTCTATGTCCTCAACAAGCCCGTCGGGATTGTTTCCACAGCTTCGGACCCACAGGGTCGACGAACTGTTGTGGACCTTGTACCCGACACGGGCAGGCTGTATCCCGTTGGCAGGTTGGACTCAGACAGCAGCGGACTTCTTCTTCTCACCAACGACGGCGAGCTTGCCAACATCCTGACTCATCCCCGTTACGGCGTTCCCAAGACCTACCGCGCCAAGGTTGGTGGCCCGGCGCTTGGTGCCAACGCACTGCGGACGCTGAGCGAGGGAGTGGAGCTCAACGACGGCATCACCCTGCCAGCACACGTCAGCAAGCTGGGGGCGGGGCTGATCGAGATTCAGATCCGCGAGGGACGCAATCACCAAGTGCGGCGAATGTGCGAGGCAGTCGGACATCCGGTGCTTCAGCTTGAACGAATTGCAATTGGACCCCTGCAGCTTGGACGCTTGAAGTCCGGGGGGCACCGCCGACTCCATGCAGGCGAAGTTCAGGAACTTCGCGATTCGGCTCGTCAGGACTAGCATTCGTCCCGTGAGCGTTAAGGCACTAAGAGGAGCAACACAGGTTGCCGCGAACGATGCGGACTCAATCCGCACGGGCACAGTCGAGCTTGTCGTCGAGCTGCTCTCGCGTAATGGGCTGACCTCCGAGGACTTGATCTCCTGCATCTTCACCGTGACCCCTGACTTGAACGCGGAGTTTCCTGCGACAGCTGCGCGGGAGGCTGGCCTAGACCAGGTTCCATTGCTGTGTGCGTCTGAGATTCCTGTTCCCGGGGCTATGGAGCGCGTTGTAAGAGTCCTTGTGCACTGTGAGTTGGCGGAAGGCCGGGTCGCGGAGCATGTGTATCTCTCTGGTGCCCAAGCTCTTCGCCCAGATCTGAACAGCGCTCAGTAGGAAGCTGTGGGACTCGACTTCGCTGACCGAATTGGCCGTATTCCGGTTTATCCGGCTGCTGACGGCTACGCCCTGAGCGAATCCGTCGCGTTGTTGGCAAGCAATGAGGCGCCTTTTGCTCCGCTGCCCGAGGTCGTCGCAGCCGCCGCTGAGGCTGCCCGCACCGCCCACCGGTATCCGGATCCAGGCGCCAGCCGGCTTCGCGCTGCGCTCGCGCAACGAACTGGCGTGCCCGTGGATCAGATCGCCACAGGCAACGGATCGTGTGACATTCTCCTCGCGCTCGGCGACGCATTGCTTCAGCCAGGGAGGGAGCTTGTTTACGCGTGGCCAGCGTTTTCGATGTACCCCCAGCTGGGTGCCACTGCTGGCGCGACGGATGTGCAGGTCCCCCTTGATGCGGAGGACCGCCATGACCTCAAGGCGCTAGCCGCCGCGGTCACCCCCCAGACTCGCCTGCTGTTGATCTGTAATCCCAACAACCCAACGTCCACTCTCGTTCCCCTCGAGGAGATCGAGGAACTTCTTCAGGCCGTTGGGGACTCAGTCTGCGTTGTTTTGGACGAGGCCTACCGGGAGTTCGTTACCTCGGAGGAGCCAGACGCGAGTCTCGAACTGCTCGCCCGATACCCAAATCTTGTGATCCTGCGGACCTTCTCAAAGGTCTACGGCCTGGCTGCTCTCCGGGTGGGCTACGGCCTCTGTGGTGACTCGAGCATTCGCACTGCTGTGGACCAAGTGCGGCAACCGTTCTTCTGTAACGCGTCAGCGCAAGCGGCCGCAATCGAGGCTTTGGCCCACGGAGACGAGGTTGACCGACGTGTAGCGCTGATGGTTGAAGAGCGCGAACGGTTGGCAGCGGGATTGGCGGCACTTGGCTGCCAAGTAGCCCAGTCCCAAGCAAACTTCCTCTGGGTCAAGCTCCCTGCTGGGGTTGATGAGAAGGAGATCGTGGGGGGTCTCAGCGACCGCGACATTCTTGTGAGGGCTGGAACAGCGCTCGGCGGAGTCGGGCATCTGAGGGTCACCGTCGGTCTTCCAGACCAGCACGAGCGGCTTCTTGCGGCGCTCGCGGAGCTGCTCGCGCAGCGGTAGACCGGTTGCCTGCGTGTCTGCGTCCGCGCCGACCTGCTTGACTAGGGCGACCATGATGATCGTGATGACAGAGTCGGCCACCGATGAACAGGTGGCAGAGGTAGTTGGGCTGATTGAAGGCACCGGCGCACAGGTGCATGTCAGCAAGGGGGAAACTCTCACGGTGATCGGTGCCATCGGCGACCAAGAACACGACGGGCGCGTAGCGGGACTGGGCCTTGAACAGCTTGACTCCGTAGACCGTGTTGTGCCCATCGCCAAGCAGTACAAACTTTCGTCCCGCCAAATCAAGAACGGGCAGGACAGCATTCTCGACATCGCAGGCACCAAGATTGGCGGCAAGAACTTCTCGCTGATCGCCGGTCCATGCACCGTTGAGTCCCGTGACCAGATGATGACTGCCGCAATCGCCTGCCGTGACGGCGGCGCATCAATGCTCCGCGGTGGGGCATACAAGCCACGCACATCCCCGTACAGCTTCCAAGGCTTGGGAGTTGAAGGACTGAAGCTGCTCGCAGAGGCTCGCGAGGAGACCGGTCTTCCGATCGTCACCGAGCTGATGGATGCCCGAGACATTGATGATGTGCTTGAAGTTGCCGATGTGATCCAGATTGGCGCTCGAAACATGCAGAACTACCCACTCCTGACGGAGCTGGGCAAGGCAGGTCGTCCTGTGATCATCAAGCGTGGCTTCTCCGCGACCCTTGAAGAACTGTTGATGGCTGCCGAATATGTCCTCAAGGAGGGCAACGAGTCGGTGATCCTCTGCGAGCGAGGAATCCGCACCTTCGAGACTGCTTACAGATTCACTCTTGACCTGATGGCCGTTCCAGTGCTCAAAGAGATGACACACCTGCCGGTGATCGTTGATCCGAGCCACGCTGCTGGACGCCGTGACCTGGTTGAACCACTTTCACTCGCCGCAGCCGCTGTTGGAGCGGACGGAATCATCGTTGAGGTCCACCCGGACCCGCAGAACGCAGTCTGCGACGGTCCTCAGCAGATCGAGGCCGTTGACTTCGCTGCGTACGCCGAGAAGGTGGCTGCAGCCGCAGCGCTTGCCGGCAGAGCGCTCGCAGCACGACCTCAGAAGGTCTGAGAGAGGGCACGGTCTTTCCCGTGCGACTTGCAATCATCGGAACCGGCCTGATCGGGACCTCGGTGGCGATGGCTGCTGCGCGGATCGAGGGAGTCGAGCTTGTTGGATGGGATATCGACCCAGCTGAGCTCAAGATTGCCTCGGAGAGGTCGGGTCTCGCAGAGGCCGATTCGCTTGGGTCTGCCGTCTCAGATGCTGATGCGGTCCTTGTCGCTGTTCCCGTCGGCGTCAGCCAGGAGGTTGTCAATGCGGTTTTGGAGCATGCCGGTCCTGACGCTCTGATCACCGATGCGGGCTCTACTAAACGGGCCGTGGTGGAGCAGACAGGAGATGTCCGTTTTGTTGGCGGTCACCCGCTGGCAGGAGGCGAAGTTGGTGGTGCTGCCAGTGCCCGAGCGGACTTATTCAAGGGCGCAACATGGTTTCTGACACCGGTTGACTCAACGGCAGGCGTCCAGCTTGAGAGAGCGTTCAGGTTGGTGAGCGACCTCGGGGCCAAGCCCCGTGCCGTCGCGCCAGATGTGCACGACAGGATCTTGGCCACCGTCTCACACCTTCCTCATGTCTTGGCCAACATTCTTGTTTCAGAGGCGGCTGGCACGGTCAGCGATGAGGATGAGTCTCTACCGGCGACTGGCCCCAGCTTCAGGGATGCCACACGCGTGGCAGGAGCTCCGAGTTCGATTTGGACTGACATCTACATCAGTAACGCGGAGGCACTGATTGAGCGGCTCGCTTCGGTTGAAGCGGAGCTGGCGAACGTCCGCGGGATGCTTGAACGGCGTGACGGCCCGGCTCTTACTGCTTGGAATGATGCGGCTGGTGCGCAGAAGTTGCGGCTTGCCGGCGGTGGCGGAATCGGTCGCTCTGTTCATCAGATCCGCGTCCAAGTGCCCAATCGGCCCGGTGTGCTGGCTGAAATCGCCTTGTCTCTGGGGCAGGCGGGGATTGATCTCGCCGATCTTCAGCTGCATCCGGCTGACGACCGTGCCACGGGAACAATCGTCTTGGGGATCGAAGGCGGAGAGAATGTGGAGCGGGCAGAGACGCTGATATCAGGGCTGGGCCACAAGGTTTCCGAGGAGCAGTGACTTGAGCGGTCAGCGGTTTGAACCGGCCCAGGGCCCGCTGTCAGGACGGATTGAGACAGCGGCCGACAAGTCCATCTCTCACCGGGCGGCGATCTTCGCGGCATTGGCAACTGGCACATCAACAATTGACAACTACCTTCTGGGGGAGGACACACTCAGCACACTGCGCGTTCTTGCGCAGCTTGGGGTTCCGGTCCAGCGAGAGGGATCAAGGGTTGTAATTGAAGGGCTCGGCCTGAGAGGCCCCATCGAATCGGACGCAATTCTTGATGTGGGCAATAGCGGCACGCTTCTGCGCCTTGTCTCAGGCTGGCTTGCCGGACAGGATGGTGGTTCATGGGTCCTCGACGGCGATCAGTCGATTCGTTCCCGCCCAATGGCGCGCGTTTCGGATCCGTTGGAGGAGATGGGGGCCAGCTTCGAGCTCCAAGCTGGCGGCACCCCGCCTCTGACAGTCAGAGGCGCTTCGCTAGAGGCAATCTCATACGAGAGTCCTGTCGCAAGCGCCCAGGTTAAGAGTGCAGTACTGATCGCTGGACTGCTGGCATCCGGGCCGGTCTCGGTGTCAGAGCGCCCTGCGTCGCGCGATCACACCGAGCGCATGCTGGCCGAGCAAGGGGCGGCACTAACGGTGACCAATGACGGTGACCGCCGCACGGTGACGGTCCAACCCTCTGATGGGTTGCGGGCTGTTGATCGATTGATTCCGGGTGATCCGTCCTCGGCAGCTTTCCCACTCGTGGCAGCCCTGCTGGTTCCCGGCTCTGAGGTGACCGTGGACAACATCAACCTCAACCCAGCACGGACTGGGCTGTTCCGAATCCTTGAACGGATGGGCGCCCAGATCACTGGACTTAACTCCGACTCTGGTGAGGGCGACTCTCTTGCGGCTGAGGTCCCGGGCGCAATCACAGTCAAGGCATCCGCACTCCGCGGAGTTGAGGTCGAGGCTTCCGAGATCCCAGCGGCTGTCGATGAGATCACGCTGGTAGCCCTGGCTGCCTGCTTCGCGACAGGGCAGACGATTGTTAGAGGGGCGGGGGAGCTGCGCGTCAAGGAGACCGACCGGATTGCCGGTGTTGTCGAACTGCTGAGCGCCTTAGGCGGTGCGATTGAAGCCACCGATGACGGGTTCGTTGTGGATGGCTCAGGTGGACTACGCGGTGGGACCGTGGACAGTCATGGGGACCACCGGCTGGCCATGCTCGCGGCCGTTGCCGGGGTTGCGAGCGAAACAGGCGTGACTGTCACCAACTTTGAGGCCGCGGACGTCTCCTACCCCGACTTCGCCTCCGATCTGGCCTCGTTGGCCTAGCCTGCCACCCATGGTTATCGCGATCGACGGACCGGCTGGCGCCGGGAAAAGCACAGTGGCAAAGGCGGTAGCCCAAAGCCTTGGGTTCAAGCACCTTGACACTGGTGGGATGTACCGGATTGTGGCTTTGGCAGCCGTACGCAGCGGACTCGGTCCCGTTGAGGCGGCTGGCTCGATCCGAATAGATGCTGGCCCACCGCTCCTGATGGATGGGGAAGACCCGGGGGACGCAATCCGAACACCCGAGGTCACAGCAATGGCTTCCAAGGTGGCCGGCGATGTCGCGGTGAGAGAGCTTCTCGTCCGCCGGCAGCAGGAGATCCTCGCAGAAGGGGATTGGGTTGCAGAGGGCAGAGACATCTGTCAAGTAGTTGCCCCTGACGCGGAAGTGCGTGTGTGGCTGACAGCAGACGAGACTGAACGTGCGAAACGGAGGGCCAACCAGACGGGCGAATCGGTTGAGGAAGTTCTGGTGGCTCAGCGTCTGAGAGATACCGCCGACGAAGGGCATGGGCGCTCCACTTTGGAGGCTCCTGAGGGCGCATTGGTTGTTGACACGACCGGTTTGAGCCCCGACGAAGTCGTTGCCGAGATCCGGGCGCTTGCCAACCGCCTCCGCGACTAACGCCCGACCCGGGCATACTCAGCCCCTGTGCGTAAGATCGCCGTCGTCGGCTACCCCAACGTTGGAAAGAGTTCACTCGTCAACCGCCTGAGCGGAACGAAGGAGACTGTCGTACACGAAATGGCGGGTGTCACACGTGACCGCAAGGAGGTTGATGCGGAGTGGAACGGCAAGCGTTTCATCCTTGTAGACACTGGTGGCATTGACGAAGATGATCCCGACACAATGGCCGCGTCGGTGCGCAGACAGTCGATGACGGCCCTCAGTGACTGCGATGCCGCACTCCTTGTTGTTGACGCTAAAGCCGGCTTGCGACCCGGTGATGAGGATGTGGCGGACATGCTCCGTCGGTCAGACATTCCCGTCCTGCTCGCCGCCAACAAGTGCGACACGGTCAAGGACATTCCCTATTCGGCCGAATTCCACAAGCTTGGACTTGGTGATCCATTTGCGGTCAGCGCAGCACAAGGACTTGGCGTTGGTGACCTTCTAGACCGGCTCAGCGACATGATTGGCGACGATCTCGTCTTTGGGCCACAGCCGGAAGCCCCAGTGCGGCTTGCTCTGATCGGCCGCCCGAACGTTGGTAAGAGCTCGATGGTCAACCAGCTGACCGGGGAGGACCGGGTGATCGTCTCCCCAATTGCCGGAACCACGCGCGACTCAATCGACACGCCGCTGATTGTTCCAGCAGACCTAGCCGGCGGGCGCGAGCGACAGGTGCTTCTTGTTGACACAGCAGGGCTGCGCCGTGCGGCCAAGATTGAGGGCGAACTGGAGCAGGCATCAGCCGCAAGGGCGAGGCGTGCGGCGGAGCGGGCAGATGTTGCGCTCGTTGTCTGCGACGCGGTTGAAGGTGTTACCGCGCAGGATCTTCGGATCGCGGAACTGGCAATGCAGTCCGGCTGCGCGACAGCACTCGTGCTCAATAAGTGGGACCTGATCCGCGACAGTGACCAAGACGCGGACAAGGTGCTCCAAGCCGCGCAGGACTTGGCGGGTTCCAAACTGCGTCTAAGGCCACGGGTTCTGACAGCGAGCGCTCTGACAGGACGCCAAGTGTCCCGCCTTCTCGCTGAAGCAGTTGCGATTGCCGATCGGTCAAAGGAGCGCATTCCAACCCCACAGTTGAATCGCTTTCTCGCAGAGATCACGGAAGCACGCCAGCCGCCCGCGGTTCAGGGCAAGCGCCTGAAGGTGCTCTACGGCGCCCAGACGGAGACGGCGCCGCCACGGTTTGCGATCCAAATCAACAGCCGTTCACGGATCACAAAGGCCTACGTCTATTACATCGAGAACAGGCTTAGGGAGCGCTTCCGGCTGGAAGGCGTGCCGATCATCATGGACCTCGTTGAACACCGTTCTAGGCGCAGCGAACGCTAGTACCGCAAGGATTGCTCCCAGCAGCGGTCCGAAGCCTTATGGCCGGTAGTCTTTCCGAAGTTAGTTTTCGACCGCACCCGAACCCAACAAAGCGAGCGAGTTAGAACCGAATGAGCACCAGCGACAGCACATACCTGTTCACCTCTGAGTCAGTGACCGAAGGTCACCCTGACAAGGTGTCCGATCAGATCTCCGACGGCGTCCTTGACGCTTGCCTCGCAGTTGACCCAGGCTCACGCGTTGCATGCGAGACGCTTGTCAACACAAACCTTGTAGTGGTCTCCGGTGAGATCACCACTGGCAACGACAATCTCGACATCGAGCAGATTGCCCGTGACACGATCAAGAAGATCGGCTATGTCGACTTCGACCCCGGCTTTGACGCCAACCTCGTTGAGGTTCTGGTCCGTGTAGACCAGCAGTCAGCCGACATTGCTCAGGGTGTCAACGCATCCGACGAGGTCCGTTCCGGTAAGGCTGAGGGCGACGAAGCAGAGCAGGCAGGCGCAGGCGATCAGGGGATGATGTTCGGTTACGCATCCAATGAGACCAAGAGCCTGATGCCCGTCCCAATCCATCTTGCCCACCGACTTGCAGAGCGCCTGACAAAGGTACGTAAGGATGGAACCCTCTCCTACCTGCGCCCAGACGGCAAGACTCAGGTTTCGGTCCGCTACGACAACGGACGGCCAGTTGAGGTTGAGAAGGTTCTCGTCTCAACACAGCACGGCCCCGAGGTTGATCGCGAGCAGATTCAGGAAGAGCTTTGGACCAATGTCATTCTCCCGGTACTCCAGGAGGAAGAGGTTCCGTTCAATGAAGCCGAGGTTAAGGACAGCCTTCTCGTCAACCCAACCGGCATCTTCGTTGTCGGTGGTCCAGTCGGCGATTGCGGCCTCACCGGTCGCAAGATCATTGTTGACACTTATGGAGGCATGGCCCGCCACGGTGGCGGAGCATTCTCCGGTAAGGACCCATCAAAGGTTGACCGCTCAGCTGCCTATGCAGCTCGACATGTGGCCAAGAACCTTGTTGCTGCAGGCCTTGCAGAGCGCGCTGAGGTTCAGGTTGCTTACGCAATTGGTGTGGCACGGCCTGTCTCGGTCATGGTTGAAACGTTCGGTACTGAGAAGATCGGCCGCGGCCGCATTCAGGATCTAGTGGATGAGCACTTTGACCTTCGCCCAGGTGCGTTCCGCCGCAGCCTTGATCTACACCGTCCGATCTACTCCCCGACTGCTGCCTACGGCCATTTTGGTCGAGACGGCTTCAGCTGGGAAGAGACCGATAAGGCAGACGCGCTTCGCGAAGCTGCCGGTCTCTGATCGCCAAACTAGCGCGACGAAGTCGCACCTGATCTCTTGAGAATCGCCCGGGTCGAGCCGCTTACGGCGGCCCGGGCCCTCAGGGGTCCGTTTGACTATCTGCTTCCTGATGGTTTCCCCGATGTAGTCGTCGGGACCCGTCTCTCCGTTCCGTTCGCGGGGCGCAAGCTTGAAGCGGTTGTCACAGAAGTTACGGGTCAGTCGGAACTCCCCGAGTCGCGTTTGGCGAAGCCGACCAAGATCGTTGAGCCGTCTATTCCTGAGGACCTCGTCGCGATGGCTCTGTGGATGGCTGGCGCTTACTGCTCCACGCCTGCTCGAGCACTCGCGCTTGTTTCACCGCCTGGGGCAAGTTCTGGGGTTCGAGCGCGAGAGACACTTGTGGCGGAGATCACTGGCGCGGGGAGTGCTGCGCTTGGAGGTGACGGGCGTCTGACCGAAGGCCAACGGCTAGGGCTAGCCGAGCTGGAGGCTGGGCCGCTGCGGGCGTCGGACTCCTCGCTTGGGCATCAGGGGCTGAGGAGACTTGAGAAACGAGGCCTTGTTGTGGTCAGGTCGGATCAACTAAGCCGTCGTCCAGCCCCTTCGACGATGGACGCTGGTCTGGTCTCGCCAGCACTTAACGGTGAGCAGCTGGCAGCGCTTGATCCAATTCTGGAGGCCTTGGACAGTGTTGGAACGCCCGCCGGCTTCCTCCTTCACGGCATTACTGGTTCTGGCAAAACTGAGGTCTACATTCATGCCGCGGAGCGGGCGCTTGAGCAAGGAAGGGGTGTGATCGTTCTTGTTCCTGAAATCGCGTTGACCCCGCAAGCTGTGGCCCGGTTCACGGCAAGGCTGGGTGACACTGTTGCTGTTCTGCATTCAGGACTGTCGATGGGAGAGAGATTCGACGAATGGTCGCGGCTTCGATCCGGGGAGGCCAGAGTGTGTGTTGGTCCGCGGTCAGCTGTGTTTGCGCCAATAGACAAGCTTGGGCTTGTCATCGTGGATGAGGAGCATGAGTCCTCGTATCGAAACGATGGCGATCCTGGCTATGACGCACGCGAGTTGGCGTCATGGAGGTCAGAGCACTGGGGGGCCGTCCTCGTTGCTGGCAGCGCCACGCCACGACCAGAGAGCGTTAGGCGGCTTGCCCGGCTTCGCCTTGACCATCGTGCAGACGGGGCCCAGTTGCCGCCGGTAGAGCTCCTTGACATGAAGGGCGTCAAGGGAGTGCTTCACCCCAAAGCCGTTGAGGCTCTGGGAGTTGTTAGGGCGGAGCGGACCAAGGCGATTGTTCTGCTCAACAGGCGGGGTTGGTCCAACTTTCTCGCGTGTCAGGACTGCGGGCGTGTTTGGAAGTGTCCCCAGTGCGACGTCTCCCTCGTGCTGCATCGCAGTGAGAACAGGATTACCTGCCACCACTGTGGCCATAGTGAGGCGTTCCCCACTAAGTGCTCGGACTGTGGGTCGACATCCATTTCCCGGCACGGGGCGGGGACTGAGCGAATTGAGGACGAGCTACGTCGCATTCTTGGAGACGAGTCCTTCCCAATTTTCCGGTTGGATGCTGATGCCGCCTCTGGCAAGGGTGAGGCTGAGCGGATCCTCGGCGAATTTCAGCGCGCGCCAGCGGGGGTCCTTGTCGGCACTCAGATGGTTGCCAAGGGACATGACTTTCCGGATGTGACCCTTGGGCTTGTGCTCGACGCGGACTCGACCCTGCGTTTTCCGGACTTCCGGAGCGAGGAACGCACTTTCCAGCTTGTTACCCAGCTTGCTGGCCGTGCAGGACGGGGAGCAAAGGGGGGAACGGTCTTGGTGCAAACAACTTCACCAGAGGTGGATGTTCTCCAACTTGCGGCCAAGCATGATTCCGATGGGTTCCTTGAGCTTGAGCTTGAGCGCCGCGATGGGCTGGGCTACCCGCCGGCCGTCGCCCTTGTACGGGTGTTCTGTGGCTCAGCGGATGTTGATGCGTTAGATCGGATTGCGGACGGCTTGGTTGAGCACATCGAGGCGACGGGGATTGAAGTGCTCGGCCCCGCACCCCTGTTCAGGCTGAAAGGTCGCGAGCGAAGGCAGCTTGTTGCCCGGTCCCCAGACCGGGAGCGGCTAGTTGCGGCTGTTGACTCGGCTATTTCGGCTCACGCCGCTGACGCGTCAAAGTCAGCGGTTGTTATTGGCACCGAAGTCGACGCGGGCTAGAATCCCCTTATGGCCATTGAGATCGACCCAGAACGCCCCGAGGGCATGAGCGACGAGGCGTTTGGCCGGCGCAAGCGTGCCTTGCTTGAAGTTCGCCAGTGGGGAGACCCAATCCTTCGTTCCCAGACCAATCAGGTAACCGATTTTGGACAGGATCTTCAAGACCAGATCGCACGGATGACCCAGATCATGGAGGACGCCCCTGGTGCTGGTCTTGCGGCCCCTCAGGTTGGGTCTCTCGCACGCCTTTTCATCTACCGCGTTGAACGCGAGGGGCCCGCGACGGCTGTCATCAATCCGCAGATCACATGGAGCAGCGATGAACAGGACATTGAGCTTGAGGGCTGCCTTAGCCTAGGGGCAGTGGTTGTTGCGGTACCGCGACCGATCAGCATCAAGGTGGAGGCTGTGAATCTCATGGGCGAGGCCGTTGAGATAGTTGCCGAAGGCTTTGAGGCCCGTGTGATTCAGCATGAGTACGACCACCTTGAGGGAGTAATGATCGTCGATCACGCTGAGCGTGAAGAGCGCCGTGAGGCTCTTGAGTTCTTGAGGGAACGCGCTTCCCAGCTAGTCGGGCCATGACCGGAGTCTTTATCGGGACAGACGCTTTTGCTGCTGGCGTCTTGACCGCGATGGTGGGCACCAGTGAAGCTCCAAGTCTTGTGATCACTAGGCCCGACTCCGCAAAGGGCCGCGGGCGGCAGCTCTCCCCGCCTCCGGTTGCTGTTGCAGCAGCTGAGCTGGGGATTGACTTCATTCAGCCTGAGGACATTGGGGATGCGTCGGTGCTTGCTGCGATAGATGCCATTGATCCGCCGGCCCTAGCGCTGTGTGCCTACGGAGCAATCATCAAGGAACCGCTGCTGTCTGCGCGACCGATTCTTAACCTCCACCCGTCGCTCCTGCCACGGTGGCGGGGAGCTGCGCCCATTGAGCGCGCGCTGATGGCTGGCGATGACGAGACAGGCGTCTCGATCATCCAGCTTGTAGAGGCCCTCGACGCTGGCCCGATGGCGGCCCAGGAGTCGCTGACTGTTACTCCCGTTGAGGACTTTGCCTCTCTTTCGGCCCGACTGATTGAGCTCGGCGCAAGGATGCTTGGGGCCAGTCTCGCAGCGGCCCGTGAGGGCTCGCTGAGCTTCGTTGACCAGCCAACCGAGGGGTTGACCTACGCGGAGCGGATTGAGGCTCAGGACAGGCTCTTGGGTACTAGTGGGAATGCTGAGGACGCCGCCCGAGTGGTTCGAGCCCTGTTTCCCCACATCGGTGCCCGGCTTGAGCTTCCCTCCGGCGACTTTGTGGGAGTACGGGAGGCGTCGGCCGAACAGGACGGACCTTCGCAGGGAGTCTTTGAGGAGCAGGATGGCGATCTCCTCGTCGGCTTCTCCAGTGGGGCGCTCCGGGTTACTCGGCTGACTCCATCTGGTGGACGAGAGATGACATCTTCCGACTGGTTGCGCGGCCGGCCCGAACTCGGCCCTAGCTGACCGACCAGCACCAGCCCCAGAGGACATCCTCGTGATCAGGCATGATCGCCCCATGGCTGATGAAAGCTCTGGGAAGGCATCCGATTTAGGACCGGTTTGTCCCGGTTGCTCTGAGCCTTGGTTGCGACCGGCTGCCACGCCGGGCAGGTACAGGTGCGTCTACTGTCTGAGACGCTACGAACTGACATCTGTTTGCCCCGGGTGTGGAAATCACTCCACGATCGCGCGTATGAGCTCTGGGGGGCCAATGCAATGCAATCACTGCGGTGTGAGCATGCTGAAAGAGGTTTGACAATGAAGACACTTCCATCTGATATCCGCATTGCTCCGTCGATTCTCTCAGCCGACTTCGCCACGCTGGGCTCGCAGGTGCAAACAGTGCTTGATGCTGGCGCTCGCGTCATCCACATCGATGTCATGGACGGACAGTTTGTCCCGCCGATCACAATGGGGCCAATTGTTGTGGAGGCCCTCGCGAGTCAGGTCAAGGAGCACGGAGGGGTTCTCGATGTCCACCTGATGATCGAAAACCCAGACCGGCAGATCGAGGCTTTTGCTGCAGCTGGTGCTGACACAATCGTTGTTCACTATGAGGCGGACCTGCACTTGCACCGCACGCTTGGTGCCATTCGCGAGGCTGGGGTACTGGCGGGCGTTGCGATCTGCCCCGGGACACCCGTGGAGGTGCTCGCCGAGGTAGGGGACCTATTGGACCTGGCGCTTGTGATGAGTGTCAATCCGGGCTGGGGCGGTCAGAAGTTCATTGAGGGGACTGTCGAGCGAATCGCGCGCCTCAAGGATCTGTTAGGGCCCGAGATCGCGATCGAGGTCGACGGCGGCATTGACGCAGCGACCGCACCGCTGGTTGTAGAAGCTGGAGCGCGGTTGCTTGTTGCTGGCTCGGCGATCTTCTCCAAGCCAGATGTCCCAGCGGCCTACTCGGCTATTGCAGCCGCTGCTGGCGCTAGCTGATCAGTCGACAGCGGGGCTGATTCCTCACGCGGTCTGCGGTAGACCGCAGTTAGGAGGACTACGAGAATTAGTGTGCCGCCGGCGTACCCTGCTTCAGCACGGTGAACCGGGTCGGGCATGACAGACGCGGCACACCAGGCGATGAAGAGTGCTGCCGCTAGGAGCCACGCAAACGCGGCGAGCTTCGCGTGGCCTCGGGCGAGCGCAGCTTGGTTGAGGGTGCCTGCCGCTAGATGGAATCCCATTCCGATCGCGACGACGGCTAGACCGATTCGGTCATAGGCACCGTGTCCACCTGCGAAGAGAACCGACATGATCCACGGACCGGCAGCAAGGAACATGACGGCTACCGCCGCCGTGAAGATGGCGATGGCGCCGATTGTCTTAGCGATGGCTCGCTTGAATGCTTCATGACCGCCTGTCGCCTCAAGGCCGGCTAGGTGGGGGAGCAGTGAGGTCTGGATTGCCTGGAAGAGCTGAAGTGGCGCGCGGGCGATCAGGAGGGCGTTGAACACGAGTCCAGCCGCCACAGTCCCAGCCGCGGTCGCAGCAACGGCAATGACTGCCCCGTTGAGGAGGGCCTGTTCGGCAAGCATTACTCCGAAGACTGCGGCTGCAAAACCGGCTCCACGACGCAGGGAAAGGTCACCGGCGGCTTCCTCTGCTGCCTCGGCACCAGGTCCGCCTTCGATCGCAGCATCAACCGCTGGGACGATTGATGCGGCTGGGTCGTGGGGGGTGTCAGCGTTCTTGCGAGCGAATGCTGCTGGCACCACTAAGAGCGATACGCAGGGGGCGGCGAAGATACCGAGGGCGACAACATTCTCCCCGTCGGCAATGCCCACGACAACGGCAAGCGCAAAGAGGAATCGGGCGACCGATTCCACGAACACCAGCAGGCCGTAGAGCCCAAACCTGTCGTGCCCGGCCAGCCATCCTCTTGCAAAGTAGGAGGCCGCGTAGGCGAGGGTTGAGCCGACAAGAATCCAATATGTCGTTTCGGATCCGCTGAAGACTCCGTTGATGATGCTGTCCTTGAGGGGGAGTGCTACAGCGAGGAAGGTTGCGGCAAATCCGGCTTGGATCAACATGGGAACTCTCAGAGGGTGACCCTCCAATCCCCTCGCCCTGCGGTCAGCGATTGTCCGAGAGAGAAGCTGCTCAATCGGCCTGTAGATCACTGAGACGATGACAAAGAGGATGCTCCAGAGCAGCGCTACTCGGTCGTAGCCGGGGCCGCCATCGAGCGCATGGCTGGCAACTGTGAAGTAGCCAAAGGTGACGATTCCCGTCGAGGCAATCCCGATGGATAGAACCTTCGCGCTCGCCCCATACGAGCGTTCGCTCGCTTTGGCATCAGCCATGTCTAGCGGCGGACGAGAAGCATCGTCCAGGGGAACGGTGACCGTGCTTCGGTCACTTCGCCGTGCTGGGCGAGCATCTTGACAAACGAACGCTTGGACCAGTGATTGACGTGGCCTGGGGTGTTACCAAGGCTAGTCAGGTACTTCCCGCGGGCGCAGTTGACGATCCTCCAGAGTGGCTCGCGTGGAACTGAGACGAGAATGTGTCCTGAGGAGCAGCGAGCCATTTCAGCCACGGTGTGCTCTGGGTCTGGGACGTGCTCCAGAACCTCAATTGCGGTCGCAAGGTCAAACTCGCCGTCAGCAAAGGGAAGGTTCCCGGGTTCGACTGTCACATACTCAAGGTTGCCGCGCTGGCGCTTGGCCCATTCGGCCTTGAGCTTGGCGTCGTCTAGGTCAACGCCAACAATCCGTCCGCCGCTGATCTGGTCGGCCCACTGCTCGGTGAGGACACCTTCGCCGCAGCCCACATCAAGGATGGACTTCGGAGCGGCCTGCTTGAAGAGCTCATCAAGGTTGCCCTCGAACCCGCTCATCAGACGCTTAACAAAGGGGTTTGTTGACCCGTACTTGTCGAACGTGTTGCCTGTTGGTACCTCTTCGTGCTCGTGAGTCATGCGGGGGTGATCCTTTCATGGCCTTCGACCTCAGGGGTCCGGGCCTCCTGCGCTGGGTGGTAGTGGGATGGGGCAACGCCAAGCTTGAGCTCGATGCGCCTGACCCGGTCGAGGGTTCTAACTGAGATGACTCGCTGGGCTGCAAGGAGATCTCCGATTACGCCGAGCGCAGCCATCAGCGCGGCGGTGTTGAAGAGAACGGCTCCGAGAATGAGGGACTGGACATGCCCGCTGCCTTGACCGTCGATCAGTGCGATCGAGAACCGGATCCAGAGAGCGAGAGCTCCGATACCAAGGAGGATTGAAAGGCCCCAGAAGATCTTCAGTGGGTGGTACTGGGCGTAGATCCGGAAGATCGAAATTGAGTTGCGGCGAACATACGCCCACATTGATGGGAAGAGACGTGACTCACGGGTCTTCTCGTTGGTCCGGATTGGGACATCCATGACTGCGAGATCCTGGTTGCCAGCTTGAATGATCGTCTCGAGCGTGTAGGTGAATCGTGACACCACGACAAGCTGAAGGGCGGCCTCGCGGTTGTATGCACGGAACCCTGAGGTTGTGTCGGCGACTTCAGTCCGCGAGGCCTGCCGGACTACCCAAGACCCGAGGCGCTGCAGCTGGATCTTGAGCGGCGAGAAATGCTGGATTGTGTGAACTTGCCGATCCCCGACAACCATGTCGGCATCGCCGGCGACGATGGGGGCGACAAGCTTGACAATGTCGCCGCCGTTGTACTGGTTGTCGGCATCGGTGTTGACAACCACGTCTGCGCCGAGCTTGAGCGAGGCGTCCAGTCCTGCTTGGAACCCAGCCGCAAGTCCTTTGTTAGCAGTGAACTTGACGATGTGGTCAACGCCACCTGCGCGTGCGACCTCGATCGTGCGGTCGGTTGATCCGTCATCAATAACAAGCCATTCGACGGTGTCAATTCCTGGAACGGAACGCGGTAGATCAGCGAGTGTCTCGGCGAGAGTGTCTTCCTCGTTGAAGCAGGGAATCTGGATGATGAGTTTCATAGTGAAATTGTGCGGTGTCCTGTTTGGTCCCGCGGCGCGAGAATACCTATGGATGCGGGCGTTGGGGCCACCCGGGCGTCATGGTGCGCTGCTGACCGGAGCCATCCCGCCCCGGGCTGGGGGCCAAAGCCGCGTATCCTCGAAAGAGCAATGTCCGCCCTGGCACCGACAGACCTTGAATATCTCGACCGTGCGCTGCAGCTCGCGGAGCGCGGCCGCGGGCGAGTAAGCCCGAATCCTCTTGTAGGTGCCCTTGTGGTTCTCAACGGTGCGGTCATTGGTGAGGGCTGGCACGCAGAGCTTGGCGGGGACCATGCTGAAGTTGCCGCGATCACCGCGGCTGGCGGTCCCGCGGCGACTCGGGGAGCAACGATGTATGTCTCCCTCGAGCCCTGCTGTCATCAGGGTCGAACGCCTCCATGTAGTGAAGCCATAACTGCAGCGGGAATCGCGCGGGTTGTAATTGCCTCAGATGATCCAAGCGAGAAGGCCAATGGCCGCAGCCTCGGCATGCTCCGCGATGAGGGCATCGAAGTTGAGATGGCTGAGGGTGAAATCCGGCAGCGAGCAACAGGCATGAACCAGCCATTCCGCAAGCACGCCCGGACTGGGCGTCCGTGGGTTCTAGCCAAGTTTGCGGCTTCACTGGACGGGAAAGTCGCATCGTCCTCAGGCGACTCCAAGTGGATTAGTGGCGAGGAGAGTCGCGCGCTCGTCCATCAGTGGAGGTCCGAGGTTGACGCGGTAGCAGTGGGCATTGGGACGGCACTGACTGATGACCCAAGGCTGACGGCCCGCGGTGATGGCACGCTGACTCAGCCGCGCAGGGTGGTCTTCGATGCTTCGGCACGGCTCCCACTTGATTCTCAGCTGGTTGCCGAGCCTGAGTCACCACCGGTGACCGTCGTTGTCGACAGGGGAGCGCAGCGGGCTGAGGTTGATGCTCTTGAGGCGTCAGGTGTGGATGTGCTCGTAGCTACGGGCGAGAATGAGGCCGCCCGGGTGGAGTCTGCCCTTGAGCAACTTGGGGAACTCGGGATCACCTCAGTTCTCCTAGAGGGTGGGCCCAAGCTCGCAGGCGCGTTTCTCGACGCCGGGGAAGTTGACGAACTGAGGATCTTTCTCGCTCCGGTCTTGATTGGCGCACACGCTGCCCGGGATCCTTTTGAGGGCCGCGGCAGTGAGACAGTCGCTGAGGCGCTCCGTGTTCCCACCCCCGATGTGACCCGTGTTGGCGACGATCTTCTGCTCACCAGCAGACTCCGGGAGTGGTGAAATGTTCACAGGACTGATTGAGGAACTTGGACGGATCAAGGAACGCGAGGCCTCAGCAGAGGGTGGCGCTCGGTTGGTAATCGAGGCGGGGTTTGTTGACGAACTCGTCGCCGGTGACTCGGTCGCCGTCAACGGTGTCTGTCTCACCGCAGTAGATCCCAGTGCCGGGGTCTTCTCCGCTGACGCAATGGGTGTCACTCTGGAACGCAGCTCGCTTGGCGACTTGGAAGTCGGGTCGGTCGTCAACTTGGAACGGGCGGTCCGTGCTGATGGCCGTCTGGGAGGACACATTGTCCAGGGCCATGTTGACGGTGTCGGGGCTGTTTCAGCCACCCGCAGGGATGGAAACGCGCTGGTGGTTACAGTTGGGTGCAACGTTGATCTTCTGCGGTACATGGTTCCGAAGGGGTCCATTGCTGTTGATGGCGTGTCACTGACACTTGCCGAAGTCCACGAAGATGGTTTTGATGTCTGGCTGATTCCCGAAACACAGGAGCGCACGAGGATCGGGCAGGCAGTGCCGGGAATGCGCGTAAATCTTGAAGTCGACATCCTTGCGAAATACGTAGAGAGATTGAGTACAACCAAATGACCGAACCACAGCACGAGAACCCATTCGCATCCATCGAGGATGCTGTTGAAGACATCCGCCAAGGAAAGATGGTCATCGTCTGTGACGACGAGGACCGTGAGAACGAGGGCGACCTCGTCCTAGCAGCCCAGTTCGCCACGTCTGAAGCGATCAACTTCATGATCCGTGAAGCTCGAGGGCTGGTCTGTCTCGCTCTAACTCCTGAGCGCTGTGACGAACTCGGCCTGCCGCTTCAGGCGGCCAAGAACGAGGACCCCATGAAGACAGCCTTCACGATCGCGATTGACGCGAAGGAGGGCACCACAACCGGCATTTCTCCAGCCGAGCGGGCGCACACCATTCAAGTTGCCATCGCGGCTGACACTCGTCCTTCAGACCTGATCCACGGCGGTCACCTGTTCCCTCTTAAGTCGAGGGCTGGGGGAGTGCTGCAACGTGCAGGGCACACCGAGGCCTCGGTTGATCTGGCGCGGCTGGCGGGACTGCATCCATCCGGCGTGATCTGCGAGATCGTCAATGACGACGGCTCAATGGCACGGGTCAGTGACCTGATCGGCTACAAGGACCGTCACGGTTTGAAGATGATCACGATCCAGGACCTGATCGCTTACCGCCGTCAGAATGATCGCCTTGTCGACAGGGTTGTCTCAACCGCACTGCCAACAGGATTCGGCGACTTCACATGCGTGGGCTACCGGTCTCAGGTTGATGGCAAGCATCATGTTGCGATGGTTAAGGGCGATGTGGCTGGCAAGTCAGATGTTCTGGTCCGGGTTCACTCTGAGTGCCTTACTGGTGATGTGTTTCACTCCCTTCGCTGTGATTGCGGCGAGCAGCTTGAGTCCGCTCTTACCATGATTGAGCAGGAAGGCAGCGGTGTCTTGCTCTACCTCAGCCAGGAAGGGCGCGGCATTGGACTGCTCAACAAGTTGAAGGCCTACAAGCTTCAGGAAGAGGGCTTTGACACGGTGGAAGCCAACCTCAAGTTGGGGCTCCCAGCCGACCTGCGTGACTATGGCATCGGCGCTCAGATCCTCACGGACTTGGGCTTGAGCAGCATCCGGATTCTGACAAACAATCCGAAGAAGATCATTGGGCTTGAGGGTTACGGGCTCTCAGTAAGTGACCAGGTGCCGATTATCTCCACGCCAAACCCGCACAACGAGGCATATCTACGTGCCAAGGAGGAGCGGATGGGTCACATTCTCCATCACCAAGGACTTGCTCTTGACGACGACATGCCGGGCTCCTCGGATCCGTCGTCTTCCGTGAGTGAAGCGGAGCAAGAGTGAGTCTGTCCGAGCCTGCTTTTGCTGTTGTGGCAGCTGACTTCTATGGAGATCTTGCGGATCGGCTGATTGCGGGCGCGAGCGCCGAACTGAGCGAGTCGGGCACGAGTTCGATCGAGCACTTCCGGGTCCCGGGGGCCTTTGAGCTTCCGTTTGCAGCCCGTCAGATAGCTCTGACAGGCCGATTTGACGGAATTGTCTGTGTCGGCGCTGTCATTAGGGGAGAGACCGATCACTACGACTATGTCTGCTCTGAGGCAGCCCGCGGCATCCTTCAGGTCGGTCTTGATACTGGTGTCCCCGTCGGTTTTGGAGTCCTTACAGTCGACACCTTGGATCAGGCGCTTGCCCGATCCGGTGGAGACAAACGGGACAGCGGTAGGCACGCAGCTGGTGCGGTTCTCGCTCAGCTTGAGATCAAGCGCCAGCTCAGCGTCTAGTAGGAGTCGCACTCCCTCCGGAGTGCTGTCCTATGTATGCTGTTGGTCTATGGCACGTATATGTCACGTCTGCTCGAAGGGCCCTGCCTTCGGAAATAGCCGCAGCCACTCCATGCGCGCAACTCGTCGACGCTTCGACGCAAATCTTCAGCGTGTCCGGATCAATGACGGTGGAACTCCTCGCAGAGTCCACGTCTGCACGCGCTGCCTGAAGGCCGGCAAGGTCACCAAAGCCCGTTAGCGGGCCTTTCTCTTGAGTCGAGTGTCCAACCAGGACAACTCGCTTAGCCGCTTCAGAACTGTCGTCGCGGCTGCGCTTATTGAGCTTGACTCGCGCCGCGAGGAGATCAATGACCTCAATGTCTTTCCAGTTGCCGACGGGGACACGGGCGACAACATGGTCCGCACCCTCCAGAGCGTTGTTGCCGAGCTAGATCTGCTGATCACCAAGCAAGGTGACGGATCATTGGACTCCGTCGGCCGTGCAGAGATTGTTGACGCTGTCACCAACGCTGCTCTTCTTGGGGGGCGTGGCAACAGTGGCGTCATCCTTTCCCAGCTGATCCATGGAGCTGCTGAGGTGATGATCGACGACGACAAGCCGGTTGATGCACTGATGCTTGCCCAGGCAATGAACAGGGCCTCAGAACAGGCCAGGCGTTCTGTTACCGAACCGCGGGAGGGGACGATCCTCACCGTGATGGATGACATGGCCAAGCGCCTCCTATCCATAGTGGATGAGGGGACCCCGGCGCTTCCTGATGATGTTGACGAGACAACTCAGAACGCGGCATTGGCAACCTCACTCGAGGCGGCCGTTTCAGAAGGCGATGCTTCCGTGCGCCGCGGCCCCGAACTTCTGCCTGAGCTGAATGAGTTCGGTGTCACTGCCGACGCGGGTGGGTATGGCTTAGTTGTTATTTTCGCTGGCATCGTGGCTGCCCTCAAAGGTGGGATAGCCCCAGAGGTTCACCGGCACACGGCCCCGCGCGAGAAGCCGCGTGCCGCGTCCCATGCCTCCTCAACGTTCCAGTACTGCGTCAACTTCGCCGTGGTCGGCGAGGGCCTTGACCGCGAGGCCTTCATTCCTGAGCTGGAGCAGCTCGGTGACAGCCTGATGGTCGTCGGCAGTAGGACCGGTTCCGTTCTGCGAGTGCATGTTCACTCCAATGACCGGGCGGCTGTTGAGGCCTTATTCGATGGCAAGGGAGAGATCCGTGACATTGAGGTGGCAGACATGTTTGCCCAGATCGACGCGCGCACTCGAAGACTCCGTGATGCCCGCTCCCTCGTGTTGGCTGTCGTCGCTGGTGAGTCGATGAAGACCCTTTTCGAATTGGATACCTCTGTTGTGGTTCTGGATGGAGGGGCCTCGTTGAATCCATCGACTGAGGAGATCCTTGACGCGATTCATGCGGCTCCAGTGGAGGAACTCGTGATCCTCACTGGGTCGGCGAATGTCACGCCGGCTGCGGACAAGGCTGCTGAGCTGAGTGGGCGGGTTGTTGAGGTAGTGGAAACCGCCAGCGTCCAAGAGGGACTCGCCGTTCTGCACCACCACTACACCGCTTCTTCTGCGGCCGAGAACGCTGTTTCGTTACGCGGGGCACTTGCTGCCGTTACGGGTGCTGGGGTTGCTCCAGCAGAGAAGGATGATCCCCAGGGCAGGTACGTGACTGGTGATGCGGTTGGCTTTGTCGGTGGCGAGCTTGTTAGTTGGGGGAAGGCCGACGCCGCTCTCAACGGGGTGCTTGCAGCGCTGCCGGCCGAGGCTGAGATCGTCACTCTGATTGAGGGTTCTGGCTCTCCTTTTGGCGACACACTCAAGGGAACAGTCGAGTCCCGGTTTCCTGAGGTGGAGCATCTTCGCGCGGATCATCCGGGCTGGTGGCTCCTCCTTACCGTCGAGTAGCTGATCTGCCGACCGCCGGTCTCGGCAGACTAAGTTCCCGAAGGGCAGTGAAGGACATCAAACCTCCCTACGCATTCGCCTCGACTGAGGCGCTTGACTCAGCCCAGCTGCTGGGCGCTCCGTGGCGCTCGCCGCGACCACAGCAGCTTGAGCTCCCCATTGGCGTCAAAGGGCCCAAAGCCATGAAGGGCGCTGAGGCGCTGGGCTTAGGCTCGGTGGGAGACCTTCTTGGTCATTTTCCCCACCGGCACGAGGATCGTGGTGAGGTGCTGTCAATTGGCGAGCTGAAGTCGGGGCAGGACGCAACCATCGAAGTTGAGGTCCGTTCGGTTGAGACCCGCCGTGCCTGGAAGCGGAACGGCCTCATCTTGACCGTGGCCACTGTGGCAGACCACACAGGACCGCTTGAGGCAGTTTGGTTCAACCAGCCTTGGGTGGGCCGGTATCTCAAGGCTGGCCAGCGCCTTGTGCTCCACGGTCGCTATGAGGGAAAGGCGAGGTTTCGTGTGGTCGAGCACGAGGGAGGGGGAGCTGGTGCTTCGGAGGTGACAACTGGAATTGTGCCAGTCCATCCTGCCTCCGACGGTCTGCCCCCACGCAAGCTCAGGGAACTTGTCGCTGCGGCGCGGACGGCAGTTGCCGACATCACCGAGCCACTCTGGGCTGGTCTTCTTGTGTCGCTTGGAATGCCGGATCGGCCTGCTGCGATTGACGCGATTCACTTTCCCCGGACCGAGGCCGACTATGAGGTTGCTCGCCGCAGATTGGCGTTTGATGAGTTACTTGGGCTGCAGCTGGATCTTCTGGGTCGGCGGGTGCACAAGGCTGGTGCTTTACCCGCGCCCGTCGTGGCTGGCGACAAAGGGCTAACCACAGACTGGGTTGCCTCTCTTCCGTTCAGTCTGACTGGCGACCAACTCGCAGCGGTGGAGACCATCACGGCTGAGCTCGCAAGTGAGACACCGATGACTCGGCTCCTGATGGGAGAGGTCGGTTCCGGAAAGACTGTGGTCGCCCTGCACGGACTCCTTAGGGCGGTGGAGTCTGGGCATCAAGGGATGCTGATGGCGCCCACCGAGACTCTCGCGAGTCAACATCTCAGAAGCCTTGAGGGGCTTCTTGGAGGGACTCCGGTCTCGTTCTCGCTCCTGACCGGTTCCACTTCGGCTGCCCAACGCCGGGAGACCCTAGACCGCTTCGAGACTGGAGAGCTTTCGATTCTGATCGGTACACACGCACTCCTTGAGCCGGACGTGAGGCCAGCCCGACTTGCGCTCTGTGTTGTGGACGAGCAGCATCGCTTCGGCGTGCGACAGCGGGAGCGCCTCTCATCCAAGGGCCCCGAGGGTAAGCAGCCACATGTGCTGCACATGACAGCAACACCGATTCCGCGGACGCTGGCACTTGCTGCCTATGGTGACTTGCAGACCCTCGCTATCCGTGAGCTTCCGTCGGGCAGGCAGCCTGTGGCCACGCACATTGTCGAAGGCGCCCCTGCGAGGGCCCGCGCCTACGAGCGAATCCGCGAGGAAGTTGCCGCTGGTGGCCGCGTGTTTGTGGTTTGTCCACTTGTTGAGGCTTCCGAGGCCCTTGAGGCGAGTGCTGCTACTGAGGAGTACGACCGGCTGAGGGAGGGCCCGCTGAAGGGCCTCCGCCTCGGCTTGCTCCACGGGAGGATGAGCTCAGCTGAGAAGGAGCTGGCGATGGAGGCGTTCTCGGATGGCGACACTGAAGTTCTCGTTTCGACGACTGTTATCGAGGTTGGTGTCGATGTACCCGAGGCGACAGTGATGATGGTTGAGAACGCAGAGCGGTTTGGGCTTGCCCAGCTGCACCAGCTTCGGGGCCGAGTGGGTCGTGGATCCGCTGGTGGGGTGTGTCTGCTGTGTGGCTCCAAAGCAGCTCGGAGGCTCGTGGCGATGGAGGAGAGCTCTGATGGCTTTGTGCTTGCCGAGCTGGATCTGGAACTTAGGGGCGAAGGCGAACTGACTGGGGTCAGACAATCCGGCTTGCCCCGGCTGAAGGCCGCCTCACTTCCTGCTGACCTTGAGATTCTTGAACAGGCCAACAAGGTTGCCAAGGAGATCCTTGCGACCGATCCTGATCTCCTGACTCCTAAGTACGCACTGCTTGGAATGCTTGTGTCGGAGCCCGAGCCTGAGCTTTCGGCGGACAGGATCGTGGCCTGAGTTGGCGAGCTTGAGGATTGTTGCTGGAACTCATGGTGGTCGCAGAATCCAGATACCGGCAGGGACGGCTACCCGCCCCACGGGCGAGCGGGTTCGTGAAGCCGTCTTCTCAAGCTTGGGGGACCTAGACGGACTCCGGGTGCTTGATCTCTTCTCCGGCTCGGGGGCATTCGGACTTGAGGCTGTATCGAGGGGAGCGCTGGACGCTGTCCTAGTTGACAACTCGCATATGGCTATCGCGTGTATCGAGGCCAACATCAATGCGTTGAGTCTTGGTGATCAGGCCAGGGTGATCAGGTCAGATTGGCGCAAAGCGCTTGAGGTGCTGGCCAAGAGGGAAGAGCTGTTTGATGTTGCCATCGTCGACCCACCGTGGGCCGCCGTAGGGGAGGTGGGCGCCGACCTAGCCGGCTTCTTGACACCCGTTTTGGCTGATCGGGCCACAGTCGTCTGTGAGAGCGGGTTCAAGAACCCGATGGAGGTTGACCTCCCGCTTGTGCGCGAGAAGCGCTACGGCGATACCCTAATTCGAGTCCATGGCACCTGACAACCGCATAGCGATCTGCCCAGGTTCCTACGATCCCGTAACGAACGGGCATCTGGATGTAATTGAGCGGGCGTCGGCGATTTTCGACGAGGTGGTTGTTGCTGTGGTGAACCTCTCCGTCCGTAAGTCAAAGGCCCTGTTTGGAATTGATGAGCGGATCGCCTTCATTCAGGAGGCCACTGCGCATCACGGGAATGTTGTCGTTGAGCCGTTCTCAACATTGGTGGTTGACTTCGCGAAGAAGCGTGGGGCCAAGGCCGTGGTGAAGGGTCTGCGAGCGATTTCCGACTTTGAGTATGAGTTTGAGATGAACCAGCTCAATCGGCTCCAAGCTCCCGATATTGAGTCTCTTTATCTGATGGCGTCCCCCAAGTACAGTTTCATTAGCTCGAGCGGCATCAAAGAATTGGCAACATTCGGCGGGAAAATTGACGGCCTTGTGCCCCCTCGGGTGGCAGAACGCTTGCAGGAAGAACTTTCCCGTTAGAAACAGCAACACTTTCCACAGCGAAAGGAAGCCCACATGGATGTTCTCGTATTGATTGACAAGCTGGACGATCTAGTCCACAACGCCAAGCAGGTTCCACTCACCGATCAAGTGCGCGTTGATAAGGAGGAGATCTACGATCTCCTTGATCAGATGCGTGCCACGATCCCTGAGGAGATCAAGCAAGCCCGCTGGATCGTCAAGGAGCGCCAAGAGATGTTGGCCGAGGCCAAGCGTGAGGCTGAACGGATTCTTACTGAGGCACGTGAGCGGCAGGATCAGCTCATTGCCGAGCAGGAGGTAACGCGAGAAGCAGAGCGTGCCGCCGAGGACATCGTTGAAGATGCGCGGGCCCGCGAGCGCGAGATTCGTCTCGGTGCCGAGGACTACGCAGACGACGTTCTGCACAACCTTGAGGACAACCTCACCAAATTTATTGCTGCAGTTCAGCGTGGTCGCGATCGGCTTGCCGGTCGGGATGATCACCGCGAAGACTGATCAGTGGCTTGGGACCGTGGGTCCCGAGAAGTCCCACGGCTGTAGATTTCGCTCGACATGAGTGATCTCTCCGACCGCCTTCAGGGAACCTTTGCCGCAATAGCGACGCTTCGCTCATCTGGGCTGATCGGATTGGAGCGCCCCGACCGCGCGATTAAGGCGGCGGGAGCTCTAAAGAAGTTTGGTCCTACGCCTGCAGCAGCGATTGCCGCAGCGGGTGTGAGACACCCAGACGCGCTCGCAGTAATCGACGACCGCGGAGTACACACCTGGCGTGAGATCTCTGATCGTGCTGATGCCCTCGCCCGAGCGCTTGCCAGCCGGGGTGTAACAGCCGAATCCGGAGTTGGGGTGATGTTGCGCGATCAGGCCGACTTCCTTGTTTCGGTTGGAGCAATCGCGAGGATTGGCGCTGATCTTGTACTCCTCAACACCTCGTTCGCCGCGCCGCAGGTCGAAGGTGTAGTGGAGCGCGAAGGTGTGTCCACCGTGATTTACGACCTTGAGTTCGATGCCGTGGTCTCGGGTGTCGAGCTTGCCGGTTCCAAGGTGATTGCTTGGGGAGCCGCAGATGCTCCTGGACGCGACAGCATCGATTCTCTTGTTGCCACGGCACCATCGGCTCAGCCACCGCTTCCAGATTCACCTGGTCGGACGGTGATCCTCACCTCCGGCACCACGGGTACTCCAAAGGGTGCCAAGCGCGGTAAGCCACCTTCGATTCTCGACATGGCATCCCTGTTGGACAAGATCCCGCTCAAAAGTGGCGAAGTAACAGTCATTGCTGCTCCGCTCTTTCACTCGTGGGGTTTTGTGCACCTCAGTGTTGCGACCGCGCTGGGTTCGACCATGGTTCTGCGTCGCAGGTTCAACCCGGCTCAGGTTGTGGAAGACATCAACAGGTTTGACGCCTCCGCGCTTGTCGTTGTTCCCGTGATGCTGAAGCGCATCCTCGACCTACCAGAGGCTGAGCGGGCAGTGGCCTCGGGCACACTGAGGATCATCGCGGCAAGTGGGTCCGCACTTTCGGCCGAGCTTGGAACGCGGGCGATGGATCAGTACGGACCGGTGCTCCACAACCTCTACGGGTCAACGGAGGTCGCATGGGCGACGATCGCGACCCCGGAAGACCTTCTGGCAGCACCCGGGTGTGCTGGCAGGCCGCCACGCGGTGTGACCGTAAAGCTCGTTGATGAGGAGGGCGTAGAGGTTGCTGAGGGTGAGCGTGGGCGAATCTTTGTTGGCAACGAGATGCTTTTTGAGGGCTACACAGGCGGCGGGGGCAAGGAAGTTCTCAAGGGCCTGATGAGCACGGGTGATGTCGGTCGGTTTGACGAGGGGGGCCGGCTCTTTGTTGAAGGCCGTGACGACGACATGATCGTCTCCGGCGGCGAGAATGTCTTCCCTGAAGAGGTTGAGGATTGTCTTAACTCCCACGAAGCGGTCAAGGACTCTGCTGTTGTTGGCGTACCGGATGAGGAATTTGGTCAGAGGCTGCGAGCAGCCGTTGTCTTGGAGTCCGGGAGCAAGGCAACTGCCGAGGATTTGACGGCCCACGTGAAGGCCGAACTTGCCCGGTACAAGGTTCCAAGAGAGATCATTTTCTTGGACGAATTGCCACGCACGGCTACGGGGAAGATCCTTCGTCGCCGAATCATCGAGCTCTGACGGCTACTCTCGCAGCATGACTGCGACCGCCGATGAACCGTTTGATCTCGGAGCCCTTCTCTTGGTCCCCGGTGAGGGGAAGCGAATTGAGCTCACTGCTGACGTCGGGGAGATCGAGCTAGGAGGCAATGTCTACCGAGTTACCGGACAGCCTGTTCCAGTCCGGATTGATCTTTCGCGCACGGTCGGTGACGGATGGGCCTTCCGCCTAGCTGCCAGCGTTGATCTAGAGGGCCCCTGCACTAGGTGCCTGGCGCCCGCAGCACCCCATCTGGATGTCGAAGCACGCGAGGCCAGCCGTCCGGGTGGAGGGGAGGATCTCCAATGTCCGTATCTCCTCGACGATGACCTCCTTGATGTCTCCGCCTGGCTGCGCGACTCGATTGTTCTAAACCTCCCGAGCTCGATCCTCTGTCACTCGAACTGCCCTGGGCTGTGTGAGGAGTGCGGTATTCGGCTCGCCACTGCTGGCCCGGACCACTTTCACGAGAAGCCACCGGACCCCCGCTGGGCGGCCCTTCGTGACCTCGAGCCGTGATTTTTCTCCGGCACTGGTAGGCTGCAGAAACCATGGCAGTCCCGAAACAAAAACAGTCGCACTCGCGAACCGCGAAACGTCGCGCTCAGCATCGTGCTGCAGTTCCAACGGTTAGCTCCTGCACCTCGTGCGGAGCACCTCGGGTTCCCCATCGGGTCTGTCCCTCCTGCGGCACCTACGGTGGCCGTCAGGTAATCACCAACTCCTGATCGGAGCACTCCCAGTTGGTCACCGTCGCCGTTGACGCTGGAGGAGCCGACAAAGGAGCGGTAGAGGTTGCTGCAGGCGCGGCCGAGGCTGTGCGAGGTGGACAGATCCGTGTCCTTCTCTTTGGGGATGAGTCGGAGATCGGTTCTGTGCCTCAAGGAGTTGAGGTACGACATGCACCTGTTTCGATCGCGAAAGCCGCTGACCCTGCCTCGGCGGTTAGGACAACTCCACAGGCTTCTGTCGTGCAGGCCGCTCGGGCGGTCGCTGCTGGTGAAGCCGATGCGTTTGTGTCTGGGGGCTCCACCGGCGCAGCTCTCGCCGCGGGCGTTCTACACATCCGGCGTCAGCCAGGAGTTCACAGGCCAGCCCTAGCCCTGATGGTTCCTGTCCCCGGCGCTCCCGTCCTGCTCCTCGATGTGGGCGCCAGCACAGAGGTCAGAGTGGAGCGGCTTGTTCAACACGCTCACATGGGCGCAGCTTTTGGGGAGGCTGTATTTGGGATGGACCGACCCAGAGTTGCCTTGCTCTCTAATGGCGAGGAGGCAACACGGGGGACGCCCGAGGTCATCGCCGCGCACGCGCTCCTTGCCGCTGATGAGCGGATTCACTTCGTAGGGAATGTTGAGGGGGTTGGTATAGCCGACGGCAGAGCTGATGTCATCGTCACGGATGGGTTCACCGGAAACGTTGCTCTCAAGCTGATGGAAGGCGTCTCGTCGGCAGTTGTTGAGGCGATCCGGTCCGCGGCGACCTCGGATCCACGGGCAGCAGCAGGCGCCCTACTGCTTCGCCCAGCTCTCGGGGGCTTGAAGGACCAGCTTGACCCCGAAGCTCACGGCGGGGCTCACCTCTTGGGGCTTAGGAAGGTGGCGGTTGTACCCCACGGCAGATTCGGGGCGCGCGGGTACAGCAAGGCAATTTTGCTCGCGGCAGAGTCCGTCAATTCGGGTGCCATTGAGCGGACCCACGCTGCACTTGCCGCCGCTGGCGTGCTCCGCGGCTCGTGAGCAGCATCCGCGTCGTCAACTAGTTTCACGCGCCGGATGACCCGTGGAGAGGCAGTCGACATGGTCAGGGAGCACCTGGCCGAAGAGCTTGGCATCGACGCGACCGAGATCGCCGAGTCGAGCAACCTTCGGGACGACCTTGAAGCCGACTCGCTTGATCTCTATACGTTGCTTCAGGAGATCGAGGACCGGCTCGGTATCAAGATCAGCGATGAGAAGGCTGCGGAAATCGAGACAGTTGGACAGGTCGTTGACATGATCCTCGCCGAGCAGGGCGGGGAGCAGGGGTCCTGACCACTAATGGATCTGAGTCAACTGATTGCCTCGCTCCCCGAGGAGGAAGTCCGTCGGGCGACAGCTCATGCCTCTTGGTCGCGTCCGCGCAGTACGAGCTACGAGCGCCTTGCCTTTGTTGGGGACAGCCTGCTGGATGTGATCATCACGCAGCATCTGGACCGCGTCTTCGACCAAGCCGAGTTTGGACCTGGCGTTCTGACGCGGATTCGAGCGAGGGTTGTTTCAGACGAAACCCTGAGGGTCGTTGCGCAGAGAATCGGGCTCGATGCACGTGCTGTCGAGCTCGCCCCAGAGGACTTTCGAGCTCATGCGAGAACCCTTGTAGACACGGGAAAACCTTTGGCGTCCATGCTGGAGGCCATTATTGCCGTGTGTTGGAGAACCCACGGCCCCGAACTGACTGCGACAGCAGTGATCACCACCTTTGCTCCCGAGTTGGATCAAGCGGAGCTAGAACCTGTCGATCGCAAGTCGATGCTGCAGGAAGTGCTCGCCAAGACGGGGGAGACCGTCTTCTACCGAGCCGGCCCGCCGAGCGGCCCGTCGCACCAGCCGACCTTCGAGGTGGAAGCAGTTCGAGAGCCGGACGGAACTGTGATCGGCTTCGGCAGTGGGCCAAGCAAGAAGGCAGCCGAGGCGGAAGCAGCTGGAGAGGCGCTCGAGCTGATGGAAGGCAAGGGCTGAGCCGATGAGACTCAAATCAATCTCAATGAAGGGCTTCAAGTCGTTCCCCGACCGGACGGCTCTTGAATTCGCTCCGGGCGTCAGTGTCGTAGTTGGACCCAACGGCTCCGGCAAGTCCAATGTCACGGATGCGGTCCTCTGGGCGATGGGTGAGCAGTCGCCACTTGCTGTCCGAGGACAGTCCATGCAGGATGTGATTTTCGCAGGAGGACATGGCCGCCAGGCAGCGCGATCAGCTGAGGTGGAGCTTGTCTTTGACAACGCTGATGGTGGGCTCCCGGTTCCCTCGGCTGAGGTTTCCGTCCTTAGGCGACTCGACCGGAATGGCGAAGGCGAGTATCGACTCAACGGTGCCCGCTGCCGCATGAGCGACATCCTCGAAATCCTTTCCGATAGTGGCCTCGGCAAAGAAGGGCACTCGGTTGTAGGTCAGGGCCGAGTTGAGGCCATCGTTACTTCCAAGCCTCGAGATCGGCGCCTGCTGATTGAGGAGGCCGCCGGTTTGGGTAAGCATCGACGTCGCCGCAGGCGTGCACAGCTCAAGCTAGACCGGACCAGAGAGAACCTTGATCGGGCCTTGGATATCGAGCGGGAAGCTCGAGCTCACCTGCGCCCCCTCAAGCGTCAGGCAGAGGCCGCTGAGATTCACGCCCGCCTTGAACGGCAAACACTTGAGGCCCGTTGGTCACTCGGTCGTGACGATCTCCGACAGCGCGCCGCAGACCTGACGCAGGCCGAATCCGCTGCAGCGACCGCCCGCACGGAGCGCGATCGGCTGGGTGTTGAGTCTGCTCGTATCGCCAAGGAGCGCTCCGAGGCTGAGGATGCCCTCGCCGGCCGAGCTAAGGAACGCGATGATCTGAGCCGACGGACTTGGGCAGTACGCAATGCGGTTGAGAAAATTGACGACCGTGTCGCTTCGCTCCGATCTTCCCTCGCAGCAGTAGAGGATCGGATTCAGGCTGACACGGCTGAGCTTGGGCAGGCGGAGGCGTTGGCCAGCTCCGGAACCGAGGATCCCCAGGCTGCTCGCCGTGGTGAGCTTGGTCGCCGTTTGGCGGAACTTGACTCAGAACTCTCGCGTGAGCGGGCTGGCGAGATGCAAGGGCTTGAGGAATCTGCGGCTCAGGCAACTGCACGCGTCGCGTCTGCCACCGATGATCTCAACCGCTTCAAGGATGCGGCTTCAGCTGCTGAGACCAAGCTTGCTGAGGCGCGAACGCAGGTCACCCAGGCACGGAGGGCACATGACGAGGCTCGGGCAATCTCGGTTCGGGCTGATGCTGAGCTCTCGACCGTTGATGAATTCCTCCGTTCGAACGGAGGCGGTCTGTCAGGTGGGCGCAGCCTCGCCGACGGACTCAAAGTAGAACAGGGACTTGAGGCAGCGGTTGCCGCTGCGCTGGGCGGACGGCTGAGTGCCAATGTCGTTGAGAACATGGACGAGGGCTCATCGGTACTGGATTCCACTGGCGATAATGGCGGCTTGGCGATCATCGCTGGTGCGACGGGCTCTGGTTCTCAGGAGGCCAAGCCATGTATCGGAGCGCGCGCATTGACTGATGTTGTCCAGGGAGATGGCCGAGAGGCGGATCTCGCGCGGGTACTCCTCTCGAACTGCTGGCTGGTTGAGGACTTCGAGTCAGTTGACATCAACTTCATGGGCGTTGTGGTCACGAGGACTGGGCGAGCTTGGTCCGCATCGACAGGTGAACTTAGGCAGGCACCTGGTGGTGGGGCCGGCCGACTCCTTCAGGAACGCAATCGTCGCGAGGGTCTCGCTGATGTTGCCGAACAGGCCCGTTTGGCGGTGGCAACGGCGCAGGTTGCTCTGGCAGACCAGGACGCGGCTTTCAAAGCCGTTGAGCTTGGACGCGAGACGGTTCTCACTGAAAGGCGTTCTGCGCAGCAGGTCATGGATGAAGCCAATGAGGCGTCCCGACGGGCCGCTTGGCAGATCAAGACACGGTCGGAGTCCCCACAGGCCGGGCCAGTTGCTGTTGAGCGCGCGGAGGTTGCCGCGGAGCTAGCGGCTGAGGAGCGCATCGCAGCGAGAATGGCTGACGAGCGTGACGGAGCAAGGACCCGGATGGCGGCACTTGCCGAGCGCATGCGCCTGGACCGGGACCGAACCCCCAGTATCTCGGCGCTCGTGGCTTCGCTTGAGTCAGCACGGCAGATCATCGAGCCTCTCAGGGTCACCCTTGATCTTGAACTTGCTGGAGACAGCGAGCAGGGTGACGGTGTCGCGTCCCGCCTGCGTCAGCTCGCTGCGGCCGAAGCTGGCATCCAAGCCAACATGGCCAAGACTGCGGAATCAGTCACCGTCTCCGAAGTTGAGTCACAGAGGCTGCGGGACCGGAGTGAAGAGAGCATCGCTGAGGTTCGGGAACTTTCATCGGCCCTTGGGCTTGAGGATGGCCCCGCCACCGAGCCTTTGGCCAGCGAGGAACGTGAAGGACTTTCGAGCCTTATTGAGCGACTTGAGAAGAGGAGGGTGCAGCTCGGCCCCGTCAATCCGCTTGCCGCAGATGAATACAAGGCCGCGCTCGAGCACCTCGAGGAGCTTGAGGCTCAGAGGACCGACCTTGAAGACGCCCTGAAGGAGCTCAAGGGTCTTGTCCGCGACTGCGACAGAACTATCCGGGAGACATTCGAGGAGACCTTTGAGGCTGCCAGTAAGCACTTTGAAGAACTCTCATCCCAACTCTTCCCAGGTGGAGGAGGCCGGCTCAGGCTCGTCACCGAAGTTCCTGCGACTCAGGCGGTGCTTGGTGGCGAGGGCGAGGTTTCGGCAGAGGGCGACTCAGGGGAGGCTGACGAAGCTGACGAGCTGACAGGCGACGAGCCACAGTTTGGGGTGGAGATAGAAATCACTCCTGCTGGCAAGACGATGAAGCGGTTGTCACTCCTGTCAGGTGGAGAGAAGTCAATGACGGCTATCGCCTTCCTCTTCGCCGTCTTCCTCGCGAAGCCATGCCCCTTCTACATCCTTGACGAGGTCGAAGCCGCTCTGGACGATCTCAACCTCGGTCGGTTCCTCGACCTGCTGCGGACATACCGGGACAGGGCCCAGTTCATCGTCGTGACTCACCAGCGGCGCACCATGGAAGCCGCTGACGCGCTCTACGGCGTCACGATGGCTGGAGATGGCGTCTCCAAGGTTGTGTCGAGACGGCTTGGCCCTGAAGAGCTCGAAGAGGCTGCGGCCTGACTTGGCCGGACGCGGGCTGCGTCCGGGTCAGTAGGCTTTCCCACCGATGCTTCTAGGTACTGCACTCTGGGCGATCGTCAGTGTTGTCGCTGCCGCTGTCGCCCTCAAACGCCGCGCTCTTCCTCCACTGCCAATAGCCGCGGGCGCGTTTCTTGCTCTCGCAGCAACCCTCCTTGGTGGGGGACTCCTGATCTCGGCCTTTGTCTTTGGTCTAGTTGCGCTGATTGGGCACTGGGTTATCCGCCCAGCGCTTCGATCCCAGGATCAAGGCGAGGCTCGCGCACGAGCTGGCACCGGGACCCTTGTTGGGCGTCCTGGAGTGGTTGTGGAAAGAATCGTGAATCAGGAAGCGGTTGGCTGTGTACGGATTGACGGTGAGATTTGGACCGCGCGGAGTTGGGAAGACGGCATCGAGCTTGATCCCGGCACAAGAGTGCATGTCGTTGAACTGCGCGGTGCTACTGCCGTTGTAAGCCAATGACAGCGGTCGGTTTCTGCCCGGAAAGCACGGAGACCGCTACTCCCGCTAACCTAGCCCGACGGCGCCCGCACTGAGCGGGCCCAAACACTCATGTCAGTAAGACTAAGACTCACACGCGTTGGAAGCCATAAGAACCCCATTTGGAGGGTTGTTGCTGCTGACCAGCGTTCGCCGCGAGACGGCCGCATTCTTGAGACTGTCGGCCAGTACAACGCACAGACGGAGCCTTCATCGGTGAACCTCGATGAAGAGCGCATCAAGGACTGGATGTCCAAGGGTGCTCAACCGACTGCTGCCGTTCGTCGTCTCATGCGCATCCAGGGCATGGACCCCAACGCCCGCTAACGGGTTATGGGCGTTCGCGAACTGCTTGAAACTCTCGCCGCTGCGGTGGTTGAGAATCCCGAGGCCGTCAAGGTTTCAGAGGCTGATGAGGATGGAACGATCGTTCTCGAGCTGAGCGTTGCTGATGACGACTACGGTCGTGTCATTGGACGCGAGGGTCGAACGGCTCAGGCTCTGCGGACAATCGTGAAGGCAGCGGCTCCCGAGGGACGCCGTGTCTTCGTGGACATCATCGACTGAGTGATTCGATGGCCGGCGGGCCTCAACATGTCAGGGCCGGAAGGATCTCCAGCCCACACGGCCTTGATGGCTCAGTGAAGATTGCGGATGCGGTCCCAGGGCTGATAGTTCTTGGCGCCGAAGTCCAGGTCAATGGAGAGGATCGGCGCGTCGTGCGATTCTCGGGTACCGAGAAACGCCCGATTGTCCGTTTTTCCGGGTCCAGCACCAGGAACGACGCCGAGGCGCTGAGGGATGCGGTGATCACTGTTCCGCGTGATGAGGTTCCCGAGCTTGGCCCCGACGAGTGGTGGACTGCTGACCTAATTGGCTGTGCTGTCGTTGATGGCGACCGTGCGGTTGGAGCCGTCGTGGGCGTTCTGCCACTTCCTTCGTGTGAGGCTCTCCAAGTTGAACGGCCGGACGCCGCTCTTCTCTTGGTTCCGATGATTGGAGACGCGCTCCGAAGCGTGGACCTTGAGGCGCGCAGCGTGGACGTTAATCTCAAATTTCTTGGTGAGGATGCGGAATGAAGCTCGACGTTTTCACTCTGTTCCCAGAGTCGTTTGACTGGTTTCTCTCGCAGCATCATGTGCGTAATGCCTTGGAGCTCGGTCATGAAGTCGAGTGCGTTGACTATCGGGAGTCCACAACGCTCTCCGGCCGACAAGTTGATGATGCCCCGTTTGGGGGTGGAGCCGGGATGGTCCTTCGCGTCGATGTGATCGAGGCGGCTCTTCGGGACCGCTATGGCACTGATCCAGCTCAACTAGATTCGGGTCGTCGCGTCATTGCGCTGACACCCGGGGGCCGCGTTCTCGATGAGGCGCTGGTGAACGAACTTGCTGCGGAGGAATCGGTCACCCTGCTCTGTGGCCGTTATGAGGGCTTCGATGAGCGTGCGATAGACAACTTCTGCACGGACAGAGTGTCGCTCGGTCGCTTTGTACTGGCCGGCGGAGAGATTCCAGCTATGGCGATCTGCGACGCAGTGCTTCGCAAGCAGGCAGGCGTCCTAGGAGACGAGCATTCGGCCGTTGAGGAGAGCTTCTCTGAGGCGCTGGACGGAGCCCCTGAATATCCGCACTACAC
>CAFBLU010000004.1_pt1 | contig 83478 bp, 73 predicted proteins | sample 7268271 | NCBI WGS metagenome assembly CAFBLU01 (sample SAMEA6814044, study PRJEB35770) | freshwater metagenome | biome: Freshwater; feature: Freshwater reservoir; material: water | place: Czech Republic | collected 2017-05-23 | depth 30m m
AGGCCGGTCAGGTCAGCGTTGGTGAGGTTGGCTCCTGGTCCGATCAGGTAGCCACCTACAAGTTTCCAGTCGCCACCCAGTCCGGTTGGTGTGCCGGTGATGCCACCGGATTTGACGCCGGTGAGGGTTGCCCCAGTGAGGTTGGTGTTGAGGAGGTTCTTGCCGCTCAGGTCTGCGCCCGTGAGGTCAGCGTTGGTGAGGTTGGCTCCTGGTCCGATCAGGTAGCCATCGGCGAGAGCCCAGTCAGATGGGAGCGCTGTTGGTGTGCCGGTGATGCCACCGGACGTCACATTTATGAGTGTTGCTGCGGTGAGGTCGGTGTCGGTGAGGTTTGCTGAGCTGAGGTCGGCATTCGTGAGGTCAGCGTTGGTGAGGTTGGCTCCTGGCCCGACGAGGTAGCCATTCACAAGTGACCAGTCAACGGGCAGGGTGGGCGCCGTCCCGACGGCCGTGACACCCCCGGACCGGACTCCTGCCAGCGTGGCCCCCGTCAGGTCGGTTCCGGCGAGGTTGGCTTGCCCGAGGTCAAGTCCCGTGAGGTCTGCTCCAGAGAGGTCGGCGCTTGGGCCGACGAGGAAGCCGCCGACTGCTTTCCACGAGGCAGAGAGGCCGGTTGGCGTGCCTGTGGTTCTCCCTGACTTGAGTCCTGTCAGGGTCGCGCCGCTTAGGTTTGTCCCGTCAATGCTCAGGCCGGTGAGGTCAAAGCCTGTGAGGTTGGCGTTTGTGAGGTCTGCGCCTGGTCCAATCAGGTAGCCGCCCTGGATGTCCCAGCCCTCACCGAGGCCAGTTGGGGTGCCGGTGATGCCACCTGACTTTACGCCTACGAGGGTTGCGCCCGTGAGGTCAGTTCCGAGCAGGTTGATCCCGTTCAGGTCAAAGCCTGTGAGGTTGGCGTTTGCGAGGTCAGCTCCTGGTCCAATCAGGTAGCCGCCAAGAAGATTCCACCCGGTTGGGAGGGAGGCCGGGGTGCCAGTGATTGAGTCACCCTTGACTCCAGCGAGAGTCGCCCCCGTCAAGAGCGTCCCGTCAAGGTCTGCTCCTGTTAGGTCAAGGCCGGTCAGGTCTGCGTTTGTGAGGTCAGCGCCAGGGCCTATGAGGTAGCCGCCGATGAGGAGCCAGCCGGCAGGCAACCCTGTTGGAGTGCCAGTCACTCCGCCTGATTTTGCACCGGTGAGCGTCGCGTTTGTGAGGTTGACTCCAGCGAGGCTCTTGCCGGAGAAGTCGTAGTTGGTCAGGTCAACTGTCGTGCTGATCAACATCCCGCCGAGGAGGCTCCATCCGGTTGGGAGCGCAGTTGGTGTCCCGGTGATTTCATCCCCGTGGGCTCGTGTGAGTGTTGCCGAGCCAAGGTCGACGCCGTCAAGGCTGAGACCAGAGAGATTCGCGTCCGTCAGGTTGGCGGTGGGCCCGAGGAGGTAGCCGCCAACGATGGACCAATCAGCCGGCAGCTCACTTGGAGACCCGGTTATGCCCCCTGAACGCACTCCTGTCAGCGTTGCCCCACTGAGGTCTGCGCCGGTGAGGGTCTTGCCTGCGAGGTTGACATTGGTCAGGTCTGCTCCTGACAGGTCTGCGCCTGGTCCGATCAGGTATCCGCCTGCCACGCTCCAGTTTGTCGGAAGCCCAGCAGGCGTCCCTGTGAGGGTCCCGGACCTCACGCCTGTCAGGGTCGCCGTAGTGAGGTCGACGCTGGTCAGGCTCTTGCCTGAGAGATCCGCCCCCGTGAGGTCAGCGTTGGTGAGGTTTGCGCCGGGGCCGATCAGGTAGCCGTTGATCAGACTCCAGTTTGTTGGCAGGTCAGTGGGCGTCCCGGTCACCGCTCCCGACCGAACGCCCGTGAGGATCGCGTCGGTGAAGATCGTTTCATCAAGGTCTTTGCCTGAGAGGTCAAGCCCGGTCAGGTCTGCTCCGGTCAGGTCTGCTCCTGGTCCGATCAGATAGCCGCCCTGAACGGCCCACCCAGTTGGCAGACTGGCAGGGATGCCGCTAAGGCCGCCTGACTTGATACCCGTGAGTGTCGCCCCTGAAAGGACCGTCCCGGTGAGGTCGGCCCCGCCGATGTCAAGGCCGGAAAGATCGGCTCCGGTCAGATCTGCTCCAGGACCGACAAGGAACCCGCCCTGCAGAACCCAGCCTGTTGGCAGTCCTGTTGGCACTCCGCTGATCCCACCCGACTTGACTGCGGTGAGCGTTGCTGTTGTGAGCGAAGCTCCGTCGAGGCTGGTGTCCTTCAAGTCAAGGCCTGTGAGAGCCGCTCCACTTAGGTCAGCTCCAGGTCCGATCAGGTAGCCGCCGATGATCTTCCAGTCAGAGGAGAGGCCGATCGGGCCTGTACCGGTGATACTTCCCGACCTAACGCCAATCAGGGTGGTGCCTGTCAGGTCTGTCCCAGTCAGGTTGACTCCAAAAAGGTCGTAACCGCTGAGGTCCGCGTAGCCAAGGTTTGCTCCAGGGCCAATCAGGTATCCATCGACCATCTTCCACCCGGTTGGCAAGCCAGTCGGGCTGCCGGTGATCAGCCCGGACGTTACCCCGGTCAGCGTGGCGTTGCTCAAATTCGTTGAGCTGAGGTTCGCGCCGGCAAGGTCAGCGCCCGTCAGGTCGGCGCCCGTTAGGTCCGCGCTCTGGAGCTCTGCCCCGGTCAGCTTGGCCCGGTTGAACTTTGCACCTGCGGCTGAGGCGGTGTGGAACTGCGCGTTCGTCAGGTCCGCATCAGTGAAGTCGGCGCCTGTCAGGACGGTCTGATTGAACAGGCAGGACTGGAGATCCAAGCCTGCAAAGGACGCCGAGGGGAGGGTCTGGTCGGTGTAATCCGTGTCGGTTGGGCATGCGCCCGTGAGGGTCTGAGTGTGCGTTGAATGGAAGGGGTCAAACGCGCCAGGACGCTGCACCGCCGAAGCAGTGTTGGTGGGAATCATGAAAATGGCCAGAATGAGGGCCGTTGTACCTACCCTCTTGCGCGAAAACACCTAATGGAGACTAGGGATTCTCCCCCTAAAGTGCAATCTCTGACGGCTGGGCGTTCTGGGTTCAGCGGGAGGTGCCGACCGAGCCGTCAATCAGCCACTTACCGTCAATTTTCACCACACGGGTTGGCTTGGCTCCAGGACCAGCGGGTTCAATGATCACGCCGGCCTCATTTCCATCGATGACGACCTTCCCAGCGTGGAGTTTGGCGACCTGTCGGGCCTGCTCGCCAGTAGGCAGATTACTGACCATCGTCAGGGTTGCCCCGCAGTCCTTTCCGCGCAGGATTCCGGCCCCTGCTTGGATCTTCTTTTGGGCGACTTGCGTCAATCGGCCGCAGGCCGCGTCGCCTTTGTGGGCGGCAAAATCAGTGATGTAACTGTTGACAAGATCGCGAACCTGCGTTGTTGCGCTGGGCCCACCGCACCCTGAGATTGCCGCGCAAGAGAGGGCGGCACAGAGAGCGAGTTGGGGTGTCCTGCGGTCCACGGATTGGACCTTACCGGCGAACGCGACTTCACCACTGCCTGCCAGTGCGATAGTTTCCCCGCCGTGAACACAGTTATCGCAACCAGCCCACATCTTCCGTTCTATCTTGCGGCAGGCGCGCTTGCGCTCTGGGCGCTGACCATCGGTGGTCTCGGGATTGTCAAGCACAACCTTCCCAAGTCCGACGGGCTCTACACGCTCGGTGTTGTCTTTACGGTTCTTCTAGTGATCACCACGATGGGCGCGGCGATTGGGACGGGCGAGACGCCTGATCTCAACCAGACTCGCCCTGACGCAAAGCTTGGGGTTGTTCCCCAGCCTGGTGACGCAGCAGCCGGCGGGGCCGCAGAAGCCCCCAAGCCAGACGCCACCAAGTAGACCTACCGGAGTTGAGTCTCTAGCCTTGGCTGTTGGCGCTCGAATGGGCGCCGCGAGCCCGGACCATCATCGGCATGCCGTCGCGTGGCGACAATGTGGGCATCTGCCGGATTTCAACACTTCCGTCAGCCTGGCCTTCTAGGCGCCAACGGCGAAGGATGGTTGTCGCAATGGCGCGGACCTCCATCTGCCCAAATCTCATGCCAATGCAGGTCCTCGATCCCCCGCCAAATGGGACATATGCCCCCTTTGGGATGAGGGGCTTGTTCTCCTTTGAGAATCGCTCGGGCCGGAACTCCTCGGGGTCTGGCCAGACATCTGGGAGGTGGTGACTGGCCCAAGATGAGTAGGACAGCGGCACTCCCTTTGGAACCTTGATTCCGTTGAACTCAAACTGCTCTGTAACCCGACGCGGGCCAATCCATGCTGGTGGGTAGAGGCGCAGGATCTCGTCAACAACCATCTCCAGTTTGGGAAGTGCTTCTCCGGTCAGGTCGGCCGGTGTCAGTGGCCGGTTACCAAGAACTGCCGATTGCTCTTCAAGTAGGGGAACAAGCGCCTCCGGGTTCTTGGCGAGCTCGTGGAAGAGGAAGGTGACTGTCGAGGTTGTCGTGTCATGGCCGGCGAAGAGGAGGGTCATGACTTGGTCTCGAATTTCTCTTGCGGACAGGCCTGATCCGTCTTCTGCGTCGGTGGCGGCGAGCAGCATCCCGAGTAGGTCGCCGCTGTTCTGGTTGGCTGTGGTGGAGGCAGATCGGCGGTCGGCGATCTCGCCGAGAATCAGCTCATCAAGCCGTGCGCTTGCCTTGGTTAGGCGGTTGAAGGGGGATCCTGGCCCGCGCAGCATCTGACGGAAGTAATCATTTGAGTAGTAGGCCAGCGCGGCTTCGAAGTCGCTGGCAGTGCGGCCTTCCCGCCCATCCGGGTCGAAGCCAAATAGGGCCCGCATCGCGATTCTCAGGGCAAGGTGACGCGTCCAGTCGTAGATGTCGATTTGCTCATCCTGTTCCCAGCCACCGACCGCGGTTTCGATTTCCTCGAGCATCACATTTCCTGCCATCGCGATCCGGTCGCGGTGGAACGCGGGCAACATGATCTGCCTGCCGCGGCGGTGATAGCGACCATCTGTGGTGAGGAGTCCGTCGCCAAGGAGGGGAGTTAGGTCACCCAGAGAGCCTTCGCGCCAGGAGAACTTCTCTGCGTCGCTGACGAGCACGAAGTGGTTTGCCTCTGGTCCAAGCATGAACACAACGGGCACGCTCATCAGACGGAGTGTGAAGACCGGACCGAACTTTTCGTAGCCCTCTAGAAGATGGCTGAGCGGGTCCCTTTGAAAGCCGAGTGTTCGTTTGAGCGATGGGCGCATATCACCAGGCGGGTAAGCACAATCCTTGTCTCGCTCCGCTCTGAATTCGCGCATGAGACGGGAGATCGGTGAGAAAGAAAGAGGGGCCGGTGACTCTGGTTTGGAGGTGTCAGGACGCGTTCTCTTTAGGGGGGTTGCTGACATCACAACCATCCTATGGGTCCGGGTGCGCTAGTTTCCGAGCCATCGGGGGCGTAGCTCAGTTGGTTAGAGCGCCGGCCTGTCACGCCGGAGGTCGCGGGTTCGAGTCCCGTCGCTCCCGCTCCCGTTGTCGGCTGTGAGGTTGGAAGTCGGCTAGTGGACAATGTCCACTGGGGTGCCATTGGGCACTCGGTGAGCCAGCCAGCCAGCGTCGCTGTCTCGCGCCCGCATGCATCCGTGTGAGGACGCACTTCCCAGTGCCCCTAGGAGCCGGCCGCGAGCGTGGATGGCAACTTGGCCCTGTCCGCCGTCGAAGTGCTTGAGGACATTTGAGAAGGCTGACAGCGCGAGCGCCCATCCTGTGTGAGACCAGGTCGCACCGAGCCGGACCTTTTCGACAACGAAGAAGTGGCCGGTTGGGGTGGGTGTGGAAGGAGCGCCGATCACGACGGTGATCCTTTTGACCATCCGGCCATCGTGGAACGCGACAAGCTTTCTGTTGCTCAGATCAACTCGGATTCGCCAGTGGAGCCGGACGACTTCCGCAGATGCCGCGGGGATCAGTGCCGATCTGCCATTAGGACGGCCGCTGAGGCGCACCCTCAGCCATTCAGTGCCTTCGACAAGCTTGCGTCCGATGATCGGCGTGACTGATTTGCTTCCGGTTATCGGAGTGAACGGGGCGATCGTCTGAACAAGAGTTCCTCCCGGTGATTTGAGGGCGTGAATTGATGTGGAGACCGAGGCTCCTTCTGTTGCCTGGGCGGCAGAGGCCGCCGGGGCGAGCATCAAGAGTGCGCAGAAGGCTGCCGCGGTCGCGTACTTGTGTCGGTGTAGCTCTCGTCTCACACCGTCAGTGTGCCGCATCGCCGGAAGGTTGTCGCCGTTCAACGGACTGGCAAGACGGCTTTGCTGCAAAGGTGAGTGGTTTTAGGGTATTTTGGGATTCCCCTACACTTGCATTGCAACTCAAAGAACAAAGAGGACCAAACACATGAGCCCAAAGCCAGAGACAATCGCCCTCCACGGAGGTCAAGAGCCAGACCCAACGACAAACGCGCGGGCGGTTCCGATTTACCAGACGACTTCCTACACCTTCAACGACACGGCCCACGCCGCAAACCTGTTCGCGCTCGCCGAGCCGGGCAACATCTACACGCGGATCATGAATCCGACAACCGATGTCCTTGAGCAGCGCGTGACTCAGCTCGAAGGCGGAATTGGCGCAGTTGCCGTGGCCTCCGGTCAGGCAGCAGTGACCTACTCGGTGCTCAACATCTGTGGCGCCGGAGACAACATCATTTCGGTCTCGCAGCTCTACGGCGGCACTTACAACCTGTTTGCCCACACCCTTCCCCAGTACGGGATTGAGGTTCGTTGGGCCGACGCTGACAACCCTGAGGCAATCGCCGACCTGGTTGATGACAAGACCCGCCTAGTGTTTGGCGAGACCATCGGCAACCCACGCCTCAACGTGATGGACATCGGCGCATGGGCCGACGCAGCACACGCTGCCGGCCTGCCGCTGATCGTGGACAACACGGTCGCGACACCGATCCACTGCAAGGTTCTGGAGCAAGGCGCTGACATCGCGGTTCACTCGCTGACCAAGTTCATGGGCGGTCACGGCACCTCAATCGGCGGAATTGTTGTCGACTCAGGGAACTTTGACTGGGTTGCCCATTCAGACCGCTATCAGGGTCTTACGACCCCAGATCCGTCCTACCACGGTGTTGTCTGGGCGGATGCCCTCGGGCCAGCCGCATACATCGGTCGCGTACGTACTGTGCTGCTTCGCAACACAGGCGCAGCGCTCTCCCCGTTCAATGCATTCCTGCTCCTGCAGGGCATTGAGACACTGCCACTCCGAATGGAGCGACACGCCAGCAATGCGATGAGCATCGCCAAGCACCTTGAGGCGCATGACAAGGTTGAATGGGTCTCGTACCCTGGCCTTGAAGGCTCCCAGTACAAGGCAGCTGCTGATAAGACGCTCACCGGCGGCTACGGCGCACTCGTAACCTTCGGGGTCAAGGGCGGCATGGAGGTAGGCAAGAAGTTCATCGAGTCACTCGAGCTCTTCAGCCACCTCGCCAACATTGGCGATGCTAAGTCGCTTGCCATCCACAACGCCTCAACCACGCACTCGCAGCTCAACGAGGAGGAACTCGCGGCAGCCGGCGTAACGCCGGACACCGTGCGCCTCTCAGTTGGCATCGAGCACGCAGATGACCTCATTGCAGACCTCGACCAGGCGCTCGCCAAGGCGGGCGCTTAGCAGGTCAGTTGACCACCGCTGACGGCCCTTTGGGCTTAGTCGAAACGCAGCGGGTTGTCCTCTTCGAGGAGGGCAGCCCGCTCGTTCTCGCTTCGGGGCGGGAGCTCGCACCCGTTGAGGTTGCCTTTGAGACCTACGGAACTTTGTCCCCTGAGCGCGACAATGTTGTCTTCCTCTGTCATGCGCTGACAGGTGACGCGCACGCTGCGGGGCACCACGGTGACTCCTCTGAGCGGGGCTGGTGGGACAACATCATCGGCCCGGGCCGGCCGGTTGACACCGACCGCTATTTCGTCGTCTGCCCGAACCTCCTCGGGGGCTGTCAGGGGACAACCGGGCCGGCATCCACCGACCCACGCACTGGCAAGCCCTACGGACTTCGGTTCCCCGCGATCACCGTCAAGGACCTTGTCGCCGTGCATCGGGCCCTACTGAGTCATCTTGGGATCGAACGGCCGATGGCTGTACTTGGTGGATCCTTGGGTGGGATGCAAGCCCTGCAGTGGGCGCTGGACTACCCGACAGAGGTTCCCGGCGCGGCAATGGTCTGCGCCACATCCCGGCTGACCGCCCAGAACATCGCGTTCAGTGCCGTAGCCCGGGAGGCGATCATGCGCGACCCTGACTTCAACGGCGGCGATTTTTACGATCAGGAGAAGGGTCCAGAGTTGGGCTTGGCACTTGCCCGCATGACAGCGCACATCACCTACCTCTCGGAGGAGGCGATGAGGCAGAAGTTTGGTCGGCGCCGCCAAGACCCATCGGCGCCCACGCCAGACCCGGACGCACCCGAGAGTGATTTCGAGGTGGACTTTGAGGTCGAGAGCTATCTACGGCATCAGGGCACAGCCTTCCTTGACCGTTTTGATGCCAACACCTACCTCTACTTCTCAAGAATGATGGATCGGTTTGACCCGTTCGCTGACAACCAGGTCTTTGAGCGGCTGAAGACGCTCGTCACAAGATTTCTACTGGTCTCATTTGACACTGACTGGCGCTTTGACTCAAGCCATTCTCGGGTTATTCAACGGCAGCTTGCTCGCGCCGGCGTTCCGGTCTCCTTCCGTGAGATCGAGTCCCCGTGGGGGCACGACTCGTTCCTCCTTGAGGTACCCGAGTACCACCGCACTGTGGACACCTTCCTCGACAGCCTCTGGCGGGAGCGCTAGGCCGTGACCCTGCGCCCTGACCTCCGCTTGGTTGCTGATTTGATCGGAGCGGACTCACGCGTGCTCGACCTTGGCTGCGGTGATGGTGCCCTCCTTGATGAACTGATCACTAACCGCTCATGTTCTGGCTGGGGTGTTGAGTTGAGTGATGACGGCTTCTACGGCTGCCTCGCCCGTGGGGTGCCTGTTGTGCAGGGCGACGTTGACCGTGGACTTGAAGATGTTGAGGACGATGAGGTGGATGTCGTCGTCTTGTCAGAGACAATCCAAGCCCTGCGTCGCCCTGAGCTTGCGCTCCGCGAGATGCGCCGGGTTGCACAACGCGGGATTGTTTCACTGCCCAACTTCGGCCACTGGCGCTTGCGTCTGGAGTTGCTCACGCGGGGGAGGATGCCCACCAGCCCTGAGCTGCCAAACCAGTGGTATTCCACGCCGAACATCCATCTCTGCACACTGAGTGACTTTGAGGACCTTGTCGGGGAGAGCGGGCTGACGATCGTTGACCGGATCCCACTTGATGGCAGCCAGAGGCGAGCGTCAGGCTTGGCGGGCGCTAGGCCCAACCTCTTCGCCGCGGGCGCGGTCTATTCGCTCGAGCGCAACAGCGACATACTCAACCCGTAACCGCCTCGTGCTTGTCCGCGTTGCGCCGCTCCGGAACACGCGATGAACAAACAGGGCAGATCCGGGGCCGCAGGCCTCTAATCCGCGACCGGGCAACGTCATCCATTGACAGGTGCTCGAGGGGAATCACCCCACAGGTTGGGCACTCTGCGACTTCAAGGTCATCCGGGTGAGGAACTAGATCGCAGTCAAGCTCGACAAGTCGGTCTGGCAGCCAGACACGGCCGCAGCCGGTCAGCTTTGCCCATTCGAGGATTGTCTCAACGGCCTCCTCGGTCTGGGATCCCTCCGGAAGGAAACGGATACTCAGCTCCTTCTCGCCTGAGGGACTGAAGTCCAGTTCGAGGTCGCACATTGTCGTGCCTGCCTCGCGTAATGCAGCTGCGTAGGCCACGGTCATCCGGCCCATCAGGCTCAACGGCCGCTGAGTGATCGTCACCCGGCCGTTACGGATCACTGCACGGCTTGTCTGTGTGTCGAATGGTTCCCTCATGCGTACTGAGGACGCTGCGTCTACCGCCAACCTGACACGGCGCTAATCTCGCGGTGAAGATGGTTGCAGTCGAATCCACAATGCTCGCGATCGGCACCCCAGCGCCGGATTTCTCGCTGCCTGACGCCAGCGGAGCACTACACAGCCTTGACTCGATCGCGACACGTGCCGATGCGCTGGTGGTCGCGTTCATCTGCAATCACTGCCCGTATGTGAAGTTGATCGCCGACAAGTTCGCTGAGATCGGCAACGACCTTGTGGCGCGGGGCGTTGCCGTTGTCGCAATCAACTCCAATGACTATCAGGCCCACCCCGATGATTCGCCTGATGCGATGGCAGCCGAGGCCGAGCTGCGCGGGTACGCCTTCCCCTACTTAGTGGATGGGAGTCAAGCGGTAGCGCTTGCGTATCGAGCTGCCTGCACCCCAGACTTCTTTGTCTTCGACAGCCAGAGGCAGCTCGCCTACCGCGGCCGCTTCGACTCAGCTAGGCCTGGCAATGGTGAGGCTGTGACGGGAGCTGATCTGCTCACAGCAGTTGAGGAGATCGCCGGCAGGGGCACGGTCCCAGCGCAGCAGCATCCGTCGATGGGTTGCAACATCAAGTGGAAGCCGGGAGCAGCCCCAAGCTGGTTTGCCTGACCCGCCCGGGCTAGTAATAGAAGTTCACCGGTTAAGGGTGAGATAGGGTGAGTAAATGCTTGATGACGGAAATGGTTCCAACGGTTCCAACGGCCACGGTGTGACCCCTCTCCCACCGGACGAGGACGGCAACAAATCCCTGACTGTCCATTGGGAGAACATGATGTCGTTCAGGTATTGGGGTGGAGCACTGGGATTCGGACTATTCCTGATGTTCGTTGGAGCGTTCGCCGGACTAGGGACCGGCACAATCCAGGCCTTCTTCATCTTCGGCGTGGCCGTGTCTCTGCTCGGCGGCCTTGTCGGCCGGCGGTACTGGTGCCCCTACTGCCGGGGCATGGTCAAGGCCGGCGCGACAGTCTGCCGACACTGCGGCCGGGACTTCGAGATCTAAGCGATCGGAGGCCGGGTTGTTGGTGACGGGACTATTTCGTCACCAACATTGATGATCCCGCCGCTGACAATCTCAGCGCGCAGACCACCACGCATCACGAGCGCTTTGAGAACCCCGGGATGCGTGAGTGATTCGATGTAGTGACAGGGATGGCACAGCTCAGAGCCTCTGCACTGGACGGGGCCAATCATGAAGTCACGACCGACCAAGTCATTCAGGTCAATTCCTGTGACGACGAGGTTCCTTCGCAGGAGGGGTTCCTCCACCGCTAGCCCCTCGGCGGCAAGGTGCTCGTAGGCCTCGCGTTCGATCAGGGTGATGTTGTCTCCTGAGTGCGGGCCTGGTTCATCAAGCAGGTATCGGTCCCCAGCTAGGCCACGGCCGGTAATTGCCTCGACGGACTCAAGGATCGTGGGTTCGTCGCCTGATTCCAGCGAGACCATCAGCACCTCCACCCGACCCGGCATCAGCTTGTTTGGGTTAGAGCGGCGACGGCCTGTTCGCCCGCATGCCGGCCGGTCGATAGAGCGCCTTCGATTGAGGCAGTGGCCTGGTGATCGCCTGCGACCCAAAGCCAAGGCTTGAGGCGTAGGTCACGCTCGAGAGGATTGAGTGATCCAACCGGCTGGGTTGGAAGAGCACGCTTGATTCGATCAACACGCAGCGTTCGCCAAGCGTTGACCTGCGGGCCATACCACTGGCCAAGTTGAGTACGGACCTGAAGGTCAAGTTTCTCGTCGTCGTCGTGCAGGTCCGGCTCGAGGATGGAGCAGGTCACGAGTGAACTACCGGTTGGGGCATAGCCGGGTGCCACAGCAGACATCACCTGAAGGTTGTTGACCGGCCCTGAGTTCTCACCGTCGAGCACCAAGATCGGCTCGCTGTGCGGCGCCCTTGACCCTGTGTCGAATGCGATCTGCCCGACACGGCTCCACTCAGGAGCTTCAAGACCGGCAACAAGCTTGGCCGCCCTCCGCCCGTCAGTGGCGACAACGACAGCGTCAGCGTCAAGCCAGCCTTGGCCCTTTATCTTGACCCGGCCCTTCTCAACGGCAGTCACCTTGGCGCCCAGCCTGACTGTTCCAATTGGCAAGGCCCCGAGCATCATCTGTGGCAGCCTCCTCATCCCGTCCCCAGGGACTGTTGCTACCCCACGGGAGAAGTGTTCAAGCAGAAATTCGAGGAATCGCGAGCTGGTCTGCAGGTGTGGGTCAAGGGTTATCCCGGCCAGGAACGGCCTCCAGAACGACTCCAGCATTGACTCGCTGACCCCAGCCACTTCAAGGGCTGTGAGGATCGTTGTGTCGCCGTCTTCGGGCGGCTCGCTGGCGGCGCTGCGTGCCTGCCTCAGGAGTCGCACCACGGCGATCAGATCACGCGGGCGAACCAGTCCACCACCGAGCATCTTCGGCGCGCTCGCCGGCTTGCGCAGTGGGTCTGCCAGGCGAAGAAATGAGCCACCGCGGCGGACCAGCGCACCAGGCTCAAACCGATAGAGGCCAAGTGCGTTCATGTCTACATGTCTGTGCACTTCGTCGTAGGAGTCGAGGATGACCTGGAAGCCATGGTCGATCAGGAATCCGTCGACCTCGTCGGTCCAGACGCGCCCGCCTGGCCTGTCGTTTGATTCCAAGACGGTGACCCGCGCCCCAGCTTCAACGACCGCCCTTGCGCAGGCGAGCCCTGCGAGTCCTGCTCCAATGACAACTACATGCTTGCCGGTTGTATTGCCCACGCCGTCAATCATGACGAGATGCGCCGGCCATAGTGAACTTGCATGCGCTCTATCGGGGGAGGTGGTGTCAATTGGCGGAAACTCCTGATGCGTTTGCTAACAATTACGGATAATGCTCGTCTGTATGCAGCGAATTTCCAAGTTTCTTGTGCTGTCAGTTTCGCTCTGTGCGCTGTTGGTGGTAGTGCCGTCTGCGAGCGCGGAGAGGGAGTTTTCCCAGCGGTTCGGCGAGTCAGCGCCGGGCAACATCACGATGGCGTCCAACACGCTGATGACCTGCAACTCCATTCTGGGTGGCGCGGGTTGTTTGGCATCAGCGGCAGACCGTTCACTCGGGACGACGGCGCTGCCAAGCCTCAACAACAACGGTTGGCTCGGCGCCCATGTGGACATCGACGGTGACCCATCAACGAGCAATTCGTCAAGTGCCAGGCTGACAATGCCCTCGGGCGCCAAGGTGCTTTGGGCCGGGCTGTACTGGGTTGCCAGCGCACCGGCCGGCATGACCGTCCCCCAGGCCAAGGCGGCGAAGTTCCAAGGGCCAGGAGAGAGCGGTTACACAGACATTCTGGCAACCGATTATGACGCGGCACCTTCGGCTTCCTACGGTTACAGCAGCTTCCTCGAGGTCACCGACAAAGTCCAGGAGCTTGGCTCCGGCACGTACACGCTTGGCGGGGTTCAGGCCCGGATTGGCGCTAGCAACGTTGGCGCCGGGTGGTCCCTAGTGGTCGCCTATCAGGCCGCAGGTGAGCCACTCCGCGACCTCGCGGTCTTCGACGGCAGCCGGAGCATCGGCGGCACAAGCCTCGTATCCATTCCAATCAGCGGCTTCAAGACCCCGGCAACAGGCACCGTCAAGAGTGATGTTGGAATCGTCGCTTTTGAGGGTGATCGCGGCGTCAAGGGTGACTACGCCCAAGTAGACAACACGGTGCTGGCAGATGCTCTGACGCCAGCAACAAACTTCTTTAATTCGTGGATTTCAGATCGCGGCGTGGCCACTCCCGGCCGGATTCCCAATCAGGGCAACCAGCTTGGCTTCGACGCCAAGATCGTCAAAGCAGACGGGGTCCTTGGTAATGGCGCGACCTCAGCCGTGATTCGCGCCAAGACTGATGGCGAGGGATACCAGCCGATCGTTGCGACCTTCGCGACTGACCTTTACGCGCCGAATCTTGAGGTCACCAAGACAGTCAAGGATGTAAATGGCGGAGAGGTTCGCGTCGGTGACGAGCTGGAGTACACGTTGACCGCAAAGAACACAGGTGGCGATGGTGCTGTCGCGACCAGAATTGTTGAGCGCTCAATGCCCGCCAATACTTCTTATGTGGATGGCTCGATGACGGTCGATTCCTCAAGTCTTAGCGACTCAGTCAACGCGGACGTAGGCGACGCTGATGGCGGCTCAGGCCCCCTGCAGGTCCGGCTTGGCGCTGGAGCAGACGGCGTCAGCGGCGGCTTGATCGCCCCAGGAGCGTCGCACACCGTCAAGTTCAGAGTGCTGGTCACCAGCATTCCCGAGGGTGGTGGGATCATCAGCAATGTCGCAGCGATCAACTACGCAGCCCAGACCTTGGGAACGCCCGTATCGGTTGACAGCCCTCGGGCTGACATCCGTGTGAATGTCCCGGATCTGAAAATCACAAAGTCGATCAGCTCTTCCGACTTCAGCAACGGATTGAGCGCCAGCTACAGGATTTCTGTCAAGAACGTTGGCACTGCGGCCACGTCGGGAACCACGACGGTCACGGATCAGCTCCCTGCTGGTTTCCTAGTGGGCCCAGTGGTGTCAGGGACGGGGTGGTCCTGCTCCACGAGCGGCTCAGGGCTCGTCACCTGCACCCGCTCAGACACTGTTGCCGCTGGGGCCTCCTACCCCAATATTGGGATCACAGTCCCCAGCCTTGATAAACCGGCCCACGCCGTGATCAGCAACACAGCGGCGGTCTCAACCCCACTCGATGGTGATCCGACCAATGACGAGTCCACCGTCTCCACTGTGTCCGGTGCCGGGGTGTCAACGATCCCTGTCTCGGTGATTGCCGACTACCCAGAGGTACTGCCAGGCAACACGGTTGGCGTAACCGCCCAGTTCACAAACAATGGACCGTCGACAGCAACCAACCCTGTACTCAAGATGGAAGCGATGTCACCCGAGGGAGATGTGCGTGCCACTGGCTTTACCGTCACATCATCTGACGGCAGTGTGGTCAAGGCCGACTGCGTGCTCTCCCAGCTGGATGGTCAGCCCGCTGTGGTGACCTGCAGTCCAGATTCACTTGATCGGGGAGTGAATGTGGATATCCGGATCATCTTCCGGCCGACTCCCGCCACAGCGCTCGATTCGTTTGATGTGAAGGGCACCAGCACGGCGGACAACTTCACCTCAGGGCCTTCGACTGCGACTGACACGGTCAATCTGATCCCAACATCAGACCTGCAGGTCACCAAGACCTCGGATGTCAGTGAGGTTGACCCTCTGGGCACCGTGACCTTCACGGTTGAGGTGACCAATAACGGCCCCAAGGCCACCGATGCCACCGTGGACATCCGTGACGCACTTCCGCTTGGGCTGACGGCGGTCTCGGCCGTCTGGGCTGATGACGGATCTGGCTCAGGCGTCTGCTCAACCATCGGCAGGAGCATTGAGTGCGCCAACGCTGCTGGTCCGATTGAGCCATCCTCCGGTTCAGGGATCAAGAAGATCACGCTCACAGTTGTGGCAACCGCCACCGCGGGAACCCACGGCCTGCTGGTCAACACTGCTACCGCTGAAGCTGGGCCACGTGATGTGGATCTCAGCAACAACGTGGCAAGCGCTTCCGTCACGGTCCTCCCATGGGCTGACCTGGCGCTGAGCAAGGTTGGTCCAACGGTGATGAAGCGAGGAGGAACCGGTGCGTTCACCCTCAGGGTTGTCAACCGTGGACCGTCGACGGCAACCTCAACGACGGTCACGGACACAATCCCCACTGGGCTGACCCCTGTGGCTCCATTGCCAACGGGATGCGCCGCGGTCCATCAGATAGTCACCTGCCATGCGGGTGACCTGACTTTGGGACAGGAAGCGACCTATGTGATCACCACAAAGGCCGCTTCAAACATCACTCCAGGCGCCCACTTGCGGAATGTCGCAGCAGCACACTCGACCGTGCCTGGCCATTCAGCCAGCGCAGACGACCTGGTGAAGATCCTTGTCGCAACGCCAGCAAACTACGGTCTGGGATTGAGGATCTATGCCCCCAAGACCTCCGTCCTTGTTGGGGAAGTTACGAAGCTGTGGGTCAAGGTCGGCGCCGGGCGCGCAGCGGGCGCCAAGGGGACAGTGGCATGCATCAACCTGCCAAGCAACGTTTCTTATCTTTGGTCCAGCGGTTCCTCGCGCGGTAACCGCGTCTGTTGGCGAGTAGGAACCCTCGCGGCCGGAAAGAGCAAGTGGCTACCAGTCACGGTTATCGCCGTCGCATCCGGACGGCGCTCGGCGACCGCGGCAGCTGATGCTTCAAACCTTCCGCGGGTGACCGACAGCGCGGTCGTGCGCACGCACTACCCCTTCACGGGCTGAGGGTTAGCGACAGCGGACGAAGGCGCTGAAGGTGTCGTTGCCTGCCAAGTACTTGAAGCCGGGTGGCCTAGCCTCGTCAATTGGCAGGTCAATACCCGGGTGGCTGTAGCGGTCAGCGATCTGCTGGCCAGCAGCCTCGACGAAGATGGTCAGGGCAACCCCACGGCTCGGCGCAGGCTTCTGCCCTCTTCCCCGAACGATTGCTTCCGGGTCACCGAGCAACAGTTTTGCGTCGGGAACCAATCGGAACGATGGAAAGGTCAGCGGACCACAGGCAAGGCTCTTACTAACGGCCCTACGATCGAGGAGGTCAGCTAGGTCCGCATGGACCTTGCGATCAATCTGGATTTCGTCCCGCAACTTGAAGCCAACTCCAACCACGGCAATCAGTGATCCGGCGATAAGGCAGGTGACTCCGGCTGCACGCCATGAGCGGTTGAGCTGAGGCGACCCATTCGCCCAGCCTCCGAGCGCATAGCCGGCAAGAAGGGCCAACCCGAGGTCGCAGAGCAACAGGTACCGAGGAAGCAGAGTCAATCCGCCTAGGGCGATCAACACTGCCATTGCGACACCGGTACCGATCAGCGCCACTGGAATGGCGAGGCTCGCGCGTGGAACACGGGTCCAGGCAAGCCAGAGTCCAAGCAGGCCCAAGAGGGTTACTGGCCCGCGGATTCCTCCAAGCAGCACCGTGCCCACAACACTGAGTGCCCCGCCGCTTCCGTCAACAGCAAGGTTGTGGGCTGTGCGTAGGGAGAGGAATGCGTCTCCTGTTAGGGACCAGTCAAGTCCAAACCAGATCGCCGGGGGAGCCAAGACAGCTGCGACCAGCAGCATTCGCCTACCTCGCGTTGCCCCGCGCCAACCTAGGCCGGCGGCAAGTGCGGCCAAGAGCCATGCCTCTGGCCGCAGCAGACCTGCCAGCAGCAGTGGCAGCCAACCAGCTGTAGGCGATCGCCTCTGTGCGATGAGAAGCCCAGCACTACTGACCAGCAGCAGGAACCACACGTCTAAGTAGCCCCGCATGGCCTGGAGCAGGAGCCCATAGGAGCCGATCATCAAGAGCCAGGCGACTACCCCGGCAAGGCCAGCTCCAAAAATCTCGCGACCCAGTTTCCAGAGAACTGGGAGGAGGAGGAACAGTGCCGTCAGCGTCAGTGTTAGAAACGCGGTGTTGGCACCTCCCGTCAGCCCAAATGGGGCAGACACCATGGCGACTGCCAAGAGCAGTGGGTGTTCCGTTGGGGCAGCCCAGACATCAAGGCTTGGTGACAGACCATGCTCGATCTGATCTGCCCAGAGCAGATGCCATGAGGAGTCGTATCCGGTCTGCGCGCCGCTCAGGGTGACTATCAGCCAGGCAACCCCAGCAACCAGCAAGCCTCCGCAGCCGACTGTCGCAACTTTGCGGCGTGAGTCGGTCATGTAGCTGGAGCTGGTTGTGCAGCGACGGCTGGGTCGTCCCCTTCGGACCGGCGGGCCTCGCGCCCGGCTCTCCGCTGCTCACGCGTCAGCGGGATCGGGAGCGCGACTCCGAGACCTAGGATGACCCACATGCTCGGGTCCTCAAAGAAAGCCGCGTAAGTCATGGAGTGCACGACCAGAGCAGCGAGTCCAGCTGTGGCGGCCGTCCTAGCCGTGGACCGCCTGGCTCCCTGAGAGACCCGGAGGAACCCTGCGATAAGGACCAGAAGGTAAGCGATCAAGCCGAGGATCCCTTCCTCGGCAGCCGCGGTAACTGGGGTGGTGTGCGACGCTGAAACAGCTGTCGGCGCACCGGCCTTCTGCTCCTGCCTGTAGGCCTTGGAGAACGAGCCTGAGCCCCAGCCGGCGAGGGGCCGAGCCGTGAACAGGTCGATCCCTCCGCTCACCAAGTTGGCGTGTCCGCTGGACTCGTTGTTGAGCACGCGCAGTGAGTGGATCTTGATTCCGTCCTTGGCCGGCGCAACGACGACTGCTGTCACGCCAATTGCTGCCAGAGCCAGAGTGATCACGCCCACCTTCCACCACGACCAGCGGAGCGCGGCAATAACGGCAAGCCCTGCGAGTAGACCAACAAGGCTTGACTGGGAGAGTGTCATCACCATCGCGGCCAGCAGTACAGCTATCCCTCCCGCTAGTGCAGCGATGTCGCGTGCGCGGCGCGTGTCCAGCAGCGTTGCGCTGAGACCAACCAGCACGAGCATCAGGAACCGGCCAAAGATGTTCGGGTCAAAGAAGACGGAGTTGACGCGGAAGTAAGTGTGGAACTGGTTGCTGATCAGGAGCTTGGGGTTGAGCAGCAGTGTTTCTGTCCCGAACTCGTAGAACGCGATCGCACTGAACGCAAGTGCCAACCCAACCAGCACCATGGCGCAGCCGCGGATCAGTTGAGGCGTCCACTTCACCCGCACAATCAGCAAGTAGAGAATGCTGAACGGAATGTAGAAGAACACCGCTTGCTGCACCGCCTTGCTGGGGTCACTGGACCAGAGCGATCCGATGCCGTAAAGCAAGAGCCACCCGGCGAGTGCCCAGTCGATCAGGGTCGCAGGCCGCTCCTCGTCAGCAGATTTACCCAGTACTAGTGGAGCCGCCCATGCAACCGCGCCCGCGGCGACCACAAGGTAAAGGGGGAGCAGCAGGTTGGCCGTGTCACCCCCGACTTGGATTGGCAACCGGAACGGAAGGGCGATCGCTACGAGAATTGGAAACGCCCGGCTGTTCTTCTGGAGGACGAAAGCGAGCCCTGCGATAAGCCCAAGGCCCACGATTCCTAGCCCGATTGCTGCCAGCGGCGAGGTATGGATGAACGACAGCTGGGGCGAATCACTGAGGTCAAGTACGAGCAGAGCAGGCGCTAGGGCCAGGGCGATCAGAGCCAAGATTCCCCGCAGGCGCTCGTGTCCAACCACCAAAGCGGCAGCGCCTACCGTGGTGACGATGAGGACACCGGCTGTTGATATTGGTCCTGATAGCGCGGCTAGAAGTGGTGTCACGGCTCGCATAGTTTATGCCCACCGCCTACGAAGGCCGAGCGATTGGCTACCGTCTTGCCTCGTGAAGCTTCCTCTCGCAGCAACCTTGGCAGCAGCCCTGCTTCTGTCCGGATGTGGCAGCGAGCGCACCCCCCTGCAATCAGGCGGGCAAAATGCTGTGGTCGGTGGGTCAGCTGGATACCAGCCCTACCAGACCCGCGATATCGCTCTCAACTGCATTAAGGGCCGCGGAATCAGCGCTACTCCGGTTGGCCGCGATCTGATCCTGCTGAGTGCGCCGGGGGCAAGGATTGTGTTTGAAGCTGACCGCGGCGTCTCCTCCGGGATGCAGGTAAGAGGCCAAGTTGAAGGTGCTGAAGTGATTGGTGGCGCCGTCTTCTATGTCGGCTCGGCGGATACGGCTGTGACCTCGGGCGTGGAAGGCTGCCTCTGACCCTCAGGTCTGAGGCCCTCTGATGTCACGACTCCGCAATCTTCACAAGTCCAAGGTTCTACAAGGCATCCTTTGGCTCGTCCCGCTGGCCGCGGTCATCTACTGGGCCACCACCCAGCAAGCGCCCAAGTGGCCAGATACTCAGAGTGAATGGGCCTGGCTCGCCGGTGCCCTCGGGGCTTATGCGGTCGTGACCTTGATGCGAGGGGAGAGGTGGCACAGCATCCTCTGGACTTCAAGGATTGAAGCGACGCGGAGTGACGCCTACGGGCTGACGGTTGTTGGTTACGCCGGCAATAACGTCCTTCCCGCCCGTGGTGGCGAGCTATTGAGGGTCTTCCTTCTCTCGTCGCGAACTGATGCCAAGCGCAGAACTGTGATCGGGACGATCTTGGCCGAGCGCATCTTGGACGCGATCGCTCTGGGCGGAATCCTCCTAGTAGTGGCTTACGACTTGATCAAGAAGTTGGGAAGTCCCTCCCCACTTCTGGTCCTGATTGGGCTGGTTGCTCTTGGGGTCATGGCATTGGCCGCGGCTTACGCTTGGTGGCGTCACCGACATCACGCCCAGCGGTTGCTTGACGCCGTCCTGCCGATACTGCTTCCGCTCAAGCCATTGTTGAGTGTTAAGGGCCTTGTCCTGCTGGTAGGTTCGGTGTTGATCTGGCTGGTTGAGGCCTCGGTCTACGGGATGGTCGCCGAATCCGTTGGGATCCACCTCGGCGCTACTGGCTCAATGTCGGTTGTTGCGTTCGCAAACCTTGCGGCGCTGGTACCTGCCGCACCTGGGTATATCGGCACGTATGACGCGGCCGTGATCTTTGCGACAAATGCTGTGACCCACGCGAAGGTGCCGGTTTCATTCTTGATTCTGCTCCGGTTCGTGGTGTTCGTTCCGATCTCGATCGTTGGGTTTGCTCTCCTCTTCCTCCGTTACGGGGGCCTCTCACGGTTGAGGGCAGCCCGCCAAGCTGGGCCTGAGGTCCCAAGTCTTGAACTCCCCGTGGTACCGGTGGACGGGGCCCCTCAGGGGGAGCCTGCTTGATGTCGGCGATCGCCAGCGCTTTGCCCACCAGGCAGTCGTTTACAGCAGCACGTCTTGCGCAGCCGGCTGTCTTGGTCGTCCTCGGCGCGCTGGTGCTGGCAGCTGTATCCCTTCTTTACCCATCTACCCCGACCTACGATCCGTGGGCGTGGATTGTCTGGGGCAGGGAGACACTTGAGCTCAACCTGACGACCACCGGCGGGCCATCGTGGAAGCCGCTGCCGATGCTGTTCACCGTCCCGTTTGCACTCTTTGGTCAGGCCAGCCCGGACCTGTGGATCATTGTTGCCCGAGCCGGGTCGATCATCTCGCTAGTGCTGACCTTTCTGCTCGCCGGGCTGCTGTGCGAGCGAGCCTTTGATGAAGCTGAAGCACCGAGGTTTGGCTGGGTCGCAATCTTGGCCGGTGGAGTCGCTGTCGTTGGAGTTCTATTCCAGACGGGCTTCATCCGAGTCACCATGCTGGCCGACTCCGAGGGTCTCGTCAACGCGACCGCGTTCGGGGCGATCTACTACCACCTGCTCAACCGGAGGAAGGCAGCTCTTGTTCTGGCAACAGGCGCGGCCCTGTTGCGGCCCGAGGTCTGGGTATTCCTTGGGCTCTACGGCGTCTGGCTGTGGTTTGCCAATCCGGAACTGCGCCGGCTACTGATCGGTTGCGCTATCACCGTGCCAGTGCTGTGGCTGGTCCCGGAGTACATCGGGTCCGGCAATCTGTTCCGCGCGGCGGCTCGAGCACAGCACCCGAACGAGTACTCGCCGGCATTTGCCGACAACCCCTTCTTTCAGACTCTGAAGGAGACACGCCCCAACATTCCGTCGGCAATCAAGCCTGCGATTCAACTTGGCGCGCTGTTTGCCCTGTGGGCAGCCTGGCGCCGCCGCTTCGCGCCCTTGGCAGTCCTTGTGGCAGCTCTCGGGTGGATCACTCTGATTGCTGGGATGACCAACTTCGGCTTTGCTGGGAACCCTCGCTACATGATGCTCGGCACCTCGCTTCTCGCGGTGATCGCAGGGTTTGGAGCCGGTAGTGCCTTGGCTACCGTGAGGAACCTTGCCCGCCGGGTTGACCCGCTCTTGGTCACCCTAGTCACCTTGGTTGGCTTTGCTGCACTGCCCACCGCGCTATGGGTACGGGGCATTGACGAGCGCGTTCATCGGCTCCAGCACCTTGATGTAGTTCTGCATCAGGAGGCGCAGCGCCGCGACATGTTGCCCGCCGCTATTTCGATTGGTGGCGGATCCAAGGCGCTCCTTGCCTGTGGTGAGGTGACCACCGAGCGCTTCCAAGTGCCGCTCGTTGCCTGGTATTTGCATACCCGCCTGTCCCGTGTGGGAATGGGAGTTGAGGAAAGCGGGAAGCCGGGAGGCTGGACTTCGCCTCCGATCCCGGGGACAGCACTTCAGACATCCTCACCAGGCAATCCGCCCAATCCCATCGCCGGTCCCCCCGGCAGCCGGACCCTTGGCAAGTCTGGCCCGTGGACTGTGCTCCAAGCCTGCTCTACACCCAAACAAGGGTCCGTCCTTGCGGGCGCGAATAGGTCCAGATGAGTAGCCCGATCAGCTCCACTGGCAAGCGCGAGGACAGGATCCTCAAGCGGGCGATCTCGCCTCCTATGGCAGCAGCCGTGTTCGTCGCTGGCCTCGTTGTCTTCTCGGCCTGGCTGCGGTCGCGGTCCATCAGCACATCGTTCTGGATGGACGAAGCGCTCTCGGTTGGGATCTCGTCCCACGACCTGATGGACATTCCCCATGCCCTCCGGCACGATGGCTCCCCGCCCCTCTATTACATGTTGCTGAGCGTCTGGATGGGTGCGTTCGGGCGCACCGAGTCAGCCACTCATGCCCTTTCTCTTGTTGCTGCGCTGGCGTGCATCCCGCTGGGTGCTTGGACTGGCTGGCGGCTGTTTGATCGTCGAACCGGGCTGATCCTCGCGACGCTGCTGGCTGTATCCGTGTTCATGACTCAGTACGCGGAAGAGACGCGTATGTACACCCTGATGGCCTTGCTTTCGCTTGGTGCCGTGGGAGCGTTCTGCCTCGCCTTTGTAGACCGGCAGAGGCGCTGGCTTCCAGTTTTCTCAGTGCTTCTAGCGGGAATGCTCTACACACACGGTTGGGGAATCTTCTTTGGAATCAGCTGCGGAATCGCCGGCCTGTACCTAGTCACTAAGTCCACTGACCGCAAGTCGCTGATTATCGACGGGCTGATGGCATTCGGGTTTACGGCGCTGCTCTACCTGCCATGGCTCCCAACGCTGCTCTACCAAGCAGGCCACACGGGAGCCCCGTGGTCTTCGTCCCCCCGACTGGGCGTCTTCAGCCAAGTGGCCACTCTCCTTGGCGGTTGGGGAACAGCCGCCGCGCTTCTCGTTGGCGCCACTGTAGGTATCACCGCAATCCTCCTTCGCCGGCCAGTTCTAGAAGGACCTGGGGTCCTGCCAACTGACACAAATCCTGACCGGACCAAGACTTTGCTCCTTGCCATCGTGGTGATCATCACCGGCACCTTGGCGATCGCCTGGACCGCGTCACAGTTCAACCCAGCTTGGACGCAGCGTTACATGGCAGCCGTTATTTGCCCGATCCTTCTTGTGCTTGCCGTAGGAGCAGCCCGGTCCGGGGTTGTAGGGCTCGTTGGCACCTTGGCCGCAGTTAGCTTGGCCCTAGTTGCTCCCACCAATGCCACGCTCCACATCAAGAGCAATGTGCGTGACATTGCAGCGGGCGTGCGCAGTGACCTGCGACCAGGGGATTTGGTCATCAACGGTCAGCCTGAGCAGGTGCCACTCTCCTGGTACTACATGCCCGGGGGACTTCACTTTGCGGATCCAATGGGGCGAACCTCTGACCCGCGGATGCTCAACTGGGTTCACGTCGTCGCGCGCCTTCAGGCGGCTGAGCCAGCCAAGACTTATGAGCGGCTGATGGCAACGGTTCCGAACGGCAGCCGCATTCTCTTGGTCCGCCCGTTGACGATCACGCGCTCCAACTGGGTTCAGTCTTGGACCCAGTTGATCCGCCTGCGGTCAGCGCAGTGGAGTGGCTTACTTGCCCACGACCCTCGCCTAGTAAGGTTGAAAGCCGTTCCGTGGTTCTACATTTCGCCGTCTGCGGTTGGCAACTCGGCAGTTCTCTATGAGAAGAGGACTCCGGCAGGTACCAAGCGATAAACGGCGAAATGACACCGAACACGTCCATTTTCGCCCCGCCTACGTAGACAAAGAGATATGACTCCACCCAACCCTCCCATCACCCCTGAAAACCCAGTCGTAGTGCTTGGCGGCGGACCCGCTGGTTTGACTGCCGGATACCTGATGGCCAAGCGCGGTCAGCCAGTACTCGTTCTTGAAGCCACCGACATGCTTGGTGGCATCGCGCGCACCGAGATCCGCGATGGCTACCGGTTTGACCTTGGTGGCCACCGCTTCTTCACCAAGGCCACGGAAGTGAACGAGCTTTGGGACGAGATCATGGGCGACGAGTTCCTCCAGCGTCCTCGTATGTCCCGGATCTACTGGAACAAGAAGTTCCTTGACTATCCCCTGCAGGGAATGGATGTCATCAAGAAGCTTGGGCCGTTTGAGCTGATGCGTGCAGGCCTTTCATACCTTTGGGCTGCGATCACGCCAAAGGGCCCTGAGGACAACCTTGAGCAGTGGGTGTCAAACCGTTTCGGCAAGCGCCTTTACACACTGTTCTTCAAGTCCTACACCGAGAAGGTCTGGGGTGTGCCATGCACGGAGATCCAAGCGGAGTGGGCTGCCCAGCGCATCAAGGGCCTTTCGTTCTTCTCAGCGGCCAAGGCCGCATTCCTTGGCAACAAGGACAACAAGATCAAGTCACTGATTGACAGCTTCAACTACCCACGCTTCGGCCCAGGCCAGATGTGGGAGCGGATGAGCGAGAAGATCGTTGAGCGCGGCGGCGAGGTGCGGATGAACGCTCCTGTCTCCAAGATCAACGTCCGTAATGGTCAGGTTGTCAGCGTTATCGCCGGCGGCGTGGAGATTCCATGCAGCCATGTTGTCTCGTCACTCGCCCTGCGCAACACCGTTGGGTTTGCTGACCCTGAGCTCTCACCTGAGATCCGCGATGCCGCGAAGGGCTTGCGCTACCGCGACTTCCTCACCGTTGGCCTTGTGCTTGAGGTGGACGATGTTGTCAACGAGCCTTTCCCGGACAACTGGATCTACATCCATGACCCCGAGGTAACCGCAGGGCGTATTCAGAACTTCCGTTCATGGAGCCCATGGATGGTTCCCGATCCAGACGTCAACGAGACCTGCATTGGACTTGAGTACTTCTGCTTCGAGGGCGACGAGCTGTGGGAGATGGCTGATGAGGATCTTGTCGAGCTTGGCAAGCGTGAGCTCACGCAGCTTGGCCTTGGCGACTCAAGCCGTGTCAAGCAGGGCTTTGCGGTCCGCGTTGAGAAGGCCTATCCGATGTACGACCCGGACTACGACGTCCGTGTCGGTGTCATCCGCGACTGGCTTGAGACAGTTCCAAACCTTGTCCAGGTTGGGCGTAACGGCCTCCACCGCTACAACAACTCGGATCACTCAATGCTTACCTCAATGCGCGCGGTGGAGAACATCCTCGACGGCGCTGGCCATGACATTTGGGCGGTAAACGCTGAGAGCGCTTACCACGAGGAGGACGAGGACGCCAAGGAGATTCAGCCTTACATCAACGTCCCAACTCCCAAGTCGATGGATAAGCCGCTCTCCGAGTAGGTCAAACGAGTTTCAGCAGTGTCAAGGGCCGCCATGCGCGGCCCTTCGTCTGCGCCTTTCGTGTCAAGATGGGGGAGATGTCACTCAATTCATTCAATGCACTCAGGACCTTTAGTCACGGCGGTCGTGACTGGGAGTACTTCGATGTGCAGGCCCTGAGTGACAGGTTTGACATTGCCCGCTTGCCCTTCGCGCACCGGGTTCTGTTGGAGAACCTGCTCCGTAACGAGGACGGCGTGTCAGTCCGCGCGGCTGACATTGAGGCCCTGGCTGGCTGGGATGCGACAGCCGAGCCGTCGAAGGAGATCGCTTTCGCACCCGCGCGCGTTGTGATGCAGGACTTCACCGGAGTGCCTGCGGTTGTGGACCTCGCCGCAATGCGCGACGCCATGGCAGACCTCGGCGGCGACCCGCAGAAGATCAACCCACTCGTCCCTTCTGAGCTGGTCATTGATCACTCCGTTCAGGTTGATTCCTTTGGGGCAGCGAGCTCATTTGCGCGTAATGCCGAGCTTGAGTTTGAGCGCAACCACGAGCGCTACTCGTTCCTGCGCTGGGGACAGGGCGCCTTTGATGGCTTCGCGGTCGTGCCACCCGACACGGGGATCGTCCATCAGGTCAATCTTGAGTTCCTCTCCCGTGTTGTCTTCCGTGATGAGGAGACCGGGCGCGCATGGCTAGACACACTTGTTGGTACTGACTCCCACACGACGATGGTCAATGGGCTTGGCGTACTGGGCTGGGGCGTTGGTGGCATTGAGGCCGAGGCGGCCATGCTCGGGCAGGCCATGCCAATGCTTATCCCCCGGGTGGTTGGCGTCAAGCTTGTTGGCACGCTGCCTGAGGCCACGACGGCAACAGACCTCGTGCTCACCCTCACCGAACAGCTCCGTAACCACGGTGTTGTTGGCAAGTTTGTTGAGTTCCACGGTGACGGGCTTGCCAGCCTGCCGCTGGCAGACCGGGCAACGATCGGCAACATGTCACCGGAGTTCGGGTCAACCTGCGCGATCTTCCCCGTTGACGGCGAGACGCTGCGTTACCTCAACTTCACCGGTCGTGACCCTGAACAGGTTGAGTTTGTTGAGGCATATTGTCGCGCCCAAGGCATCTTCCACGAGCACGGACAGGAGTCGCCGACCTACTCTGAGGAGCTGGTGCTTGACCTCAGCACAGTGGTCCCCTCAATTGCTGGCCCTAAGCGTCCGCAGGACCGCGTGCCACTGACCGAATCCCGCGAGGCATACGGCCGGGCACTGTCAGCTCGTAATGAGGTTTCCGGTGGCGGAACAGCTGTCAAGGAGGCCGTGGCGGTCAAGCTTGCCGACGGCACCGAGTTTGACCTTGCCAATGGCGCTGTTGTCATTGCCGCGATCACGTCCTGCACCAACACTTCCAACCCGTCGGTCATGGTCGGCGCCGGTTTGCTTGCCCGCAATGCCGTCGCCAAGGGGTTGACTGCCAAGCCGTGGGTCAAGACCTCACTGGCCCCGGGGTCAAAGGTAGTCACGTCATATCTGGACAAGGCTGACCTGACCGGTGACCTGAACGCGCTGGGCTTCAACCTGGTCGGTTATGGCTGCACCACCTGCATTGGTAACTCTGGCCCGCTTCTGCCCCAGATCAGCGCCGCAGTTGCTGATGGCGGGCTTGACGTCAGCGCAGTGCTGTCAGGCAACAGGAACTTCGAAGGCCGAATCAACCCGGATGTAACGATGAACTGGCTTGCCTCGCCGCCGCTCGTCGTTGCGTATGCCCTGGCTGGCTCAATGGACTTTGACCTCTACACCGACCCGCTCGGCCAGGACGCTGATGGCAATGACGTGATGCTCGCCGATATTTGGCCAACGCCCGCTGAGGTGGCCAGGACAGTTGAGTCGTGCCTGGCTTCTGACATGTTCCGCAGCGGTTATGACGGTGTGTTTGAGGGCGATGAGCGCTGGCAAGGCCTCCAGTCCCCAGCCGGCGACCGGTTTGACTGGGATGGCGACTCCACCTACATTCGCAAAGCGCCGTACTTCGACGGTCTCTCCCCAACTCCGGCGGCAACCGAGCCGATTGAGGGCGCACGCGTACTCGCCATGCTTGGTGATTCGGTCACCACTGACCACATCAGCCCCGCTGGCGCAATCCGCAAGGATGGGCCGGCCGGTAAGTGGCTTCAGGACAATGGGGTTGAACCAGTTGACTTCAACTCCTACGGTTCCCGGCGTGGCAACCATGAGGTGATGGTCCGCGGGACATTCGCAAACATCCGCCTCCGCAACCTTCTGGCCCCAGGCACTGAGGGCGGCGTGACGCTGCACCTTCCCGAGGGTGAAGAGATGTCGATCTACGACGCTTCGATGAAGTACGAAGCAGCCGGTGTCCCGCTTGTTGTCCTTGCCGGATCTGAATACGGATCGGGGTCATCACGCGACTGGGCAGCCAAGGGCACTCGCCTGCTCGGCGTCCGGGCTGTAATTGCCCGGTCCTACGAGCGGATCCACAGGTCCAACCTTGTTGGCATGGGCGTTCTCCCGCTCCAGTTCCTTGAGGGTGAAACACCTGAATCACTTGGGCTGACAGGCCACGAGACTTTCGAGATTCCCGACATCGGTGACGGCGATGTACCCACGACTTTGGACATCACTGCTGACGGCAAGGCAATCACCGTCAAGGTCCGGATTGACACACCCAAGGAGGCGGATTACTTCCGCCATGGGGGCATCTTGCCGTATGTTCTCCGTAACCTCGCTGGTGTCTCATGACTGCTCCTGACACTCTCCTCCAACTTCTCCGCGCACCCGGCCCTTCAGGTCGTGAAGCTGCGGCTGCCGCGGTCTTCCGCGAGGCGGCGTCCAAGTTCACTGACGACGTTGAGGGTGACCTTGTTGGGTCTTCGACCGCACGGGTCAAGGGAACGGGCAGTGGCCGCACACTCGCCATCGTTGGGCACATTGACGAGATCGGGTTGATTGTCAGCCACATTGATGACAAGGGCTTTCTCCGCTTTCAGCAGGTTGGCGGCTGGGACCCAGTTGTCTTGATCGGCCAGCGGGTTGAGATCGCGGGCCGCAACGGCAAGATTGCCGGCGTGATTGCCCGCAAGCCAATCCACCTGATGGAGACTGAGGAGCGCGGTAAGTCCGCCAAGATCAAGGATCTCCACATCGACATTGGTGCCAAGGATGCTGACGACGCCAAGACCTATGTCCGCGTTGGCGATGTTGGCGTGATTGCCGTTGAGCCGCTTGAACTGCCCAACGGACGGCTTGCCTCCCGCGCAATGGACAACCGGATCGGCTGCTTCGTTGCCCTTGAGGCTGCGCGACTTGTTGCCGAGGCCGGCGGCGCCGCGTTTGATGTTGTTGCTGTGGCCGCAAGCCAGGAGGAAACAACTTTTGGTGGCTCCACAACCGTGACCCACAGACTGCGCCCTGATGTTGCAATCGCCGTTGATGTCACCTTCGCAACTGACCAACCTGGTGTTGAGACCGGCGCGTTGAGCGAATCCCCACTGGGATCAGGGCCATCGATCACGCGCGGCACAAACCTGCACCCTGTTGTCAGCGACGGCCTTGTTGATGTGGCAGAGGCGAAGAAGATTGACCATACGATCGCCGCTGATGGCCGCACGACCAGCACTGACGCCGACGCGATCAACATCTCACGGGATGGCGTTCCAACTGGCCTTGTCTCAGTTCCACTGCGTTACATGCACTCCCCGGTTGAGGTTGTGCAGCTGAGCGATATTGAGCTCTCAGCCAAGCTGATCGCCGAGTACGCGTTGAGCCTCGCGGCTGACGTTGACTTCAACCGTTGACCGAAACACGCCTGCTGATTCTTTGGGATGTGGATGGGACGCTTCTGCGCGGGGCAGCCGAAGCGCACGGCCGTGCGTTGGAGATGGCCACGGCGGACGCCATCGGCCGTGAGGTGCCCACCGTGCAGAGCATCGACCCAGGCGGTCGTACCGACAGGGAGATAATCCGCGTGCTGGCAGGTGAGGCTGGGGTGGACGCCGAGTCCTTCGAGCCTCTTGCTGATCGGGTTATTACGAAGGCCGTGGAGATCTACGGTGCGACGGTGGAACCAGACCTCTCCCACTGTGTCCTGCCAGGCGTGGCTGAGCTTGTGTCAGGGCTGTCCCCGCGCGACGACCTCGTTATGGGCTTGCTGACCGGAAACATTGACCGTGTAGCCGCGCTGAAGCTTGGCGCTGCCGGGATCTCACGCCACTTTGACTTTGAGGCTGGGGCATTTGGGTCAGACCATGAAGACCGTGCTGTCCTGCCTGGCATAGCCCGGGCCCGTGCAACACGGGGTCGTGTTGCATGGCCTCGCGAACGCACGGTGATCATCGGCGACACGCCCAGGGACATCGCCTGCGCGCGGGCTGACCGGGTTGGAGTCATTGCCGTTGCCACAGGTCCGCATCAGGCCAGCTCGCTTGGTGAGGCTGATGCTGTGGCGGACTCAGCGGCAGATTTGCTCGCGCTGATCGAACCGCTGGTCTGAGGGAACTACCGGGTCAGCTTCTTGTAGCTGATGCGATGTGGCCGGTCAGCAGCTTCGCCGAGGCGCTCGCGGCGGTTTTCCTCGTAGGCCTCGAAGTTACCTTCAAACCAAACGACCTCTGAGTCACCTTCGAAGGCGAGGACGTGGGTAGCTACGCGGTCAAGGAACCACCGATCGTGCGATGTGACCACGGCGCAGCCGCCGAATGAGAGCAGTGCCTCTTCGAGCGCACGGAGAGTGTCGACATCAAGGTCATTGGTCGGTTCGTCAAGGAGAAGCAGGTTGCTGCCCTCTTTGAGGAGCTTGGCGAGGTGAACGCGGTTGCGTTCACCGCCGGAGAGCTTGCCGACCTTCTGCTGCTGGTCTCCACCGCGGAAGTTGAATGAGGCGGTGTACGCGCGGCTGTTGACCTTCTGGTCGCCAACCATGATGTGCTCGTCGCCACCGCTGATTTCCTCCCAAACATTCTTCTCGGGGTCAAGTGAGTCGCGGGACTGGTCAACGTAGCCAAGCTCGACTGTCTCGCCGAGAGTGAGCTTGCCTGCGTCAGGCTCCTCTTGCCCGGTGATTAGCCGCATCAGGGTGGTCTTGCCTGCGCCGTTGGGGCCAATCACGCCAACAATGCCGCCTGGCGGAAGGGTGAATGAGAGGTTTTCAAAGAGGAGCTTGTCGCCGTAGCCCTTGGTCAGGCCGTCAGCCTCAACGACAATTCCGCCAAGCCGTGGGCCGGCCGGGATGTGGATTTGGACGCTGCCGAGGTCGACATTGCGGTCCTCTGCCAGGAGGGCTTCGTAACGGTTGAGTCGGGCTTTTGGCTTGGCCCGGCGGGAGGAGGAGTTCATCCGAACCCACTCCAGCTCCTGCTGGATTGTCTTCTGGCGGGCGGAATCCTCACGCTCCTCTTGGGCCATGCGCTTCTGCTTCTGCTCAAGCCACCCGGAGTAGTTGCCCTCGAACGGGATGCCCTTGCCGCGGTCAAGTTCCAGGATCCAACCGGCGACGTTGTCGAGGAAGTACCGGTCGTGGGTTACGGCGACGATGGTTCCCGGGTATTCGGCAAGGTGTTGCTCAAGCCATGCCACGGATTCGGCATCAAGGTGGTTGGTTGGCTCATCTAACAGCAGCAGGTCAGGCTTCTTCAGCAGGAGCTGACAGAGGGCCACACGGCGCTTCTCGCCGCCGGAGAGCTTGCTGACATCAGCATCAGCGGGCGGGAGGCGCAGAGCGTCCATTGCAACGCTGAGGGTTGTGTCGAGGCTCCAGCCGTCGACTGCGTCGATCTGCTCCTGCAGGCGGGCAAACTCGTCAGCGGTTTCGTCAGAGTAGTTGGCGGCAAGTTCGTTGAATCGGTCAAGCAGAGCCTTTGTTTCGCCCATGCCTTCTTCAACATTGCCAAGCACATCCTTGGTTTCGTCAAGCTGTGGCTCTTGCTCGAGGATTCCTACGGTGGCGCCCGCTAGGAGGGTTGCGCTACCGCGGTAGTCGGTGTCCATGCCGGCCATGATCCGAAGCAGACTTGACTTGCCTGAGCCGTTGTATCCGAGCACGCCAATCTTGGCGCCTGGGTAGAACGCAAGGGTGATGTCCTCAAAGACCTTGCGGTCTGGGAGATGGGTCTTGGAGAGACCCTTCATGGTGTAGATGAACTCGCCGGCCATTAAGCAATGGAGCATAGGACGCAAAGGCGCGCTTCGCATATTGGATCGGAGGTAGGTGGTTGTCTGACTGACAGCGGGCGCGGTACCTTTGTGGGCTATGGCCTCCGAGATCCTTGACGTTGAACAGTCGCTTCTGCTCCTAGAGCTTGAGGCCCCGTTCGATAAGCGGCAGGTTCAGCTTGCCCGTCGAAAGATGGCGAAGCGCTGGCATCCAGACATTGCACCGAAGGGCAAGCAGATGGAGCATGAGCATCATCTCCAGGCCATCAATCGGGCCGCTGACCAGTTGGAGTCGTTGGCGGAGGACTCTCGCGGCGGTTTGGTCTCACGTAATGCTGTGCGGGCTTCCGCGGCAGCAGCCAGAAAGGCCCGCGAGGAAGCCGGTCAGAGGGCTTATGAGGCAGAGGAGCGCGCAAGGGCAGCTGCCAAGGACCAGGCCGTGCACGACCCGTTCCGTTCGCGCGTGCCGGACCGTTCAGTTGTTCATCGTTATGCCCGCTGTCTTTCGTATCCGGAGTGGGGTGTTGGTTCGGTCAACGGCATTTACTTCACGGGTGAGGGCGGACCGAGCGACCAGTGGGCAAGGGCAACTTTTGCAGTGGGAATCAGGACTGTCCCGGCCGGTTCGCTTCAGTACGTCGAGTTCGGTGTGCCGGATGAGGCTGCCGACCGTGTTGAACGGTTTATGACTGCTGCCGCGCATGCCTTGGCTGAGGGCGACCCTGACCTCGCAGCCAAGCGCTTGGTGTACGCCCGCAACGCCTCTCCGCACGATCCTGTGGTCTTGCGCCAACTCGCCTCAGCCTTCCTCCAAGCCAGTAACTACCCGGCGGCTGCCCGTGCAGCACGGGACTGGGTCAAAGTTGAGCCTGACAGCCCTGGCGCGCACAGATTCACCGCTCGCATCTACGAGGCGATGGGGTCGTGGGGTCCAGCGTTGGACAGTGCCCGCCTTGTTTGTGACCTGAGGCCAGCTGACCCTGATGCGTGGGCCCGGGTTGGGCGGATCAGCCTCAAACGCCATGACCGGGCGCTTGCGAGGGAGTCGTTTGAGCGGGCCCGCGCTGAGGGCGCTGGGGCGGAGATCCTGCTTGACCTCGCGCTGGTTCGTCAGCTCGAAGGCGATGTTGGTGGTGAAGTGCAGGCATGCCATGAGGCAACGCTGATTGACCCGGATTGGCCAACAGCATGGTCGCGCTACGCCCATGCCCTTGCCAAGACTGACCGCAGGACTGACTGCCGCACAGCTTGCGAGAAGGCCCTCTCGTTCGGCCCTGACCGCGAGGTCAGTCAGCTCGTGCAGTGGTTGGATGACAGTGAGCCCAAGGCAATCACCGCATCAGCGGCATAGGCTGACAGCGTGCGTTTGATCGTTGCCCAATGCGAAGTGCGGTACACGGGCCGGGCCGAGGCCTTCCTTCCTGACGCGCTGCGTCTGTTGATGATCAAGGAGGACGGGTCGGTGATGGTCCACGCAGACACGGGTGGTTACAAACCTCAGAACTGGATGACCCCTCCAACCGTGATTGAGGAGGACGGTGACCCTGTCACCAAGATCGTGATCCGTAAGAAGGCCGGCAAGACTGAGGATCGGCTTGAGATCACCATCACCAAGGTCCATTCCGACGTCACCCATGACATGGGGCAGGCTGGATCACTTGAGAAGGACGGGATTGAGAAGGACCTTCAGGCCGCGCTTGCCGAGGCGCCCCACTGGTGTGGCGAGGGCTTCCGCCTTGTCAGGCGCGAGTGGGCAACAGACATTGGGCCAGTTGACCTGATGTGTCGTGATGGCGAGGACGGTTGGATTGCTGTTGAGGTCAAGCGCCAGGCGACCATCGATGCGGTTGAGCAGCTCAGCCGCTATCTGGAACGCATCCGCCTTGACCCGGCTATGGCCGATTGCCGTGGCGTGTTGGTTGCCGAGAAGATTCGTCCTCAGGCCGCGGTGCTTGCTGAGAGCCGAGGGATTGCCTGCGTTGAGGTTGACCTAGCCGTGGTGCGCGGTGAGCGCGAACCTGACCTGACGCTGTTTGGCTAGTTGGTCAGGGCGGGCAGGGTTGTTGCGAACAGGCTCGTGAAGCGCAGGACAGCTGCCGCCTCGCAGTCCTCGCGGGAGATGTGGCCAGTCCGCCATGCGTGGATCAGGACTTCAAGTGCACGCAGCTCCGCGTAGATCACAGTCCTGGTCAGTGGCGAGTCATCAAGCCCAAACGGCGGGTACGAGGAAATCATGGCGGCGATGGCCTGCTGGGTCTCTTCCCAGCGCTGTCCAATCCCCGATCCGGCAAGGTCCCGGCCCGGTCCAAAGATCCAAGCGCCAGGCGTTGCCTCAGCCCAATCCAGACCACGGTTAACGATGACCTCCACTCGGGCACGGGTTTGGTCGGGCGTGGACCTGATCCCTTCGGGCAGGTCAGCGAGGAGCCAAGGGGCTTGCGTAACGAACTCGTCAAAGAGCACGTTGGCCACAGGCCCGACGCCACCACCGGGGAAGTAGAGCTGGACCAGCTGGCGCGAAACTCCGGCCTCGTCTGCGATGTCGCGGAGCGAGCAGTCTGGGTCCCGCGCGAAGCATCGGTTGGCCGCATCAAGGATCAACGCGCGGCGTTGAGGCGGTGAAAGCCTTTCTCGGTCTTCGATTGGCTTGGAGACGCGTGCCATAGCCCGATCCTAACCCTTACCCCAAGCGGCTGATTCCCGTACCCTCCAATTCATGACCGAAACCCCAGAGGCAGTACTTACAGAGGAGCGCGATGGCGTTCTCATCATCACCATCAATCGTCCAGAGGCCCGCAACGCCGTAAACGGCGCTGTTGCCCAAGGTTTGGCTGACGCTGTTGCCCATCTTGATGCCACGGAATCACTCCGGGTTGGCGTGCTCACCGGTGCCGGTGGCGCGTTCTGCTCAGGCATGGACCTGAAGGCTTTCATGCGTGGCGAGCTTCCTTTCCTGGAGGAAGGCGGCTTTGCCGGTATCGCTAAGAAGGGACCCAAGAAGCCACTTATTGCAGCGATCGAAGGATTCGCTGTTGCTGGAGGCATGGAGATCGCACTTGCCTGCGACCTGATCGTTGCTGCCAAGGGCGCAAAGCTAGGTATTCCAGAGGCCAAGCGCAACCTTGTTTCCGCCGGTGGAGCACTCCTGCGACTCCCTAACCGCATTCCGTTCCACATTGCGATGGAGATGGCCCTTACGGGTGATCCAATCAGTGCAGAGCGCGCCTATGAGGTTGGCTTGGTCAACCGTGTTGCTGAGGCTGGCGGCGCTGTTGACGCAGCTATTGAACTGGCCGGCGCGATTAGCGTCAACGGTCCACTTGCCGTCTGGGCAAGTAAGGAAATCCTCACCAAGGCAGTTGACTGGTCTGAGGCTGAAGGTTGGGACGGGCAGGAAGCAATCGTCGGCCCAGTCTTCACCAGTGAGGATGCCCAAGAGGGCGCTCTTGCTTTTGCGGAGAAGCGCAACCCAGTTTGGAAAGGTCGCTGATACCGAGCATCGCGCGGGTATCGTGGACACATGGCCACAACAGCACCTGAAACAGGCAAAGTGATTGGCAACTATGTTGGCGGCCAGTTCGTTGACGTTGACCCTTCACGCGACCGCCTTGAGGACCGCAATCCTGCAACCGGCGAGGTCCTTGCCCAAGTACCGCTCTCAGGCGCGGTGGAGGTTGAGGCAGCCGTAGCGGCAGCGCGGACAGCGTTCCCGGCGTGGCGGGCAACAAGCCCGATGGTCAGGGCCCGTGCGGTGATGAAACTGCGTGAGGTGCTTGATGCTCACCGGGAGGAACTAGCTCGGTTGGTTACAACCGACATGGGGAAGACCTTTGATGATGCGTTCGGTGAGGTTGGCCGCGGGATCGAATCAGTTGAGCACGCGTCTGCCATTCCAGTTCTCCTAAAAGGCGAGAACTTGGAGGGCATTGCCACCGGTGTTGATGTTGAGCTGGTGCGCCAGCCAGTAGGAGTGATCGCAGCGATCACACCGTTCAATTTCCCGGCAATGATCCCGCTCTGGTTCCTTCCTTACGCGATCGCTTGTGGCAACACCTTCATCCTCAAGCCAAGCGAGCAGGACCCACTTGTCTCAATGCGGATCATGGAGCTGATTGATGGCATTGATGAGATCCCCAAGGGCGTAGTCAACCTTGTCAACGGTGGACGCGATTGCGTAGAGGCAATTCTTGAGAGTCCTGGCATCAACGGTGTTTCCTTTGTTGGCTCTGCAACAACGGCGCGGATCATCGCAACCCGCTGCGCTGAGGTTGGCAAGCGTTGTCAGGCCCTCGGTGGTGCCAAGAACTCAATGGTCCTGATGCCCGATGCGGACCCGGATGTAATGACCCAAGGCGTTCTAGGGTCAGCTTTTGGCGCAGCAGGGCAGCGCTGCTTGGCCGGTTCAGTCGCAGTACTCGTTGGCAGCAAGGACGAGCAGGACAGAACTCTTCAGCTTGTTGTTGAGGCAGCATCGAAGCTTGTAACTGGCGATGGGGCTGACCCTGCCACGGATGTCTGCCCGGTTGTTACGCCTGCTTCTCGTGAACGGATTGAGGCTGAGATTGCCGCCGCTGAAGCTGGCGGTTGCGAGATCGTGCTGGATGGCCGTAGGGAGGGCGGCCCTGGCGGCGCCGAGCTGGCCCCAACAATTATTGATGGCGCCGGCCCTGACCACAATGTGATCCGCGAAGAGCTGTTTGGCCCTGTTCTGGCAATCACCCGGGCTGCTGACCTTGCCGAGGCACTTGAGCTGGTCAACGCATCCCGCTATGGCAACGCATCTGTGATTTTCACTTCTTCAGGCAAGGCCGCTCGTGATTACCGCTACGGCGTTGAGGCAGGCATGGTTGGCGTCAACGTTGGTGTGGCAGCGCCTGTTGCCTGGTTCCCATTTTCTGGTTGGAAGGACTCCATTGACGGGGACCTTCATGCCAACGGCAGTGATGCTGTGCGGTTCTACACGCGCAGCAAAGTAGTTACTAGCCGCTGGTAGCCCACCGAGGGCTTAAGGCTGACGTTCCCTTAGCGGCGCCACGACCAGACCACAGGTTCCCTGTTGCAGAAGTAGTTTCCATCAACTATCCTTCCGCGCGTCTGTTCTAACCACCGTTAGAATTCTCCGGATTCATCCAACAACAGGAGCCCCCGCCCAGATGCGCACCCGCACATTCCGCAAGTTCAGCCTCGTTCTCGCAGCGGTTCTCTCCTTCTCTGCGCTTGGGGCGGTGGGTGCCACGCCGGCTTCGGCTGACACTGCGACTTGGCTTGGCCAGTCAGGCGGCGGGCAAGTCCACGAGTGCGCGGTGCGCACGGACGGCAGGGTCAAGTGTTGGGGTTACGACAACCCTAGCGGGTACCTTGGTGGACCTCGGGACTTGGCTGCTTATCCGTTCACAGTAAACTTTGTTACCGGCATTACTACCGCTACCAAGGTAGCTGTCGGCGGCTACAACACCTGCATCCTCCTCGCCGACACGACCGTCAAGTGCATGGGCGACAACACAGCGGGCCAGATCGGTGACGGAACAAACATCGCCAGGAACAACACGCCGACCACAGTCACAGGCCTGAGCGGGGTCAAGGATGTTGTCACCGGTGGCTCCGTGTCTGGAGACCAACACGCCTGTGCGCTCCTGCTTGACGGCAATGTCAAGTGCTGGGGGGCTAACCGTTACGGACAGCTCGGTGACGGCACCTCAACCGACCGCTGGGTTCCGGTCAGTGTCAGTGGAGTCACCAACGCAGTCAGCATCGCAACGACTGACCAGACAGTTTGCGCAGCGCTTGCAACAGGCGCCGTCAAGTGCTGGGGGTATGGCGGCCTGGGTCTTCTAGGCAACGGTAACGGCGCCTACACGACCGCCAATTACTCGCGGACACCTGTAACAGCCAACGGTGTCACCAATGCAGTCAGCGTCGCAACGGATTGGGTTAACCGAACGGTATGCGCGACAACTACCATCGGCGAGGCCTACTGCTGGGGTGGCGTCGCTAGCTCCGTTCCCGGGTTCAACGGGCCTGGCCCGGTCAAGATCACCGGAGTCACCGGCGCAAAGCAGTTCATCCCGGGTGGGTGCTGGATCACCTCCACCAACACCGTCAAGTGCTTCAGCAAGTTGAACAACTACGGCGAGCTGGGCGCCGGCGCTGTCTGCCAACCTTGGCCTGGCGTTACCTGCCCGGCTACAAACGCTCCAGGGGCCGTGGTCCCGAGCCTTTCCAATGTCGTGCAGCTTTCAGGCTTCGACTCGAGGCAATACTGTGCCCGGCTTGCCGACGGTTCGATCTACTGTTGGGGCGACAACATCTACGGGATTGTTGCCAACAAGAGTGCGCCGACACCATCGGGATCCATCCAAGACCGCCAGGTACCTACACCGCTGAGGATCTTTGAACTCAGCGCGCCACCTGTCATCACATCGGCCCCGGCAACTCCGTCCAATGCGACGAGCGGCACGGTCTCCTTCTCGGCAGACGCTGCGGCCACAGCGGAATGCAAGGTGGGCACGGGCGCATGGACTGCCTGCACCAGCCCGTACTCGTACTCGGGCCTTGCCGGCGGGTCACACACCTTCTCGGTGCGTACTACCGAGACGGGCGCAAGTGCCTCACCAGAGGTCAGCACCACCTTCGCGATTGACATCACAGCTCCGGTCGCGCCGACGATCAGCGCTGGGCCGCTGGCTAACAACATCGCAATCAACACCACCTCGGGCAGCTTGACCTTCACAGGAGAATCCGGTGCCAGGCTGGAGTGCCATCTCGACAGCGGTGCTTGGGCAACCTGCACCAGTCCGTTCGCGTTCAGTGGACTGGCAGACGGAGCTCACACATTCGGCGTTCGTGCGATTGACGCGGTAGGCAATGTTGGTGCCGTAACTACCCGCAGTTGGACGGTTGACACGACAGTCGCCCCGCCTGTTATCACGCAGAAGCCACCAGTGTTGGGGCCGGGTGGCGTTGCGCAGTTCCGCTTCACTGGCGAAGCTGTCAGCTCCTACCAGTGCTCAATCGACAACGGTGTTACCTACCAAGCCTGCGGCACAAACACCAGCAACTACTGGATGAATTACTACTTCAACGGCACCGGCGGTACGTACACTTTCCTTGTCAAGCAGAAGGACCAGGCAGGAAACGTAAGCGAGCCCGCCAGCTGGACTTTCACCCTTGACAGTCTCGCCCCGGTCGCACCGGTAATCACCAGTGGCCCGGATGCCGTGACAAGCAGCACCACCGCCACCTTCACCTTCACCGGCGAGGAGGGAGCAACCTTTGAGTGTCACGTTGACGGCGGGCAATACTCACCTGGCACGGCCTGCACCAGCCCGGTCACTTACTCGAATGTGCGCCCCGGTTTCCACACGTTCTACGTGACTCAAAAGGACGCCGCCGGCAACATCGGCTGGACGGCTGCTTCGCGGTCGTGGACAGTTGGCTCAGTCAATCCGCCACTCATCAGCAGCGTGCCGATCGGCACCGTCGGCGACACGTCGGCCTCGGTCTTGTTTTCAATTGGTGCCGGCAACACGGCTATCTGTTCAGTGGATGGGGCTGCCTATGCCCCGTGCACCAGCCCGCTTGCATTGACAGGACTTGCAGACGGGGTTCACAGAGTGCAGATCAAGCAGGTAAGCCCAACCCTTGGAACAAGTAACCCTGTGACTGCCAGCTGGACAGTTGACAACACAGCCCCGTTGGAGCCCCACGTCACAAAGGTTCCCGCTGACCCGAGTAACAGCTCCTCGGCTTCGATCGAGTTCACAGGCGAGGCAGGATCAACCTTTGAGTGCCAGCTTGACGGCGGCACCTGGGGCGCCTGCACCAGCCCGTTTACGACCTCGGGTCTTTCTGAGGGTGACCACAACATGAAGGTCAGGGCGATTGACGCGGTCGGGCACGAGAGTCCTGAATCGGAGGTCGACTGGATTGTTGACCTCACTGCGCCTGACGCTCCTGCAATCACTGCGCATCCGGCAACACTTGCCAACAGTGCAACGGCCGACTTCTCGTTCACTCCGGAGGAAGGCGCGACGACTGAGTGCCAGATCGACGGCGGTGTTTGGACTGCCTGCACGGCACCCGCTTCTTACAGTGGCCTCACCGATGGGGACCACACCTTCTCAGTGCGGCAAACTGACGCCGCGGGCAATGTCAGTGACCAGTCCGATTTCGCATGGGCGGTCGACACAACTGCACCTGCCGCTGCCACGATCACCTCGCCTGCTGACGGATCGACCACGGCCAGCAACGCAGTCACCTTTGACCAAGTTGAGGGCTTGACCTACAAGTGCCAGATCAATACTGGTGACATTGTTGACTGCACGAGCCCACTTGACTTGAGCAACACCCAGGATGGTGAGGTGACGGTCAAGATCTGGGCGGTTGATCCTGCTGGCAACGAAAGCCCTCTTTCTGAGGTCGCCTTCACCCTCGACACAACTGCGCCTGCTGCACCGATGATCGGTGGCATTCCAGGTAACGGCACAACCGATTACACGGCAAGCCTGACTCTGGACGGAGCAGGCGAAGGTGAGGAGTACCAATGCTCAATCAACGGGGGCGCATGGGCAACCTGCGCCAGCCCACTGGAGCTGAGCGGACTGACCGACGGCCCGCAGAGCGTCAAGGTCCGCATCGTTGATGCTGCCGGCAATGTCGGCGCAGAGACTGAGGCCAAGTGGTCAATCGGCCTGTTCGTAACTGATCCAGTTGTTACCTCTCCGGCTTCTGGTGATGTCACTGCTGACAGTGCCATCGAGTTCACAGTCCAGGCAGACACGACGACGACCTGCTCGCTCGACGGCTCACCGCCGTTTGCCTGCAGCAGCCCATACGACACATCAGGGCTGCCAGAGGGCGTCCACACACTGGACATCACCTCAACTGACGCTGATGGTCACTATGCGACCACCCATTTCGAGTGGACGATTGATCGCAGCGCGCCAGGCACGCCGGAGATTGCCAATGTCCCACCAAGCGGCACTCCCGATCCGACGGCCGTATTGGACCTCAATGGTGCGAACCCAGGCGACACCTACGAGTGCTCAGTCAATGGTGCTGACTACGCCACCTGTGCTGACCCGCTCAACCTGAGTGGACTCGGCGATGGTCTCAATACCGTGACCGCACGGCTTAAGGATCAGGCCGGCAACATCGGCCAGCCTTCACAGGCGATGTGGCTGATCGGCGACAAGATGGTTATGCCGCCAGCTGGCGAGACGGGCACAATGACCCTGAGCGGCCCAGCGTCGTTCAATTTCGGGTCGCCTGCCGTTCAGACGTTCGGTCTTTCGACCTTCAGCTTCAACACGGCCTGGCCCGCCGGTGCGAGGACAGTCGTGGTGTCGAACTCGCGGACGTTCGCCAACTCGAAGCATTTCCCCGTCTACAGCACTTCGCCGTGGGGTAACCCTGTCGCGAAGCCGGGCACCTTTGGTTCCCGCACTGTGTACTTCAAGTACATCGGCAGCGGAATTGACCAAACTCAGGTCTACACCACCACCTACCGTTGGGACCGGGCGGCTCCGTACGTCGTCATGGCTGCCCGCAAGCACCTGCTTGGTTACAAGCCGGACGCTTGGAAGGTCCGCCTTACAGGTAAGGACCGTGGGCCAGCTGGCATTGACAAGGTCCAGTTCTGGATGCGTAAGGACAAGATGCCCAAGGCTGCACCAATTCAAGGCGCCTGGCATTCAGGCTACGTAACCAATTGGGCCCCAGTCGTAACGGTGCCTGGTGGATTCCAGCCAAACTGGGTCCGCGCTTCGGACCAGGCGGGTAACTGGTCTCGCTGGTACCTCATCAAGTAGGCGCTAGCGACCAAACATTGGGCTTAAAAAACGCCGGTCTCCCGAACAGAGAGGCCGGCGTTTTGCGCCTGGGGAAAGTAGAGTCCCCGGGGTGCCAACACCGATCGCGCCAGATGACATTGTCCTGACCCACTCTGAGGGCGCGGACAACGACCGCGAGCCGCTCGTTGTCCTTGAGCCATTGGCAGAGTTCCTTGACTCCAACAACTTTGCCCCCGGAAGCGGGCTTCCCAACCTTGAGCCAGTCGGCGATGGCCATTCCAACATTACCTACCTCCTCAAGCGGGGCGACCGCACTGCTGTTCTCCGCCGTCCTCCCCGGGGACCGCTGCCGCCGACGGCTCACAATGTGCTGCGGGAAGCGAGGCTTCTCTCCGCCCTTGAGGGGACGATCGCTAGGACACCAAAGGTGTTTGCTTCCTGCAGCGACCATGCGGTGATCGGCTCTGACTTTTACGTAATGGAGTGCGTTGATGGGGATGTAATTCTTGACACCGTCCCAGAGGGCCTCAACACACCGGAGGAGCATCGCCGGATTGGCGACGAGCTTGTGGATGCCCTTGTAGAGGTGCATTCCGTGGATTGGGAAGCTGCGGGTCTTGAGGGCTTCGGCAAGCCAACCGGCTACCTTGAGCGCCAAGTCAGCCGCTTCCTTGGGCTATGGGATCACAACAAGACCCGCGAGATCGCTGCCGTCGAACAGGTTGGTCAGTGGTTGAGGGAGAACCTTCCCGAATCCGGTCCCGCGACGATTGTCCACGGGGACTACCGGCTTGGAAACACAATGTACGCCCATGGCGCTCCAGCCCGCTTGGTTTCAATCTTTGACTGGGAGATGGCGACAATCGGTGACCCGCTGGCTGATGTTGGCTACCTATGCACGCTCTGGAGTGACCGGGCCGACCCGGACCGCGGGATGTTTGAACTCGGCGCAGTTACGCGCAATGAGGGGTTCGCCTCACGGGCTGACCTGGTGTCACGCTATGAGGAGAAGAGCGGTCGGTCCATGCACAACCTCAACTGGTACACGGCTTTAGCCATCTGGAAGGCCGTCGTGTTCATGGAGGGCAACTACAAGCGCGCGAGCTCAGGCTCCAGTGACGATGAGTTCCTCAAGGGCTTTGGCGATGGGGTTGTCCAACTTGCACAGCGAGCATTGGATATCTCTGAGGGTGCCAGTGTCTGAGCAGAAGACAGCACTCCTCGTTGACTGGGGCGGGGTCATGACGACCGACCTGTTCGCCTCGTTCCGCGCCTTCTGTGAGGAGAACGATGTTGATGCCGAGGCGATCGGAACTGCTTTCAGGACTGACCCTGAGGCCCAGTCGCTCCTCTTTGACCTTGAGCGTGGACTGATCGACGAATCTGAGTTTGAGCCCCACTTCGCCCAGCTGATCGGCGTTGAACCGGAGGGATTGATTGACGGGCTGTTCGGGCTGGTCGGCCCTGACGACGCAATGATTGACGCGGTCCGCACAGTCCGCGATAGCGGCATCCGCACCGGGCTTGTCTCCAACTCATGGGGGACCCGTCGTTACCCACAGCACCTTCTGGATGAACTGTTTGATGGGGTTGTGATCTCCGGCCATGAGGGAATGCGCAAGCCTGCCCCGGAGATCTACCTGCTTGGGGCTGAGCGCGCAGGCGTCGAGCCTGCCGAATGTGTCTTCGTGGACGACCTGCACTTCAACCTTGACCCTGCCCGCGAGCTCGGCATGGCTGCCATTCATCACACCGACGCTTCCGAGACGATCATTGAGCTAGAGCAACTGCTTGGAGTGAAGCTGAGGTGACTTACCGCCGGATTGCCCTGGGCATCGCGGCGATCATGCTGGCAACGGCTGGCATGGGGTGTGGGAGCAACACGCTCGACTCAGGCGAGCTCCACGACAAGGTCTCCGGTGCCTGTGATGTCGCCCATAAGGCGCTGACCCTGGTCGCGGATCCCAGCGGCGCCGACCAAGTGCGTCCTTTCCTGAACCAGTCATCGGCGATCAGCAACCAGCTGACCCGGAGCCTGAAGGCCCTCAAGCCACCGTCTGACACCCAAGCCAGCTACGGACTTGCAGTCCAACTGGTGGGCGAGCAGGCCGCCATCCTTTCAAAGGGTGCCAAGGACCTAACCCTTGGCGGGGATCCAGTGATCGTCATGCGTAGCGTTGCGGACCAGACCACGGAGATCGCTCAGCGCGAGCGCGTGACGTGGGAATCGCTTGGCATTGACGCTTGCGCCAACCGCTGAGCCCGAGGGCTCGCTCAGACGGCGATCAACGCGACGCCTGCGAGTGCAACACCGACGCCAATCGCTTGGTGTCGCTCCAGAGTCTCGTTGAGAGTTGCTCGCGCTAAGAGCACAGTCGTGACTGGATAGAGCGAAGCCAGGACGCCGACCATCGACATCATGCCGTGCTGGCGGAATGCGTAGATGTAGAGAGCGTTGGCCGTTGTGTCAAAGACGCCGACGGCAATCATTGGCCACAGGCCTCTCATCTGGCTGCGCCCCATCTGCCCCATGACCAGCGCCAGCGGCAATGTAATGGCGCTTGTTGCGATTCGGTCAGCCACAAGGACCGGCATGGCCCCACCAGGTGCGGCATAGCCGAGAAACACCAAGCCGGTGCCCAGTGCGACTGCACTGAACAGAGCAAGGGTTACTGACTCTTTGAACTTCTCTCGCGGTACATGGGCGTGGGAGGGCTCCCTAGCGGCCAGCAATGCCCCCAGGAGCGCTATGCCGGCGCCCACAAGCTGAAGGGTGTGGGGACTATCACCACGGACCATTCCCCAGACAAATGGAACGCCGGCGGCAAGGGCACTGATTGGTGCTGCGATGCTCATGATGCCAATCGACAATGCTCTGTAAAGGGCCAGCAGGCCGAAGCCACCACAGACGCCAGCTCCCATGGAGTACCAGAGCGGAGCACCTGTGGGCAGGTGCTGGCCAAGCGCCAGCATCAGCAGGGTGCCAAGCAGGAGACTGGAGACCTGCGAGACGGCAGCAACCGTCAGGACAGGGCGCGACCGCCCAAGGTAGCCGGCGAGAAAGTCACCAGCCCCCCAGACAATCGACGATGACGCTGCAAACGCGAGCGCGAGCAGCGGTACTCCCTACTACTGACTCTTGTTGCGGCCGCGGCCGTAAAGGAAACCGAGCAGCTTGGCGAACATGTTGGTTGTCTTGGCGGAGTAGGGATGCATGTACATGTCCTGCTTGCCAAAAGAGAACTTGGTTACGAGGATGGTCTGCGACTTGGTGTACTTGCGGATGCCCGGGGCGCCGTGGCGAACGCCAACACCGGAGGTCTTCCAGCCGCCCATCGGGATCTCAAGTGCCGTGTAGTTGACCTGACAGTCATTCACACAGACCGCGCCTGCCTGAAGCTGCCTTGCGACTGCCTCGGCCTTCTCCGTGTTGCCAGAGAACACTGATGCCTGGAGTCCATAGACCGAGTCATTGGCAAGACGGATCGCCTCGTCAACACTGTCGACCTTCATGATCGGCAAGGTCGGACCGAAGGTCTCCTCGGTCATGCAGTCCATTGTGTGGTCAACATCAACGAGCACAGTTGGCTCAAAGAACCGGCCACCCTCTCGCTTGGCATGACCACCAGTAAGGACCTTTGCTCCCTTGGCAACAGCGTCGTTGACATGAGCCTCAACGATGTCGATCTGTGGCTGGAAGATCACAGCACCGAGGTCAATCGAACCCGGTCCAGTTGACTGTCCCTGGCGGAGAGTCTTGACCTTGTCAGTGACCTTCTGGACGAACTCGTCGTAGATCGGCGCCTCAACGTAGACACGCTCCACTGAGATGCAAACCTGTCCAGCATTGTTCATTGAGAAGTAGGAAGCAAAGTTCGCGGCCCGCTCGACATCAGCGTCGGCCATCACGATCATTGGGTCCTTGCCACCCAGCTCGAGGCCGTAAGGGATCAGATTCTCGGCGGCCTTGACGGCGACCTTCCGGCCCGTACGGGTAGAGCCCGTGAACATGATGAAGTCGACGTTGTCGATCAGCGCAGCGCCGGTCGTTCCGTCTCCGGTTGCGACCTGGAATACACCCTCGGGAATGCCACAGGCCTTCATGCCCTTGGCAACCACAAGCGAAGTGAGCGGTGTGATTTCGCTTGGCTTCAGGATGACGCTGTTACCGGCTGCCATGGCAGGGATGCAGTCGCCAAAGGAGTTGGTCATTGGGAAGTTCCATGGACCAATCACGCCAACAACGCCAACTGGGGCGTGACGGACAATTAGCTTCCTGCCCTTAACCAGTGGGGATGAGGTCTTGACACGCTCATCAGCGAGGAACTCTGGGGCTTCCTTGGCCCAGTACTTGAATGCTCCGGCCGTGTAGCTGATCTCAGCGAGGAGAGCGTCTTCGTAAGTCTTACCAGTCTCGGAGATGATCGTCTCGATCAGCTCTTCCTTGTTGTCCATGATCCACTTCTGGCAGCGCGCGAAAACCTCGGCGCGGCCTGCAAAACCAAGGGCTTCCCAGCCAGGCTGAGCTGCTCGACCGCGGGCGGCCATTTCGGCAAGCTGGTCGGCTGTTGTGATGTCGATTGTGCCAACGATTTCGCCTGTGGCGGGGTTGTCAACGTTGATCGTGCTGGCAGACCCGTAGGTGCTGCTGCTTCCGTCGGCTGCGGGTGCTTCGTGAGTGCTGGACATTGGTTCGCCCCTCCCTTGTTGGGTGAATCTTGTTGGACGCAGCCAGAGGGCAACGCCACCTGCGACTAAAGCTACCGCAGCGGTGTTGCCTTGAACAGTCCGACTAGGTCTGGACTAGAAGTCCGGGTCAGTCGGCGAGGGTGATGCTGATGATGCCCTGCGGCTCAATTGGAGCATCGCGACCGTCGGTCTCGACAGCTTCGATTGAGTCCATTACGTCCAAGCCGCTTGTTACTTCACCGAAGACGGTGTGCTTTCCGTCCAACCAAGGTGTTTCTGCGGCTGTGACAAGGAAAAACTGTGAACCGTTGGTGTTCGGGCCAGCATTTGCCATTGCGAATGCGCCGCGAACGACCTTGTGGTCATTGAACTCATCCTCAAAGGTGTAGCCGGGGCCACCGGTGCCATTGCCGTCTGGGCAGCCGCCTTGGATCATGAAGTCCTTGATGACTCGGTGGAAGTTGAGGCCGTCGTAGAAACCTTCGGCCGCAAGCTTGCGGAAGTTTTCAACTGTCTTTGGTGCGTCCTCGTCGAAGAACTCGATTTCGATTACGCCCTGTGTGGTGTTCATGGTTGCTTTTGACATGAATGGCAGTCTAGCCGGCTGAGCGTTCGAGCTTCAGTTCGCCGTTGCCGACCTTGGCACCAGAGGCTTCGCGGCAGACGCGCTCAGCTTCACTGGCGGGGACTTCGAGCATGCTGAAACGCTCCAGAACCGTGACGTTCTTGATCTGCTCGCCTTCAAGCCCAAGCTTCGTCAGGGCGCTGATTAGGTCGCGGACTTCAACATTGTCCGCCCGGCCGACGGAGGCGATCAGCTTGACGCTGGGCTCCTCTGGCTTTGGCGGCGTACCGTTTTCCGGCTCGCGCTTTGGCTTCTCGTGACGCTTGGGTGGGGCGGTTGTTGTCTGCGGCTTCGTCTTGGCACCAGCCTCCCAAGGGGTCATCTTGGTTGAGGTGTGCTTCTCGATGGCAGCGAGGTCTGAGGCTTGCTTTGGCTCGTAGAAGGTCACGGCGCGACCTGATCGCCCAACGCGGCCAGTTCGGCCGATGCGGTGAACGTAAGTGTCAGGGGAGTTGGGAACATCAAAGTTGATGACATGCGTGACGGTGCTGACGTCAAGTCCGCGGGCAGCAACATCAGTGGCAACAAGGACTGGCACACGGCCACCCTTGAAAGCGAGCATCACTCCATCGCGGGATCCCTGGCTCATATCCCCGTGCAATGCGCGGACATTCATGCCCTCGTCCTTGAGCTTCTTGAAGAGGCGATCGCAACCGATTTTGGTGCGGACAAAGACAATTGCCTGATCTGGCCGTTCCGCCTTCAGGACCTTGGCAAGGGCATCCGGCTTTTCCTTCTGGGGAACTTCAAGGCAGAACTGCTCGACGGTGTCCACGGTCAGGGTGTCTGACTTGACCTTCACATGGACTGGGTCATATAGGTACTTCTCTGACAAGCGCTGGATCTCGGCGGGCATCGTTGCTGAGAACAGTGCGGTCTGGCGGCTACCAGGGGTAAGGCTCAAGATCTTCTCAACGTCTTCAAGGAATCCAAGGTCAAGCATTTCGTCGGCCTCGTCCAAGACAACAAAGCGGCAGGAGTGCAGAACAAGGGAGTGGCGGGAGATCAGGTCCTTGACGCGCCCAACTGTGCCGACGACAACCTGTCCGCCAGCGCGAAGCTGTGCTTGCTGAGTCTTAATTGGCGCGCCGCCGAATACGGCAACGACATCAATGCCCTTCTTGGATCCGTAGGAGCGGATGGCCTGAGTGACCTGAATGCAGAGTTCGCGGGTCGGAGTGAGCACCAGTGCTTGGACGTCGCGGTCGCTTGGATCCACATACTGAAGGAGGGGGAGACCGAAGGCTGCGGTCTTGCCTGAACCGGTCTGGGCTTGGCCGATCATGTCGGAGCCGCCGAGGAGTGTGGGGATCGCCTGCTCCTGAATTGGAGATGGCGTCTCGTAGCCGACCTCGGTCAGCGCCTCAAGAATGTCAGGCGCAAGGCCAAGGTCTGCAAATGTCGTCACTTCGAAGGAGCATAGGGGGGAACCGCCGCCAAGGCTTTGGCGGGCGGACCTTCCCCGTCTTACTTGGTCGGGTCGATGAAGACTTTGCCCGTGGTGCGCCGCTCCTGAAGGGCGGTCTGTGCCTCTGCGGCTTGGTCTAGTGGGTAGACCTCGCCGACGACTGCCTTGAGCTCGCCACGACCGGCGCGGGCAAACAGGTCGCCGAGCGCCTCGCCGATCATCTCGGGCTTGGTCAGGCAGTGCATCAGCCAGAAGCCGGCAACAGTCCATGACTTCTGCATCAGCCTGCCATTGCTTACCTCGTTGGGCTCACGTGAGGCGAGTCCGTAGGCGCAGATTCGGCCGAAGGGAGCTAGAGCGTTGAGGCTTTCCTCAAAGACCTGACCGCCAGCCATTTCAAAAACAACATCAACCTTCTTGCCGTTGTTGGCTTCGATGATCCGGTCGCGCATGCCTTCAGGCTCGGAGGAGATCGCAGCGTCAGCGCCAAGTTCAAGACAGAGTGCGCGCTTCTCCTCGGTCGAGGCGACGGCGATCACACGGCCCGCACCGAGTGCGTGCCCGAGTTGACAGGCAAGGGTTCCAACGCCACCCGCACCGGCCTGGATCACCACTGACTCCCCTTCGGCAACGCGGCCGATCGTCTTGTAGAGGTGCCAGGCAGTCATGCCCTGGACCATCATCGCGACGGCTGTTTCGTCACTGACCCCTTCGGGGATCGGCACAGCCATCATCGCTGGGACCTTGACGTACTCGGCATAGCCACCGGTTCCGCACATCGATACAACCCGCTCACCCGTGTCCTCACGAACGCCGGCAACTTCAACGCCCGGGATCATCGGTAGTTCCGATGGCGCGAGGTAGTCGTTCTGGCGCTGATGCGTGTCAGCAAAGTTCAAGCCTGCGCGCGTGACACGGATCAGTACCTCGCCTTCGCCAGCTTCAGGGATGGGCAGCTCGACGACCTTGAGTACTTCGGGTCCGCCGAATTCAGTGATTTGGATGGCTCTCATGTTGGGGAGGGTACCCATGGTGCGCGCGTTGCGGCACTCCGCGAACGCACCGCCACAGGTAGCCTCTGGGTCCATGGCCCTTACCGTCGTTGGATCAATCGCATATGACAGCGTCCGAACTCCGTTCGGGCACCGCGAGCGCATGCTCGGTGGGGCAGCCACCCACTTCGCTCTTGCCGCCTCATTCTTTGACGAGGTTCGTGCAGTTGGCCCTGTCGGTGACGACTTCACCGACGCAGACCTCGCGATCCTCGCAACCCGCGGAACGAGCACCGACGATGTCGAGCGCGTCGCTGGCGGCGAGACATTCTTCTGGGCTGGTGAATACGGCTGGGACCTCAACTCCCGCGACACACTTGAGACGCGTCTTGGCGTGTTCGAGACTTTCGAGCCCAAGCTCAGCGACGCCTCACGCGACGCTGACACCGTCTTCCTCGCCAACATCCAGCCTGATATTCAGCAGGCAGTGCGCGACCAGTGCACCAACGCCCGCTTCGTGGCGATGGACTCAATGGACCTTTGGATTGACATCGCCAAGGAATCACTTGAGAAGGTCATCTCCTCAGTTGACTGCGTGATTCTCAACGATGCAGAGCTGCGTCAGCTGACCCGCAAGCCAAACCTTGTTGCCGCAGCGCGCGAGGTGCTCTCATGGGGCCCCAAGGCAGTCGTCGGCAAGCAAGGCGAGTACGGAGCCGCGCTGTTCACGAAGGACGGATTCTTCTCCCTTCCGGCCTACCCACTTGAGAACGTGATTGACCCAACCGGAGCAGGGGACACTTTCGCCGGCGGCTTTGTTGGCTATGTCGCAGCCCACACTGACCAGGAGATCAACCACGACCTTCTCGTTCGCGCCATGGCATACGGAACTGCTCTCGCATCCTTCAACGTTGAAGAGTTCGGCACTGAGCGCGTTGCGCGCCTTGCCCCACGTGAAGTGCTCGTGCGGGTTGCTGAACTGGAGCGGATCACCCGCTTCACAGACGTCCCGCTTGAACTCCGCGGCTGAGTCACCCGCGAGTCTCCTCAACCGGGCGCACAGGCAACCACTATTCGCGTGACGAAAGTCACCCTGACCTCTAAGATAAACGGCTCAATGACCGCGACAATGTTCTTCATGATGGTGGTTCTCAAGATTCCGATTCTGATGCTGCTCGGCATCGTCAGGTGGGCAATCAAGGCCGTCCCGGAGGATGAACACTCCGATAACGGCGGTGGAAGTAAGAGTCCTGACCTACCACGGCGCCCCCGCGGCCGCGGTCCGCACGGGGAACCGCAGCCACCCGCTCCAGCCCGGGTTCGCTCAGGTCCACCACGCCAAACCGTTTCGGTCGACTGACCGGGCGGCGTAACCGACCCTTTCCCTGTCAGACTGCCCCTTGTGAGTCAACCAGTTTCAGTTCTTTCGGATGGAACGATCCGCCGCCTAGTAGAAGAGGGCCGGATCAAGATTGACCCGTGGGATCCAGCCAAGATCCAGCCGGCGTCAGTTGACCTGCGACTTGGAGACTCATTCAGAGTCTTCAACAACCACCAGGTAACAGCGATTGACTTGCGCGAGCCGCCCGAGAACCTGACCGAAGAGGTCATCGTTCCCGAAGGAGAAGCCTTCGTTATCCACCCCGGTGAGTTCTGTCTTGCGCGAACGCTCGAATGGGTGGAGATCCCTGATGACATCGTGGCGCGGATCGAAGGCAAGAGTTCCCTCGGCCGCCTTGGGTTGATCGTCCACGCTACGGCCGGCTTCTGCGATCCCGGCTGGAAGGGCACACTCACCCTTGAGCTCAACAACCTCACCCGCATCCCAATCAAGCTTTGGCCCGGTCTGCTGATCGCCCAACTCTCATTCATGACCTTGGACGCTGCAGCCGAGGCGCCATATGGCTCCGAAGGGCTTGGCAGCCACTACCAAGGGCAGCGCGAGGCCACCGAGAGCCGTTACCAGGGCGCTCCGTGAGCGAAGGCTCCGGTCCGCACCTCTCCGTCACAGACAGTCGCTCTGGCGAAACTGCCGAACTTGCAATCACGGATGGCACAATCCGTGCGACTGACCTGCTTGGCCTGAAGGACCCTGAGTCCGGTAGCGGGCTGAGGTCATACGACCCGGCCTTTATGAACACTGCTGCTTGCCGTTCTGCCGTCACATACCTCGACGGTGAGGCCGGAGTGCTCCAGTACCGCGGCTATCCGATCGAGCAACTAGCGGAGCACTCGACCTACCTTGAGGTTGCCTACCTTCTGATCCACGGTGAACTTCCCACCCCGGACCAGCTTTCCAACTGGACTCACGAGGTAACCACGCATACCTTCGTGCACGAGAACCTCAAGAGCTTCATTCAGGGCTTCCGTTACGACGCGCACCCAATGGGGATGCTCCTCGCCTCGGTTGGTGCCCTCTCAACGTTCTATCCCGATGCGATCGAAATTCACGATCAGGAGATCCGGCGCAGTCATGTGGTCAGGCTGATCTCAAAGATGCCGACGCTCGCAGCGTTTGCGTATCGCCACAACCGCGGAATGCCATACGTCTACCCCGACAACGACCTTTCCTACCCGGGCAACTTCCTCTCGATGGTCTACAAGATTGCCGAGCTCAAGTACCAGCCTGACCCGCGCTTGGAGCGTGCTCTGGATGTTCTGTTCATCCTCCACGCCGACCACGAGCAGAACTGCTCCACAAGCGCCGTTCGGGCAGTCGGGTCATCACAGGTTGATCCATATTCGGCGGTGGCAGCGGGCGTAGCAGCGCTATACGGCCCATTGCACGGAGGAGCCAACGAGGCTGTTCTCAGAATGCTCCGCAGGATCGGGTCCAAAGACCGCGTCGCCGACTTCATCGATGGGGTCAAGGCTGGCAACGAGCGCCTGATGGGCTTTGGTCACCGTGTCTACAAGAACTACGACCCCCGCGCAAAGATCATCAAGAAGGCCTGCGATGACGTCTTTGAGGTCACCGGAGTGAGCCCGCTGCTGGAGATTGCTGTTGAGCTTGAGAAGATCGCCCTTGAGGACGACTACTTCATCAGCCGCAAGCTTTACCCCAATGTTGACTTCTATTCCGGGCTGATTTACGAGTCGCTTGGGATGCCGGCTGAGATGTTCCCCGTGATGTTTGCGATCCCTCGCACCAGTGGGTGGATCGCACAGTGGCTTGAGATGGTCGATGACCCTGAGCAGAAGATCGCCCGTCCACGGCAGATCTACACGGGCCAGCGCGACCTCAACTACGCACCCATCGACGCCCGCTGAGCGGCGGCCATGGCTGAACGCTGGCGGTTGGTGGTGCGCGACGGTGCCAAAGTGCGCCGTTCACAGTGGGACTCGCTCAAACGGGCTCTTGAACAGCTTCAGGCGGAGACTGCTGCTGCGGCGACTAGGACGCCGAGCGCGGCTGTTGATCTGAAGATCAGAGAGTTCCAGCCAGAAGACCTCGTCGCCATGCGGGTCCAGCTGAAAGGCCCGCAGAGGTTTGTGCCCAAGGTGCGCTGCGGCATGGATGTGCGGGGTGACGGCAGCCTGCTTCCATGGATCGGGGGCGCAGGGCGTAAGCAGGTTGAGTGCAAGGGCAAGGAAACCGCCTGGCAGGCCCTACGCCGCGAACTGGGAGTTCGCTAGAGAACCAGCTCAGCAGCGTGGCTGGTCAGCCACGCGCGATGCTCACGGTGGCCCGGGCACCGTTGGTCCATCAGAGCCCAGAACCGAGCGGAGTGGTTTGGCTCGTCAAGGTGGCAGACCTCATGCCAGACGACTGCTTCGAGGACCTCGGCCGGCGCCAACATCAGCCGCCACGAGAAGCTCATCCGTCCGCCCGGCGCACATGATGCCCAGCGCGTCTTCATGTCTCCAATTCGCAGCGATGTCCAGCTCTGCCCGCAAGCTTCGGTGATCCGGTCGAGGCGTTCGGTGAACTCCAAACGCGCGGCTCGCCGGTAGAGCGATTCAAGTGCTGCGGTGCTGTCGCCTTCGGGTACGAGTATCCGGGCACTGTCACGGCGAGCGATGCTGCGGCCCTTCTCCGTGATCACGGGGATCAACTCGCCAAGCCATGGGACTCGCCCGCCCCGACCGCGGACAATCTCCGTGGCGGCTTCCTGCTCTGAGAGCCGGTCGCGGATCCATGGGCCCAAACGTGCCACTGCAGTCTCAGCTGTGCGATCACTGGCCCCCTGGGGCAGGATCACGGTTACGCCGTTGCGGTCAACTGTCACACGGACACGCTTTGCTCTCGCTGAGCGCCTGATCCCGTAGATCAGGTCGGAACTGGGACTGCTCACCGTCGGGTCAGCCGTTGTTGGAACTGCTGCCAGGCTGCGTGTAATACACGGGGGCTGGGGTGCCCGGTGCGAGAGAGCTGATCGGAACGATCACCTTGCCAAATGGAAGCAGGGAGATTGGGATCATCTTGAGGTTGCCGATAGCGAGCGGAATGCCGATGATCGTCACGGCCAACAGACCTGCTGTGACGAGATGCATGATCAACAACGGGACTCCACATACGAGCAGCCAGATGATGTTGCCAATCAGCGATGCGGCACCAGCAGTTGGCTTCTCAACCACGGTTCGGCCAAAGGGCCAGAGCGAGAAGTTCGCAAGCTTGAACGCTTGAAGTCCGAAGGGAATGGTGATGATCAGGACGCACATGATCACTCCCGCGACAAAGTAAGTAAGGGCAAGCCAGAAGCCCGAGAAGACGAGCCAGATCAAGTTTCCAATCAATCGCATCTCCCAATTATGACGGGTCCGGCGGCCGGACCCGTCGGCAGGCCAAAGCGCGTGGGGAGTCTGAGGTGGTGATAATCGACCTATGAGCGAGACACGGATTCAGCTTCCAGCAGGAGTTAGGCCTCCGCTCGGCGTCTATGTCAATGGCGTGGAACTCAAGGAGGGCATCGACTTTCGGGTCGCAGCCGACGAGCTTGTGGTTTCCCGTGAACTTGTGAAGGAAGGGAACCTCGGCTTCTGGCGTTGGTTCCTAGGGGCTTTCGGTATTGGCACCTATCGCAAGAACGATGTGGTTGACATCCGTTACCAGCGCGACGGCACGGCGAAGATCGCCCACGACGTCGAGTTCGCTACACCTACACCCAGCTAGGACTTCGAATTCTCCCAAGGCCGGTGAAGGCGCAGTGCGGAGAGGATTGCCCTCGTCGCGGGAGAGCGGTTGAGTGTGTAGAAGTGAATGCCTGGTGCTCCGCCGGCGAGCAGTTCCGCGCACTGCAGCGTGGCGTAGGCAACACCGAACTGGTGGACCGCTTCGGGATCGTCAGCTCGGGCGTTCAGTTCCGCCATCAGGTCGTGGGAAAGTGCCGCGCCGCAGAGTGACGTGATGCGGGTCAGCTGGGCGATGTTGGTGATTGGGAGGACACCTGGGACAATCGGAACGGTGATTCCGGCTGCGCGCGCCCGGTCAACGAAGTCAAAGTAGACAGCGTTGTCAAAGAACAGTTGTGTAACGAGGAGATCCGTGCCAGCAGTGACCTTCTCGGCGAGATGTGCAAGGTCGTCCTCTGGGCTGGTCGCAGCAACATGGGTTTCCGGGAAGCAGGCTGCGCCAATTGCGAACTGTGGGTACTCGCGGTTGATTAGCTCAACCAGCTCGCTCGAGTAGCTCAAGCCACCTTCCGTTGCCGTCCAATCGCCACCGTCGGGCATGTCACCACGGAGAGCGAGGACGTTTTCAACACCAATATCGGAGAGTTTGTCCAGTGTTGCGCGGAGTTCGTCAACGGTCGCTGCGACACAGGTGAAGTGGGCCATGGCCTCAAGCCCGTACTCCTTCTTGATTGTGTCAACAACCTCAAGGGTCTTATCGCGGGTAGAACCACCGGCGCCATAAGTCACTGAGACAAACGCAGGGTCAAGTTCGCGCAGGGCCGCAACCGCCTCGAGGAGGTTCTTTTCGCCCTCCTCAGTCTTGGGGGGGAAGAATTCGAATGAAAAGAGCGGCTCAGTGCGCTCTGCCAGCAGCGTGTCAATCCTCATATGAGGCGAAGTCTAAGCCGCAGCAGTTGCTTGCGACGCAGCGGGCGCTACCGCCCAACGCTCAACGGGCTCGCCGCCATCACGGACCACTTCGCCAAGGATGGCGAGGTGCGTCAGGTAGGCAAGAGTCTCAGGCAGGAACCAGCCGATCCGCGGCTCCTCAGGCATTCCCTCGTAGAGCAGGCTGGTGATCTCCCAAGCGCTCAGCGGCTCTGTCGCTAGCGACGAGCGGATTGCGCGCAGACGGCCTTCGACGGCCGCCTTGTTGGCTGCGGCCAGCTCAGGAATCGCGTTGACGGGCTTGCCATGGCCGGACAGGCAGAGACGAGCGCCAAGCGAGGCGACCTTGTCGAGTGACGCAAGGAACTCGCCTGCTGGGTCCGGGGTGTAGCCCACGTCGTAATAGAGGGATACGCGTCCGAGGATGTGGTCGCCACTGAAGAGCAGACGACCCTCAGGTTGATGCAGGACAACATGCGATGGGGCATGTCCCGGGGTCTCGATGACGTTGAGGTCTCCGAGGTCACTGGGGATGGTCATGCCTTCAACCAAGTCGCGGTCTGGCTCAAGGACCCGGTCAAAGCCCGAGTTCATTCCGCGGCGTGTTTCTCGCTGACGCTCGACTGCTTCTGGCGGCACTCCGCACAGCAGGGCGCGTGAGAGTCGGTAGTCCAAGGTGCCATCCGGGTCACTGACATATCCGCGCATGTGCTCAAGCGCTGGGTTGATCAAGATCTCGGCACCCGTGCGGTCCTTGATTGACATGGCTTGACCTGCGTGGTCAGCGTGCGCGTGGGTACAGACAATGCGGTGGACCATGTCCACTGAGAGTCCGCACTGGTTGAGTGCGTCCTCAAGGTTGTCCATCGATTCCTCACTGTGAATACCGGTGTCAATCAGCAGCAGTCCGTCCCCGTCGGCAACAGCAAACGCATTGCCGTGCGGCACCAGCGGCCATGGCAGCGGAAGCTTCAGGCGCCAGAGGCCAGGAATGACCTTCTCGCCACGGCTCAGGTTCGGTTTGCGGGGTGTCGCGGACACGGATGCCCACGATAGAGCGACGCGCGCCCGGGCGCCGACCCAACCTGTCCCCAGCTTGGGATGCGCGGCCACTCATGACGACCTAGACTCCGAAAAGACCTAACTGGGAGGACGGGACATGAGCAGCAAGGACGCAGCAATCACTGAGGCACAGGCAGTAGCAATCAGCTACTTCGCGGCGGTTGCCGCACGCGATTCTGTGGGTATGGCTGCCTGCTGGGCCGATGATGGCGTGGACCACATTTTTGGCTTCGCTGATCTAAAAGGCCCCAAGGCCGTAGCGGACTACTTCGACGAACTCTTTGCGGCCTTCCCCGACCTTGAGATGAGCGTTGTTTCGACCACATCCGAAGCTGACCGCTGCGCAGTGCGCTGGCTGATGACCGGTACTTTCGCCGGACCGGGCAGCTTCCAAGGCGTGGACCCAACCGGTGCCCGCATTGAGATGGAGGGCTGTGATGTCCTCACCGTCGCTAGCGGGAAGATCACGGGCAACGCGGCCTATACCGATGGGGCTGAGTTCGCCCGTCAGATCGGCGCCTTGCCCGAGAGCGGGTCAAAGACTGAGGAGCGCCTCACTGCCCTGACCAACACGCGAACGAAGATTGGCCGCAAGTTTGCGGCATCGGAGCCTGAGGCTGTTGCCGATGGCGTCTGGGTGATCCGGGGTGGATTCCCATCCAAGACGATGAACGTCTACCTGATCGAAGAAGAGGGTGGCGTAACCGTCTTTGACGGCGGCATCAAGGCGATGACGAACTCAGTCGCCGCAGCCGGGGCTCGCTTCGGAGGCATTAACCGGGTTGTCCTCGGCCATGCCCACGCCGACCACCGTGGTGTTGCGCCAGGACTCGCGGTCCCCGTGTTCTGCCATCAGGCAGACAAGGCTGACGCTGAGAGCGACGGCGGCGAGCATTACTTCCAGATGGACAAGCTCGACAGGCACGCACGCTGGTTGATGCCAAGACTTCTTGAGCATTGGGACGGCGGACCGGTTGATGTAGCCGGAACTCTTGACGAAGGGGATGAGGTCGCCGGCTTCAAGGTGATCCACCTGCCCGGCCATGCTCCGGGCCTGATTGGCCTCTGGCGCGAGTCCGACCGCTTGGCTCTGGTCAGCGACTGCTTCTACACACTTGACCCTCAGACAGGCCGCAAGGGCTTTGCGCGTGTTCCTCACAGTGCGTTCAATCTGGACACTGACCAGGCTCGGGCGAGCATCCTCAAGCTCGCTGAGATGGAGCCGGCAGCGGCTTGGGCTGGGCACGCGGATCCACTCCTGGGCGATGTCCGTTCGCTGTTGGAAACCGCAGCCCGCGAAACCTGAGAATGGGTAAACGTTCGCGACGGCGCGGAGGGGAGGACCTCCCCTCAATTCCCGATGCGGAGTACACGCTGGCGCTGGCCGATGGTGGGTCAATTCAGTTGCGCTGCGTCATGTCCCTCAAGACACGGGAGCAGTACGCCAAAGCCGCGTCGGGCCTACATGACCGTCCCGGGGCTGCTCGAGAGGACGCATGGCAGCGGTCAGTTGAGTTCTTGTTTGAGCGCCTCGTCAACGGTTGGACTGTCGCTGGTGTTGAGTACCGCGAACAGAAGGAACTGCTGATGCGCTTCCGCGTGGCCTCGTCTGAGGAGCGCGCTGCCGTCAGGACAGCAATGCGCGAGCACCTGGCTGAGTGGTTCCCGGACATGGAAGCTCCCTGAGCGAGAATCGGGCTTTGGCTGGCCGTTGACCTGCCGTTCACAGATTTAGGGCCAGTCAGCGGTACGGTCATAAGTAGATGCGCTCAACAAAGATCGTCGCCACCATCGGCCCGGCCTCGCGTGACCAAGACGTCCTAGTGCGCATGATTGAGGCCGGTCTTGATGTTGCCCGGTTGAATTTCTCCCACGGAACGCTCGAGGAGCACGCCGAGAACATTGAGCGAATCCGTGCTGCCGCCAAGCAGGTTGGTCGCTGGGTTGCCGTCCTTCAGGACCTGCCCGGCCCCAAGCTGAGGATCGGACCGCTTGAGGGTGGAGTTGCTGAGCTTGCTACCGGCGAGCTGCTGGAGATCGTTTGCAATGAGGAGTTCGAGGGCAATGCGAAACGCATGTCACTGAGCTGGCCAGGCTTGGCTGACGCGCTTTCCGTTGGGGAGGCCGTCTACTTGGCGGATGGCCTTGTTCGGCTCAAGGTGGAAGCACTTCCGGGCGGCGGCTTGCTGAAGTTGCGTGTCGAAGCTGGCGGACCAGTCGGTGCGCGAGGCGGCCTCAATGTGCCCGGTGAGGCGGCCGCACTGCCATCAGCGTCACAGCACGACCTTGACCTACTCAAGTTTGGGGAGAAGGCAGGTGTTGACTTTGTAGCCCTCTCGTTTGTCCGTTCCGCAGATGACATTGCCAAGGTCCGCGAGCACAGCCGCTTGCCGATCATCGCCAAGATCGAAAAGCCGCAGGCCGTCGAACGGGCTGAGGAGATCATCAAGGCCGCTGACGGTGTGATGGTTGCCCGAGGTGATCTAGGAATCGAAATGCCGCTTGAACAGGTCCCCCTCGTCCAAAAGCGCTTGATTGCCCTAGCTGGCCGTTACGCCAGGCCCGTAATTACTGCGACTCAGATGCTCGACTCGATGGTCTACGCCCCGCGGCCAACTCGCGCTGAGGTCACAGATGTGGCAAACGCAATCTTGGACGGAACTGACGCAGTGATGCTCTCCCAGGAAACCGCGATCGGCGCTGACCCTGTGGCAGTGATCCAGATGATGGATTCGATTGCTCGGACAACTGAGACTGAGCTTCCGCTTGAACGCTGGAATGAGGAGCGAGTTGAGCGGGATGCGCGCGACCCCGCCTACTCGATTGCGCACACTGCAGCCGAGTCAGCGCGGGACCTCAATCTCGCGGCCCTCGTGATCCCAACGCTCTCCGGTCGGTCGGTCCGACTCGTCTCAGCACACCGGCCGTGCGTGCCGATCTACGCGCTCTCACCTGGCCGTGAGACAGTCCGCAGGTGCAACATCATGTGGGGCGTCAGGGCCGCCGAGATGATGCGGCATGAAGTTACTGAGGATCTGATCGCAGACGCAGCAGCTCGCGCCGTTGAAGAGGGCTGGGTCAAGTCAGGTGATCGCATTGGCATCACCGCTGGCCTGCCAAGCGGCACGCCCGGAACTACAAGTCTGTTTCAGGTCCAGACGATTCCGTAAGCCTGCGGCGCCGCTCTCTGATCAGGGGGGCCAAGCCGATCACTGCCATCAGGACGAGCACAACCACGGCAATGATCGCCTCGGGGCTGTCGAGGTTGTCCAACGATCCGCCCAGTGCGGTGTAAGCAAAGGCCCTCGGGGAGCAGCCGATCATCGTCGCAAGGGCAAAGTCCCGAAGGCTGATCGGCGCCAAACCGGCCGCGTAGTTGACAAGGCTGTACGGAGCACCGGGCGCCAAGCGTGCGTAGAAAACACTCCGGAAGCCGCGGGTTCCAATCCATTCCCGAATGGCAGCAATCCGTGGCCCGGCAAGGTGCTCGACAGCGTCGTGACCCCACCAGCGGGCGATTGAGAACGCAAGCACGGCGCCCAATGTCGCCGAGGCAATTGAGATTGGCACGCCAAGCGCCGTTCCAAACAGCAGGCCACTTGACGCCGCCAACAGTGGGCCCGGAACGAACAGGACGGTTAGGACCGCACTGACAACGATGAAGACCAATGGTGCCCATGGGCCCGCCTCGTGCACGCGGTCACGGACCTCACCGGCGCTAATGCCGCTAACAAAGAAGAAGGTGACCCCAGCGCCCATCAGAGTGGCCAACAGGGCCAGTCGCAGAACGGCCGCGCGTCGGTTCAATTCACTGCTCTACAACGGAGCCGGGGACGAGGTCGTCGCTCCCGTCAGGCCAGCGAACCCAAGCCTTGTGACCACCGTCGTAGTCGGGGCCGAGCAGGATCAGCTCGGCTTCCTCACCGTTGACAGTGCAACGCCCGGAACCTTCAGGGTCAAGGCCCTGCCAGATCCGCGCAAACTGGTTCGCTTCAAGTTCGGCTGCCACGGTTGATGACTCGCTGTGTCCAGGCCGGATAACCGTTGAGGGTGGCAGTGCCAGAAGCGTGTCCATAACGGAGGCGCGAAGGTCCTCAAAGGTTGTATGGCCTGGGGCTCTTACTCCGCCAACTGAGCCGAGGAAGAGTGTGTCGCCCGTGAAGACCTCCAAGACTTCCCCGCGAAGTACGAGAGCGACCATGCCAGCCGTGTGGCCGGGGGTGTGGAGCAGGTCAAAGGTCATCTGACCAAAGGCGATCGCCTCACCGGGATTGAGGTCTCCGGTAGTGCCTTCGCACAGCTCGCGCTCAACCGGGTGAGCAAGGACAGGCGTTCCTGGGTGAGCTTCCAGCACTAGGGCAAGCTCAGCGACGTGGTCGTAGTGGTGGTGTGTCAACAGAACTGCTGCGAGGGTTGCCTCCAACTCCTCGATTCGCGCGAGCAGCGGGGCCACGGGCCCGCCAGCGTCAATCAGCACCGCGGTCCCACCCGGCTCGTCAACTACGAGCCATGTGTTGGAAAGCCAGTCGGGATGTTCAGAACGCTCGGTGATCACAGGCGCATCGTACCTGTATGAGTTCCTGTGGCTTCCGCCACAGGCAACCGTAGGCTGGGAGTATGCGCCTGATCCACACTTGCTACCGAGTCCTTGACCTCGATCGGTCAAAGACCTTCTATGAGGCACTTGGCTTTGAGGAAGTCGGGCGCATCCCAATTGGGTCCGAGGCCACCAACCTCTTCATGAACCTCCCTGGTGACGGTGACGAACCGCGGCTCGAGCTAACCCTCAACCACGACAGGACTGAGCCTTACGACATCGGCACGGGCTACGGGCACATTGCTCTTGCCGTCGGTGACATTGACCTTGCGCTGGAGCGGCTGTCAGGTCTGGGCATTGAGCCCGAGAAGCCGCCCTACACAATCCGCGAGGGCGGAACGCGCCTCTGCTTTGTCGCTGATCCGGATGGGTATCGGATCGAACTTCTCGGCCGTTCTTAGGAGCGAGAGTGGAGCCCCGCCGCACAGTCGTGAAGGACCTTGGGTCCAACTCATTCCGCATGGTGGTCTACGAATGGGTTCCGGGCGAGTGGTGGCGCCGAGCCGATGAGCTGAACGAGACGGTCCGTATTGGACAGGGGCTTGACGCCACCGGAAGCCTGAGCGACGATGGCATTGAGCGTGGCTTGCGGGCAGTTGAACTTTTCGACCATGCCCGGCGCGCGTTTGGCATCGAGGCCGCAGACACGATCACGGTGGCCACAAGCGCGATCCGCGATGCCCGCAATGGGCCGGAGTTCGTTGCCCTTGCAGAGGCCCTTGGATCGCCGGAGGTGAGGGTTCTCTCGACTGCTGAGGAGGCTCGCTACGGAATGCTCGCGGCCGTCAACTCCACTGCGCTGACAGACGGTTGGACATTGGACATTGGCGGGGGCAGCCTGCAGCTCTGTCAGGTGGAGGCCCGGGACTCCGTTAGCTGTGGCTCCTGGCCGCTCGGGGCTGTTCGCATGACCGAGCACTTCCTGTCGCCTGACCGCGACGAACCCGCTCGCCCGGAGGACATCAAAGCGCTCAGCCGACACGCGGTTGAGGCACTGCAGGAAGCTGGCATCGCCGATATCGGCGGGTCGATGGTTGCCGTGGGTGGCGCCATCAGAAATCTTGCAGCAGCAGCTAGGAATGAGGACGGACTTCCGTCTATTGGTGTTCAGGGCTACCTGCTGACGGCCGATCGGTTGGACGCGCTGATCACACGGATCGCCGAGCTTCCTCCATCCAAGCGTGGGCAGATCGCTGGCATCAAGACGGGGCGGGGTGAGATTGTCCTCGCGGCAGCTGTGGTTGTCCGGGCCGTCCTCACGGTGACCGGGATGGAAGCTGTCGAGGTAACGGAGTCCGGGTTGCGGGAAGGGCTGTTCTTCGAGCGGTATCTGGCTCCTGCGGACCCGCCACTGTTCCCTGATGTTCGCGGTGCGAGCGTGCGGAACTTGGCTTACCAACACCGAGTTGACCTGACGCACTCCGACAGGGTCAGCGAGCTGGCCTTGGGTATGTACGACTCATTGAGAGACACGGATGTCAAGTCCGGCAAGGGCAGGATGCGCGAACTGCTCTGGGCGGCGGCAGTCCTACATGACGTGGGTAAGACCGTTGACTACGACGACCACCATCTTCACTCCAAGTACCTGATCCTCGGCGCCGGCCTGCCTGGCTACACCCCGCGCGAGCTCGCGCTAATCGCGCTGATCGCCCGCTACCACCGCAAGGGCAACCCGGAACCGAACGGATTGGGGAGCCTGCTCGTGGATGGAGACCGAGAGCGTCTGCGTCGCGCTGCCACGCTGCTTCGGATTGCAGAATTCCTTGAGCGCGGACGCGATGGGTCGGTCAAGTCAGCGGTACTTGTGCCCACTGACGGTGGCGTCAGGCTTGACCTTGAGGTTGACGGCAACCCAACGCTTGCCAAGTGGGGCGCCGAGCAACAGGCAGGCCTGTTTGCTGAGGCATTTGGCCGTCCGCTGACGGTTAGTTAAACGGGCCCGACGGAACTTCGGCCGGACCGGCCGGAATCGGCACTTCGAGTGGCTGAACGGGAGCTTCCACAAACGCTTCCATTGCCTCCTCAATCCCAAAGGCTGACCCGTCGCAGTGAATCCTGAACCGCTTGGGGGCGACGCGCTCGTCAGCCTCCACCGGAACGCCAAACAGCTCATCCCAGCCAAACAGCTCGAGGTTGCCGGGGTTGAGCAGGATTGCCTTGGCTGGCATTGGGCAGGTGGAATCGTGATGTGCGAGGCCCGCCTTAACGAACGCTCTCATTTCCTCTTCAAGTCCCATAGGTCAAGTGTGACAGCGACAGGCCGCTGTCACCAGTTTTGTCATGGGCCGATCAGAACGCCGGGGTTGAGGATCCCCGCCGGGTCAACAGATCGCTTTGCTGCTGCCAGAGCACCAGCGAATACTTCTGGCCGCTGCTTGTCGTACCAGGGACGGTGATCTCGGCCCACGGCGTGATGGTGGGTGATGGTGCCGCCGGAGGCGATCAGCGCGTCCCCTGCTGCCCGTTTGATCGCATCCCACTGCGCCACTTCGCTGCCACGCTCGGCTGGGGCAAGGACAGTGAAGTACGGGGCTGGCCCATCCGGGTAGACATGGGTGAAGCGGCAGCTGACTTGGCCTCCACCGCAGATGTCAGCCAGCGCTGCTTCCACGGCGGTTGTGACGTTGCCCATCAAGTCGGGCAGTTTGTCCCAAGTGATGGCGGTCTCGAAAGTCTCGGAGAGCACTCCCATCCGAACGAAGGTGTCGCGCAGGTATGGCGCTCTGAGGAACGCTTCACGCCATGCACCTGACGCGCCCTCGCGGCCACCACCGCTTACCTGTTCCCACTCGCCGCCGTGGGCCTTGCAGATAGCAAGCGCCTGATCCAGCTCACCGCTGACATCGCGACCGGCTGACTCAAAGGCCACGACGAGAATCGCGGACTCGCCATCACCCGCACCGGTCAGTGAGGCCTCGGAGGGGTCAAGTAGCCGAAGGTTGGCTGGGCGGAGCCTGGCTTGGACTATCTCGCGGACGGCATCGGCGGCAATCGCGAAGGACCCAAACTTGACTGCGGTCTGCGCCCGTGTGTCCGGCTTGGGCCGAACGCGAACCCAGCTTGAGGTGATGACCCCAAGAGTTCCTTCGCTGCCGAGCAACATCCTGTCGGGGCTGGGTCCTGCTCCGCTGCCAGGCAGTCGGCGGGAATCCCACACCCCTGATGGTGTGACCGCCCGGACGGACTCAACAAGGTCGTCGATGTGTGTTTCTGCAGTCGCGAAGTGGCCACCGGCCCGCGTGGCGATCCAGCCGCCAAGGGTTGAGAACTGGAACGACTGCGGATAGCAGCGCAGGGTCAGGTCCTGTTCGGAGAGGGCTGCCTCAAGCGTTGGTCCCAACGCACCGGCTCCGATCCGGGCTGCGCCTGAAACGCGGTCAACTTCCTCCAGCTGGTTGAAGGCCCCGGTGTCCAGCGTTACGGCGCCCGCAAAATCGGTTCCTACCCGTGGTTCAACTCCGCCGACAACACTTGTTCCGCCACCGAATGGGATGACCGCAACGCCTTCCGCGCTGGCCCAAGCCAGCACTGAGGCGACCTCGTCCTCATCGTGCGGCCGCAGGACTGCGTCGGTCAGATGGTCGATCTCGCCCCGGAAGGCCCGGACTACATCTCTGTAGGCGGCACCGTGGGAATGGAATACCCGTGCGTGATCGCTTGTGTCGGCGATCGCCTCAAGCTGGGTGGGAACCTGAACCCGGGGTGGGCTTAGGTCAATGTCAGCCAGCGCGACCGGGTCTTCGATGTCAGTTCTGCCGAATCCAAGGTGGGCGGCAAAGCCTGCGGCCATCTGTTCGACCTCTGAGCGTGGGGGTTCCTCGTCCTCAAAGCCCCAACCCCAGTGCTTGCGTGTCCGTTCCATGAGCGCGGGAGGATAAGGGCGCGTAACCTGATGGGTGAGATGCCCCAGTCCGGATCCCAACTTTTGGCCGTTGGCCCATGGCTCCCAGAAGCCGTCCATGCCAGCTGGACTGCCGACCCTTACATCCCGACAGAGGAGGCGACGGCTGCCGCTGATGTTGAGCTCCAGGGCCTCAAGGACCGTGGGTCCCCAAGCCACGACGGGCTCGCCGCACGGCTTGCAGCCTGGGAACAAACACCTGATGGTCTTGTCATGAGCCTGCAGCCGGCCCGATGGGCACTGAGGCTGCTTGATGGGGCTGACATCGCTTCGCTCAGCGCCTTGTGTGTTGTCAGATCAGCGGATGGTCAGTGGCTGGCAGGGCGCCGTGCGGATTGGGTAGCAAGCTGGCCGGGCCGTTGGGCGCTTGGTGCGGGTGGAGCCGTGGAGGTCTCTGAGAATCCTGTTGAGTCAATGACTCGGGAGCTTGAGGAGGAGTGGTCCGCTGTTCCGGAGCATCTTTCAATTGAGGCACTTGTCCAAGTGCCTTCGGGGATGACACTGCTGGTTGGGACCGCGACCTTGCCTGACGGGATGGAGGTCACTCCGGACGCTGAGCACGACGAGTTCATGTGGTGGCCAGCGGACATCAACGACTGGCCGGATGAAGCTGATGCGCCCCTGCGCGCGATGGCAGCGATGCTGAACCGATGACATCAACTGACCGCGACCGGGCCTTTCTCAGTCTCGAAACGATGTCGTTTGTCCACTCAGCCGTTTATGCAGGACTGCTTGCGTGCTGGCTGTTGGACGGGCCCAAGGCTTTGAGGGCGGGCTTTGGATGGGCGCACGGCGTGCTCTGGATCGTGATGACCATTCTCGTGATTGTGGCCGCGCGCAAAGCGATTGTCTCCTTTCGGCTTGCCGTTTTGGTCGCTGTGATCGGCGGACTTGGGCCATTTGCTGGCACGGCAGGCTTCGTTCTTGAACGCCGCTCGAAGGTCCGTGAGAGCGCTGAGTCTTATGCCGTTCACAAGCAAGGCCCCAGAGCGCGCTAGTGTTACTTATCGATGTCTGTTGAGACCACGATTGAGGTCGTGATGCCCGAAATGGGTGAGTCGGTGACCGAGGGAACAATCCTCGAATGGCACCGATCTGAAGGTGACCCAATCAACGTCGACGAAACGATCGTCGAAATCTCGACTGACAAGGTTGACGCGGAGGTTCCATCGCCGGCCAGTGGGATCGTCTCCAAGATCCTCGTAGCTGAGGGTGAGACGGTCAATGTCGGCCAGGTCATTGCTGAGATCACGCTCGGTGAGGGCGGCGAAGCTCCGGCGAAGGCGCCAGACGCACCAGTTGCTGAAACGAACGGCAGTGGCACGGCTCCGGCTGCGGCATCCAATGGAACTTCAGCCCCCGAGGGCACAATCGTTTCCCCTGTCGCCAAGCGCGCAGCCGCTGACCTTGGCGTTGACCTCGGCACAGTCGCAGGCAGCGGCCGTGAGGGAAGGATCTTCAAGGACGATGTCCTTGCTGCAGCAACTGGCGGAGGCTCCGCCAAGAGCGCGGGTGGCTCCGTGAGTGCAACCCAACTCAAGGGCGGGGCGGCAACGCTTGCCAAGTACATGGACAAGAGCCGCTCGGTCCCAACCGCGACTTCCTTCCGCAACCTCCCCGTTGGTGCACTTGATGCCCGCCGTAAGCAGCTCAAGGAAGCTGGATTGCGCGTTTCCTTTACGCACATCATCGCTTGGGCAATTGCCGTCGCCGCGACCGAGGACATGCCAGTCATGGCTAACCACTTTGAGGACCGCGATGGGAAGCCGTTCAACATCGACGATGGCCAGGTCAACCTTGGTCTCGCTGTTGATGTTGAGAAGAAGGATGGCACCCGCACGCTGATGGTCCCTGTGATTCGCGACGCAGGACGACTTGACTTCGCAGCCTTCCTTGCTGCCTACGACGCGCTTGTTGATAAGGCTCGCGAGAACAAGCTGACCGCCGACGATCTCGTTGGCGGCAATGTGTCTCTCACTAACCCAGGCGGCCTCGGCACCGTGGCTTCAGTCCCACGACTGATGGAAGGCCAGGGCACGATCATCGCCGCTGGCGCTATTGGTTACCCGGCTGGTCTTGCTGACGCTGCCGCAGCGCTTGGCGCAGAGAAGTCAATGACGCTCACTTCGACTTACGACCACAGGATCATCCAAGGGGCTGAATCCGGAAGGTTCCTCGGCACGGTTGATTCACTGCTTCAGGGCGAACAGGGTTTCTATGAGCGCCTCTTCGGCGACCTAGGAGTGCAGTTGCCAGCCTTGCCTCAGAAGCCGGCCCCAACGCTTCCTTCAGCCGCTCCTGCGCTTGGAACCCGAGCCGGTGAGGACCCAAGCGTTGATCTTCTTCAGGCAGTCCAGGCAGCCACCTCGCTTGTCAAGGCGCATCGCACACACGGTCACCTTGCCGCTCATCTTGATCCGCTCGGCGCCGCGCCTCCTGGGGATCCAGCGCTTGATCCTGGACCGCTCTCGCTTACCGATGAGCTGATGGGCCGAATCCCGGCCAAGATTCTGCGCATGTTTGTTCCCGGCAAGACACTTGCCGAGGCACTTCCGCATTTGCGTGCCGTCTACTGCGGGACGACCGGTTACGAGAGCGAACATCTCGCCAGCCACGAGCAGCGAATGTGGTGGCGCGAGCAGGTTGAGGCTGGAACATTCCGCAAGCCGCTCACTCAGGACGAATCCGTTGCCCTGCTCAACCGTCTGACCGAGGTTGACGCGCTGGAACGCTTTATGCACAAGGCCTACCTTGGGCAGAAGCAGTTCTCGATTGAGGGCCTTGACATGACCGTGCCGATGCTTGATGAGCTCGTTCAGCTTGGTGCCGCCGAGGGCGCCCATGAGGTTGTTATTGGCATGGCTCACCGTGGCCGACTCAATGTCCTTGCCCACAACCTTGGCCGCTCTTACGAGTCAATCTTCGCTGAGTTCGAAGGCGTTTCAACGCTTGAGGCGATCACGACAATTCCGCAAGGTGGCACGGGCGATGTCAAGTACCACCACGGGTCCCGCGGACGCCGCCCATTGCCGGACGGTGGCTCGGTGATTGTCAGGCTTGAGTCAAACCCAAGCCACCTTGAGTTTGTGACCCCAGTAATTGAGGGCGCGGCACGCGCAGCTCAGACCCATCACGACGGTCCACTTCCAGACAGGGACCTCAACCGCGCTATGCCTGTGGCAATCCACGGCGACGCCGCCTTCCCAGGGCAGGGTGTCGTCGCCGAGACCCTCAACCTGCAGCTGCTTGAGGGCTACACGGTCGGGGGCACAGTGCACCTGATCCAGAACAACCAGATTGGCTTCACCACCAACCCCAATGACAGCCGCTCAACGCGTTGGGCTTCAGATATCGCCAAGGGCTTTGACGTTCCTGTCATTCATGTCAACGCTGACGATGTTGAGGCATGCGTACACGCCGTCCGTTTGGCTTTCGCATTCCGTCAGAAGTTCCGCCACGACGTTGTGATTGACCTGATCGGCTACCGCCGCTTCGGTCACAACGAGGCTGACGAACCGCTTTACACGCAACCTGACATGTACGCCGTGATCAAGGACCACCTTCCTGTCCGCGAGATCTACGCAGCTGAGCTTGTTGAGCGCGGGGTCCTGACCAAGAGTGAGGCTGACCTTCAGACCGAGAAGGTCTGGCAGCGTCTGACAGACGACCATCAGGCACTCAAGAGTGCCATTGAGAACCACACCACTCCCGAGCAGCAGACCGGCGAGTACCAACTGGACCGCACCCAGAGCCCGAATATCGAGACCGCTGTGTCCGCCAAGACTCTTCAGAAGGTTGCCAAGCAGCTCTTCACCGTGCCGGATGGCTTCACGATTAACAAGAAGCTTGAGAAGCAGCTTGCCAAGCGCGTGGAAGAGATTCAGCCGGGCGGAGGTGTCACATGGGCCAACGCCGAGGCTCTCGCCTTCGCCACCCTGCTGATGGAAGGTAGCCCGATCCGTTTCACCGGTCAGGACACTGAGCGCGGCACGTTCAGCCAGCGGCACATGGTTCTCCACGATGCCAACGACGGCCATCCGTACACCCCGATTGCCAACCTGCCCAACGCCAAAGCTCCAATCGAAGTTCATAACTCACCACTCTCAGAGGCTGCCGCCTTGGCGTTTGAGTACGGCTACTCGCAGGAGGCCCCGCAGGCGCTTGTGCTGTGGGAGGCGCAGTTCGGCGACTTTGTCAACGGTGCCCAAGTGATCGTTGACCAGTTCATCGCTAGCGGTATGTCCAAGTGGGGGCAGACGACGCGCCTCACGCTGATGCTCCCTCACGGTTATGAGGGGTCCGGCCCGGAACATTCCTCCGCGAGGCTTGAACGCTTCCTCCAGCTAGCTGCCGAAGGCAACATGCGGATCACCAATCCGACCACGCCAGCCCAGTGGTTCCACCTCTTGCGCCGTCAGGCCAAGATCGCCAAATTGCGCCCGTTGATCGTGATGACGCCAAAGAGCTTGCTGCGACTTGCCCAGGCCACGAGTGACCCTGCGGAGTTCAGCGAGGGCGCGTTCCAACCTGTTCTGGCTGATCCGTTCATCAAGGATGACAGCCAAGTCACAAGGCTGATTCTCTGCTCTGGCAAGGTCTACTACGACCTTGCAGCCTCAACGCTGCGTGAGGCGGCCACGGAGACCGCGATCGGCCGTGTTGAGTTGCTCTACCCATTCCCGCAGCAGTCATTGCTGGCTCTCGTGGCCCGTTATCCGAACCTGCGTGAGGTCGTTTGGGTTCAGGAGGAGCCGCGCAACATGGGTGCCCGCGCACACATGTCACCGCGCCTGCTGCACATTCTTCCGAATGAGATTTCCTTCGGTTACATCGGCCGTCCTGAGCGAGCAAGCCCAGGCGAGGGGTATCCGGCCGCGCACGCGGACGAACAGAATCGGATTATCCGCACGGCTCTTGACCAGTCGGTGCCGGTCACGATGTACCCGGCGAAGCTGCCGGGCGAACGCTGACCTGGATCGCCAGAACCGTTGAGCTGCCGCCGCGCCGGCTCAGCCTGACTTTGATGAGGGGGACGGCATGAGCACAACCAAGCTGTGGGTCTTGCGTCATGGAGATGCCGAGGAGCCAGGGACCAAACCGGATGCGGAGCGTGAGCTGACGGAAACGGGACTTGATGAGGCCCGGGCCGCTGGGGCTGCCCTGAAGGCCTTGGGTGCAGTCCCGGACCTAATCCTTGCCAGCCCACGCGTAAGGGCGCAGCAGACAGCTACAGCCGCTGCCGGTGAGCTTGGGCTTGAGTTCGAGACCCACCAGCCACTCTCCGGGGGCTTCACTGCCACCGATGCGCTGGCAGTTCTAGCCGGCAGAGCGGGCCAAACGGTTGTGTTGATTGGGCACATGCCTGACTTGGCCATTGTCGTGCGTGACCTGTCCGGAGCGGCTGTGGCGTTACGCACCGGTGGCTTGGCTTTGCTGAGGGGCGAAGGCGCAGCGTTTGAGCTTGCCGTCCTGCTGCGCCCGCGTGAAACAGGGGCAATCGCCACCTTCTGACACAACTTGCGGCCGTGCCAGCTATTATGATTTTCAAGAGAGATACGCAGTGCCAATGGAGGAGAGTCATGACCCGTAGATCGATCAGCATCGTCGTAGCAGCAACAACCGTGGCTGTGGCCATGTGCGCCGTGGCGCCAGCAGGAGCTACAACGCCCCCCTACACGATGCAGAAGCATGTGTATGGCAAGCGTTACTGCGAGATGGCTGCCGTGTTCCTTGAAGGACAAGGCCTCAAGGTCGACATCTACAACAGTTTCAACCAGAGCACCTGCCCAACCTCCCTGTGGAACAGCGCCATCACGGGCTCAGCGATGAACGCTGCCAAGACCGCGCTCGGAGCTATCGCAATCGCAACCAACGGACCACGCTGGTGGAGCTTTGATGAGATCGGCGGCGTCATGGCGCCACAGGTTGTCAAGTTCGGAAATCTTGGCCTTCAGCACGCCGCGGTTCTGCACTTCGCTGGGCTCGCTCAGCCACCAGCATTCACGGAGTTCCAGGTCATCCGCACAAGCACTTGGGTCTGGAATAAGGGCACGTATGTGCGGGTCCTTACCTCCCCAGCAGGCAGGAAGTTCATCATGCAGTCTTGGACGACTCAGGTCAGCACCAAGGTCACAGCGAGCAAGGTCAATACGCTCGCAACCGGTGCCCATCCACTGCTCACGCTTCCCGCGGGCTGGAAGTACAAGGCTTACAAGGCGACTAAAAAGGTCACCGTTGTTGCCCCAGGCACGATGCAACTCGTGCAGGACAACTTGAAGAACGTTTACTCGCGCCTACCGTGATCAGCGGAAGGGCTAGGGTATCGGCGTAGATGGGCAAACCTGTTCTCTACGCAATGCGTTCTTCGCTGTACTCCAGCAAAGCGCGTTCCTACCTTCTCAAACAGGGCATTGACTTCACTGAACGACCGCCGGGCGACCCTCGTTATGCGACGGAGGTAACGCCGGCGATTGGTCGTTGGATCATCCCCGTGCTGCAGACAGCTGACGGTGAGCTGATCCAAGACACAGAGGACATCATCGCCCACCTTGACGCCTCCGTTCCGCAGGAGCGCTCGGCGTTTCCGCCTAGCGGTGTTATCGCTGTGATCGCGAGAATGCTCGACATGCTTGGCAGTGAGGGCTTGATGCGTCCGGCCCTGCACTTCCGTTGGAACTTCGACGAGCACAACATGCCATTTGTGCTGGAGGACTTCGGCCGGGGTTTGGTTCTACCAGGGGCATCGAATGCGTTTGAGGCGACCAGCTGGGACTTTGGTGAGGACTTCGGCGCCGGTGGTGACAAGGAAGCCAGAGCGCAGGTAGCCGAATTCGCGGGCAACAGAATGCGCGAGCTGACCGTGGACTTTGGTGTCAACGAGGAGACCATTCCTGAGGTTGAGCGCTCGTACTCAGAGTTCCTCAGCTTGCTGTCAGCCCACTTCGAGCGCTCCCCTTATCTGCTGGGCGGGCGACCAACCCTCGCTGACTACGCCCTGATGGCGCCGCTCTACGCCCATCTCTCACGTGACCCGTATCCGTCGATGATCATGAAGCGCGACGCCTGGCCGGTCTGGAGCTGGGTTGAGCGCATGCTTGTGCCGATCGCTGGCACCGGCCAATACGGAGAGGTCCCATCTGATCTGTTCTCTGATGATGCTCTTCCGCAGACCCTTTTGGACCTACTTGCCTACGTCGGCCGCGAGATGGTCGAGGACATTGCTGCCACCGTTGCATTCATTGACACCTACCTCGCTGACTCTCCTGATGTGAGCGAGGGCGACATCATTGCTGGCAAGGCCACCCGCCGTGCGCTTGGGAAGGTCACATGGACCTGGCGTGGGCACGAGGTCACAACACACTCAATTCCCTACCGGGTTCTCCATCTGCAGAACATTCAGGCGGAGTTCGACCGGCTTGATTCCGACAAGCAGAGCCAGGTTCGCGGGGTCTTCGCTGACGCTGGCCTTGAGCTGTTCTTAGACCTCAAGCCTCGCCGCCGTGTTGAGCGGGCTGACAACGTTGAAGTTTGGGGAGCTGAGCAGGACCCAACGCTCACGCCGCGCTAGTAGCGCGGCGTGGCCCCTGGTTGTTGTGGTCAGACAGTCAGTGCGACCGGCGAGGCGACGATGGCCGCGAAGTGGCCGTTGTCAGCTCTAGCCGGTGGGGCAACCGTGCCCATAACGGCGGCACCGGTTCGGTCAGCAATCTTTGCGAGCAGGTAGGCGAGTCGGTCACGGCGGCGAGTGCCCTCGACGCTTGCGTCAGACTCCCACCCAGCGTTCTCGCCGGGGATCACAACGGTGACCTGATCCGGATGAAGTGCTGCCGCTTCCTCTACGAGGAGGTGGTCTGTGCTGCCCGTGGTTTCGTCTGCGATGAGGAGGATGTTTTTCATGGTTGTACCTTCCCGCTCGTTTATCAATCTCTGATTAACAAACACACAAACCGAGCGAAAGAGTTGCGCTCTCCAGACGAATTGGGGGTGTTTCGCGGCAAAGATTTCGTTAAGACTGTCTAGACAGGCATTGCCCGCCCTAACAACAACAGGAGACACAGATGCTCGAAGTAGGAACCAAAGCCCCAGATTTCACCCTTCCCAACCAAGCTGACGAGCCCGTCAAGCTCTCGTCGCTTAAGGGCAGCCCGGTCGTTCTTTACTTCTACCCCAAGGCTGACACGCCCGGATGCACCACCCAGGCGTGCGGCATTCGTGACAACGAGGCCGAGTACCGCAAGGCTGGGGCAACGGTCCTTGGCGTGTCACCAGACAAGCCCGCCAAGATCGCCAAGTTCGATGTCAAGCACAGCCTCGGCTTCACGCTCCTCGGGGACGAGGACCATGCTGTCTGTGAGAAGTACGGCGTCTGGGTTGAGAAGTCGATGTACGGCAAGCAGTACATGGGTGTCCAACGCGCCACGTTCGTTATCGACGCTGCTGGGAAGATTGCGCATGTCATCCCCAAGGTCTCACCCAAGACCCACGACGAACTGGTGCTCAAGGCTCTCGCTGAGCTTGGATAGGGCCCTCGGGCCTGGCGCCGTCGCTTGCCGAGGCGTGGGAGACTTCACCAAGTGACATCGTCCACGCCGCCCAAGGCAAAACAACCCCGCCCCGTCCAGACTTGGCACTTCGCCCGCCGCACCCCGGGCTTCCTGACCGATCTCCAGAAGGAGCACGGGGATGTATTTGGCATTCACTTCCAGAAGCGGCCCTGGACAATCGTTGCCCACCCTGATGCGGTTAAACAAGTCTTCACCGCTCCCACAAGCGCACTCCGCGCTGGTAGCGGCAACGAGATCCTCGGACCACCACTGGGGCAGCATTCACTCCTGTTGCTTGATGGGGCCGAGCACATGCGTCAGCGGCGGATGCTCCTTCCCTCGTTCCATGGGGAGAAGCTCGCACTCCAGAAGGCTGCCATGGAGCGCGTGGCCGAGCAGCAAGTAGCGCTGATGCCACGCGGCACCCCCTTTGCGCTGCGGCCCCGGATGCAGTCAATTGCGCTTGAGGTGATCATGGAAGTGGTATTGGGCACTGCGGCCACCGGTGTTCAGCACGACACACTCTCCAAGGCTGTCGAGGACCTCCTCGAGTGGCTAATGGTCCCACGGAGGCTCATCACCACCGGGATGCTCGGGCCCAAGCATCCAGTCGTGAAGTGGATGTTCCGGTCAGTGCTCCAACCGCTCGACCAAGGCCTCTACGCACTGATTGCCGAGCGACGGCTGGCAACCGACCTTGACGAGCGCGACGACATCCTTTCGATGATGCTCCTCGCCCGCGATGAGGAGGGGAACCCGATGAGCGACGCTGAAGTCCGCGACGAACTCGTCACCCTGATCGTGGCTGGCCACGAGACGACCTCCACAGCCCTCTCGTGGGCTTTCGAGCGCTTAAGCAGGGATCCGGCCGGGTTGGCCCGTCTTGAGGCTGAATCGCACACAGACGCGACCGAGTGGTCAGATGCGGTTGCCAAGGAGGCACTCCGCCTTAGGCCCGTCCTGGACTTTGTGGTCCGGGCAGTGCACGAGCCAATCGAGATCGCTGGCTACAACTTCGTTCCAGGCGACATTGTCACCCCATGCATCAAGCTCGTTCATATGCGGGAAGACATTTATCCCGACGCTGAGGCCTTCAAGCCAGAACGCTGGCTGGACACTAAGCCCGGCACTTACACATGGATTCCATTCGGCGGGGGGACGCGCAGGTGCATCGGCCTCTCCTTCGCAATGGCGGAGATGGATGTCGTCTTGAGGGCAGTGGCCCGCAGCGCCCATGTTGAGCCAGTTGGCGACGAAGAGCACGCAGTTAGCCGCTTCATCACCTCGTCGCCATCCCGTGGTGGCGAAGTTCTTATCCCTGCCTGACCTAGCGCGGCCGGGCCTGCCGATACGCTCCGCGTCATGTTGACCCGTTGGGGAATACGCCTTGGAAGCTCGCTCGCTGGCATCGCAGCCGGCCTTCTCCTCGCTTCAATCTTGCTCTCCGACCTCTCGCTCGGTCTCACCGCCCTCGTGGAGGCCACGCTGATCTTCTTCGGGGTGCACTTCGTCGTCCAGGTCATCGCCTTGCGGACCCTTGTCAGGCAGCCATCGGTCGCACTGGCCGGCCTGCTGGCCCTGGCGTCCACCGTTGTCGCACTGATGATCGTCAACGGAATTGTCAGCGGTATGAAGATCCACGGCATCGAGACCTACATTGGCGCAGCTCTAATTGTTTGGGTTGCGATGGCCAGCGCTGACATCCTCGCGGGCCGCAAGCTGCGCGAGCTCAGGCACGAAGCCAACTGATTCCAGCCGTAGCGTCGCTGAGCCCAAGTGGCCTAACGAGTGCGAGCGAGCTTTACGACTTGTGTCTTTGTTGCCTTGGTTCCACCGGTTGGGGTGAAGCTGGTTGTGAGAGTCAACTTCATGGCTGCTTTGCGTAAGGCGGCGCGTCCTGCCTTGGTGATCTTGCAAGTCAAGGTGTAAGCGTGAGCGGTTGTCGTCGTGGCCTTGGCAGTGCACCAAGTGGTTGTCTTGCGGCGAGTCTTGCTGGTGATTGTCTGGCTGAGCTTGCCATCGCCAGGAACCGTTACCAAGGTAGTGAAGGTGATCAAGGCCTTGGCGATCTTGTTCGTGGCCTTCGCGGCGGTGATGTTGTTGGGCGGGTCAGTGACCGTAAGACCATGGAAGTCATCACCAGCGCTTCCGTAGCCGGTCAAGTTGACGGTGCGGTGGGCGGTGGCATTTGGGTCAACCCCCGCGAAAGCGGAGCCTCCAACCAGCGGCGCATTCCCTAGGAAGGTCACGGTTGCGAGTGCATCGGCACCCCAGAACGCGACATAGCCAATCCGTGTGACCGAGCTGGGGATTGTGAAGTTGGTCAGGCTGGTGCAGTTGTGGAAGGCCGAGTCGCCAATGGTTGTCAAGGCACTGTTGGGCTCAAAGTTAACGCTGGTCAAGCTGGTTGAGCCGCTGAAGGCGTAGTTGGCGATCTTGGTGACCGGATGTCCGCCGATGCTCGATGGGATGGTTAGCGTGGCCGCGCAAGGGTCCTCGGCGCAACCTGTGACGGTCACCGACGCGCCGTCGTCAATGTAGGTGAATGCGTAGCTCGGGGAGACGATTAACCCGTGGAAGGAATCATTGTCGGCGCCGTAGCCCGTCAACTCACTGCGGCGATAGGCCGCCGCACCAGCACTGACGTCAGTAAAGGCGTCGGTACCAACGGTTGGGGCATTGCCTTTGAACATGACCGCTAGCAGGCTGCTGTCCCCCGAGAAGGCCCTGTCGCCAATGTCTGTCAGCGTGCTGGGAATCGTGATGATCTCTAGGCTTCTGTTGCCGGAGAACGCGCTCGAACCTAGGCTTTCAAGTCCGTCGTGGAGAGTCACGGTTCTCAGGCTGGTGGCATTGCGGAATGCTCCGGCGCCAATGCTTGCGACCCCACTGGGAATGTCAATGCTCGTCAGATCCGAGGCCCCGTCGAAGGAGTAGCCGAGGACGCTCGTGACCCCGGATGGGATAGCAATGGTCCGCAGTGCCGTGTCCTCTTGAAAAGCCCCGTAGTCAATGGTGGTGAGCAGGCTGCCTGCTCCAAAGGTCACTTCGGTCAATGCGGGCATGCTGGAGAAGGCTGTGAAGCTGATGGTTATGACCCCGTTGGGGATTGCAACCGTTGTCAACCCCCCAGCTTGGAATGCACCCTGACCGATGGTCGTTAGGCCGCTGGGGAGAGAGAGGGCAACAAGACTTGAGGTCTGCGCGAACGCATACTGGTCAATGCTTGTCAGGGCGGGCGGGAGGGTGACTGTCGTCAGCTTAGTCGCGGAAAAAAAGGTGTGGTCTCTAATCCTCGTGACCCCACTGGGAATCGCAATGCTTACCAAGGTGCTGGCTCCAGAGAAGGCGTAGCCCTCAATGCTGGTGAGGGTGTCGGGGAGGTAAATGTTTACCAAGCCCGTCACCCCTTCAAATGCGTAGGCTCCGATGGTGGTGACAGTCATTCCTTCGATGGTCGCGGGGATCGTCACTGACTCAGGGCAGGTGCCGTTACAGCCCCTGATTGTGACCGCGCTACCTGAGCTGGTGTAGAGGAGATCTCCGCTGACGGTCTCGGCAGAGGCTGCCGGCGTAAAGGTCCCAGCCGCGAGCGTGGTCACAGCGGCCACCAACACGCCCGCCAGCAAGATCATCGTGTTTCTTCGGATACCTGAAATCATGCTGAACAATCCTACTCTCGTGACTTACTCCTAAAGCCAGAGGGGTGAGCCACCATCTTTTGGTGCCCTAAAGCGCCGAATTTCAGGAGTCGTAAGGTTAGACTTCGTCGTCTCCGGGACGTGAGCGGCGGCGGCCCATGTTGCCCACGAGGAGGGCGATGATCGTCACAAGGTAGACCTGCCCGAAGACCGCCTCAGTAATAGCGATCGCATGGGTGCTGGAGGAGCACGGGACGAAGTCACCAAAGCCTGTTGTGGTGATCGTGCTGAAGGAGAAGTACACGCGGTCGGACTGGGTTCCATCGCCCTGCTCGCAGAAGAGGTTCCCCGGAGCAAGATCAGCAACCGAACCGTAGATCTGCCCAAACAGCAGGCCAATCAGCAGATAGACGAGTACACCGCCAAGAACAGCCTGCCCGGTGATTACCTCTCGCTCAGCGATCCAAATCACTGTGCGGATACAGGCCCAGATGATCGGAATCCCAATTATCAGCTCGCCAATACCGCGAACCCAGTGTGCGCTCTCGGCGACAGTACCTACGCTCGCCATCACGGTGCCGACGAGCAGGATGGCCGCTACGGCGTGGCGCCGTGAGGCAACAACATCTGCTGCGTGCAAGGTCAGGAGCACGGCGGCGGCAGTCAAAAAGATCCCGGTCATCCGGTAGGCCCCGTTAGAGGGGGCCGCAATAGAGAAGATGATTGCTGTGGCCGTGACCACAAGTGGAAGCTGGAAGAGGTGTACCTCCGGCGTGATACGTGCGCGAATGCTTGACATGCCCATAAGCCTAAGCCTTGGGCCTGATCGCACGGCCCTGAATCAGCGGCGACAGGAACTTAGTTGCCTTCGGCATGCGGCCATGCTCAAGCTCCTGAAGTTCCAAAGGCGACGCTGAGATGGTGTCGTGAGTCGGTCTGTCGCAGCGGCACCCACAGGCCACGGCAGCCCAAGGCCGGGCTACCAAGTGCTGCCTCCGTGCGGTCGAACCCTTACCCAGGACATGCTCCATGAACAGCAGCCGACCACCGGGCTTAAGGACCCGGTGCACTTCCTCCAGTGTTCGCTCAGGGTCCGGCACGGTGCACAGGACCAGAGTTGACACCACCGTGTCAAAGCTTGCATCAGGGAATGGGAGGTTGCCCGCATCGGCCGAGCCCACCTCAATGAACCGAGCCTGGGGTGAAGCCGCAATCTTGCGCCTCAGCCGTTTGAGCATGTTGGAATCTGGCTCCGTCATAACGATCGATTCAGCAGCATCCGTGTAATAGGGGACGTTGATTCCCGTCCCCGCGCCGAGCTCCAAAACCCGCCCATTTGCCTGTGCCAGAAGCTCTCGGCGGCGTTCAGCGAGACCCGCTTCCTCACTTGGGGCGAGCACTCGGTCGTAGAGCGCAGCGAACAGTCTTGACCTGAATCCTGATGTGGGAGTTTCAGACATCCGAGGGGGCAGCGTACCCTGCTGTGCAGTGCATTACGTGATTGCCACCTCATTCTGGAACTCACTGGGCCATTTCTTTGGTGACTTGGCCTCCGTCAAGCCGCTACCGCTTGTGATCGCCCTTGCTCTGTTTGCCCTCAATCTGACAATCAGGTCACGCGCTTACTTCAACACCCTGCGAGCTGCCTACCCCGGCGAGGAGTTCCAATGGAGGCGGATCTGGGGGGCGTATGTGGCGGCCTTCGGGTTCAACAACATCGTTCCAGCGCGCGGTGGCGACATCGTCAAGCTCTTCCTCGTCCACAGCTCAATTGAGGGGTCCAGTTACCCAGCGGTCGCGTCAAGCTTCCTTGTGGAGGGAATCTTTGACTTCACGATCGCGATCCCGGTCCTTGCCTACGCCTCAACATTCGGCGTGTTCCCAAGCTTCCCTGATTTCGCGACGCTGGACTCCGCAGATATTGCGTGGCTAGCCCAGAACCCAAGCCGAACTCTTTTCCTAATCACGGCAGCGGCTGTGTTGCTCCTGTTCGTCTTCGCGGTGCTGTCGGTCAGGGTCAAGGCCTTTTGGCAGCGCGTCAGGCAGGGCCTCAGCATTCTCTTTGACAGGCGCCGCTACTTCAACGAGGTATGGCTTGTCCAGCTGGCCGCATGGTTTGCCAAGGCAGGCTCGTTCTGGTTCATGCTCGAGGCATTCGGCGTTGGGGCCAACATTCACAATGTGCTCCTGATGCTCGCGTGCGCCGCGGTGGCCACGGCCGTACCGTTCACACCCGGCGGTGCGGGCGTTCAGCAGGCGCTAATAGTCAAGGTCTTTGCAGGCGCGGCGGGCACCAGCGTGATTGCCGCCTACTCGGTTGGCCAGCAGGTTGCCATCTCAATCTTCTGCTTCCTGCTGGGCCTTGGCGCTCTCGTCTTCATCTTTGGGTTCAGGTCCTTTGGCGAAGTCCGCCGCGCTGGACAGGAACACCGGGCAGCAGCCAAAGAGGCTGGCAAGTCCTGACGATTAGCCGAGGGCTGAGAGTTACTGAAGGCCCTGACGCGCTTCGCGCACAAGCGCGACCGCTTCAGGAAACACAGTTGCCATAACCGAGCGGATCTGCTCAGCCTGCTCGCTTGTGGTGCCCTGAATGTTGACGCGGTTGATCGCGGCAGTGGTAAGGGTCACGGCGAGCTGGATGGCGTTGTCGGCCCAAGCGAGCGACTGAGCGCCCTGCATCTGCCCGAACATGTCACCGAGCTGCTTGCGGAACTCATCTGAGTCGCCAAATGGGAATTCGAATCCTTCTGAGCCGTCCATGAATCATCAGGGTAGCTGCTCTGCGGGTAATGTTCGACTTCAATGAGCGCAGCGGAAACAGTCTCAATAGAAAAGGGCTTTGCCAACAGGGTTGCTGCTCTGACCGCGGTCGCCGGCGTTTTCCCGGTGATCGGGTCGCTTGTGCAGGGTCCAGTCAGCGATGCACCGCAGAATTACCTGGCCAATCTCCTCTACTACGACTCCCATTCGAGCGCCGTCCTAGTTGGCTCTGGGATGCGCGGCATCGGTCTGTTTGTCTCGGTCGTCCCGGTTATCTACTTGCTTCGCGCTGCCTTGGCGCGTGGAGCCAAGATTCCGCGGATCACACCTGCTCTTGCGATCATCGGCTCAGTGCTGCTTGGCGTGGGGACAATCGCATTGGCAGCCCTGTATGTGGATGCTTCCTCAAGCTTCGCTCAAAGCGGCGGCCTCTCTTATGACGAGGCCAAGAATGTGCTCAAGGGGCAGGCAATCATTGCTGTGTCGATGGCAAGCCTCTTGGGGTCACTGGCCATTGCGTTCGCCTTCGTTATGGCCTCGCTCAACGCAATGCGCGTTGGACTGCTGACGCGCTTCATGGGTTACATCGGAATGTTCGCTGGAGTGTTGATCATTCTCCCCATCTTCTCTCCACTGCCGATCGTCCAAGCCTTCTGGCTGCTGGCCGTTGCCGCGGTAATCGTGGGCCGCTGGCCTGGTGGCCGTCCGCTCGCTTGGGACGACGGCGAGGCGCACCCGTGGCCCAGTGCTGCTGAGGTTCGCGCACAGGCCGCTGAGGCCCGCGAGCTTGCTGAGAGTGAGAAGGGCGCTTCAAAGAACGGAAAGGGCGCCTGAGGCGTCCCTGACAGGAACGGCGAGGAGTGGATGGCAGCAGAGCGACTCACAGGGGCAGCACTTGAAGCAGAGCTTGACCGCCTTCTAGGCGAGGGGTCAGCCTTTCAGCCGTCAGAGGACTTCAAGGCCTCCGCGCTTATTTCCGACACTGGAATTTGGGATGCGGCCGAGGCTGACCCAGTCGGCTTCTGGGAAGAGCAGGCCGGTGCGCTCGATTGGAACACGCGCTGGACAACGGGATTGGACGACTCCAACCCACCGTTCTACAAATGGTTTGACGGCGGCACCCTGAACGCCTCGCATAACTGCGTGGACAGACACGTGGAAGCCGGGCTGGGTGAGCGCGTCGCCTACCACTGGCACGGTGAGGACGGGTCAACGCAGACCATCACCTACGCAGACCTACATCGTGACGTTCAGCGGGCAGCCAACGCACTCAAGGACCTAGGCGTAAAGGCTGGCGATGTTGTCGGCATCTACCTGCCGATGATCCCCGAGGTAGTTGTGGCCATGCTCGCCTGCGCGCGCATCGGGGCCCCACACAACGTTGTCTTCGGCGGGTTCTCACCCCAGGCTGTGGTCGAACGGATGGAGGTCTCTGACGCCAAGGTCTTGATCACCGCCAGCGCTGCCCGCCGCAAGGGCAAGACGGCAGAGGTCAAGCAGCAAGTTGACGATGAGATCGCCTCCCGCGCTGAAGGCTTGCCAGCTCTGGACACAATTCTGGTCGTACGCCACGCTGACGGCGACGCTCCAATGACCGAAGGCCGCGATGTCTGGTGGCACGAGTCCCTCGCCGCAGCCGACCCTGTCTGTCCTGCGGAAGCGTTCCCAGCGGACCATCCGCTGTTCATCCTCTACTCGTCAGGGTCAACTGCCAAGCCTAAGGGCATCCTGCACGGCACAGGCGGATACTTGACCGGCGTCGCTTGGACGCACCTCAATGTCTTTGACCTCAAGCCTGAGACCGACGTCTGGTGGTGCTCAGCCGATGTAGGTTGGATCACAGGACACAGTTACATCGTCTACGGACCACTAATGAACGCGGCGACAAGCGTGATGTACGAGGGCGCGCCGGACTATCCACACACAGCAATCTGGTGGGAACTGGTTGAGAAATACAAAGCAACGATCTTCTACACAGCCCCGACTGCGATTCGCGCCTGCATGAAGTGGGGGGCCGAGGAGCCTGCCAAGCACGACCTCTCATCACTGCGCCTGCTTGGCTCAGTTGGAGAGCCAATCAACCCAAAGGCATGGCTCTGGTACCACCATGTGATCGGAGGCAGCAAGTGCCCAATCGTTGACACCTGGTGGCAGACCGAGACTGGGCACATTCTGATCTCCCCGCTCCCCGGTGTTGCCAACGCCAAGCCGGGATCTGCAGGGCGTCCACTCCCAGGGGTTCTCGCCGAGGTTGTTGACGAGGCCGAGGGTAAGGAAGTGGAGCGCGGCAATCAGGGCCTGCTGGTCTTGCGACGCCCATGGCCAGGCATGCTGAAGACGCTCTACCGCGACGACGACCGATTTATTGAGACCTACTTCTCACGCTTTGGCAATGACACCTACCTTGTTGGGGATGCCGCCAGACAGGACCCCGACGGGGACATGTGGGTGATCGGGCGAATTGATGATGTCGTCAATGTCTCTGGTCACAGACTTTCCACCGCTGAGGTTGAGTCAGCGATTGTCGCCCACCCAGCTGTTGCTGAGGCCGCAGTGATTGGCCAGTCCGATGAGCAGTCCGGTCAGGCAATCTGCGCCTTCGTGACGCTTGAGGGCAGCCATGAGACGACTGACGCAGTCATGGCCGAGATCAACGAGGCAGTCGCAGAACGGATTGGCAAGTTTGCCCGCCCGAAGCGGATTATCTGGAGTGACGATCTGCCCAAGACACGCTCAGGCAAGATCATGCGCAGGCTGCTGCGTGACATTGCTGAAGGCCGTGCCCTTGGCGACGTAACGACGCTGCGCGACCCTGCTGTTATGGCCGAGCTGCAAAAGCACGTCGCAGCTCGGGCTTCAGAAGAGGACTGACCTAGGCCAAAACAAAACCCGCCTCCCTTTGTGAGGGAAGCGGGCCTTCAGGTTGAGTCTCAGCTAGACCTGAGGTTTGCCAGCTTGCCGCTAATAGGTTGCTGGAGGTGCTGGAGCTGCTGGGCCGCCGTCTGGGGCGTCGCCATACTCGTTTGGCCCATCGCTGGCAGTGAGGTAGAACACGAGCAGCACGATCAAGCCAATGAGCGGAACGAGGCTGATTAGAAGCCACCAACCACTGCGCCCGATGTCGTGAAGACGGCGGATAGCAACCGCGATGCTAGGCAGAACAATTGCGAGAGCACCAATCAGCACAAGAATCGGGCCAGTGCCCAGGATTCCGTCGACAAGACTGGCAGTCAAAAACGCGAGAATTTCGAACAGGTACCAGTACCAGTAACCAGAGCGCGAGGAGCGACCCGAGAAATCCGCGTACTTAGCAAATCCATCCTTCACTGCTTCTTGGAACGTCATGTGTTTGAAGACCTCCGTTTTTGTTTGAGACTTTCAACCTTTAAGTAGACAGCAGGGAGCGGACTCCTTCCGGTTTTGCCAGTTATAGCGAGCGCCTAGCCGGCTGGCTTGGGGAAGGTGAAGATGATCAGTGGGCGCTTCAATGTCCTCGTAATACCCGAGGCAACTGGAGCTTGAACGGTTAGCGCCTGAGACCAGCTGGGGCTGACGTACTCCGGGCCCTTGCGCAGCCTTCCCGCGACTATGAACCCATCTCGCTGGTCAGAGAACTCAGTGTGGATAACGAGCGAGCGGATCCCAGTCTCCTTGAGTGCAGCAATCGCATTTGGTGCAGGGAACGCGGCGGCAAGCTTGATCAGCGTTTTGTAGCTGGTAGGCGCATGGGTTGAGCGCCCGTTGACCATCTTGGGGAACGACTCAGTCGACCAGATCAGATACTCGCGGTTGTTCTGCGCGCCGGCAGGGATTTGCACAAGTGGCCCCTCAACCTGGCTGAGCCCGGCCGCCGGCTTTGGGACCTGAG
>CAFBLU010000005.1_pt1 | contig 69801 bp, 71 predicted proteins | sample 7268271 | NCBI WGS metagenome assembly CAFBLU01 (sample SAMEA6814044, study PRJEB35770) | freshwater metagenome | biome: Freshwater; feature: Freshwater reservoir; material: water | place: Czech Republic | collected 2017-05-23 | depth 30m m
CACCGACCAGATCAAGACCTTCACACAGAGCGGGATTCTGCTCGAGTCAGGCGAGGAGCTTGCCGCCGACATCGTTGTGACCGCAACTGGACTGGAGCTGCTCGCCCTTGGAGGCATTGAGTTCTCGGTGGACGGAGTCAAGCGAGAGTTGCCTGCATCCGTGACCTACCGCGGGATGATGATGACCGACCTTCCCAACCTGATCTGCTCATTCCCATATCCGCACGTCGCCTGGACCCTGCGGGTTGAGGTGGTGGCGGAGCACTTCCAGCGCATCCTCGAGCACATGGACCGAGGTGGCTATGACACCTGCGTGCCCGTCAACAGCGACGCTTCACTTGGTACCCGCTCCTTTGGTGACTACACGTCCAACTATGTGGAGCGCGGCAAGCACCTTTTCCCCAAGTCAGCCGACATGGAACCGTGGGACTTGGACTTAAACCTTCGTCGTGACCGCAAGAACCTGAGAACGCACCAGCTAGAGGACGGAACGCTCAGCTTCACTCAGAGTGGTCAGACGGCAGCAGCGCCGACTGCCTGACCCCAGACTCTCAGCTGGACGGGCTGGTGTTCACGTACTGGTCGAGCAGCGGGCCGCTGATTGCGTTGGCCTTGGCTATCGATCCAAATACGGCTGCACTGCCGCGAGCTGTGCGGGCAAGCGTTGAAGAGTTGAACGAGTAGAGGCCGAACTTGGGCAGGAAGCCAGCCGACCACTCGTAGTTGTCCGTCAGAGACCATTCGTAGTAGCCGAGGACTGATACGCCGTTGGGCTTCTCGGCTGCTAGCTGTTGGACCTGGGCTAGGTGTGAGACCAGGTAGCCGGGCCGATGGGCGTCGCTGGAGTCGGCCATCCCGTTCTCGGTGATCAACAGCGGCTTGCCGTAGGTGGCCGCTTCTCGCAGCACTGCGCCAAAACCGTCGGTGTCGATCTCACTGCCAAAGTCTGAGCAGAGGGTTGGGCACGGTTCCCCGGTTGGGTTGAGCGCCCATGCGTAAGCGGTGCGCGGGGCAAAGTCAAGGATTGGGATGGCCCGACTGAGCGGGAACCCAGTGCCAGTGACGCGTCCACGGAAGTAGTAGTTGACCCCAAGGAAGTCAGCCTTGTTAGCGAGCTTGGTATCCGTCTCGCCTGCGTCAATCTGCCCGTTCGCATTGTGGTCCACGGTGCCATTGATCATTGCGTCAAGCGAAAGGCGGTTGAAGAGCTTGTCTGCGTGTATGACAGCGGCCACATCCACGGCGTTGGTCGGATCGGATGCCACGAAGTGGATCATGTTTTGGACCACGCCGACCTTGCTTTTCTTACCGTCCTTGTCAGCGTCCTTCGTGTCCTTGGAGTGGACTTCGTCGTAGGCGACGGCATTGGCCGCGGCGAGGTTCTCACTGACCTTTACGGCGCATCGGTAGCAGTATGCGCCGGGGGGGAAGTTCCCTGACAGTGCGCCGGGGACATTTGCGTATCCGTTGACCGCCATGACCATTGGCTCATTGATTGGCGACCACCAGTCGACTAGGTCACCGAACTTCCAAGCCATGTAGGCGGCGTACTTCCTGAACTCAGTAACCGTGCTCGTGGCGAGCCATCCGGCCTTGGTCAGGCTTGCTGGCACCGGGTCGTCTGGAGCCCGGGTTGCGAGGGTGTCGCGGGCTTGGATTGGGTCGTGGGCCCAGAGCGGAAGGGTGAAGTGATTGAGCGTGATGAACGGGTTGAGCCCAGCCTTGCGCGCTGCTGTGAGGATGGCCCTGTACTTGGCGACGGCAGTCTTGCTTGCCAGCTTGTCTAGGGCCTTGAGGTTGGTCGTGCTGACCGTGCTACCGATCTTGACGGTGCTTGTGGTCTTGGGGAAGATTCGGCTCCACTCGATCCCCATCCGCCAAGACTTCATGCCAATTGACTTAGCGTTCGCAATGTCAGCCGCAAAGCTTGTCTTCCAACCACCAGGACCGTTCTCTGGTTGGTCACCGCTGACTCTGTGGGCTGCAATGTTTGCCGCGTTGTGGGACCAAGCCCACCAGTCCGTGTTCTTGTCGGAGTAGGCATCGCCGCCACCCATCTCAGTTTGGAATCCGGCGCCCGCTACGCCCCATGTGAATCCGGTTGGGAAATGCGCGGTCGTGGAAGCCCCGGCCGCTGCGGATGAGGGCACGGCCAGCAAGGTGATGGCCGTACAAGTTGCGATGGCTGTTGATCTGATCTTCATCTGTATCTCTCTCCGATGCCAACCATACGCCCGTCGGCGGGGATGCGCAAATAGCGTCGGTTCAGGAGGCCGGATTGGCCTTTGCCCACTTGACAATTGAGCCACTGCCTGTGATGACATCGCCACTGTCAAGAACGAGAATCGGCACGTTCTCTTGACCGCTGAGCGCGCGTACATGAGCTCGCTTGCCGCGCCTCGTCCATGGGAGTAGGCGATAGCCGGGGACAACCTCGAGCTTGTAAGGGTGACCAGCATCCTTGAGTGCCGCACCAGCTCTGCCGCATGGGTGGCCAATGCCGCCGTACGAGTCCTGCTGACCGCAGGTGTAGAGGATCAGACCCATTAGACGGGGACTGTGGCGAGCGCTTCACGCAGCTCATCTACGGTCTGGAAGTCCAGTCCAAGTCGGTGGTCGTGGCGGTAGCGCACGACTCCTTCGGCATCAATCATCACGACGCCGCGCTTGGTGCCTGGTGGCAGCTTGCCAACCATGCCGTAGAGGGCGGCAACGGTCTTGGCCTGATCAGCCAGCAGCGGGACATTGAGGTTGTGCTTGGCGACAAACTCGTTGTGGCTGTCAAGGCCCTGCGGGGAGACTCCTACGACGACGGCATCGAGAGAGTCCATGCCTGCGGAGTTATCGCGGTAAGAGCAGAACTGCTTCGTGCATACGGGGGTGTTGTCACCGGGGTAGAAGAGAAGCACCACCCGCTTGCCAAGTTGGTCGCCCAGCTTGAAGTTGCCCGCTGTGCCCTCAAGTTCAAACTCGGGTGCTTTGTCACCCGGCTGCGGTCCCTTTGCCATCGTTGTTCTCCTCCTCCGAAGGTGTGTGAGGCGATCATCGCAGGTGTGCCGACAGGGGGTCCTAGGGAGGTGACTGCGGACGCGCGTGCGTTCCGTGTCAAACTCCCAGCATGGGTAGACGGAAGAGCATTGAGAGGGACGAGCCGCGGGCGGTCACATTCCGCCGCAGGGTCAAGTCGATCCCAATTGTCTTGAGCCTCTTCGTTGTTGTGACGGCCCTGCTGCCGGTTGTACTCCTTGTTGCCGCAGTTGCCGACATCTACTGGATGACCGTCAAGAAGAAGCCCGCCGTGTTCATCCGAGTGATCGTGTTCAGCGAGGGCTATCTGATCGCCGAGTTCGTCGGAATGATCGCCCTGCTCGTGACTTGGATTGTCAGCCTTGGTGGCCGGAACCAGCGGATCTTGAGGGGTTCAGCCTTCTGGGTTCAGCAGGCTTGGGCCGGCTGGATGATGTGGGTGGCCGTCAAGGCGTTCCGCATCAAGCTTGAGGTTGAAGGCCGCGAGAACGCCACTCCAGGTCCGTACATCGAATTCATCCGCCACTCGAGCATCGTTGACAACGTCCTTTCAGCCGTGACGATCAGCGGTCCGCTGAGAATCGAGCTCAACTATGTCCTCAAGCGTGAGCTTCTCGCGGATCCATGCTTTGACATCGCTGGCCGCCGACTGACAAACCATTTCGTCAATCGCGACTCGGGGGATCCAAGGGAAATCGACCGCGTCCGTGCCCTGACCAGCAACTTAAGCGAACGGCAAGGGGCCCTCATCTACCCTGAAGGCACGCGTGTTTCCGACAAACGACGGCTTAAGGCCCTGAAGGCGATTGGCAAGAATCGGCCTGAGCGTGCGGAGAAGATGTCGGTCCTGAAGTACTGCCTGCCGCCACGCCACGGTGGACCGCTCGCCTTGCTCGACGCGGCCCCGGAGGCTGATGTGGTCCTTGTCGTCCACGCAGGCCTTGAGGGAATGCGTGGGATCAAGGACGTAATTGACGGTGGTTTGGTTGACACGCGGATCGTCGTGCAGATCATTCGCGTGCCAAGGGCATCCATTCCGGCTGGCCCAGCCGCCGCCGACTGGCTTGATGACACATGGATTGCGATTGACCACTGGGTTGGCGAGGCGGTTGAGGCAATTGAGGCCGGTGGGGCCGTTCCATCGTTCACAGTTCCTGAGCCCGTAACCGTTTGACGAGCACCGCCGCGATCCTCTTCTGCCTTGGGGCAAGCCTTGTTGTAATGACGGGGTTGTGGGCGGTCAGCCTCGCATTGGAGGACAGTTCCATCGTTGACATCTGGTGGGGCGCCGGGTTCGTCGTCCTGGGATGGACTGCACTCGCCCTGACCGGCCCTCGCGCTGGGAGTCAGTGGCTTGTGCTGCCAATGGTCACAGTTTGGGGACTACGCCTGACCTGGCATCTGGGCCGTCGCAACATTGGCAAGGGCGAGGACCCCCGTTATGTCGCGATGCGCGCCAAGGCCGGTGACGCTTGGCCAATCCGCAGCCTGTTTGTCGTGTTCTGGCTCCAAGGGCTGATCATGTGGATCGTCTGCCTGCCAGTACTGGCTGTGGTTGTCTCACATGAGAACCCGGATTCTTGGCTGGATTTGCTTGGCGTTGCGCTCTTCGCAGTCGGCCTGTTTTTTGAGACGGTCGGTGACTGGCAGCTGGACCGCTTCAAGCGCGACCCGTTCAGCAAGGGCGAGGTCATGAACCGCGGCCTGTGGCGTTACACCCGCCACCCCAACTACTTCGGTGATGCCTGCGTCTGGTGGGGCATTGGTCTGATCGCCGCATCAGCCGGTGCTTGGTGGGCCTTGGTCGGTCCGGCGCTGATCAACTTCATGCTCGTTCGGGTCTCCGGTAAGGCACTGCTTGAGAAGGGGCTGACTAAGCGCCGTCCTGGCTACGACGACTACATCCGTCGCACGAGCGGGTTCATCCCGCTGCCACCAAAGAAGCTCTAGCCGGCTACCAGCCGAATAGGCCGGGCTTGGTCCGCGTGCGACTCCACGGCGACCAGAGATTCCAAACGAGTCTGTCCACGCTCCCGACGTTCCTGATGCGTACCCAGAAGGCAACCGCGCCCCTGTGGAGAGTCACGGTTGAATTAAGCGGCACAGTCCGAGCTGACACGGGCAGGGCCGTGCCAGACGGCTGGTGTGGGGTGATGGAGTACTCAACCTCCCCGGGGCAAGGATCTGACTTGACAATTCGCAGCACGGAACGCTGAGTACCCGGATTCCGCTTCATGTTTACGGAGAGAGACTGCGGAACATAGGTCCAGGAGCTACAGAAGTTGATCAAGTGGAGGGTCGATTCCTTTTGGATGTTGTAGTCGGAGACGGTACGGTCGTCGCCCAAGATCTTGCCTGCAAAGATCAAGCGGATCTGGCTCGGATGCTGCCCTGACCTGTCCTCAATCTCAGTTTTGACTCTGGATATCTTGTCGCTTGGTTCGACCTCAACGGTCATGTGCCGTCCCACCTCATCCCTGACATAAAGCTGCATCCCCATCGCGCTCGCTGGGGCCACAGCGAAGATGACGGACACAAGAGTTGTCGCGAGGAGAAGGTGCTTGCGCATGGTCATCCCGGAAGCATGGCTGACCATGTGGTCCACTTACCGACCTTGGAACCGATCCGAACCCAGCGTGGCTGGAGCTTGGACTTCCAGATAACGGTTGTTGAGTAGCTGGCGATCCCGTTGGCGTATGACGCGACTGTTGGTATGGGTTGTGACTCAGATGGCGCCGACAGTGAATTGGAGAACTGGACTGTCAAAGCTGCTGCCCCAGCGCGGGTGTCGATCGAGTTGGACCACCACCAGGTAGTTGCAGTGGGAATGTTGACAAGCCAGGTCGCCGCTCTCGCGGGCTGGCGGGAGGCGGTTGGCCAGGCGGTGAGCGTTACTGGAACGTATGAGGACGGCCCGACGATCACATGTAGCGTGCCCTCCTTCTGGATGTTGTAGTCCTGAAGCGTGCGACCGTCTTGCAGCTCTGTTCCCTTGTAGAAGAGATGCTGCAATGCCGGGGCGGTGCCATACCTATCGAAGAGCTGCTCCTTGAGGAGTTCGATGCCGGCATTTGGTTCCACCTCAAGTGTCCAAGTCATGCCGACTTGGGTCTTCACAAAAAGCTGCATCCCCAACGCGCTCGCTGGGGCCACTGCGAAGATGACGGACGCGAGAGCTGCTGTGAGGAGGAGGCGCTTGGTGATGCTTAGGCGCCGTCGCGAAGTGTTGCGACGCCGCCGATCAGACCAAGGAACAGCGAGCCGTTGGGACCAATGTGAATCCCGGCGTAGTTGTTATTGAAGTTGAGGGTGCCAACGCCAGAGAGCTTGCTCCAGACCTTCTTGCCAGTTGAGGCATCAATTGCCGTCCAGAACCATGCGTCTGAGTGGTTCGTCGTCTTGGTCTTTGTGAAGGCGTAGAGGAGGCCGTTGGTGACGGAGAGCTTGGGGACAACGGTGGGAGCGCTGTCAACTGTGTTCTTCCACTTGACCTTGCAGGTCTTGCCAGCTTTGGTCACATCAATACGCGTGAAGCCGGGCTTGGTTGTGCCACCTGAGGCAATGTAGTACGGGTTGACATAGCCGTAGTTGTTCTCAACGATCAGCATTGATGAGGATGCTGTCCCGGCGCCGATTAGTGAGTTCTCGGTGGAGCCAGCACCCTTTGTGAAGACTGGGACCTTGCAGGTCTGAACGCCGGTTGAGGCCTTGTAGACGACAACGTTCATCGGGTCAGCGTTATCGGTAATCGCGACCAAGCCGCCAGGCAACATGGTTGGTGTAGTGCCTGAGCCCGCATCAACTTGGCCTGGCTTGGTGAGGCCCGTGTTGCCGTAGTTCGCGCTCCTCCAGACCTGGTGGACTGTGCCGCCCACGGTGTCGAAGTGGTAGAGCGCCTTGTCACTGACGATGTAGACCCCGTCAGAGGCCACCATGAATGAGTTCTCGATCTCCTCGTGGAGAGTGATGCTGTGGACTGCGCCGGTGGTGGTATTGACCCACCCGACCTTGCCGTTTGTCTTGCTGACGAACCAGATGTTCCCAGCCCAGTCTGGAAGAGCCGATGACAGTCGCTCGCCAGCGACAGTGTCGGTCCCGGCGGTAAGGAAGCTGGTTAGGTCATATGTGGCGAGAGTGTCAAAGCTGGTCCCAGCGGTATTGAGGGCATAGACGCGGATCTTGCGATCGTTTGTGGCTACTACGGGGTGGTCGTTCTTGTCGAGGAAGAAGTAGCCACCTCCGGTGAAGTCTTGGAAGATGTTCGCCGCGGCCGGTCCTTCGCGGGTGGGAAGTGACAGCGAGGCGATCTGGTCAAGCGTGGTGGCATTGAGCATCCGTAGCGTTGGGCTGCCGAAGATGGTTGGGCACACGGCAACGAGCCGGCCCTGAGTGTCGAAGGTGATGGAGGCACACAGACCAGGGATTGTCATCCCGAAGTTGTTTGTTGTCTGGACGAGGTTCTTGCCACGTGGGCCGGCACGCCAGTAGGCGTCTGTCATCCACGAGTCGTTGTGAAGGTTGGAGCGACCATTTGGTGCCATGCTCGGATTCTGGGGCGGGGCGGTGGCCGTGATCTTCTTGGTGGTCCAAGCCTTACCCGAGAAGTCAGGAAGAGTGGTCGCTACTGAGCCAGTGTCGGGGGCAATTGGGGTGACAGTTGCTGCTGCTGTTGCGGGCAGGGCAAGTACTCCCAGCAGTGCTGCCACAACGAATCTGTGACGCCGTGTCTCCATCCCTTGCCAGACGCTACCGCATCAGACCCCATTAGGGAACCGGTTGGTGTTGGCGCGACCGCCTTTGGTCGAGGGCGTACGCTCTTTGGGATGGAAACTCGACGCGGACCAAAGGCCCTCTATCGGGCGTCAGGAGCAGATCTCCCATTTGACGATCCCCTGCGGTCGCATGCGACCGGGATGGAGGGGTACTTCTGGCGCATCACCCAGCCTGAGACTGGGCGGGTGGTTGTCGCACTGATTGGAGTCAATGATGATCGGGCCGGCGGGCACTGGGCCACGGTCGGGCTGGCAGGGCACCCAGGCGGGTTTCTGAAAGCTGCTGCGCTGGACGGGGCCACAGCGGACATGGAGGGCTTGGGAGCAAGAACAACCGACGGTCGCTTTGTTGCCAACGGACATTCAGTGCGCGTTGACCTTGGTGATGCGGCCAAGCTCGAGCTTGAGGTTGATGATCAGGTCCTCTGGCCACGGCGCCGTTTGGGCGCCTCATCTTGGTTTCACTCCATTCCAGCGCTCAACCAGTATTGGCACCCACATCTGGTAGACGGGGTGGCCCGAGGGCATGCGGTCATCAACGGAGAAGAGTGGGATCTTGACGGCGCGCGGGTTTACGCCGAGAAGAATTGGGGGCGCGGCGGCTTCCCGGCTGAATGGTGGTGGGGGCAAGCCCAGGGCTTTGAGGACGCTGACGCCTGTGTCTGTTTCGCTGGGGGTCGTGTCGAGACAGGGCCGCTTGGCGTTGAGGTCACCGCACTTGTTGTGCGGGCCGGGGGCAAGTTCCTGCGCCTTGGTGACCCCCTGCTCTCACCCGTGAAGGCTGAGGTCACGGATGAGGAGTGGCTCTTAACCGGGCGATCGCCTCGCTACCGCGTTGAGGTCCATGGGACTGCCCAACTTGGCGCCGCTCATGTCCTTCCAGTACCCCTGCCCGAGGAGCGTCGCAACATCGCGGCAGCGCTCGAACACCTCGGCGCAACCATGACCGTGACCGTCAAGGAGCGCGGTAAGGGAGTTGTCTGGCGCGGGCATTCCGAGCTCGCTGGCCTTGAGCATGGTGGCCGTGACCGGGCGGAGGCTGAGGCGGGGCGGCGCGGTGGAACGCCCGATGGGTCGGCTGGTCCAGTTAAAAACTTCACCGACTGAGCAGGCATTTTCAAACTTCGGGTCGCTTATTTAGGTGATCAGTGGCAGGCTGTAGGTGCTTCCACACTCAGAGTTTTGGAAAGGACCACTCCGATGGCCGTAGAGAAGACGCGTTACCTGCTTGGCGAAGATGACATCCCAACTCACTGGGTGAACATCGCAGCAGACCTTCCCGAGCCACCGCTGCCACCGCTAAGCCCAGCCACGGGGCTGCCCGCGGGGCCTGAGGACCTGACACCGATCTTTCCAATGGGGTTGATCATGCAGGAGGTCTCATCTGAGCCGATGATTGAGATTCCAGAGGAAGTTCGCAACGCCTACGCCCTCTGGCGGCCAACCCCGCTCTTCCGGGCACACAGACTCGAGAAGCTCCTCGACACGCCCGCACACATCTATTACAAATACGAGGGCGGCTCGCCTTCAGGGTCGCATAAGCCCAACACGGCCATTCCCCAGGCATACGAGAACGCTCAGGCTGGCATCAAGAAGCTTGTAACGGAGACTGGTGCGGGCCAATGGGGTAGCTCACTTGCCTTCGCATGTTCGATGTTTGACCTTGAGTGCGAGATCTTCATGACCGGATCCAGTTATGACTCCAAGCCATACCGAAGGTCAATGATTGAGACGTTTGGCGCAACCGTTCACCGGTCTCCGAGCAACCTGACTGAAACAGGTAAGGCTAACGCTGGCTCGCCGACCGGCTCGCTAGGCATTGCCATCAGCGAGGCGGTTGAGGTTGCCGCGCAGGATCCCAACGCCAACTACGCGCTCGGGTCAGTCCTCAACCATGTTCTCTTGCACCAGACGATCATTGGTCAGGAGGCCATGGTGCAGATGGAGATGGCAGGCGAAGAGCCAGACGTAATCGTCGGTTGTGTAGGAGGGGGTTCTAACTTCGCAGGCATCGCCTTCCCGTTCCTGCGGCGAGTTCTGGCCGGTCAGGCCAACACGCGCTTTGTTGCCGCAGAGCCAGCAGCCTGCCCAACCTTGAGTCGCGGGGTGTACGCCTACGACTACGGCGACATTGCCGGGATGACACCGATGATGCCCATGTACACGCTGGGCCATGGCTTTGTTCCGCCAGAGCTTCACGCCGGCGGTCTGCGCTACCACGGCGACGCCCCAATGCTCTGCGGCTTTGTCAAGAGCGGCCACATCGAGGCCAAGGCGTTCAAGCAGAACGACACATTCGACGCGGCAATCAAGTTTGCGAGGACCGAGGGGATCATTCCCGCCCCAGAGCCTTCCCATGCCATCCGTGCGGCAATCGAGGAGGCGCTGGCAGCCAAGGAAGCAGGCGAGGAGAGGGTCATCCTCTTCAACCTCTGTGGTCACGGGTACTTCGACATGCAGGCGTATGACGATTACCTCGCGGGCAACCTCGAGGACCCAGAGTTCTCCGAAGCTGACCTTGAGGCAGCACTCGCAGCACTTCCAGAGGCCCCAGCCCTTACTTAGAGGAGCAGCACGATGACGATAGATACGGCAAAGCGACCAAGCCTTACCGGCATCAAGCTCGGTGCTGACCCACAGGCGTGGGCGGCGGCAGGGTTCACCATCAGTGGGCGCGCGCTGGCTGTTGGCGGTGTGACAATTGAGTTCACTACCCCGATTGGCGGGATTGAGTGTCTGGTGTTTGATCATCTCCCCGAAGGGGTCACGGACATTGACGGTTTGCCGGCCGAAGTGGGACCCGCACTAGCCGACGCAGACCATGAGAACGGGGTCTATTCGATTGATCAGGTTGTCATTGCCACCCCAGAGTTCGACCGCACCGCCCAGGTGATGCGCGATATGGCACTCGGGTTCACTCGTGAGGCCGTGCGTGAGACTGAGGACGGAACAGAAGTCCGCCAGGGGTTTGTTCGCTCAGGCGATGCTGTCCTTGAGGTTGTGCACGCTGAAAACGTGACGGGTGAGCACGCCCACGGTTGGGGTCTGGGCTTCATAACGGCAGACCTTGACAAGGCGATCCACGACCTAGAGGGGCTGATCGGCCCGCCCCGCGAGGCAATTCAGCCAGGCCGCCGGATCGCGACCATCAGGCGCGATGCGAACCTTGGTATCCCCGTGGTTCTGATGGACCCTGAGCAGGCGGAAACGGACGAGGGCGCAGACAAGCCCTAATCGGCACGAGGGCGGCCTGTTGGCAGCCGGAGTAGGTTCTGCGGCCATGGCCGACGCCGTATACATCCCTCTCGGTGACAACCGCTATATGCCCACGGCACTTGCCCGTGGGCCATGGAGTCCCGACCACCAGCACGGCGGCGCACCAACCGGCTTACTGACTCGCGCGGTTGAACAGGTGCCGACAGGCCAGCCGATGCGCTTGACACGAATCACCTTCGACTTCCTTGGCGCACTGACTTTGGACGAGATGACCGTCCGCACGGAAGTTGTGCGACCAGGTAAACGCGTGCAGTGGGTTTCAGCTGTGATCGAGAGCGGTGGCCGGGATGTTCTCCGGGCGATGGCGCTGTTCATGCGCACGGAGGAGGCCACCTCCCCTGTTGTTGACCTTCAGCCAGCCCCCCTTCCGCTGCCCGGGGACGACCTTCCCAGCGCGGTTGATGAACTCAACGCCGGGGAGATGTTCGCGGGTTCGGCCGTTGACATCCGCCTTGCGGGGCAAAAAGATTCATGGATTGCACAGGGTCCAGGGCGCGCTTGGTTCCGCCTCAAAGTGCCGCTCGTGCAAGGTGAGACGCCAACGCCTCAGCAGCGTGCGGTCAGTGCCGCGGACTTCGGCAATGGCATCAGCGCAGCCCTCGACTGGGGAGAGTGGCTCTTCGTCAATTCAGACCTGACCGTGAACCTGCTCCGAGTGCCGCAAGGTGAGTGGATCTCGCTCGACTCGGTGATGCGCATCGGGGGGGATGGCACGGCCCTGACTGAGACCCGCCTAGCTGACGTCGAGGGCGGTATTGGGACTGCGGCACAGAGCCTGTTCGTTGCGCCCTCACCAGGCGCAAGTTCGTTCGGCAAGAACGCCTGATTAGCCCAATAACCCCGCAAATAGCGGGGCTTGTTGGTTGGCAGGTGACACGCGGGGGGCTTGGTTGGTAGTTTCGCGGTCGTGGAAGCCGGAGTCGTACTCAGGAATAGGTTGGTGGTCGCAACGAACACGTGGCGTACCCACGTGGGCGGACCCCTTCCCAAAATTCCAAAGGGTCATCCACAGGATCAGATCGAAGCCTTCGAGATGGCACTGATCGAACGCCTTGCAGCAGACGCGACACCGCAGAACGCCAGCGAGGTCGCAGAGCGCACTTGGGACCTTGTTCATGATCGTCCTGAAGACGATCCGATCAAGGCCAGAGTGATGGAGCTTCACACCGAGCTGATCAAGCTCGGACCGCCCATCATCGAGCCGTAGCCCCCGGGAATACTTACCCGTCACCCCGGAGTCACCCCGGGAGTGCTAGCGTTTAGCTCGTAAGGTCGAACCTTTCGGGGAACGACGAAGTCAGTGCAGTGCAAGCGAGCAGTGTGCTCCCCAATGGGAAGTTCCGCAACGCAGCACCAGCAGTTAAAAAGGAAGGGCATAAATTGCCTACCGGAACAGTTAAGTGGTTCAGAGACGACAAGGGCTTCGGCTTCATCACACCAGACGATGGTGCTCAGGACCTGTTCGTGCATTACTCAGCCATTGGTGGCCAGGGTTACCGCTCACTCAGTGAGGGTGCCAAGGTTTCTTATGAAGAGGAAGCCGGCGAAAAAGGGCCTAAGGCCGTTAACGTCGCTCTGATCTAAATCAGACACCATGGGGAGCCGCCTTTGACCGTAAGGTCAGGGCGGCTTTTCTGTTTTCTGGGTGAGGGTCCCGGCAGGATTGCCAGCCGGTTCTGCGAAGATCAACCTTGATGTCCCACCCTTCTGGTCCCTCAAACCGCGCGCTTGTACGCCGCCGCCGAGCCGCTGCCCTGCTGCTCTTGGCCGTGGCAGTTGCAGCCGTTGGCTGGGGGTTGACCTCATCCAGTGTCACTCCCTCGGGTTCGCGTGTTGCATCTTCGGCCGCATCCAGCCCTTCAACGTCTGTTTCAACTGCGACGACGACTACCCAGGCCGCTGACCCCGTCACCAACTTGCAGGCGATCACCCCCTTGGTGCCGGGCACGACCCATGTGATCACTGAGGCGGCCCCCTCGGCCGTTAGTAAGCGGCAGGTGGCGCTGACCTTTGACGATGGCTTCTGCCCCAGCTGTGTCAAGAAGATCGTTGATGTGTTGGTGCAGACAGGGGCCCACGCGACGTTCTTCCCTAATGGCCGCTACTCCGCGAGCTGGGAGCCCCAGGCCGCTCGAATCAAAGAGATGGTCGCCAACGGGCAACTGACATTGGGTAATCACACCTTCAGCCACAACACCTCAACAACAATTGGTCCGGATGCCTTTGGCCAGGACCTCCAACGCAACGAGGACTGGATTGAGAAGACCTTCTCCCTCACCGGGCGCCCATGGTTCCGCCCTCCATATGGGGACTACAACTCGGGAACCTTGGATAAGGCCGGGCAGCTGGGCTACACCAAGGTCGTGATGTGGTCGGGGACTGTTGCAGACTCAAGCCTGCGAACCCCGAAGTACATCCTCAACGCGATCAAGTACTGGGCCAAGCCAGGGCGGATCATCCTGATGCACGGCAACTACCCGCCGACCGCGCAAGTGCTTCCACAGATCCTGACCATGCTCAAGCGCATGAACCTCACTCCAGTGACGATGTCTGAGCTGTCCCAGGGCGGTACGCGCTCAAGTAGTCCCAGCACCGGATATTAGGCGCGGCGACCCTCCGGCGGGCTGGCTCCGTTCGGTAGTCTGCGCCGCATGACCGAATCAATTCCCCAGTACTCCCTTACAGACGAGCAGCTTGCCATCCGCGACATGGTTCGCCAGATCACAGAAGAGCGCATCGCCCCCCGCGCAGCTGAGATTGATGCCAAGGGCGAATACCCACACGACTTGCGCAAGCTCCTAGGCGAACAGGGCATTTACGGGCTCGCGATTCCAGAGGAGTACGGCGGAACTCACACTGATGCGGGCTGCGGCACGCTGACCTTGAATATTGCCGTTGAGGAGATCAGCAAGGCCTGCGCAAGTACGGCGTTGACTCTGATGGTCGCCGAGTTGGGAACACTTCCAATCAGGATCGCCGGTACCGAGGAGCAGAAGCAGAAGTGGCTGCCCAAGGTTGCCACGGGCGAGTGGTCATCCGCATTCGGTCTCTCTGAGCCTGAGGCTGGCTCAGACGTTGCCGGCATGCTGACCCGAGCGGTCAAGGATGGCGACGAGTACGTCATCACAGGGTCCAAGAGTTGGATTACCAACGCTGGGATCGCTGACTATTACATCGTCTTCGCGGTTACTGACAAGGAGGCCAAGCACAAGGGGATCAGCGCGTTTGTGATGGAAGCTGACCGGCCTGGCTTTGCTGTTACAAGCCTTGAACACAAAATGGGAATCAAGGGCAGCCCGACGGGCAGCCTTTCCTTCGATGAAGTCCGCCTTCCCGCCGAGAACCTGTTGGGCAGCGAGGGCGAAGGCTTCAAGATCGCAATGCAAACACTTGACCGCAGCCGACTTGGTGTGGCAGCGCAGGGCCTGGGTATTGCCCAAGGTGCGCTTGACTACGCCAGTGCGTACGCCAAGGAGCGCAAGGCTTTTGGCAAGTCACTGACCGAGTTCCAAGCAGTCTCAGGCAAGCTTGCCGATGCGGCAATCGGCTGTGCCGCTGGCCGCGAGCTGCTCTACAAGGCTGCCTGTGGCGTGGACCGTCAGGACCCAGGCTTTGGTGCCATGTCGTCAATGGCGAAGGTGTTCAATGCAGACCATGCGATGAAGACCACCGTCGAGATGGTCCAGGTACTCGGCGGATCAGGCTATGTCGTTGAGTATCCAATGGAGCGCTTCATGCGCGACGCAAAGATCACCCAGATTTACGAGGGCGCGCAGGAAATCCAGCGCGTCGTCATCGCCCGTTCGCTTTAGTCGAAATTGCGGCTGTGGGTAAGTCAGAGTTCACGTACACACTGGGCTTTGACCTAGCGTCTAAGCCGAAGACGACCGGGTTCTGCTCCATCAGGTGGGGTGGGGATGGTCCGTTGCTCAGCCAGCTCTGTGTCGGTGAGACCGCTGAGGGAATTGAACTGCACGACAAGTTCATCTCCAACGGAATCAAGGGTCTCTACGGAGGGTTTGATGACGGCCCAATAACCAAGGTTGGGATTGACGCCCCGCTCGGTTGGCCACAACCCTTCGTGGAAGCGATTGCCGCCTACCACGCTGGAGATCAGTGGCCACTTCCGTTGGACTTCCCCAGGGCGCCATTTGAACGTCGGGAGACCGACCGCTTTGTCAAGGAACAGACCGGCAAGACGGCCCTATCTGTCAGCACTGACCGGATTGCCTATCCCGCCATGCGGGCCGCGGTCATCCTCAGTGATCTCGCCGCTGCACTCGGCCCGGACAAGGTGGCACGCGATGGGTCAGGGCTCACCTGTGAGGTCTACCCCGCCGCAGCGCTTCTGATCTGGGCGCCTGAACAGGGCGGCGCTGGAAGTGAGCAGGGCAGCTACAAGAAGGTGGGCAGCATTCGCGTTCGGCTGGCGGAGATCCTCAAAGACGGGCTGGGACTCTCAGACCCCGATGGGCTTCTGGCGCTGTGCGAGGAGAGCGACGATTGCCTAGACGCCTTGCTCTCGGCGCTTGTGGCACGCGCGGTTGAGACCGACGCCACGCTCACTCCGCCATCAGATCAGGCGCACCGCCTAGCCCTGACCGAGGGTTGGATTCACCTTCCCTGCGGTCCGCTCGGCGCGCTTCGGTGAGCGGCCGTCCCGCCTTCGCAGGTAACCTTCCAGCCATCGCAAACCTCGCCCCAACAAGGAGCTAACCCCCATGCCAGAAGCAGTCATCGTTGATGCAATCCGTACCCCGATCGGCCGTGCCTTCAAGGGCTCGCTGTCATCACTTCGTCCAGACGAAACCCTTGCCTTCATTCTTGATGCTCTGATGGAGCGCAACCCAGGCGTTGACCCCAAGCTTGTTGAAGAGGTCATCTGTGGCTGTGGTCTTCCCCAGGGCCTTCAGGCCAACAACATTGGTCGCATCGGTGTCCTCCTGAGCAAGCACCTCACACAGGAGACCAACGGTTCAACGATCTCCCGTTACTGCTCATCAGGGCTCGACGCAATCCGCGTTGCCTCCAACAATGTCAAGGCAGGACAGGGCGATGTTTACATCGCCGCTGGCGTTGAGTTCGTCTCCAAGTTCAACGAGGCACAGGAAGCAGTCCGCCCCGATGATCAGAACGAGAACCTCAAGGGCAACAACGGCCAGCCAGACGCCTACATCGCCATGGGCGTAACCGCTGAGAACGTTGCTGACCGTTACGGCGTAACTCGCGAAGAGCAGGACGCTTACGCACAGCGCAGCCAAGAGCTTGCTGTCGCAGCTCAGGAGTCCGGCTTCTTTGACCGTGAGATCGCCCCGATCACCCTTGCTGACGGAACTGTTGTCACCAAGGACGACGGCCCGCGCGCAAGCTCAACCGTTGAGAAGCTCGGAACGCTTGAAGGCGCATTCCGTGAAGGTGGCACCGTGACCGCAGGCAACGCCTGCCCACTCAATGATGGGGCCGCAGCTTGCCTGATCATGAGCGCCGAGAAGGCCGCCGAGCTTGGCCTGAAGCCACGCGCACGCATCATCACCGCAGCCACTTATGGCAACGAGCCTGAGTACATGGGCGTTGCTCCGATTGGCGCAATCAAGAAGGTCCTCGAGCGGGCCAACCTGACAATGGATGACATTGATGTTGTCGAGCTGAACGAGGCTTTCGCAGCCCAGGTGATTCCGATCGCCAAGGAATGTGGAATCGATATGGCCAAGCTCAACCCACACGGTGGAGCAATCGCTCTCGGTCACCCATTCGGAATGACCGGCGTTCGCATCATGACCACCCTCCTCAATGACCTTGAGACCATGGGCGGCCGTTACGGCCTTGAGACCATGTGTGTCGCACAGGGTCAGGGCAACGCAATGATCGTGGAGCGCCTCGACGCATAGGCGACAGCCACTAAGGCTTTACAGGCCCGTTCCACTCCAGACGTTGGGGTGGGGCGGGTTTTGTTTTGGCGCCCGACGGTTTGAGTAGTGGGCCCTAGGGCCGGCCGAGCCGAGCGTTTTCGAGCCGTTTGGTCCACTCGTCATTTGCACGCTGGACCTTTTCAGTTCCGATTGAGCTTGAGGTGTCCTTGCGGGCCATCGCTGAGGTATCGAGCCGGTCGAATTCCTCACGGGCACGGTCGAAGGTGGCTTGGATGTCCTCAAAGTTGGCTGCGCGTAAGCCCTTGATCAGGTCCTTACGGAGCTGGATCTCTGCCTTAGGTGAGAGCACCTTGAGCTTCTTGGTGCGCGGTGCGGCTGCCGAACGGCCCGGTCCAGTTTTGGCTCGCCCTGAGCCGCGCAGCAATGCTCGCGACGTAGCCAGCTCATCGTTTGTCAGAGCTGCGTACATCGTCTTGATGGCTTCCGGCGAACGGCTGTCAACAAGGCTGTAGTTGAGGACTCGCAGAACTTCGCGCTTGCGAGCAGTTCCAGCTAGCTCAGTCATTTGTCCTGCGGCCGCGGAGGTGGAGCCTGAGGGGCGTTCGCGATCCCAATTCATCTTGCTGGCCATGTGGGTCCAGCCTAGCCGTCGGGGCTGGGAGAGCCGGAGCTGGTTTGCGGGCTAGTCCTCTTGGACTTGCAGCACTGAGAACTCCACGGCGTGGATTTCATTCTCATCAATCACCATCACCAGTTGGTACGGGCCTGGTGTGGGGAAGACAACACCACGGAAGTTGAAGGTCATGGTCAACTTCTCCTCCGCGACGTCGTCTATCGCGTCACGGTCCCGCTGGGAGACCATCTCCGTGCGCGTGCGGGCAACTTCCTCGCCATCGGGGCCTTGAACGATCAGTTCAAACACATGGTCAGCGAGAACCTCATCCGCTGGCACAACCAGCCGCAACGCAACATCAAACGATCCATGCGCATGGGGGAAGGACTGTGCCGTGAGGAAATCCCAACCAGCGCCGTAAATATCGAGCTTGCCATCGGGGCGCTGGATCGCCCCGTCAGCCAGGAGTGCGTAATCAATCCTCATGAGGTCAGGGTAGCGGCGTGGGGCAAATCGCCACACGTGAAGCCCTGGCCAACCATCAGCCTGCGGCCATACCTTGGAAGCCGACGGTGATCAGCAGGGTTGCGAAGATTGTCATTCCGATTATTGGGGCCCAAGCCCGCTTGGCGTTTTCGTCCTTAGGGCCTAGGACGACGAGGATTACGACACTGGCCAAGTAGAAACCGAAGACGAGCATTGATGCTGCTTCAGCCCGGAGTCCCCAGTCAAGGATCACCGCAAGAAATGCGAGGAGTGCCCAAGCTAGGTTTGCGAGGCCGACCTCGATCTGGAAACTGTTGCGCTTGCCCAAATCCCAACCCATTCGAATCGCATCGGAACGGTGGAAGACTGAGTGTCTGATCCAGGAGAGAAAACCGGCCACGCCGACTGCGAGGAGGCACGCGACCCTGAGGGTGGGCTTTTCGGCGTGAACGGTGCTCAGGCCGATGCCAACGCCGACGGCGCCGGTGGCATAAGTGAGTCCCATCAGTCCTGCTGAGATTCTCGGGTCTTCCTTGGTCACGCCTGCCGTTCCTTCCTAGCTCGTATGCATTTGAGAGACACGGAGCGGAGGAACCATGATTCCCATACCCCAGTCAGGGATGTTGCCTGTTACTTCGGAGCCATCCTGATCGCGCCGTCCAAGCGAATGGTCTCACCGTTGAGCATTGGGTTGGCGATGATTGCCAAGGCCAGCTGCCCGTACTCGACTGGGTTGCCGAGGCGAGGGGGGTAAGGAATAGTCGCGCCGAGCGCTTCGCGTGCTTCTTGGGGCAGCGACGCTAGGAGGGGAGTGTCGAAAAGGCCTGGGGCAATCGTGTTGACCCGGATGTTGTGGCGGGACAGGTCGCGGGCTGCGGGAAGAGTCATTGCCACCACACCGCCCTTGCTGGCTGCGTAGGCAAGCTGGCCGATCTGACCGTCGTAGGCCGCGATGCTTGCCGTGTTGACAATCACGCCGCGCTCGCCATCTGGGCCTTCGGGCTCGTTCTCAACCATTGCGGCGGAGGCAAAACGCAAGACATTGAATGTGCCGAGGAGGTTGACGTTAATAACCGTCTCAAAGGGCTGCAGGCTGTGAGCCCCGTGCTTGGAAGCAGTCCTTTCAGCCCAGCCGATGCCAGCGCAGTTGACGGCGATTCGTAGACCGCCTTCGAGAGCAGCTGCCTGCTGCACGGCTGACTCAACTTGGGTTGGCTCAGTGACGTCCATGTGAGCAAAGCGGGCGCCGTCGCCAAGCTCTGCCGCGAGTTGCTCGCCGCGCTCTTGATCACGGTCGGCAATTGTCACCTCTGCGCCTGCTGCGTGGAGGGCTCTCGCGGTCGCTGCTCCAAGTCCGGAGGCGCCGCCAGCGATCAGGGCTGACTTCTTTGCGGTTTCCATGGCTGGAGCCTAACCGGGTTTCGGGACTGCTGAGGTGTGGAGTCTCAGGAAGCCAAGGTCTGCGCTGTTAGCATTCACAAAAGAGTGAGTTCTACGCTGATTAGACGCAGTTTGACCGGCCTAGTTTTGGTCGCCCTGACGACGGCTGGGCTCTCCCTGCCGGCAGGATCCGTTGGACCAGGGTCTGGCCTTCAAGCTGGGACTGCGCTTGCGGCAACGGCTAACTCCGCGACCTGCAGCCTTCACCCCCGCGGCGTCATCAACCTCGTTTTCAGCCGGTCGAAGTACCCCAAGATCCGGGCCCACACAGTTGCTGCGATCCGCAAGGGATGGCCACGAGTACTTGTTGTCAACCGCACTGGTGCCAGCGCGCGCCGTACACGCCTCCTGAGAGGGATTCCGACGCGGCACGGCTATGACCGGGATGAATACCCACCAGCAGTCGGGCGTGGGCATGGAGTTGGTCTTCAGAGCGGCTCAGGCCCCACTGGCTGGCGGGCTGATGTCGCTTATGTCCCCAGCAAAGAGAACCGCTCGCACGGGTCATCCATGGGTGGCAAGCTTCGGAAGTACTGCAACGGAACCAAGTTCCGTTACGTGTTTCAGTAGCGCTCGGCGCGCCTGAGGTAGATCCGGCCGGTTTCCAAGACGAGCCATGCGACCACGGTTGCGGCGTCAAGCAGCCAGACGATTGGTATCGCTGCTGGGACGATTGCGGCGGCAAGGAGCGGGCCCCCGTGGACCCAAAGGCTTGCACCAACCGCGGGGATTACGAGTAACACGACGACACAGCTGCAGCCACAACAGGAAGTTGGTGTCTTGGGCCCATTGCGCCCAACCGAGTAGATCAGCGCGCCAAGACCAACCGCTGCCGCAAACCATCCCGTTGCCTCCAAGCCACCCATCTGGGTGGACCCACTCGCACTGTCCTGGAGTAGCCCGCCCGTTGAGATCAGAGCAAACAGCAGGAGGAGCGCGCCGAGAATCAGCAGGAAGACACCGATCAGTGCTGCCCTTGGGCTGGGATAGCGGGACCCGCAAGCCGGGCAGAGCGCGCCCGGCGAGCCTTGCGTCTGGCGGCAGCCAGGGCAGTCGGTTGGCCCAGCTGCAGCGGCCCAAAGCAAGCCCAGCTGTTCCTTAGGCGGAAGCTCGCCACCTCCCTCTCCGCGAGTGACATTGGCAAGGACGGGTTGCTTCGGGGAGGGCTCCGCGGGCACCGCAGCCGGGGCTGACCGCGTTACAGCAGGGGGACTGGTGAAAGCCGTGGAGAGAGAATCGACCGGCTCGCCGCACTCACCGCAGTACTGCGCGTCAAGACCGAGTTCAGAGCCGCACTGCTCGCAGTAGTTGGACATCAACCCGGCCGTGTCCACCTGACAAAGAGCGAACCGTTCCGCTCTGCCAGATGGGAAAGGACCAAGGGTGTCGCAGCAGCCAGAGGAGGACCATTTGAAATCCCCATAGCGCCGCCTCCAGCGAGAATCGGCGCGATTGTCACGAACAGGTCATCAACCACATCTGCCGCAACCAGTGCGGCAACCAGCTTCGGCCCGCCCTCACAAAGGACACTGCTGACACCCCGCCGGCCCAGCTCCTCAAGGACTGCCTCCGGGGTAACAGCGTCAAGCTCGACCTGTTCAACATTGCTCGCAGTGCTTGGCGCTGTGCCACGGGGAACGAAGGCGAGAACCTCCTGCTCTGGGTCACTCAACATTGGCGCCTCAAGCGGCAAGACGCCAGAACGGCTGATCAACACGGCCAGAGGGTTAGGAGCTAGGCCACGGGCAACCCGTTGACTCTGGCGTTCTGGGTCCCGGATGATCCGGTGATAGCCCTCGACGGCAACCGTTGATGTTCCCGCTAGGACGGCATCAACTCGGTCACGAAGAGCCTTGAACACGGCCAGATCGCCGTCGTCGCCGATGCCACCAGACTTGCCGTCCTCAAGCGACACAGCGCCGTCAGCGGTGACCGCATAGTTGACCCCAACGCGAGGCCGAGGCAATGTTGACCCAACCCCTTCACGAGGGTTCCACGCCTCTAAAAGGCCGTCCGCATCCACCTCTGCGCGGCCTGGCCAGAGGCGGGTGAAGGTCATCGCGGCAGCATGTCGCGGATCAAAGTGGGTACCTGATCGGGTGCGGCAAGCGGCGTCAGGCACAGGGTGGTGATGCCGCCATCAGCAAACTCAGCAAGGCGGTCGCGCATCTGTTCGGGTGATCCCATAATGCAAATCTCTCTGATCAGGTCCACTGGCGCAACCTCAAGTGCCTTGACGCGGTCACCGGCATTCCAAGCCTCAAGCATTGGGTCAAGTGCATCGCCCCAGCCGCAGGACCGGAAGAACTCCTCATAAACCTTCACTGTCGCGTAGCCGGCAAGGACAAACTTGGCAATCCCCATGGCCTGGTCCTCGTCCCCTGGAATGCAGAAGAAGCGGCAGACAACATCGCTTGAACCCTCGGGTTTACCAGCCTCTCGTTCACCAATCTGGATCTGCTCGGTGACATGTGGCAGGGCGCTGATGGGCAGGAAGTTGACAAATGTTCCGTCCGCAATCTTGCCTCCAAGCTGGAGCATCTTGTCGCGCAGCGCTGCGATGTAGATCGGCGGTGCTGTCTCAGGGGGAATCTCAAGCTTGAACCCACCCGGACCACGCTCGCCGGCGAGAACCGGACGGACTGCCTCGACTGTCTCGCGAACCTTGGTGAGGGGCTTTTCGAATGTGAAGCCATTCCACTTCTCAACAATCACATTGGAGGAGGCGCCAATTCCGAGGACGAAGCGTCCATCGCTTGCGTCCTGCAGCGCAGCTGCCTGCTGGGCAAGAAGAACGGGCCCCCGGGTGAATACGCCGACGACGCCCGTCCCAAGCCTGACCCGCTCAGTCCAAGCCGCGGCAAGCGCCAGCGGCGTGAATCCATCAGGCCCGTTTGTCTCGCCAGTCCAGATGTCGTCGTAGCCGGCTTCCTCAGCAGCCATGACCAACGGCTTGAGCTGCTTGATGCCAGTCATTGGGAGTGGGAGCGTCAGCCCCCAGCGGGTATCAGGACGGTTGTCAGCGCTCATCGGTTGGATGGTATGCGACAGGTCCCCAGTTGGTGGGGTGATCTGGCATCAACTCCCCACGCTCACCCGCGATTGCCTGCCGGGGTTTAGGATCACAACCCTATGAATACACCTGATCCGAAACTGCCCGACCGCAACCTTGCCCTAGAGCTAGCACGGGTGACCGAATTTGCCGCCATGGGCGCCGCCGCCTGGATTGGCAAGGGCGACAAGATTGCCGCTGATCAAGCCGCAGTGGACGCCCTCCACTATGTCCTCGCCCGCACGCCGATCTCCGGTGTGGTCACTAGCGGCGAAGGCACCAAGGATTCCGCGCCCAAGCTCTACCACGGGGAAGAAGTCGGGTCCGGTGGGCCAGAGGTATCTATTGCCATTGACCCACTTGAAGGCACTCGCCTGACGGCAGAGGGCTTCCCCGGTGCGATCGCTGTGATCGCCGCATCACCCAAGGGCACAATGTTTGACCCGGGCGACTCCGTTCCATATATGGAGAAGATTGCAACGGGTGGCGAGTTCGCCGACCTGCTTGAGCTTGATGATCCTGTTGCGACAGTGAAGAAGATCGCTGCTCGTAAGGGCACAGCTCTTGATCAAGTGACCGTTGTGGTCCTGGACCGTCCCCGCCACGGAGACACAATTGCCGCTATTCGCGGTGCTGGAGCGCGCGTCAGACTGATCCTCGACGGTGACATCCTTCCCGTTCTGCTCGCAGCTGACGAGAGTTCAGCCGTTGACATGCTCTGGGGTGTTGGCGGAACACCCGAGACGCTGATCGGCTCCGCTGCCTGCCGCTGCAATGGTGGCCAGCTGCTCGCTCGGTTCTGGCCACGCACAGACGAGGAGCGTGCCGTTGGTATCGCTGAAGGCCTCGACATGGAGCGCATTTTCACGGCCGAAGAACTTGTTGGGGGGGACGATGTTTTCTTCTCCTGTACTGGTGTGACTTCAGGCGACATCGTCAAGGGTGTGCAGTTCCGCGATGGACACGTGATCACCGAGTCCCTTTCGATGAGGAGCCGCAGCGGCACCATTCGTCGTATTGAAGGTGTCCACGACCTTGCCAAGATCGAAGCGATGAAGAAGTCAGCCGCGGCCGGCTAGGCCAGGGCCGTGGCGTTTCTTCGCGTTTCTTCACGGTCGTCTGCGATGTTGTCAACCGCAGGACAATCCACCTACCGTCTGCTGCTGCGACTGAAGGGCACTCCAGGGATTGTTCTGGGCGCGCTAGTCCTTTCGTCCCTGAGCGTCACCGTGCAAACGGGGATTGGTTTTGACCCGTCGTACTGGCTCATGTGGGGCGCTGAGATCACATCGGGCAAGCTCGTCACAGCCCACGCTTGGACAAGCTGGAAGCCCCTGCCAATGCCGTTCATGGTCGTGTTCAGTCTGTTTGGCAGCGCAGCCCCGTCGCTGTGGATGATTGTCGCCCGCGCGGGCACCCTCGTTGCGACCGCATTGGCATTCCGGATCACCTGGCGTCTGATTCTCGACATGTTGCCAGCGGACCCCAAGCAGCTGAGGGCGCAAGTCCCAGCGCTGCTTGGTGGTTGTGTGGCCGCCGCAGGGTTACTCAGGTTGCTGTTGGGCTGGTCAATGACCGGGTACTCAGAAGGGTTGGCAATCGCGCTGATGCTCGCTGGGGTGGAATGCATGCTCAAGGGGCGCCACAAGCCAGCACTGTTCTTTTACCTTGCTGCCTGCCTTGGCCGCCCAGAACCACTTTTGGCAGTGATGGCCTACAGCGTCTGGCTCTGGCGCCGGGAACCCGGACTGCGCAAGTGGATGCTGGGCGGACCGCTCTTGGTGTTGGCCACATGGCTGATCCCCGAGTGGATTGGCTCAGGGGATCCATTCCGCGCTGGGAAGCTTGGCAAAGTTGAACACCTGCACCAGACTCAACCGGGTGACAGTAACCCCCTGATCGTGATCAGCGGCGCTTTCACCGCGCTTCCGGCGGCGACAGCAGCCTTCCTGCCAGCGAGTTTGGTGGCCGTCATCTGGGCAGCCAAGCGGGGCGACCGCAAGCCGCTTCTGCTCAGCGCGATCGGCATTGCGTGGGCGGTCATGGTGGCGCTCCAAGTCGCTTTCGCGGCATCGCAAACGACACACCCAGGTGTTCTGAGGTACATGATTCCCGCGCAAGCGTTCCTGCTGCTCGTGATCGGCGTTGGAGCAGGGTCAGGCACCTTCCTGATTGGCAGGGGACTCGAGCGGATTGGGCTGGACCCGAGGGTATCCGCAGGTGCTCTAGCGACCATTGGGGTTGTCGGGCTGACGGCTTCCATGTCGGTCTCAATCCTTCCCAAGTACGAGGTCATGCAGGATGGCCAAAGGGTTGTCTGGCGCGCGACTAGACAGCTGGACAGGGCAATCTCAAGGGCAGGCGGCCCGGGCACAGTCCGACGCTGCCTCCCAATCGCGAACTATCCAAGATGGGATGCGACCATCGCTTGGAAAGTTGGGGTTACTCTGCGAGCCTTCGGCCGCCGGGGATCACCTCAGGACCCCCTCTCCCGGGCAGACTTCGGGCGGGGGACTACATTCCGACTTACCGGGCGCCTCGCGTCCGGTAAGAACACTCCCTACAGCCCAGCAGCTGTTGCGCCTGGGGCGACACTTGCAAGCATGGCCGCGCCGTGGTACATCTTTCAGCGCTGTTCGACTAAACGACACAAGAAGAAGTAGACGACGTGACCGTGACTACCCCCCGAAAGACCATTAGCTGGACCCGACTTCTGCGCGGCGAGCTTGGGCTGCTTGCCGGGTCAACGGTTGTCGCTGCGATAACCCTCCTGTGGCCATTCAGCGTCAGGTCAGACGCCGTGTATTGGATGCTCTGGGGGCGCGAGCTCACCCAGTTCACGCTAGACACCGGCAGTGGCTGGACCAGCTGGAAGCCACTCCCTATTCCCTTCACGACCGTCTACAGCTTGTTCGGGGACAGTGCTGCGTCCGCCCTATGGATGCTGACCTCCCGGGCAGCAACATTCTTCGCAGCGGTGCTGGTATTCAGGCTCGTCCGTCGGCTTACAGACCAAGCCCTCAAGCCAATTGGGATCGTCTCGATCCTCCCTGGGGTGATGGGTGGCCTATTGGCTGGTCTCTGGACCCTCCGTGTCCTTGTTGGGTTCACGGCTCTTGGTTACGCGGAGGGCCTCACATTGACGTTTGTTCTGCTCGCCGTTGAGCGGGCCCTTGAGGGGAAACACAAGTTTGCTCTGCTCTTTGGTCTTGCGGCCTGCCTCAGCCGGCCGGAGCCACTTGCGTTGATGATGATCTACGGACTCTGGCTGTGGTTCAAGCAGCCCGCGCTACGCAAGTGGCTGGTTGCCGGACCGGTTTTCGTTGTCGGAGCGTGGCTGATCCCGGATTGGATTGGCTCTGGGGACCCACTGCGTGCACGCTATCTCGGGGGTGTCCACCGCATCGACATGCACTATCCGGGTGACGGCAAGCCATTGAGGATGATCAAGTTTGCGTTCACCACGCTTCCCACGATGGCCTTCTACGCACTGCCGTTGGGCGTCATCGCCGCCTTGTGGCAGGCGAAGAGAAAGAGTTTCGAGCCAGTCGCACTACTTGGGCTCGCGCTCACATGGGTAGGTCTCGTGGCGTTCGAAACCGCTCAGGGCACCAATGGACTGCCTCGCTATATGTTCGGAGCTCAAGCGTGCCTGATCATTGTCAGTGGGTTTGGCGTTGCCGTGTTGGTTGGACTTGTTGCGAAGGCTCTTAACAAGGCGGGAATGCCACTTGAGGGTGCGTTAGCAATTCCGGTCTTGACAGCGATGCTGGCAACCGGGGTCTTCGCCCAGAAAGTTCTCTACCCGAGGCTCGCGGAGGTCAAATCCGCCCAAGCCAAGTTCGCTGAGGCGGATGCCACGCTGACGGATGCAATCAACGCAGCAGGTGGTCCCAAGAAGGTGATTGCGTGCGGCCCCGTTTCGCGATTTGCGCTGTTTGACCCGACCATCGCTTGGAAGCTGGGGGAGACATCGTCAGTCCTCTCATACGGCGGAGGCCCTGACGATCCCAACCTTGATGTCCAGTTCAAATTCGGCAGCACCTTCAGGCTGTATGTCCCAATCGGGCGACGGCCTCTGGATGCCCATATCCGCTCGCGGATAGCCCCAGGAGCGAGACGGGTTGCTGAAGCAGGCGACTGGGTTGTCTACCAGCGCTGCCTTAAGTGGCGCAAGCGGGGCGCGGCTAAGAAGTAACTGCGGCGCAGGACCCGACTGGGCAGCTAGGAGTCCTCGAACCGCTTGGCAACCGACGGCTCGAGCTCACCCTTGGCCAAGCGGCGCAAGAACCCATAAGTGACGAGAACATGGATTTTGGACTGGGTCCAGCGGTAGAGGTGCGAAGAGATCTTCTCGGCGATCGCCGGGTAGAAATTTGACACCTCTACATCAACTCGGACTTTGGCTGTGGCCAGAGCATCCCCACCGAGAATTGGCAGGCGGTGAACTGTGATCCGCAGCAGTCCCTCTCCCCGGCGGGAGACCAGCAGTCCCCCGGCAATGCTCCAAGTGACAGTCCCAGAGTCACCACTCAGGTCATAAACGGGGGTCGCGAACGACAGCAGCCGAAAAGGCTTGAAGAGAAACACCACATCCCGCCCATCGGGGCGATAGTGAATTCGGATCAGGTGGAGTGTCACGCGGCTCAGGTAGGCCCAGTACGTGCGAGCGAGACGCTCCAGATAGCGAGGATTCCAGAGTTCGTCAAGCGCCTCAGCCGGCATCTCGACTGTCGCGGATTGCACTGACCGAACGGCGCCATTGGCAGCAGTCAGCGTCTCGTCTTCCAAGTCAGTGACTTCAGCTGGTGTCTGGTGGGGTCTGAACATGAATGGTTTCTGGCGTTCGTACAAAGGAGTGAACCAGCCCGAGGGCGAACCTCGTACATAGAGGTACCCATTGATGGGTACGGATCAGGCGCAAATGGCGAACAACCTCACAATCAAAGAAGTCTCTCAGCGGACTGGCCTTGCTGCCAGCACAATCCGCATGTGGGAGCACAGATACGGATTTCCGGCCCCCGCTCGGACGGCTAGCGGCTACCGCCACTACACGGATGAGGAAATCGCGCAGATCAAGAGCGTGATCGCCTACCGCGACCGAGGCCTGTCGCTGCCAGTCGCCGTTGAACGAGTGGTGATGAGCGACACGCCGGCCGAGCCGTCGATCTACGCGGCCGTCGCAACTGCCGATGGCGCGCCCGTGCCGCAAGTGCTGCGCAAGAGCACACTCCACGCGCTGTCGCGCGCAATGGAGCATGAGGCCGTCGCTCAAGGATCCTCAGCGATCTGCTTCGGGGCCTTTCAGGACGAGGCCTTCTACCGGCCGGTTGAGAATCGTTATGTGCAGATTGCTCGAACTTCAGATGCGACAGTGGTCTTTGCTGACTTCAAGAAGATCAGCGACAAGGGCCCAGGGCAACCGATTGAGATTCCGATTGACGCCGAGGACGCGCTCGGAAACGAGTGGACAGTGATCATTGACTCGCCTGGCTACGCGGCCTGCCTGATCGGTTGGGAACAGCCACAGAAGGCCTCACGTGGGAGTTCCCGCGCAACTGAGACCCGGTTTGAGGCGTTTTGGACTGTGGACCCCAAGGTTGTCCGCAGGGCGTCAGAGGTCGCGGCCAGGCTTGCCGGACGGCAAGACGCGGCTCTCGGGGATCGCCTGCAGCAGATGCTGTCGGACCGTCCTCTTGCCAGCACTGAGCCGACACAGTCACTGACGAACTTGACGAATCGAATCGTCAAGTACGTCGAAGTCGCTTAGCGTCCGGAAGCGTCTTGGGGCGTTGGGGATCTCCCCGCCCGGCTAACGCGAGCTTCGCTCGCACAGTTGCCGGATCGTGGAGAGTCCCCACGCTCCGCGGGAGCTAGATCCGTTAGTGGGGGAGGGGTTCTACTTGGACTATTGAGCCGGTGGGAAGGAGTCCATCGCCGGCCGGGAGGAGTGCGAGGCCCCAAGCGCCTGACATTGAGGTTGTGCGGTGTGATCCTTGGGCGCCTGTGGTGTGGGCCAGAGGTGGACCGTCAGGGCGGGGCTCAAGGGTCACTCGGACGGCTTGCTCTCGATTGCGTAGCGGGAGATCCTCGGCGGTTGCCGCAGGCCATGGATCAGGCAGCGGCGTCTGTCCCAATAAGGCGCGTATCGCCGGTGCAACAAAGAGCGTGTAGGTCACGAATGCTGACGCGGGGTTACCTGGGAGGCCAAATATCAGCTGGCCGTCAGGGCCAACCCCGAACCAGGTTGGTCCGCCTGGCTTGAGGGGCACTCGCCAGAAGACCTCCTTGGCATTGAGGTCCTCTGTCAGGACTGCGCGGACATGATCGTGTTCGCCGACTGAGACTCCGCCGCTTGCGATCACGATCTCTGCCCCGTCGAGCGCGTCGCCCAGCGCTTTGGCCGTGGCTTCCCGAGTATCAGCGCACCTAGCCTTGCTAACTACTTCAGCGCCGCTTTGCTCCGCCAGGCCGCGAAGGCCGATCCCGTTGGACTCGTGGATTTGCCCAAGGGCTAGGGGCGAGCCAAGATCAGCCAGCTCGTCTCCCGTTACGACTATCGCGACCCGAGGTCTCACTGTGCAGCAGCCTGCGGCGAGCCCGCAGGCTGCGGTCACGCTCAACTCAGCTGGTCCCAAGACCGTGCCTGCGCTTAGGGCAACAGCGCCCATTGGGAGATCCTCCCCGGGGAGTCGCACATGGTCTCCAACGGACACCGGGCCTGCGGGCGTAACCACGCCGTCATCAAGGGTGGCAAACTCGACTGGGACGACGCCAACCCCGTCTGGAGCGAGTGCTCCTGTCGAGATGGCGATCGCCTCTCCATCGTGGAGTTCCCCGGCGAAGGGATGTCCGGCGCGTGACTCCCCGATTACACGGAGGGGAACACCGGCGAGGGTTGGGAGGGCGGCGTAGCCGTCCATTGCAGAGGAGGCAAAGGGGGGCATTGCGTGTGAGGCGAGAACATCGGTGGCCAGTGCTCTGCCCCCGGCTTTAGTGAGATCCACCAACTCAGATCGCGGTTGGCTCACGTGGTCGAGCACAAGACGCCGTGCGGCAGCTACATCTGCGGGTCGGGTCAAGTCCCGTCCCGGCCGGAAATCAAGTAGCCGATCACCCCGGAGCCCGTCATGTGCAGGTACTTGGCAGCGTCGTAGGTGACATCCCATGTGTAACCCGTCCGATAGGGACCACGATCGATAACTGGCAGCACCATCGACCGCTGACCGTACGACACGCGAACCAGAGTTCCACAGGGGAGTGTCTTGTGAGCCAAGCCCATCGTGCCCTTTGCGATTCTGCCACCGCAGGCAGCCGCCTGATACTCGCTCGGGCCGCCGAAGATTGTCGCATTGGCGCGGCGGAAGGACATGATCGTTCCGCTCGGCTGTCCTCCATGTCCTGCGGCCGTCACGCGGAGTTTCACGGGTCCGAACACATTGACATTCCAGCTAACGCGATAGGACCCTGAAGATGCTGAGTTGGCGGACCCGATACGGGTCCAAGCGCCGTTTCCGCTCTGTCGCTCCAGAGAGACGCGCGTTCGGCCTCTTCCCACAGAACCTGTAGCAACGTGCGTGTTTCCGCCCAGGGCGTTGATCGGCGCCTTGAGGGACACTCCGGCCGCGCTTGCCGTCAACCAGCCGGCGTTGGAACCGGGGATCGGGTCACCAGGGGACACTCCGCCGTCGGCTGCCAGCGCTGCCGTCGCGGGCACGCAAAGGGTGAGGAGGGCTGTTAGTGCGGCGATTCGCTGGCGCATAACGTGATTGCGGCCGCCGGCTTGTGGGAAGGGCGGCTACGGGAACTGTCCGACGGAGTCTACTGGGGTGCTTCGCTGTCCGCGCTTGGGCGGTGGTTTCTGTCCTTGGTATCGGGGGCAGAGCCTTCAAGCCGGACCAGCAGTTCACGCATCATTAGGGCTGCTGCTGTCAGCGCAATCTCAGCGACTTCCGCGGCCATGCGGACTGCTTCTTGCGCGGCAGCAGCCTTGGCGGCGTCGACAGGACGTGGCGGGACTGCACCCTCTCCGCGTGGAAAATCAGTCCGCTCCCGTGTAATTGGATCGCCTTCGCGGCGAGCGCTACGGCCCCTTGCGCGGTGCCTCGGCATGCTTCCTAGCAGGCCTTTTTGCTCGTGTCGACGAATGTCCATGTGGCAATCATTGCGCAGGTGTGCCTGCGTCCGTGGTGAGCTTTGCTGCGGGCCGCTACGCTGAGCGTGCTTTAGTAACTGCGGGCGCTGTGTGAACAGACCCGCGCCCCCCATCCTTTTGTAATCGAACGAGCTGGAGACGAGCTGACCTATGTCGCAGGTTGAATGGCAGGAACTGGAAGAAGTCAAGGGACTTCTGGCAAAGGGTCAGAAGGTCGGCGTACTCACGTACACCGAGATCAAGGGGGCGATCGCAGAGATCGACTTCGATGATGCTGATGTCGAAGAGCTCCACGGTTACTTCGAGAAGAAGGAAATTGAACTTGTAGAGGAGGACTCTCAGTCGGCAGCGCCAGCAGTTACAGAGGCCGCAGCCCGGAACGAGAAGCGTCGACGCAAGTCCGAGCTCTCGATCAAGACGGAGATGACGACCGACTCACTGCAGCTGTTCCTCAAGGACATCGGCAAGGTCCGACTCCTGACCGCTGCTGAAGAGGTAGAGCTTGCGCAGGGAATTGAGCGCGGCGACCTTGCAGCCAAGGAGAAGATGGTTGAGAGCAACCTCCGCCTTGTTGTCTCGATTGCGAAGAACTACCGCAACCAAGGCCTTCCATTCCTAGATCTAATCCAGGAAGGCACTCTCGGCCTAGTCCGTGCAGCCGAGAAGTTCGACTACCGCAAGGGATTCAAGTTCTCGACTTACGCCACATGGTGGATCCGCCAGGCAATCGCCCGCGCGCTTGCCGACAAGGCCCGCACGATCCGTATCCCAGTTCACGTAGTGGAGAAGCTCAACAAGATCAACCGTGCCGAGCGCAAGCTTGTCACTGAGCTTGGCCGTGAACCCACGCATGAGGAAATTGCCAATGTCACAGGGATTGAGGCTGAGGAGGTTGAGCAGATCAAGCGCTCAGCACAGGCCCCTGTCTCACTTGAGAAGCCGGTTGGCGATGAGGAAGAGTCCGAGTTCGGACAGTTCCTCGCCGACGACAAGGCCGAATCCCCATATGAGAAGGCTGCCGAGACGCTCACACGCGAGGCACTTGTGTCCGCGCTTGAGAACCTCTCCTACCGTGAGCGCCGCGTGCTTGAGCTGCGCTACGGCCTTGGTGGCGAGCACCCTAAGACACTCGACGATGTTGGCCGTACGTTCAATGTGACGCGCGAACGTATCCGTCAGATCGAGAACCAGTCGCTCAAGAAGCTGCAGGGCCTCGCTGATGCCCAGAAGCTTCGCGAAGCAGCAGTCTGATCCCGGCTCAGTCCGGCACCTGACCGACAGCCCCTCGGGGCGGCCGCAGCAAAAAATCCTTCCTCCCGAGGCAGGATTAGCTGCGTCCTGCTGGAAACACCTGCTGACAACCCCGGCGCGCCCCTCCTTGGGGCAACCCGAAACTCAGGAGGCAGGAACATATGGAAGCAGCAGGAAACATTGGTGCCGTTGACGACTCGCAGGTGATGGCAGAGCTTCACAAGAAGTGGAAGACCCTGATGGCGCTGGGCGTACTTGCGCTGCTCGCGGGCCTCGTCTGCATTCTCGTTCCAGCCTTCGCATCGCCTGTCATCGGACTCTTTATCGGCTGGCTCCTCGTCTTCGGGGGCGTCCTCCAGCTGATCGATGCTTTCTCTGTCAAGGACGGCGGCCGCCAGGTGTCCCGTGCGATTGGCGCACTGCTGACGCTTGGCATCGGTATCTGGATCGTTGCTTCCGACTACCACGGCACGCATGCCCTCACTGTGGTCCTTGCGATCTGGTTCCTTGCCAGTGGTTCGCTGCGCCTGATCGCAGGACTGATGCAGCGCGGAACTCCCGGTGCATCACTTGTGATGGTCAACGGCGTCTTGTCGCTGATCTTGGGCGGATTGATCCTGGGCGACCTTCCCTCCTCAGCAACTTGGGCCATTGGCCTGCTGGTCGGGATTGACCTCACCTTCGCCGGAATTGCCTTGATCACAACGGCGAGCGCAGCAAAGAACGCCGGCTAGAAGCTTGTAGTCAGGGGTCGCAGGTTTTCCTGCGGCCCCGCCTTCGCCGGCAGGGATTCCACGCGCCACATAGAAAACCCGCACGTGGTCAGTTCCCCCCAACAGTTCACCCTCTCCTCGTTAGCTTCCTCGGTAGGCCTTGTGGCTGGCTGCTTTATGTTCGCCATCCTCACCGAGGGCACGCACCCGGGTGAGGCGGCCGTAGCGGCTACTGCCGTGGCGGGAACAGTTGGTCCGGGCGGATCAACGTCGTTGGCTGGCGAGCTAAGTTCTATGGCCGCTGCGATGAAGGTTCTGATCCGCAGCACCGCGCGCCGCATCGCCTGAGCCTCTTCTTTCCTAGGCAGGACAACGGCGGCCGTTGGCGAACATTTTTCATTAGTGCAGGATCGACTCTTCAAGGAAAGACTGCGTGCCTTCTGTGTGGAGGCCGCCATGCAACTCGCCTACGACGCAGAGAACGGCGAGCAGGTTCCGTACGACCTCGTTGACGCAGGCCCAGCGGATGGCAAACATCAGCCGCTCTGGTGCTACCGGACTCTGACTGGAGAGTTCATCCGCCAGCGGCTTGGTGCGCTTGGGATGCTCCCTTCCTATCTGCCTGCTGCTTTGGCGATCGAGAAGATGGAAGGCCTCAACGAGTGGCTGCTTGCCAGGGGCGAGCAGCATGTTCCCAACACCGTGCGCGACCGTGCCGACGCCACACTTCGCGTTTTCCTAGCTGAGGTACTTGGCGAGGACAGCAACTTTGAGTTTGACGAGTCCCGGTTTCAATCTGCGTGGAATGCCCTTGAGGCGATCCTGATTGAAGGCCACAGCCTGACCTTGCTTGCCGCGCCTATCCACGGGATTGAGATTGAGTCCCTTGAGATCCGGCTGGACAACAACATGATGCTGGTCTCGGCGGAGTCCATCGAGGCGGAGGCTCTGCCGGGCGACATCTTCCGAGCTGACAGTCTTGGTCTGCCCGTGGTGGCTGTGGTGATTGAGGCTGAGGACAACAGCCCAGAGGGTCTTGAACAGGCACGCATCCGCCTGCGGAAACTGCTTTGCGCCCTGCGCTTGTTCGGTAGCGCCAGCCCAGCCCTTGGTGGCGCTGCCCGGCTACAAGTTGAGCGTGGCCCTTGGCAGGTAATGGGCCTTGAGGGCTCAGGGTCGGCCAGGGGAGTTCTCGCTATCGAGACGCGCCAAGAGCATGAACTTGAGAGCTTCTGCAGGCTTGTTGCCAACCGCTGGCCAAGAGGTGGCGAGATCGCCTGGGCGCTGCGCCGCCATGAGTTTGGCTGTGACCGGATGCACTACCTAGATGGGCTCAGCGATCATCTTCTTGCCCTGCGCGCGTTGCTTGAGCCAGAAGGGCCTATGAGCGGCCATCTGACCGACCGCCTTGCCGCGCTCTGTGCGGAACCAAATGACCGGGCCCGCCTTGCGGAGCGCGCGGCTCGAGCAGCCGGGCTTGAACGGACGATTGTTGCTGGCTTGGCAAACCGCGAGACTCAGGCGGAACAGCTTTGTATCGAGATGGAGATGCACCTGCGGGCGCTGCTCAAGGATGTCATCTGCCAACACTTGGATAGTGATCTTGTGACGCTCGCGGACATGATCCTCGCTCAATCCGCGGGGATTGAACAGCCGGTCAAGAAGCGACGCCTCGGGTTTGGCGACGGCGCTGACCCGCTTGCTGCTTGATCTGAACGCCTAAACGGTGTCGGGGAACAGCTCGCCGGCCATCCTGGCCAGCCCAGCAACATCATGTACTTCGCCATGTAGCCGCTCGACTACGGCAAGCCGGACGGGTTTGAGCGACTTGGTGATCGCCTCGAGGCCGGCTCTGTCCTGCTCGGCGGCGTCACGGGCATCGTCGATCGCGCTGGCAAGTCGGTTTGAGAGGTCATCACCAAGGGCTTCGCGAACAGCTTTGGCTCGTACGGACTTGCGTTTGACGCCTGGCTGGGGCCTGACCTGGTTGACAATCAGCGCACTGAGAGGCCGCCCGTCTTCGGCGAGGCGGTCGGCGAGGTACTTGGCTTCAGTAAGTGGCGTGTCCTCTGCCGTTGTGACGATCAGAAAGACAGTGCCGTCGTCGGCGAGCAGCTTGGCTACTCCGCGCGCACGCTCCGTGAACCCGTCGACCATTCCGCTGATGGCGGCAAAGAACTCAGCTAGGTCTGAGAACAGGTCCACGCCAGTGACACGCTTGAGTAAGCCCATTACGATGCCCGTCCCGCTGCCTGCGATCCGCAGACCTAGGCTTGCTGGCTTCATCACTACCTGCATTGCCCGCCCGTCAAAGAATCGTGAGAGTCGCGCCGGAGCGTCGAGGAAATCGAGCGCGTTACGGGATGGGGGAGTGTCCAAGACGATCAGGTCGTAGTCACCCTCAGTAGAGAGTTCGTAGAGCTTTGCCACGGCAGTGAACTCCTGAGCGCCGGCGACGGCCCCTGAGAGCTCCTTGTAGATGCGGTTATCCAAAACCTGCTGAAGACTTGCTGCGTCGGGGGAGAGCCGGGTGATCAGATCATCAAAGGTCCGCTTGGGGTCCAGTGCCATGGCCCAGAGTTCGCCGCCGGCCTTGACGTCAACTCCTCCCTTGAGGAGGCGTTTGTCTTCAACGCGGCGGGGGGAGTTGTCAAGACTTTCGAGTCCGAGGGCTGACGCCAATCTCTTTGCCGGGTCGATTGTGACCACGGCAACTCGCAAACCTGACCGAGCCATCTCAAGGGCGATGGAAGCCGACACGGTTGTCTTACCAACGCCGCCTGGGCCCGCGACCACGCAGACCTTGGATTCCCGCAGGAGCAGGGCAATTGCGCCGTTCGGGGCGTCTCCGCTCGCGGCGCTCTGGTTCTTTTTGTTTCCGACCACGTCGCTCGCTAGCCTAGTCACCCAGTGGCACGTCGGCTCTTTCGAAGAGGGGCAGGAAGGAATCCTGCCAATTCGGGCGAATACTCACGCCTAGTGGATAACCACGGCGAAAACTCCCGAACGGTGGAAGAGGCGATGACTCAACCCGATGCCAACCAGGCTCCTGTGACTACGGAAGAACTTCCGTCTGTCGAGTCGACTGTCCCTGCTCCACAGGCTGATCTTTCAGCACCTGTTGAAGCGACCGCTACAGCTCCTGAGGAAGGCGCTGCTCGCATGTCGGCCTCCTCAATGCTCTCAACGGCTGCTCCTGCGGCTGCTCCGGTAGCGCCTCCTGCGCTGGTTCCGGCTCAGGCACCTCTCGGTGACATGCGCGTCTACGTGCTCGCTAACCAAAAGGGTGGAGTCGCCAAGACCACGACAACGCTCAACCTTGCCGTTGCATTCGCCGAGGCTGGGCACCGTGTCCTCTGCATTGATCTTGACCCTCAGGCGAACCTGACTGTGAGCCAGGGCATTGAAGACGATCTTCCCGAGTCCATGTACAACGTTCTCTTGGGGCAGATTCCGATCAAGCAGATCATCCAGAAGTGTGAGATTGATGTCGCCGTGTCATCCATTGATGTTGCTGGCGCAGAGCTCGCACTCTCATCAACCATTGGCCGCGAGCGCGCACTTCAGCGCGCACTGATCCCCGTCAAGGACGACTACGACTTTGTCTTCATTGACACGCCTCCAAGCCTTGGCCTCCTGACCATCAACGCGTTCACTGCAGCACACCGCGTGATCGTGCCTGTTCAGTGCGAGTACCTCTCGATGAGAGGGCTCCTTCAGCTTGAGAACACACTTGAGATGGTTCGCGAGAACCTCAACCCGAATGTTCAGATTCAGGGCATCGTTCCGACCATGGTCGACACACGCACGCTCCACGCCCAAGAGGCAATCGAGCTTCTGGAGGAGAACTTCCAAGGGCGCGTCTTCCGTTCCAGGATCAACCGAACAGTCCGATTCGCTGAGGCACCAGTCCAAGGTATGTCAATTATGAAATACGAACCGAAGGGCGCGGCGGCCAAGTGCTACCGCGACCTCGCTCAGGAGGTCATGGCAGATGTCCAATAGAAAGCGCGCCAGCATGCGTGAAGGTCCTCTGGCCTCACTCTTCCGTAGTACCGAGAATGATCCAGCAGCTCCAGCCCCTGCCCGAGCAGCTGATGAGCAGATTGCGCAGCAGCGCGTTGAGCAACCACAGGCTGCAGCACCGGCTCCCGTACAGGCGCAGCCAGTTCACCATCCTGAGCCTACGGCCGCCGACCTCAACAATGGTCAGCCACTGATCCTTGTTGTTGGTGTTGGTGGAGCAGGCGTCAATGCGGTCGACCGCATGGTTGAGGCCAATGTTGCCGGCGTCGAGTTCATCGCGATCAACACTGATGTTCAATCACTTCAGAAGTCCACTGCTACCCGCACGCTTCACATCGGTGAAGAGGTTACGCGCGGCCTTGGATCAGGCTCTGACCCTGAGGTCGGACGCCGGGCGGCAATGGATGACCACGACACGATCAAGGCTGCCATCCGTGGCGCTGACATGGTCTTTGTTGCTGTGGGTGCAGGTGGAGGCACCGGCACGGGTGCCGCTCCAGTAGTTGCACGGATTGCCCGTGATGCTGGCGCACTCGTTGTAGGCATCGTGACGAGGCCGTTTGCCTTTGAGGGCACTCGCCGAAGCAAGGCTGCCGACGCAGGTGTTGAGGCACTCGGCGCTGAGGTTGACACTCTGATCACAGTTCCCAACAATCGGCTGCTCGAGGTACTTGAGCGCGACACATCGATGGTTGACGCATTCCGTGTCGCTGACGATGTTCTTCGCCAAGGCGTTCAGGGGATCTCCGATCTCGTAACCCTTCCAGGGTTGATCAATCTCGACTTTGCTGACGTCCGCACGATCATGACCGACGCCGGCTCTGCGCTCTTGGGCATTGGTATGGGTTCAGGCGAGCGGCGAGCACTCGATGCGGCAGAGGCAGCGATCAGCTCCCCACTGCTTGAGACCAGCGTTGAGGGTGCACGCTCCATTCTCCTGTCGGTTACAGGCGGCGATGACATTGCCCTCTGGGAGGTCAACGAGGCGGCGAAGGTTGTGGCAGAAGCTGCTCACCCCGATGCGAACATCATCTTCGGCGCAATGGTTGACAAGAACCTTGGCGACCAGGTCTGGGTGACGGTGGTTGCCACCGGTTACGCCAACGAACGTGCTGCTCGCAGAGCCCGCCGTGATGTTGCAGCAGCACTCGGTGAGCCGTCCGGCGAAGTGCGCGTTGAGCGCCGGCGTGAGACTCGCAGTGGCTCCGACGACCTTGACGTACCCGAGTTCCTCTCGGGGCGCTAGGTCAACCCAGCAAGCCCCGGCGCCATGGCGCTCGGAGTTACAGCAGCAGGACACCCGGTCTCAGTTGAGGCTGGGGTTCGCGCGTTTGAGGCAGGCGGCAATGCAGTTGATGCAGCGATCGCCGCAGTACTCGCATCGTTTGCCGCTGAGCCACTCTTGACCGGCCTTGGCGCGGGCGGGTTGATGATGATCGCCGAGCCTGACGGCCGAGCGACATGTCTGGACTTCTTTGTTGAGGCGCCCGGGCGTGGCGCTGACCATTCCCGCCGCGCAGAGCTCCTGCCTTGGGAGGTTGACTTTGGTGATGCGGTTCAGGTGTTCAATGCGGGACCGGCGAGCGCCGGGACTTATGGGACCGCGGCTGGACTGGCTCACGCGTCGAAGCGGTTTGGCTCCCTTCCGCTGTGTGACTTGACCTCCCCGGCCGCAAGGCTCGCGAGGGAAGGGGTCGCCCTCAATGCCGAGCAGGCTTATGTGGTGCGAATTCTTGAGGGAATTGTGACTTCGACGCCTGAGGTTGCTGACATCTTCGCGCCAGGTGGGGAGTTACTCCGAGAGGGTGGAAGCGTCTGCCAGCCTGAGCTTGCCGACGCACTCGACAGGTTGGGCGCCGAGGGCGCCGCCCCTTTCCACACTGGTGATATCGCAGAGATGGTGGCCGCCTGGCTCGCTGAGCGAGGCGGGTTGATCACAGCAGAAGACCTCGCTGGATATGAAGTGGTTGAGCGCGAGCCGATCACGTCCTCGTACCGGGGCCGGTCAATCTTGACCACGCCACCTCCCTCTGCTGGGGGAACTCTGGTCGCGCTTGCCCTTGGTCGACTCGGCGAGAATGAGAGCGATCCTGACCCCCTTGCTCTTGTTCAAGCTATGAGAGAGGCGCAGGATGCGCGCACGGTTGAGTTTCTTGACGGACTGGCAGAACCGGGATTTGCGGATCGATTCCTTGGCGCCCGCCTCGGGTCCACAACCCATGTGAGCACCCTCGATGCCAATGGGCTGGCGTGCTCAGTCACCTGCTCAAACGGTTCAAGCTCGGGCGTTGTGGTGCCGGGCACGGGGATCCATCTCAACAACATGATGGGCGAGCAGGATTTGAACCCCCACGGTTTCCACCAGCATCCGGTGGGCCGCAGGCTCCCCAGCATGATGACTCCGACAATCGTCCTCCACGACGGAGCACCTGTCTTAGCGGTTGGAAGTGCGGGCTCGAACAGGATTAGATCCGCAATCCTCCAGACAATCATCGGTGTGATCGATCACGGTCTAACCGTGAAGGAGGCCGTCGAAGCGCCTCGGATCCACTTTGAGGCTGGCGTTGTCTACGGGGAACCTGGGGTGGATCTCGCCGGCGTACGGGAGCTTGATGTGGCTGTGGCCGAGTTCCGAGCGCCCAATCTCTTCTTCGGTGGGGTGCAGGCGGCCTCGCGTGATGCGGCAGGCGTGTTGGATGGTGCTGGTGACTCCCGCCGGGGTGGGGCAGCTGCGGTGGCGAGATGAGAGCAGGGAACCTTGTGTCCAGATGCTTGTCACTGATTGCTGCGTTGGGGTGTGTCGTGCTGGCCGGATGTGGAACGCAACAGTCAGCGGATCTCTTCCAGGTCACGCGAACCGGAACGATCTCGGGCGCAAATTTGAAGCTCCTTGTTAACGACTCGGGCACTGTCACCTGTAATGGGGGAAAGCCGAGGGTCCTTCCGGGGCCGCTGCTGCTCGCCGCGCGTGCCTTGTCAGGGGATCTGGCGGCTGACGCGGGCAAGCCAGTTGCCGGGGATCCCCCGGTCAACTCTGTCTACCGGTTCCGTGTGAAGTCAGGAGCAGGCACGCTGGACTGGATTGACGGGAGTTTGGGCTTGCCTGACTCCTACTTGCGACTGTCTCAGTTCACGCGCACTGTTGCCAAGACCGTCTGCGGCCTCGCGCGCTAGGACTCAGGTGGGGAGGCGTCGTGCGGTTCGTCGTCAGTGCCGAACCGAACTCGCCCGTTGCTCCCGCCGAGCGCCTCCGCCTTGCCAAGCATGGTCACCCGTTTCAGGGCTGCCTTGAAGAGACGCTCCAGCAGGCCGAGACGCGCTGCTTCATCGCGTAGCTCAAGCAGCGTCTGCTTGGCCTCAAGCCCAAAGTCAACTGTGGAAGCCATGTCATACGCGGTCATCTGTTCGAGGTCCTCGCCAGAGATCACGCGCTCGGTTGCCTGGGTGTAGAGGTCGGAGTAGACCGTCCGTGTTGTTGCGGCGGAGGCATCACCGGATGCGGGCGTGTCCTCGAGGAACACAACTGAGCCAGCCGGGTAGGGGAGGTTGTCGTTGCGGTCAAGGAGACGGAATGGGCGTGTCCCGCGGCAGATGATGTTCAAGCGGCCATCATCGGACTGCTCGACCACCTGTTCGACGACCACGGCGCACCCAACGTCACGCGTCTCGTCCTCAGACGCCCAGACGATCCCAAACTCTTTGTCCTCGGCGACACAGAGTCCGATCATCGTCTTGTAGCGCTCTTCGAAGATGTGCAGCGGGATGGGCTCCTCGGGTAGAGCTACTAGGCCCAGTGGGAAGAGCGGGAAGTCTGTTTCGACTGTGTCGGCCATCGCCACGATTGTAGGCAGGTTGGGAGTGAGGTTGGAGCGGATGAGCGCCAACGGGGCCGTGGCCGTAAGAATCAGGGAATGGCAACAACGACGATTCTTTGGCTCCGCCGCGACCTTCGCATTCACGACCACCCGGCGCTGGCAGCAGCATTGGCGGGCGCGGACCAGGTGCTGGCCGTGTTCGTGCTCGACCCTGCGGTCTACACGGGGCGTTGGGCGTCTGCCGACAGGACGGAAGCGCTGCTCGTAACGCTCAGGGAACTGCGCGGCGCATATGAGGCGCGCGGTGGCACCTTGGCAGTCCGAACCGGCGATGCGGAGGAGGTTCTGGTTGGCCTCGCCAAGGAGGTCGGGGCGGCTGAGGTGCATGCGACGACTGATGCGTCGCCGTTTGCGCTTGCGCGAGACAAGCGGGTCGCCGCGGCTCTTGACGGCGAGGGGCTAGGGCTGACTCGCCACCCGGGGATGTTCTGTGCGGATATCTCCAAAGTCAAGACACAGGACGGCCGGCCCTACGCAGTATTCACGCCGTTCTGGCGAAACTGGGAGCAGGCCCCTAGACGGGATGTCTTGGGGTCGCCAGACAGGATTAGCTCACCCGTGGTTGAGCAGGGTGAGATCCCCACGGTTGAGGCCCTTGGACTCCAGCGACTCCTCACTCAACCGTTGCCCGCAGGAGAAACTGCGGCTCGAGCCCGGATGGAGGAGTGGCTGAGCGATGGCGTCCACCTCTACAAGGATCTGCATAACGATGTTGCGCTTAGTACATCGCGCCTATCGCCATACCTTCACTTGGGCAGCTTGTCGGCTCGGGAGCTTGAACAGCGGGTGATGGAACTCTCGGGCGAACACCCGGCCGCATATCGCCGTCAGGTGGCCTGGAGGGACTTCTACGGCCATGTGCTGCTGTATTCGCCCACGAACACCAGAACGGCTTATCAGCCCAGATTCGACGCTCTGGAGTGGTCTGATGACCCGGAGGGCTGGAAGGCGTGGTGTGAGGGAACAACTGGTTACCCCATGGTGGACGCCGGAATGCGCGAGCTTGCCGCCACTGGTTTCATGCACAATCGCACTCGCATGGTGGTCGCATCGTTTCTAACCAAGAACCTCCACATCGATTATCGCGAGGGTGAAGCGTGGTTCATGAAGCTGCTGCTGGACGGCGACACTTCGCAGAACAATGGCAACTGGCAGTGGACGGCTTCCCTTGGTGTTGACCCGGCGCCTTACTTCAAGCGAATCTTCAATCCGGTCCTTCAGCAGAAGAAGTTTGACCCCGATGGGATCTATGTCCGCCGCTGGGTCCCTGAGCTGAAGGATGTTCCCCTCAAGCGCCTGTTTGAGCCGTGGACAATGAGCGAGGCAGAGCAGGAAGCCGCTGGCTGTGTGATTGACCGTGACTACCCGGGGCCGATCGTGGATCACAAGCTGGAGCGTCTTCGTGCCATCGATCTGTATCGGGCCACTGCGCCCGCGACCGACACTGGCCCGCCTAGTTAGGCACGATTAGGGAATGAGAGTCATCAACTGGGCAGACCTTGATGTCGGAGCACGCACGGCCCTCGTCGCGCGTGAGGCCACTGCGCGGGCGATGTTCGACCCTGCCCTTGGTGAGCAGATCAAGTCACTTGTTGATGATGTTGCCGCTCGCGGGGATCAGGCCGTCACTGATGCCACCAAGAGGTTCGATGGCGTCACTCTGGACCCGGGCAGCTTGCTCCTGGGCCCAGCTGAGATTGCTGCTGGGGCAGATCAGATTTCGCCTGAGGTGAAGGAGGCGATTGCTGTTGCCATCCGCTCCTCGCGAGCCTTCAATGAGGCCGCAGTACCCGAACGGGAGTGGCGCAAGGCGATGTCTGAGGGGTATGAGGTGGGGGAGAAGATCACTCCGATTACATCGGTGGGTCTGTTCGTGCCAGCAGGGAAGGGTTCGTTCCCGTCCGTTCTGATTCAGATTGGAACGCCGGCGGCTGTTGCTGGAGTTGCCCAGCAGCTTGTGATCGTGCCGCCCGATCCAGCGACTGGATTGCCAGACCCCGCCGTCCTTGAGGTTGCACGCCAACTTGACATAACCCAGGTCCTCTGTGCAAACGGCCCGGCTGGCGTGGCCGCTGCCGCGCTTGGGACTGAGTCCATTCCGCAGGTGGTCAAGGTAGTGGGGCCAGGCAGTCCACCTGTGTCAGCGGCGATGTTGGAGTGTCAGCGTCGTGGCTGTGTGACCCAGATGGTCCTAGGCCCAACCGAGAGCGTGATCGTCGCCGACCGGTCAGCTGATCTAGACCGACTCGCGGCCGACCTTCTCAACGAGGCCGAGCACGGCCCTGATTCATCGGCATTCCTGATCACCGCAGACGCGGAGATTGTCGAGCCGCTCAGCGAACGGGTCGAAGCTAGGCTCGACGACCTTCCAGCGCAGCGGGCCGAGTGGGCGAGGATCGCAATCACGGACAACGGCGGGGTCATCGTCGTTTCCGACCTGGCTCAAGCCGCAGCGCTAGTAGACGAGATCGCACCAGAGCATGTTCAGCTGGCGGTAGCCGACCCGGAGGCCCTCCTGGGGTTGATCAGCCATGCAGGAGAGGTTCTGTTAGGCCAGGGCGCCTCCTTCAGCCTCGCCAACTACACCGTTGGAGTGCCGGCCTCCCTGCCGACCGGGCGATTTGCACGCGTGTCATCCGGAATCACGGTCGAGACGTTCCTGAAGCGCACGTCGGTTGCAAAGCTCACCGATGCCGCGGCCGAAACGGTTGCCGAGGCAGCCCTCAAGCTGGCTGAGCACGAAGACTTCCCCGCACACGCCGCTGCGCTCCGCGCCCGACGTGCCCCTTCCTCATAACCTCTCGTTATTGGGATCATTCGTAGGAACGCCCACTGATTGGGGGTTCTTCTTGTTTTGACCTCTTCAAGAGGACTAAGTTGGTTATAGAGCAATTCCCAACATTCAAGAGGAGCTTCCACATGTCTCACACCCACCAGAGTTCACACAACGAAGGCCACATGGACTGGACCGTCGTCATTTCAGGTGTAGGTGCCTTCCTCGCCGCGCTGGCGATCGTTGTAGCTCTGTTCGCCTACAGCAAGGCAAGCAGCGCATCCACGGTCGACTCTGCAAGTAACAGCGTTGCTTCCCCTCCAGCTGCGTCCGCCCCAGCTGCGGCAGTACCAGCAGCTGCAGCTAGCGCCCCAACTGCTGGCACTGCAATCAACGCCAACCTTGGCGAAATGTTCATCAAGCTGAGTGGGGCCACGGCTCCAGCCGGCCAAGTTAGCTTCACAACCAAGAACAGCGGTGCGGTCCCCCACGAAATGGTGATCGTCAAGACCGACAAGGCAGCCAATGCCCTCGGAACAGGCGCACGAGTACCTGAGGCGGGAAGTATCGGCGAGACCGGCGACGTCGAGATGGGTAAGACCAAGACAGTCAAGTTCAATATGAAGCCAGGGCACTATGCGCTGATCTGCAACCTGCCAGGACATTACGCAGGAGGGATGCGGGCTGACTTCACAGTCAAGTAGCAGCCTCCAGAAAGGGAGAAGTTAGGTTTGCGCCCCGGCCAAGGTTGGGGCGCAGGTCGTACCTAGACCCAATGCGTTAAGGCTTCTCGGCGCCGATCATCAGGTTGTAGAAGATCGAAGCTGGAAGACGGCCCTCAAGGAGAGCGCGGTCAACCTTCTGCAAGGCGAGGTAGCCGCGGTAGGCGTAGTTACGCCAAGCCATTGGAACATCGGCCGGGTCGGCAGTCGCTTCAAGCGTGCGGTTGGTCCAGCCAAACCAGTTGGCCAGAAGCTCTTCGCCGACAACACCGACGTGCTCAAAGCCTGCCGCCAGGGCTGGCTCGCTCAGAGCCTTGGGCTCAAAGGCGTGCACATCGACGCACTGCTCAAGGCTGTGGTCATGCTCGGAGCCTGAGCCATCAGCATGGGCAGCCGGTGCTGGCTTGGCGCGCATAATTGCCCTCCACGCTGGCGCAGCGCGGCCTGCTGCGCCCTTAGGCACGCGGGCAATGCGGTCACCAAGCTTTGATGGCTCGCCACCGAAGAACAGACGTCCTCCGGGCTTGAGCACTCTGAAGAACTCGGCGAATGAGGCCTCAAGGTCTGGGAGATGATGCAAGACGGCGTGACCAATCACGGTGTCAACGGAAGCATCAGGCAATGGAAGGGATCCGGCTTCGCAGCAGTGGGTCTCGACTTTCAGATCCAAGCGCTTCGCGTTGGCCTCAAGTGCGACGATCATGCCCGGTGAGATATCAGTCGCCACAACTGAGTCGCAGGCGCCGCCGAGCAGCAGGTTGAGGGAGAAATAGCCGGTTCCGCAGCCGATCTCAACAATGCGACCAAGGTCCGGCAGGGGGCTTCCTAGGACCTTCTCCAGCTTGCCGGTGACCTGGCTGAACCCGACGGGTCCGAAGTCAATTCCCCACTTGGAGTCGTAGGTGACGGCGGCCACATCGTGGTAGCGCTCGTTGACGTCACGGATCTCATCGGCTGTCGAGGGGGCAGTCATTAGGGCTTGGACTCTACCCTTCACAGTCGTGACCAAGTTCTTCCAAGAAAATCAACCCGATGGAGTACCCCCGCTTGAGCTGACCGGCGAGCGGACGCTCCCTGACGTGCCCGAGGAGAACTACTGGTACCGCCGCCACCTGGCTGTCTACGAGTGGATCACCGACCGCGTTGAAGGCAAGCGCGTTGTTGACCTTGCATGCGGTGAGGGCTATGGCACCGGCCTGATGGCCACAAAAGCCAAATCGGTTGTCGGAGTTGAGGCCAACCCGGAGACATTTGAGCATGCTCGGCTGCGTTACACGGGCGACAACATCCGCTTTGAGCGCACTCTCGTTGAGATGTTTGACGAGGAGGTTGATGTCGCCGTCTTCCTCCAGACCATCGAACATGTTGAGGACGCAGGCGCAATCCTCGAGAAGATCAAGAGCAACCTTGCCCCGGGCGGAGTGGCCTACATCAGCACCCCGAATGTTCTGACCCTTGCCCCTCCAGGCAAGGACCGGTCAGACAACCCGTTCCACATCTACGAGTACAGGCCTGACGAGTACCTAGAGCTATGCCTTGACCACTTCCCAAATGTAGAGATGTACGGGCTGTTCCACGCGCGCGTCCTGCGAGCCCATGAGGTTGCAATCAAGTACGGCTGGGACACGGTCCACGCCAAGCTTCACATCACTAAGCCGTTCTACGACAGGTTCACCCCGGCGATCAAGAGCAAGGACTTCGCGCTCAAGACAACGGACCTGAACGGCTCGCTGGACCTGCTCGCCGTCTGCCGGGTATGACCGGTCGGCCACCGGGGCGTGGGGGCTCGCTTGCGATTGTCCTCCACACACACATGCCCTTTGTGCTCGGACATGGAACGTGGCCATTTGGCGACGAGTGGCTTTGGGAGGCAATAGCAACCTCGTACCTCCCACTGCTTGATCTCCTTGACGCTGGCGCACCACTAACGCTCTCTGTTACGCCAGTTTTGGCTGACCAGCTGGAAAGCCCGGACGTTTACGAGCAGTGCCGCACCTTCCTGCGTGAGCTGCGACCAATGACCCACGCACTTGACATTGAGGAGGCCGGGAAGCAAGGGCGCGAGGATGTTGCCAAGGCTTTGTTGGTCTCGGCCGCTGACTACGACAACGCTGCTGACCGCTGGGATGAGATTGGCGGCGACCTAGTCACCGCTTGGGGCCAACACGCTGTCTGGACATCCAGCGCGACGCATGAGGTCCTGCCGCTGGCCGCAGTTGACGGCGCCGTCCGGATGCAGCTGGAATCTGGGATTGCATCGCACCGCCGCAGGTTCTCCCCATGGCGGGGGGGTTTTTGGATGCCAGAATGCGCGCACGCACCATGGATGGACCGACTGTTGGCGGAGGCTGGGGTCCATACGACGGTCGTTGACTGGACCGATGTCCTCGGCAAGGGGGGCGCTCGCAACCTTGTTCCCCACAAGTCCCCGGAGGGCCCGACCTTTGTTCCGATGGACCGCGAGCTGGTGGACCTCGTCTGGGCTGACGGTGGCTACCCCGGCGGTCCCGCTTACCGAAATCATCATGGTCTGACGACACATCACCACCGCGCTTGGGCCAATGATGGCCAGGCCTATGACCCAGCCCGCGCGCTCGAAGCTGCTCGCTTGGATGCGCAGGATTTTGTTGACAACGTGGAGCGCAGGCTGTCTGAGGCAGTAGGCGCTGGACCCAGCCCACTTGCAGTGCTCGCGATTGACACGGAACTGTTTGGCCACTGGTGGCACGAAGGCGTGATCTGGCTTGAGGCGGTCATTGCTGAGGCAGAGCACAGGGGCTTGCTGATCGAGAAGCTCGACGATGCCGTTGAGCGGCGCCGACCCGTGCAGATACGCGAGGACTTCCCCGAGACAACTTGGGGCCGTAACCGCACCCTTGAAACTTGGTCCGGTCCGAAGTCGGCGGAGTTTGCCTGGCGGATCCGCGCGACCGAGTTGGCAATCAGAGCCGCAGGCCCAGATGTTGCGTCCCAAGAGACATTGAGAGCGCTGATGGCATTGGAGGCCTCGGACTGGGCATTCCTGCACGACGGTGGGGCAACGGGCGACTATCCAGCCGAGCGCGCAGCCGGACATCTAGCCGCTCTGCGGGGCGGGGTAGACTCAGCAGTGCACGACCAACTGGCCCTACTCGCACCGGACCTTCGGTCAAACGCACTCTTCGCACCATGAGCAAGCCACGCGTACTGATTCTGTCTTGGGAATACCCGCCGATTGTTGAGGGTGGTTTGGCACGCCATGTGCGCAAGCTCTCTGAGCAACTGGTCGCCACCGACGGGGCAGAGGTTCACGTGCTCACCCGCGGAGACGACACCTCACCGGCCGAAGAGGAGATGGACGGGGTTCACGTGCACCGCGTTGTCGAGCCCAGCCGGCCGAACGACCTTGGCGAGTTCATCGCTTGGATCGAGCACATGAACGCAGACCTGCTTGCCGCCGGCGTCGAACTAGGCGACCGTTACGACTTCGACCTTGTCCACGGTCACGACTGGCTTGTGGCCGGGGCGGGCGATCACCTTGCCAAGCGGTTCCGCTGTCCACTTGTCATGACCGTTCACGCAACTGAGTACGGCAGGCACCAAGGTTGGATCGAGGACCATCCCCAGTCGCACATCCACGGTGTCGAACGGTGGATGACAAACAGGGCTGACCGCGTGATCGCCTGCTCGGCCTACATGCGCGACCACATCACTGACATCTACGCGCTCGACGAGGGCTCAGTCGAAGTGATCCCCAATGGCATTGACCCAATGGACCTTGTCCCCGTCGATGACCTTGACACCCTGCGTGGAAAGTTTGCCAAGCCAGATGAGAGGCTCATCCTCCTAGTTGGACGGCTGGTCTACGAGAAGGGCTTCCACCTCGCACTCGAGGCACTCCCGGGGATCATCGAGACGCTCGGCAATGTCCGTTTTCTCGTTGCCGGCTCAGGCACGGCTGAAGCCGACCTGAAGGCTCAGGCCACGAAGCTTGGCCTTGACGACCACGGCACATTCCTTGGTTGGATCGGCGACGACGCACTCCACTCGCTCTACCGAATAGCTGACCTGACAGTGGTCCCAAGCTTGTATGAACCGTTCGGGCTTGTGGCCCTAGAGGCAATGGCTTCCGGCTGTCCGTGCATCGTCGCTGACACCGGCGGTCTGCGTGAGGTTGTGCCTGAGGGCGACAAGGTGGGACTCAGGTTCAACGGTGGTGACGCAGAACACCTCGCGATCATGATTGAGCGCCTACTCAGCGATGACGTGCTGCGAGACCGTCTGGTTGCTGAGGCTTCCGAACATGTACTGAGCTTTGACTGGGCTGATGTAGCCCGCTCAACAGCAGTCGTCTACCGCGACCTGCTCGCGGTCAGCGCCTAACCCCAGCGCATTGACTGCGGGGTCTCGCGCATTCGCAAGACCTTCGCGGGGGCACCGCCCATGATGGCGTTGTCGGGCACGTCCTTGGTCACCACTGAGTTGGTGCCGATGATCGTGTTGTCGCCGACAGTCACGCCGCGCAGAATGCAGGCGCCGTAGCCGATCCAGCAGTTGTGGCCAACCCGGACATCGCGCTTGTAGATCCCCTGAGCTCGGATGGGGCGGTCTACCTCCGCGGCGCCGTGGTCAAAATCGATCAGCATCACTCGGTCGGCGAGGATGCACTCCCGGCCAATTGAGACATGTTGGAAGGAGCTGATCGTGCACTCCTGACCGAACACGGTCTTGGCGCCGATGACCACCTCACCCTCGTGGGCACGGATTTTGCACCCGTTGCCGATCCATGACCAGCGGCCGAGGTGGACCTTCGCTTCCTTGCCGATCTCGAAGGTGACATCCGGGCAGATGAAACAGAGACCATCCGTGACCAGCCGGCCACGCCAGCGGGCTTTCAGCCAGACCCAGCGCGCCACCATCCGGAAGTACTGAAAGTTGAGCATGTGACTCGAGTGCATGAACCGCAGCAGCGCGAACGGTCCTCCGTGCGGTGGACCCGGCGGTAGCCGGACAGCATCGGACTGAGTTTCGCTGGGGTGAATGGTCTGGACGTGTTCCACACTGGGGATGGTAAATCGCCGGGCCTGTTGGAGGAGGTCAGGCAGGACAGGCACCGGGATCGGCACACGGGGCTGGAGTGGCATGATCCGTACCAATGGCCGCGAAGGGAACAACCGAAGACCTCACTACACGCCTCCTCGCGGGCGACCGGCGAGCTCTTGCTCGGGCGATCAGCCTAGTTGAGGACAACGACCCTGCTGGCTGGGAGCTCGTCAAGGCGATCTATCCGAGGACGGGTAACGCGCGCGTCGTTGGCTTGACCGGAGCACCCGGGGCTGGCAAGAGCACTCTGATCAGCGCAATGACAAAGGCGGAGCGGGCCCGTGGTAACACCATTGGCGTTCTGTCCATTGACCCTTCGTCCCCATTCACACACGGTGCGCTACTCGGGGATCGCATCCGTTTGACCGAGCACTTCCTTGATCCAGGCGTGTTTATCCGCTCAATGGCTAACCGTGGCGCGCTCGGCGGATTGGCCGAAGCTGCCCTACAGGCGGCTCTGCTGATTGATGCTGCGGGCCGTGACATCGTGCTGCTCGAGACTGTCGGCGTGGGCCAGGCCGAGGTTGATGTCATCAACCACGCTGACACTGTCGTACTCGTTCTGATCCCTGGCTCGGGTGACTCGATTCAAGCTCTCAAGGCTGGGATCATGGAGATTCCGGATGTGATCGTTGTCAACAAGGCTGACCATCCGCTGACCGAGACCATGGTCCGTGAGGTCCGCGCGGTTTTGGCACTTGGACCTCGGGAGGGTTGGGTGCCGCCGATCGTCAAGACCGAGGCAGTCCACGACAAGGGCATTGATGAGCTGATCGAGAAGCTCGACGAGCACCGGGCCTACATTGAGGCCGAGGGCACGCTGGTTGAACGCCGCAAGCGCAACCTCCGGTCTGAGGTCCTGGCAATCGCGACCGGTCGCCTGCGACGTGATCTTGAGGACCGCATCGAAGCCACTCCCGAGTTCGCCGACCTCCTTGAACAGGTCTCCCAGAGAAAGATCGACCCTGCCTCAGCCGCGAGTCAGATCCTGGAGGATCTCTAGGCGCAGGAAGTTGCCGTGAGCGTTCCTACGCCCACGCTAACCGGCTAGCAGCCGAGCTTGCGTGCGATGACCATTTGCTGCACCTCATCAGTGCCTTCGCCAATGGTCAAGATCTTCGCGTCGCGGTAAAGCCTGGAGATTGCGTACTCGTCAATCCAGCCGTAACCGCCGTGGATCTGCACGGCTTCCTCAGCAGCCCAGACAGCAAGTCGGCCGGTCTTTAGCTTGGCCTGCGCGGCCGTGAGGCTGAAGTCAAGGCCGGCGTCCTTCTCAAGTGCAGCCTTGTAGGTCAGCAGGCGAGCGCCTTCAAGTTCAGCTGAGATGTTGGCGATCTTGGCCTGGATCGCTTGGAACTTGCCGATCTTCTGTCCAAAGGCAACACGCTCGTTGGCGTAGGCAATCGCAAGGTCAAGTGCGCCTTGAGCAAGGCCGACACCCATTGCGGCCACGCCAATGCGGCCAATGTCGAGGATCTTGAGGAACTGCTTGAAGCCCTCGCCGCGTGGGCCGAGGAGGTTCTCCTCTGGGACCTTGCAGTCGGTGAAGGTGAGAGGGCGAGTATCGGAAGCGTGCCAGCCGATCTTGCCGTACTGCTGGCCTTGCTCATAGCCGGGTGTTCCGTTAGGAACGAGCAGGTTGCTGATCTCCTTGCGACCGTTGGCGTCCTCGCCGGTTACAGCAGTAATCGCGACAACGCCTGACATGGATGTTCCAGCGTTAGTGATGAACTGCTTTGCGCCGTTGATGTTCCACTCGCCGCCTTCAAGGTTTGCTCGGGTTTGCGTGTTGCCCGCGTCTGACCCGGCCTCAGGCTCGGTCAGACCAAACGCGCCGAGGAGCTCACCGGCACAGAGCTTTGGCAGCCATTCGGCTTTCTGCTCGTCACTGCCGAAGAGGTAGATGGGCTGGGTGCCCAGAGAGGTGTGCGCGCAGAGCGTGATTGCCACGCTTGAGTCAATGCGGGTTAGTTCCTCAACAGCGAGCGCGTAGGCAAGCGAGTCACCGCCGGCGCCGCCCACCTCCTCGGGGAAGGGGATACCCATCCAACCGAGCTTGCCCATCTTCTCCACGATCTCTGTGGGGACGCGCTTGTTGTGGTCGATCTCCTCTGCGATTGGGGCGACTTCGCCTTCGGCAAATTCGCGCACGGAGTCACGCAGGAGACGGTGTTCATCTGAGAGGTCGAAGTTCATGCTGATGATGTTCTCAGGCTGCGAGTGATTCGGCCAGGGTCACGAGCAGACGGACGCCGAAACCGGCACCGCCCTTCTTGGCGTAAGGGAGGTCGACATCGTCGGCAACGCCGGCGATATCGAGGTGGGCCCAAGGAATTTCATCGCCGGCAAAGTGGTGCAGGAACTCCGCGGCCGTTGATGCTCCGGCCACACGCTTGCTGGCCGTGTTGCGGATGTCCGCGTAGACCCCTTCGATCATCTTTCTGTACGACGGGTGCAGGGGCATGCGCCAAAGGGGCTCGCCGCTGCCGTCGGACGCGGCCATCAGCGTGGCCGCCCACTCGTCGTTGTTGGAGAACAGACCTGCGTACGCCGGCCCGAGCGCGATGTCCATCGCGCCGGTCAGGGTCGCCAAATCGACAATCCGCTTGGCGCCCTCAGCCTTCGCCTTGACCAAACAGTCAGCAAGGACCAAGCGGCCCTCTGCGTCGGTGTTGTCAATCTCAATCGTCGTTCCGTCTGAGGCGGTGACAATGTCGCTCGGCCTCATTGCGGAGCCTGAGAGGAGGTTCTCTGTTGCCCCAACCACGCTGATCACAGGGACTTGCACGTTGAGTTCGATGATTGCGGCAGTGGCTTCCAGGACTGCTGCGCCACCTGACATGTCGAACTTCATGCCCTCCATGCCAACGCTTGGTTTGATCGAAATACCACCGCTGTCAAAGGTCACGGCCTTGCCAACAAGTGCGAGTGGCTCCGCGGTAACACCGGGCGGGTTCCACTTCAGGACGATCATGCGGGGCTCGCGGTCAGTGCCCTGGGCGACTGCGGCAAAGGCGCCACATCCTGCGGCGATCAGCTGGGCTCGGTCGAGGGTCTCAAGGGTCGCGTGCTCGCTCAGCTCAGCGATCTCAGCTGCGCGTGCAGCCAGCGCGTCGGGTGTCATCTCATTGGGTGGTGAGTTCTGCAGGTCACGCGCCCGGTTCTGAGCTGCCGCGAGCAGAATCCCGCGGGCAACTGGAACGGTCCGGTCATCGTGATCACTGAACATGACCTCGGCTGCAGGTTCGCGACGTTCAGGGTCATTGCCCTTGCGCGTGTCCCAACGGTGGGCTGACAGCGCCATTCCCTCAACAAGGCCTTCGACGGTTGCGTCATCAGCATGGTGGGGGATTTCGATGCAGAGGGTCGCGCAGCCAAGTGAGCGGGCCTTGGTTTCGACTGCGGCAGCAGCTCGACGGGCCTTCTCGGGAGTTAGGTCATCGCGCTTGCCAAGCCCGTAAATGATGAAACGGAGATCGCCACCGTGGGTGACGGCAACGGAGCCGATCGAGGTCTTCGCCTCGCCGCGCTCGACGAGCGAACCGAGGAATCCATCCTCAAAGTCATGGGCGACACCTTCCCCGTCAAAGACGGGAACTGCAACGGTGTCGGCGCCTGTATCGGTGGGGGCTTGGGTCGTGGCTTCGATGTGCATGGTTGATCAGCCTATCGCCGGGGCGACATTCCGGCGCGTGACCGTTACCATCCGCGGCCCGACCTTCGAGACCGGAGACACAATGCCCAAGACAGTCATTCTTTCCGCAGCACGCACACCGATCGGCCGTATGTCCGGCGGACTCGCTTCGCTGACCGCAGTTGAACTTGGTGGGATTGCCATCGCAGGCGCGCTTGACCGTGCCGGCGTGACAGGTGAGCAAGTTGACCATGTCGTGATGGGCACAGTGCTCCAAGCCGGACAGGGACAGATCCCTTCCCGCCAGGCACAGATCAACGGTGGTATCCCGAAGGAAGTCACCTCTGAGACTGTCAACAAGGTCTGCGCTTCAGGCGTTCGCGCCGTTGCGATCCTTGATTCCTACATCCGCTGTGGTGATGTCAACGTTGGTGTTGGCGGCGGCATGGAGTCAATGACCAACGCCCCTTACTTGCTTCCGGGTGCCCGTCAGGGCTTCCGGATGGGCGATGTGAAGGCTCTTGACGCAATGATCAAGGACGGCCTGACTAACCCATTCAGCGGCAAGCACATGGCCCACGAAGCCAGCGAGGTCTCCGCTGAGATCGGAATGGACCGCGCTGAGATGGACCGCTGGTCACTACGTAGCCATGAGCTTGCGATCGCAGCAATCGAATCTGGCCGTATGGCAGAGGAGATCGTTCCAGTGACGATCAGCAGCAAGAAGGGCGACACCATCGTTGACACTGACGAAGGCCCACGCGCTGACACAACCCTTGAACGGCTTGAGGGCCTTTCGCCGATTTTCATGAAGGACGGGAGCCACACTGCAGGCAATGCCCCTGGAGTAAATGACGGCGGTGGCGCTCTCGTGCTCGCATCAGACGAGTGGGCTGAGGCAAACGGCAAGACTCCGCTGGCTGAGATTGTCGGACACGCTCAGGTTGCCGGCGACTTCGCCTACCTAGCGACCACGCCCGGACACGCTTCACAGAAGGCACTTGAAGCTGCTGGTCTGACTGCAGGAGATATTGATGTGTGGGAGATCAACGAGGCCTTCGCCTCGGTCACCCTGAACACAATCAAGATGCTTGACCTCGATGAGGCCAAGGTCAATCCCAACGGTGGCGCAGTTGCTCTTGGCCATCCAATTGGGGCCTCTGGTGCTCGGATCATCGGCACGCTCGCGCTTGAACTCAAGCGTCGCGGTGGCGGACTTGGCATTGCTGCCATCTGCTCCGGTGGCGGCCAGGGTGACGCGATCATCATTCGCGTCTCCTAGGCTGAACACATGACTGGCCGCGCTGCGGCGTTCTTTGACCTTGACCGAACCCTGATTGCGGGCTCTGCTGCCTTTGAATTTGGCAGGGCTTCTTATCGGGCGGGTCTCGTACGCCGCCGTGACCTAGTCAAGTTTGGTCTGGAGAACCTGCGCTTCCGGCTGGTCGGGTCAACTGATGAGCGCACGGACGCTCTGCGCGACAGCATCTCCAAGCAGATTGAGGGCGCGGATGTGAAGGCAATGCAGCGCCTTGCCCCAGATGTGTTGGCGGGGATCCTGCCCCGCCTCTACCCACAGATGCTCGAGGAGGCGTGGGGCCATCAGGATGCTGGTCGGTCGATTTACATCTGCACGGCCGCATCGCAGGAGATCGCCTCGGCACTGGCACGGATTGTTGGGTTTGACGGGGCGATCGGGACAACCTCGGAGATTGTTGACGGTCGCTATACGGGACGCAGCACAGGCCACTTCACATATCGGGAGGGCAAGGCTGATGCGATGCGCGAGTTTGCCGCCAAGGAGAACATCGACCTTTCAAAGTCCTACGGCTACTCGGACTCTGAGTCCGACCTGCCAATGCTCCGCGCCGTTGGCTACCCAGTTGCTGTCAACCCTGACCGTGAACTGGCCCGCATTGCAAAGGACGAGGATTGGCAGGTGCTGACCTTTGAGACCATCGGAAGGCGCCTCGCGCTGGGTGGTGCCATCGGCACGACCGCGTTTGTTGGTGGTATGGCAGCGATGCTGAACCGACGAAGGGACATTGGGTGAGCAACATTCTTGGTTTGACCGATGAGGAACGAGAGATCCAAGCCCTCGCTCGCCGCTTCGCGGACGAGAAGGTCGCGCCTGGTGCAGCCGAGCGTGACCGGGAGAAGAAGTTCCCCAAAGCGCTTGTCACCGAACTGGGCGAGCTGGGTCTGCTTGGTGTGCCCGTGCCGGTTGAGCATGGGGGTGCCGGGTCGACATTCACGGCGGCAGCCCTAGTCATCAGTGAGCTGGCCCGAGTCGATTCAAGCCTTGCCGTAACGGTCTCCGTCCACCTCTCAGTTGGGACTCAGCCAATCCTGCTGTTTGGCACTGATGAGCAGATTGAACGCCTAGTGCCACCGCTGGCGCAAGGTCACAGGCTGGCGGCGATCGCCTTGACTGAGACCCACGCGGGGAGTGACCTCGGCGCGGTCAAGACCGAATACCGCGATGGCAAACTTCACGGCAGCAAGCAGTGGGTTACCAACGGTTCCTACGCGGGCGAGATTGTCGTCGTCGCCAAAGACACTGAGGCCGACGGCAAACTGAGCGCCTTCATCGTCAGCCGTCCTGCTGAAGGAATGTCCGTGATCGGAGAGCAGAAGAAGATGGGGCTGCACGCCTCAAACACCGCTGACCTAGCTTTTGATGGTGTCGCTTGCGAACGGCTCGGCGAGCCCGGAGCGGGCATGCGCGTTGCTCTTAGCGTGATGGACGGAGGCAGGATTGGAATCGCCGCACAGGCAACCGGGTTGGCTCAGGGAGCCATGGACCTTGCGATCGAGTGGGCAAAAGAGCGCGAGGCATTCGGCGGACCGATTGCAAGGCTCGGACAGATCCAAGCCAAGATCGCGGAGATGAGCACTGACATTGAGGCAGCACGCGCCCTGATGCTGAGGGCAGCAAGGCTGAAGGATGCTGGCGAACCGCACACGATTGAAGGAGCGCAGGCCAAGCTGTTTGCCAGCCGTGTCGCCCGGTTCCAAACAGGCGAGGCAATCCAGATCCTTGGTGGCGCCGGCTACATGGAAGACCTGCCAGCCGAGCGCTACTACCGCGACGCCAAGATCACCGAGATTTACGAGGGCACCAGTGAAGTTCAGCGCATCGTGATTGCCCGCGGTTTGCTGGGCGACGCAGCCCGCTGAAGGGGCCAGTTCTCAGCGCTGGCCGTTCTTGGCAGCCGCCCTACCGCGTGCGGCCGTAGACTCAACGCCGATGGCAGCCGAACCCCGCTCATTTAGTGACGACCTTGAGCGTTGGCGCAAGGAGACCTTTGAGGCCTCCAAGGAGCGCGACGTTTCCTTCACCACGCTCTCAGCCGAGCCGGTGAAGCCCCTCTACACCGAGGCCGACCTGTCCGAGGACCGTTCAGCTTCGATCGGCCTGCCGGGCGAGTACCCCTTCACCCGCGGTGTTTACGGATCGATGTACCGCGGCCGCCTTTGGACGATGCGCCAGTTCGCCGGCTTTGGCACAGCGGAGGAGACCAATGAGCGCTTCCATTATCTGCTCGAACATGGGCAGACCGGCCTCTCGACAGCCTTTGACATGCCATCGCTGATGGGACATGACTCCGACCACCGACTCTCGCTCGGCGAGGTTGGGCGTGAAGGAGTGGCAGTTGACTCACTGGCAGACATGGAGCGCCTCTTCCAAGGCATCCCGCTTGGCGAGGTCTCGGTCTCGATGACGATCAACGCTCCCGCGGCAATGATGCTCGCTTTCTATGTTGCCGCCGCCGAGAAGCAAGGTGTCCCGGCAGCGCAGCTGGCGGGGACCATCCAGACCGACATTCTGAAGGAGTACATCGCCCAGAAGGAGTGGTGCTTCCCTGTTGACCCTGCAATGCGCCTAGTGGGGGACATGATCGAATGGTGTTCGAAGGAGATGCCGCGCTGGCATCCGGTTTCGATCAGCGGCTACCACATCCGTGAGGCTGGTTCGACCGCAGCCCAAGAGCTCGCGTTCACACTCAAGAACGGCCTTACCTATGTGGAGCAGGCGGTTGAGCGGGGTCTAGATGTTGATGACTTCGCACCGCGCCTCTCGTTCTTCTTCAACGCGCAGATTGACTTCTTTGAGGAGATTGCCAAGTACCGCGCAGCCCGCCGGATCTGGGCCCGCGAGCTGAAGGAGACCTTTGGCGCCAAGGACCCCAAGTCATGGCTGATGCGATTCCACACGCAGACGGCCGGCGTATCGCTGACAGCTCAGCAGCCGCTCAACAACATTGTCCGTACTGCCATTGAGGCATTGGCAGGGGTGCTCGGTGGCACGCAGTCGCTCCACACGAACTCCTATGACGAGGCACTCGCCTTGCCAACTGAGGAAGCGGTTCGGGTGGCCCTTCGGACCCAGCAGATCATTGCTACTGAGACCGGTGTGACCAACACGATCGACCCACTCGGTGGGTCCTACGCGGTTGAGGCAATGACCGACGCAATCGAAGCTCAGGCTTACGACTACTTCCGTCGGATCGACGAGCTGGGAGGCATGGTCGCCGCAGTCAAGGAAGGGTTCCCACAGCGTGAGATCGCCGATGCGTCCTTTGAGCTGCAACAGGAGATTGAGGCTGGACGCAGAATTGTCGTCGGCGTCAACGCTTACACCGAGGGCGATGAGGCCCAGACCGACATCCTCAAGGTGCACCCGTCATTGGAGACCAAACAGGTGGAGAGCCTCAAGGCCCGCAAGGCCAACCGTGATGCAGCCAAAGTTGACGCAACCCTCGCCGCGCTCACGGCCGCTGCCGCCACGGATGCCAATCTGATGCCGTTCCTGCTCGACTGCGCCAGGGTTGAAGTGACCGAGGGTGAAATGGTTGCTGCGATGCAGACAGTCTTTGGGTCGTACACCGAAACGCCGGTCTACTAAGCATCAAGGGGGAGAGCACATGGCAATTCACGGAAGCGCAACAGAGGTCATCAATGCACCAATAGCGGAGGTCTACAAGGTCGCTGCCGACGTTGAGAACTCTCCCAAGTGGCAGCCCGAGATCAAGGACGTTGAGGTTCTCGAGCGGGACGGCGACGGCAACCAGACGCGCGTGCTCACTGAGAGCGACGCGAAGGTCAAGACTGTCAAGAGTGAGCTTGAGTTCAGCTACGACGAGCCAAACGGCCTGTCGTGGAAGCAGAAGAAGGGCGACATGAAGTCCGTTGAAGGCTCATGGACCCTTAAGGATCTTGGTGATGGGACGACTGAAGCAACCTATGAGATGACTGTCGACATGGGCCGGACACTCGGTCTGGTTATCCGCGGACCGCTCGTTGACCTCCTCCGCGGTCAGATGGTTGACACCATGCCGGGCAAGCTGAAGGCGTTCATTGAACAGGGCTGACCGCCCCTCTGGGCGCAAGGGCGGTACGATCCGCCGCGCCCTACGGTCCGTACACAGAAGGGCACAAACACATGACTGAAACAGCCACATCACGCAAGATCCGAGTAGTTGTCGCCAAGCCTGGCCTTGATGGTCACGACCGTGGCGCCAAGATCATTGCCCGCGCCCTGCGCGACGCTGGCATGGAAGTCATCTATACGGGCTTGCACCAGACTCCAGAGCAGATCGTGGAGACCGCGATTCAGGAGGACGCCGACGCCGTTGGCCTTTCAATCCTGTCTGGAGCACACATGACCTTGGTCCCAAGAATCGTCGAACTCCTGCGCGAGCAGGACTCAGGCGACATCCTTGTGACAGTCGGAGGCACAATTCCTGCCGACGACATTCCCGAACTGAAGGCTCTCGGCGTTGCCGAAGTATTCACGCCGGGCGCCTCCACGCAGGCGATTATCGACTTCATCCGCGGCGCAGTACTGGCCTAGGAGAAGACTGGAAAGAACCAACCGGGGGACTGGTACGTAAACTCATTGACTCGTCAGTCAGTTTTCGACACTATTCAACCCGCCCCATCCCGACAAGCAACAGGAGGACGAACACGCCATGAAGATTTGCGTCCTGGTTAAAGAGGTACCGGACGCCGCAGTGGACAAGAGAATCGACCCAGCAACGGGCCGTCTCGACCGCAGCGGTGAGACCAACCTCAACCCATACGACACACACGCGATCGAAGCAGCAATGCAGATCCGCGAAGACGAAGGCAACGGCATCGAAGTAGGCGAGATTGTCGCCGTAACGATGGGCCCATCGGGTGCAGAACGCGCACTCCACAAGGCCGTATCGCTCGGTGCCGACCGTTCGATCCACCTTTCAGACGACACGCTTGCAGGCAGCGACGTGGCCGCAACCGGCTACGCCCTTGCCAAGGTTCTCGAGAGCGAGAACCCTGACCTGGTCCTTCTCGGCCAGCAGTCAGATGACGGCGAGTGCTACACGATCGGCGCAGTTGTGGCCGACCACCTGAAGATGCCATCCGTGACACAGGTAGTGAAGATGGTCGTCACGGCAGGAAACGCCAAGTGCGAGCGTCAGGCCGAGTACGGCTACGACACCGTGCAGGTTGACTTCCCGGCTGTTATCTCAGTTGGCGATGCCATCAACGAGCCACGCTACCCATCGCTTAAGGCGATCATGGGCGCCAAGAAGAAGCAGCTGGATGTCAAGTCCGCAGGCGACGTTGGAATCGACGCAGGCCGTGTTGGAACCGATGGTTCCAAGGTTTCCTGTGGCGACTTCAAGGCTCCGCCCGCAAAGGCAGCAGGTCAAATAATTGAAGACGAAGACACCAACGACACGGTCGCACAGATTGTGGCGTGGCTTGAGGAAAGGAAGCTGATCGCATGAGCAGCGTTCTCGTATACGCACTCCACAACAATGGAGTAATCAACAAGAACTCACTCGGGGCAATCTCCGAGGGTTCACGTGTTGCCGGCGAGCTCGGCGGCCAGTGTGACGTCGTCGTTGTTGGCGGCGCAGACCTGACCAATGACGTACTTGCCGCCCTTGGCAACTACGGCGCCAAGAAGGTCTACAAGGTTGACGGCGCAGAAGGCCTCTCTCAGCCAGTGATCGACGCAATGGCACAGCTTGTTGGAGCCAATGGCTACAACTACGCTCTCTTCGGAGGCGGACTGCTGGGCTTCGAGATCGGCGCAGGACTGGCCGCACGTCTCGATGCCGGTGTGACCATGGAGGTCACAGCCATCAACGTTGACGGTGGCAAGGCAGTCGCAGAGCGTCCGATTCTCGGTGACTCTCAGATCTCGATCTCCAAGTACCGGAGCGACCTGGGCATCATCATCGGCCGAATCAATGCGTTTGAGGTCAAGGAGAGTGGCGGAACCGCTGAGGTCGAAGATCTCGCAGTGACGTTCTCCGAATGGACCAGCCGCGCAACGATGGTCACTCGCGGCGAGCAGCGCGGTGCTGACATCAACATCGAGGATGCAAAGGTACTTGTCGCTGGTGGGCGCGGACTTGGTGCAGCAGAGGGCTTCCAGCTCTGCGAGGACCTTGCTGAGTCGCTCGGTGGCGCTGTTGCCGCAACCCGTGCGGTTGTGGATGCGGGTTGGTTCCCGTACGCAGGCCAGATTGGCCAGACAGGCAAGACCGTTGCTCCGAAGCTCTACCTCGCTGCTGGCATCTCAGGTGCCATCCAGCACAAGGTGGGCATGCAGGGCTCGGAGAACATCATCGCCATCAACAAGGACGCAAACGCTCCGATTTTCGAGTTCTCGGACCTCGGCATCGTTGGCGACCTGAACGCGATTCTGCCCAAGCTGACTGAGGCCATTAAGGCCAAGAAGGGAAGCTGATCACATGTCGGGCAATGGCAAAGTAGCTCCAATTGGATTTCCACCGCCGGTGGACTCGCCAGCCGAGTTCATCAAGCGCGGAGTAGATGGGGAAGACGAACGGATTGAGGTAGGCGTAGCGATTGTCGGCGGGGGAACCGCCGGCCTCGCATGCGCCAATCGTCTGCTGCAGCTGTTGGCCGACGATCCGGAAACGATGGAGAAACTGGGTGAGGTCCCGGTTGCCGTCGTTGAGAAGTCGAAGACCTGTGGCGGCCACAACCTCTCGGGTGCCGTTGTGCGCCCGGAGCCGCTGGAGGAACTCTTCCCAGACTTGAGCCGGGAAGATTGGCGCAAGGCAGGCTTCGCCTTCGGCGAGGTCAAGAAGGAAGCTATTTACCTCCTTCCCAATGGGAAGACCAAGGTTCGCATCCCGCCGCCACCACCGCTTAAGAACCACGGCAATGAGGTCATTTCAGTCGCCGCAATGTGCCGCTTCATGCAGCAGAAGGCAGAGGAAGGTGGCGCGTACATCCTCACTGAGACCGCTGCTTCACAGCTGCTCGTTGAGGACGGAACCGTCAAGGGCGTTCGCTCGGGCGACAAGGGTCGAGGCAAGGACGGCGAGCAGCTTGGCAACTTTGAGCCAGGCGTCGACGTTGCAGCCAAGGCCACTGTTCTTGCTGACGGATGCTGGGGCAGCCTCACAGGCGCCGCAATCCGTGAGTTTGGTCTCGGCAAGGACCGCGAGCCACAGACCTGGGAGCTCGGCGTTAAGGAAGTTTGGAAGGTGGCCAAGCCACTCGACAAGGTCATCCACACGGTTGCCGGTTGGCCGCTGAAGATCAGCGCCAAGCACCACCAGATTGGCGGATCTTGGATCTACCCAATGAAGGACGAGAAGACCGGAGACGACATGGTCTCGATCGGCTTCGTCGTGGATTTGGATTACGCAGACGCCACAACATCACCGCATGACCTGCTTCAGCAGTTCAAGACGCACCCAATGGTCAGGAAGATTCTTGACGGTGGCGAGCGCGTCGCATGGGGTGCCAAGGCACTGCCAGCTGGCGGCTACTGGGCGGTTCCAAAGCTCTCAATGCCAGGGGCTGTGATTGTTGGTGACTCGGGAGGACTGGTCAACACCGCTGCTCTCAAGGGAGTCAACTACGCAATCAAGTCAGGCATTCTTGCCGCAGAGGCCATCTACGCCAACCTGAAGGCCGGCGAGCCGCTTGAGAAGTACGAGGCTGCTGTTGAGGACTCCTTCATCGGCAAGGACCTCCATGAGGTCCGAAATGTACGCCAGCCGTTCGCGAAGGGCTTGATCCTCGGTGGGCCGCTTGTCAACCTGATGATCGCCACCAAGGGCAAGTTCCCAGGCGGCCGTTGGCCACTGCATCGGAATGATGCTCAGCCAATGTTCATCGGCAAGATGGACAAGAAGTACCCCAAGCCTGACGGCAAGCTCACCTTCGACAAGCTGTCGAGCGTGTTCATCACAGGTAACTCGACGCGCGACGATGCGCCCAATCACATCCGCGTGAAGAAGACTGTTCCGCGTGAGGTGGCTGAGACATGGAAGTGGATGTGCCCAGCTGGGGTCTATGAGATCCCGGATGACGCGCCCGCAACAGGCGACGTCGATGTGGTCGTCAACTACACCAACTGCGTGCAGTGCGGCGCCATCACTGCCAAGGGTGGGCGTCTGACACCCCCTGAAGGCGGCGACGGTCCTCTCTACCAAATCACCTGAGTTTTTAGGCTTTCGAGACGGGTTGGCGGACTCATGAAGTCCGTTGACTCGTCAGTCGAAACTTGCGCGATGGTCGCGGGTTAGAGAGACTTGTGAAGATGTTGACCAGGGTCCCAGCGGTATTAGTAATCGCGAGCGCGGCGTTTGCCGCAACAGCAATGGCTGACGGCCAAGCGATGCCAAACGTTCATCCGACCGTGGTCGTGCCGGTCATAACTCACGGACCAGCAGGAGCGGCCGGCGCCCCAGCCTCGCTGAGGGTCACAAAGTGTGCGACTAGTTCGGTCCTAGCTAACCGGAGGCTTGAGATCCAAGCCCACATGATTGCGGTCACGGGGACAGTGTCAATGCAGATCCGCGCGCATCTGTTTTACAAGCCCGTCGTCGGAGCAGAAAGGGAGTTGAAGGTGGCAGGGTCCTTGGGTGACTGGGAGCCGGCTATCTCAGTGAGGACAACTCGCAACTGGATCTTCAACAAGAAGATTGACTCCCTTCCATCCCCAGCTAGGTATCGGATGGAGGTTGACTATCAGTGGAACGGAAGTGGGTCCAAGGTGGTCAAACACCAGATGCTGAGGACCGTGTCCTGTAACCAGCCTGACTACCGGCCTAACCTCACAATCACCGGGGTTGTCAGGACGCTCGTCGTTAGCGGCAGCAAGGTCCGCTACGCGGTGACGGTGCGCAATAGCGGCAAGGGGACAGCGCTTGCCGCACAGCTGCGACTGATGATCCTCCCTGCGGCGACGCCGTTCTATTACCCGGTTGATTCGCGCGGGACTCGACTCTCGACAGGGACGATCAAGGTTGGTGAGTCGAAGGTTCTCTCTATTGATGCGCCGAGCTGCTTCGCCGGTAGTACGGCCCTGATTGAGGTGGATCCAGGCAACCTTTTGGCCGAGTCCAACGGCGACGACAACATCTGGACGGGCGGCTGCTGGCTACCGGACTGACCCCGAGCGCCTCTCCCCGCTAGAATCATTTTCAATGCGATCCTCGATCCACCCCGAATACATTGAGTCTCAGGTGCGATGCACCTGCGGCAACCAGTTCACCACGCGCTCGACGACAGCCGAGATCAGCGTGGAAATCTGCTCGGAGTGCCACCCGTTCTACACCGGCCGTCAAAAGCTAGTTGATACAGGTGGACGCGTCGAGCGATTCCAGCGTCGTGCGGCCAAGAGCCGCCCGGCAGACGGCTGAGCAGGTCCGGCTGGTGAGCGGGGAGGCCACAGAGGCCACCCGGCTGCCTGATGGGCGCCTGATGGCTGGTAACGACGCCCCAGTGGGCGGTCAGGCCATCCTTGAAGGCGTGATGATGCGCGGCGTCGGCATCTGGGCTGTAGCGGTCCGTGAGCCGGAGGGTGAGATTGAGATCCGAAGCTTCCCTCTCAAGTCGGTACTCCGGCGCCACAGAGCACTCCGGCTGCCCGTGATCCGCGGGGCCGTTGCTCTCTTTGAGTCAATGGGGATTGGTTTCAAGGCGCTGCAGATCAGCGCGGACATCCAACTCGGGGAGGAAGAGGAACTCAGTCGCGGTGCTTGGATCGGCGCGATGATCCTCTCGCTCGGACTTGCAGTGGGACTCTTCTTCGTAATCCCTGTTGCGCTGACAAGCCTGATCCGCGGGCAGCTGCACTCCTCGCTTCTGTTCTGGCTTGTCGAAGGTCTCCTGAGGACCTCCATTTTCTTGGGCTATCTCGCTCTCCTAGCGAAGATGCCTGACCTGCGGCGCGTGTTTGAGTACCACGGTGCTGAGCACAAGACGATCGCTTGCTATGAGGGCGGTCAGCCACTGACTCCTGAGAACGCTGAGCGCTATTCAAGGCTCCATCCACGCTGTGGTACGAGCTTCCTACTGATTGTGATGGTCATCGCCATCTTCATGTTTGCGCCGATCGGCCTTCCGGCTTGGTACTGGCTTGTGCTCTCACGAATCCTTGGGGTTCCGCTGATTGCTGGGCTCTCCTTTGAGGCAATCCGCTGGTTCGGCCGCAACCGGTCCAAAAGCTGGGTGCGTAGCCTGATGTGGCCAGGCCTTCAGCTCCAGAGGCTGACGACTCGCGAGCCTGATCACGATCAGCTTGCCGTTGCAATTGCCTCTCTCCGTGCCGTTCTTGATGGCGAGGACCCGGCCGACCTTGCCGATGCCGCCAATGCTGGTCTTGAAGTCGCAGCCTGAGGCCGACGGCGATGATTGAGGAACTGGTTGGGAGAATAGAGGCACGCTTTGCTGAGCTTGAAGCCTCGCTTTCGGACCCAGCTGTGATCGGCGACCGGAATGCTTTTGAGGCCGCAAGCCGCGCCTACTCAGATCTCGAAGAGCCGGCTCGCATTGCCAAGGAATGGCGGCGTGCGGTAGGGGATGAGCTGGGCGCCAAGGAACTCCTCGCCGATGGGGACGACCCTGAGATTCGCGAGATGGAGACAGCAGCCAAGGCTGACCGTGAGGTCCTTGAGGAGCAGATCCGTTTTGCAATGGTTGAAGCAGATCCGAATGACTCCCGCGATGTGATTGTGGAGATCCGACCCGGCGCCGGTGGTGATGAGGCCAGTCTCTGGGCTGGAGACCTCCACAGGATGCTCGTTCGGTATGCAGAGCGGCGTGGCTTCCAGACGGAGGAGCTTGGTGGCGGCGAGGGCTCTGCCACGTTTGCGATCAAGGGCAATGGCGCCTACTCGGTATTCAAGTTTGAGGGCGGGACACACAGGGTCCAGCGTGTGCCCGACACAGAGTCTCAGGGGCGGATCCACACTTCGACGGCGACCGTGGCCGTGCTTCCGGAAGCCGATGAGGTTGAGGTTGATGTCAAGCAGAGCGACCTTCAGATAGATGTCTATCGCTCCTCGGGGCCAGGTGGCCAGTCAGTCAACACCACTGATTCGGCGGTTCGGATCACCCACAGGCCTACGGGCATCGTGGTCTCCATGCAGGACGAAAAGAGTCAGCTCCAAAACAGAGAGAAGGCCATGCGGGTTTTGCGTGCACGTCTCCACGAGCGGGCAATGGAGGAGCAGCAGGCAAAGCTTGCCGCGGAAAGGTCAGCCCAGGTTGGTACCGGCGCTCGCGGCGAGAAGATCCGGACCTACAACTTTCCTGAGCGGCGGGTCAAGGATCACCGCGTTGGTCTCTTGCTGCACGACCTTGATGCAGTTCTGGACGGCGACCTTGATGACTTCACATCCGCGTTGCAGGATGAGGAAAAGCGCCAACGGCTCGAGGAACAGGCGCTCGGACAGTGACGCTGGCCCCGCTCGCACTGGTGCGGGAAGGGGCTGCTCAGCTCGCGGAGGCGGGCTGTGAAACACCGCAGCTGGACGCGGAGATTCTGGTTGCGCACTCACTGGGCACCGACCGGACGGGCTTGCGCCGCATGTCTGAGGAGCCACTAGGCGAAGCGAACGAGGCCGCTGCGCGAGGCCTGCTTGCCAGACGTGCGCAGAGGGAACCTGTCGCCCAGATTGTTGGCTACCGGTGGTTTAGGAATATTCAGGTCGGCGTTGACAGTCGTGTGCTGACGCCTAGGCCGGAGACCGAGCTTCTGGTGGAGTGGGGTGTGGGCCTGCCAGCGGATGCCCGCGTGGCAGACATTGGTACTGGGAGTGGTGCGATCGCGCTCGCGCTAGCCGATGAGCGCCCGGACCTTCAGATCACGGCAAGCGACGTCGATTCCGGCGCTTTGGATGTAGCACGGGCAAACGCGACCCGGCTGGGTCTGGAGATCACTTTCGTACAGGGAGACCTGCTTGACGCGGTTGATTCTGAACTTGACGCCTTGATCTCAAATCCGCCTTACATCAGCGATTCTGAGCTGACCGGTCTGGACCCTGAGGTCGTGGACTATGAGCCCCATCTCGCACTTACCGCTGGTCCCGACGGTCTGGAGACCGTAGAGCGGCTGGTGGAACAAGCTGCCCTACGCAAGATCCCTCGGATTGCGCTCGAGATTGGCGCCGGCCAGGCGGATTCAACAGCGGCGCTGCTTGCCGAGGCTGGCTGGGCCCATGTGGAGATCCGCGATGACCTTGCCGGCATTGCGCGCGTGGTGATCGGCGACAACTCAGGAGACAGGATCTGAGGATGAGTATCGACCCGAAGATGCTTACTGCGGAAGATGCCGCGACATTTGAGCGCTGCATGTCAGTGGGTGGCGTTGCGGTGTTCCCGGCGGACACGGTCTATGGACTGGCCTGTGAACCGGATGACAAAGAGGCTGTCAGGCGCCTTTACGCGCTCAAGGGAAGGCTTCCGGACAAGCCTGCGGCGGTCATGTTCTTTGACGTCTCCCTCGCCTTGGAGGCCGTCTACGAACTTGGCCCTAAGACCCGTGAGGCGCTGGGAAGGCTCTTCCCTGGGCCGGTGACAGCTTTGGTTCCAAACCCGACCGGCAGGTTTCCGCTTGCGTGCGCAGGGTCCCCCCACACACTTGGACTGCGTGTACCTGAGCTTGAGGGTCCGTTGGAAGCGTTGAGCGGCGTCCGTTGGCCTGTGTTGCAGAGCTCGGCAAATCCCTCTGGGGGCCCGGACCCGCGGACGATCGAAGCCGTCCCCGCAGGGATAACCGACGGCTGCGACTTGGTGCTCGACGCTGGCGAACTGCCGGGCACCCCGTCAACGGTTGTGGACCTTTCGGCTTATGAGGATGGTGGCGACTGGACCATCGTGCGTGAAGGCGCAATGGACTGGGACGAGTTGGCGCGCCGGCTTGGGGGTGGAGGGTGATCCCTCTGGTAGCGTCATCCCGACCGATGAAAGTTGCTCTTGGATCAGACCATCATGGTGTCGCGCTGAAGGAAGCCCTTCAGGCTGCCCTTGCTGCCCAAGGGCATGAGCCCGTGGACCTTGGTCCGTTCACAGACGACGCAGTTGACTACCCAGACTTCGCAGCCAAGGTTGCTGGTCAGGTCAGTCGCGGGACTGCTGACTTTGGTGTGTTGATCTGCGGTTCCGGCGTGGGAATGGCCATCACGGCCAACAAGTTCGATGGTGTGCGCGCCGTCAACGCCCACGATGCTCTGGAGGCAGAGATGTCCCGCCGCCACAACGACGCAAATCTGATCGCCTTAGGTGCTTCACGCATTCCGGCTGATCAAGCAGTGGAGATCCTCACAGCCTTCCTCTCGACTGAGTTCGAGGGTGGAAGGCACGCGCGCAGGGTCGACGAAATATCCGCCATCGAGAAGGAGTCCCACCCAGCATGAGTGACCTGCCAGCAGATTGGCTTGACCGCCCCCTGTCCGAGATCGACCCCGAGGTCGCTGAGGCCATCGACGCTGAGGTTCACCGTCAGCAGAACACGCTGGAGATGATCGCATCGGAGAACTTTGTTCCCCGTGCCGTCCTCGAGTGTCAAGGCTCAGTGCTGACTAACAAGTACGCCGAGGGCTATCCGGGCAAGCGCTATTACGGCGGTTGCGAGAATGTTGATGTCACAGAGCAGCTTGCTATCGACCGGGCCAAGTCCCTGTTTGGGGCCGAACACGCAAACGTCCAGCCCCACTCGGGCGCGCAGGCCAACGCCGCGGTCTACCATGCCCTCCTCGACGCTGGAGACACGATTCTCGGGCTCGAACTGGCCCACGGTGGCCACCTCAGCCATGGCATGAAACTGAACATGTCAGGCAAGCTGTTTGATGTTGCCGCCTACGGCGTTGACCCCAAGACATTCCTGATCGACATGGATGAGGTCCGCAAGGTTGCGCTCGAGAGCAAGCCAAAGCTGATCATCGCGGGCTGGTCCGCATACCCACGCCACTTGGACTTCGCAGCTTTCCGCGAAATTGCGGACGAGGTTGGAGCCAAGCTACTTGTGGATATGGCTCACTTTGCTGGCCTCGTGGCCGCAGGCGAGCACCCAAGTCCAGTCCCATACGCTGACGTGGTCACTACGACGGTTCACAAGACCCTTTGCGGTCCGCGTGGCGGTCTAATCCTCTGTAAGGAGGAGCTGGCAACGCAGATCAACCGCGGCGTCTTCCCAGGGCAGCAGGGCGGCCCACTGGAGCATGTGATCGCCGCAAAGGCGGTCGCGTTCAAGCTTGCTGCGACGGAGTCATTCCGTGAACGCCAGCAGCGCACGGTTGCTGCTGCTCGGGTGATAGCGGAGAAGCTGCTCGGTGCCGGCAACGGCATCAGCGTTCTGACTGGTGGCACCGATGTTCACCTGACCCTCGTTGACCTCCGCGAGAGCGAGCTGGACGGGCAGGCAGCAGAGGACCGGCTTGATGAGATTGGCATCACTGTCAACCGCAACGCTGTTCCATTCGACCCGCGTCCGCCGATGGTCACATCGGGTCTTCGGATTGGTACGCCAGCGCTCGCGACGCGCGGTTTGGATCTCGATGATTTCGCGGAGGTTGGCGATGTGATTGCAACCGCGCTGCAACCTGGCTTTGAGAGTGTCCGCGAGGAGCTCAGCGCCAGAACCGCAGCAGTTGCCTCTGCCCATCCGCTCTACGCCACGTTCGACGCGTCACCTGTCGCCTAAGGAAGCCCGCGTCGCCCGTGGCGGGTGGCATTCTCTTGACAAGCAACTGTGACTGGCACTGACGCACTTCTAGCCTGTGCGGCCGCTTTCGGGGTGGCCGCACTGACAACGCCGCTGGCTGCGGTCCTCGCTTCACGGGTTGGCGCTGTTGACCAGCCTCGAGCAAGGGGGCTCTCTGAGCGTCCGACCCCACTTCTGGGCGGGCTCGCAATGCTCGCTGCTGTCCTTCTGGCTGGGTTGATTTGGCTGCCATGGGACAGCGAAACGCGAGCGATTCTGATTGCGGCAGTTGTGATCAGCCTTGTGGGTGCCATCGACGACGCGGTCGAGCTACCAGCGTTCGTAAAGCTGCTTGGTCAGACGGCCGCTGCGATCATTCCGGTTTCGGCTGGAGTGAAGGTCAACAACATCACCCTCCCGTTCGCGGGGGCAGTCGACTTCGGCTGGGTTGGGGTGCCGCTGACCGTTATCGGACTGGTTGCCCTGATGAACGTCGTCAACTTCTCAGATGGAATTGATGGCCTTGCGGCCGGGGTCTGTGCGATTGGTGCTGTGGCGTTTTCGGTGATCGCCTTTGACCTTGACCGTGCCGCTGCTGGGGTTTTGGCAGCGATCGTTGCCGGAGCGGCGGCTGGGTTCCTCGTCCATAACTTTCCACCTGCGAAGGTCTTCATGGGCGACAGTGGCGCCAACCTTCTTGGGTTGCTGCTGGGCTGTGTGGCCGTCCAGGGGACGCTCAAGACGAACGCTGTGGTGGCAGTGGTACTGCCACTATTGATCCTCGCCGCGCCTCTCCTTGACACTGGCTTTGTCGTTGCCAAACGGCTGCGGTATGGGCGCCCGGTTCATGTTGCCGATCAAAACCACTTCCATCACCGGCTAGCGCGTGTCGGCATGTCGCCTAGGCGGACGGTCGCGTACCTCTATGGCTGGACCTTCTCGCTGGCGACGCTTGCGGTTGCGATCCGGTTTGTTCCCTACACAGATGATCTCGGACAGTTCCGACCTGGCTGGACACTGGTTCTGATTCTGCTTGGGGTTGTAGCCCTTGCTGCGAGCATTCA
>CAFBLU010000006.1_pt1 | contig 67692 bp, 67 predicted proteins | sample 7268271 | NCBI WGS metagenome assembly CAFBLU01 (sample SAMEA6814044, study PRJEB35770) | freshwater metagenome | biome: Freshwater; feature: Freshwater reservoir; material: water | place: Czech Republic | collected 2017-05-23 | depth 30m m
GCAATGAGCATTGCCACACCAATGGTGTGGATGGAACGCAGGATTCACGGCGTCACTGAAGAGACCGCCAAGACAGACCTTGCGGCGCTCAAGGGCCTGCTTGACCACGTTGACCTGCTGATCACTGAAGGCGTCATCGGTGGAGATTCCCCCAACGCCGCAGACCTTCAGATCCTCTCCTCAATCAAGCTGCTCGGAGCAATCGGCGACTTTCATCAAGTTCTCCAGGGCCGTCCGAGCGTGGCGATCGCCGACCGTGTATTCCCTAAGTCTTCAGGCGATGTTCCCGCCGGCGTTCTGCCGGCGGACGAACTCGCGCTGCTCTCCTAGCTCCTCTTAGAAGAGCGGCGGTCCGGCAACCCGGACGTCTTGGTTCTCCCTTGGGATTGCGAAGGCCTGAGCGACGCTCTCCCCTTTGGCAGTAACCAGATCGGGGTCAAGCTCAAGCATCGGAGCCATCACAAAGCGTCGGCTCAACACCTCGCGGTGAGGGATGTCTAGCCGCTCTGAGCTGAAGACAAGGTCGCCAAGGTGGAGGACATCTATGTCCAGTGGTCGCGGGCCGTGCCGTGGGCCATTGGGGTCCCGGCCAAGATCAAGTTCGATCTGCTTGACAATGTCGAGCAGATCCTCAGGCTCAAGGGCCGTATTGACGGTCACGCAGGCGTTGAAGAAGTCAGGCTGGTCAAGGATCTCCCCAACTGGCTCGGTTTCCCAAACTGAGGATGAAGCCTCAACCTCAACACCGCGCTCCCTCAGAAGTCGGATGCCTTCCTCCATGTTCCCCCGACGGTCACCCATGTTGGAACCGAAGCCGAGGTAACCGACGCGGGTTGGCCTGTCGGTCACTGTGCTTGGCGAACCAGTTCCACAGAGACGCCATCCATGGCGAGTGGAACCGGTGGCTCCGGCTTTGTGGCACGGATCCAGATCAGGCTGATCGCAAACTCGGCGATCAGTGTGTCGGCAATCATCGAGATCAAGGCCTCAAGTGTCCGATACGACTTTGCGGTGGCAAGCTCAGCCACCCGCAGGCTGACTGCCCCGTAGTCGACGGTCTCAGCCACATCGTCGCTCTGGAGTGCCCCTACCGAAGGGGATTCAATCCGAAGGTCAAGCACAAGTACTTGGCCAACCTCCTGCTCCGCATCGGACACCCCGTGGTGCGTGTAGACGGAGAGACCTGAGATCTCAATGGCAACTTGGTCCCCGTTCATGTCGTCTGCTGCGATTCCCATGACTCGCCGAGCAAACTAGCAGCCGCGACCTCCAAAGCCTGAACGGATTGCGCAACATCATGCACCCGGAAGATCCTCGCTCCGCGCTCCAGAGCGATCACTATCGCCGCAAGGCTCCCCGGCAGGCGATCGCCGGTCTCTGCCCCAGACACCGTTCCGATAAACGCCTTGCGACTTGCGCCGACCAGCACGGGGTGCCCCAGCGCCACGATCTCATCAAGTCTGTTGAGCAGTTCTAGGTTGTGACCAGTGGTCTTCCCGAAGCCGATACCGGGGTCAAGCCAGACCTTGCCAGACTCAATCCCTGCAGCTACCAAACCCTCAACCTGAACTTGAAGGTAGTCGCGTATGTCGCTGACCACATCGCCGTAGGTGGGACTGGTCTGCATCGTGCGGGGCTCGCCCTGCATGTGCATCACACACACCTCGCAGCCCGCTGCGGCAACTACGCCCTTCATGTCCGGGTCCCCAGTCAGCCCAGTCACATCATTGACCATGTCAGCGCCGACCTCAAGCGCCCGTAAGGCCACTTGAGCCTTGGCAGTGTCAATCGAAATTCTTATCCCCGCAGGCCGTGCGGCCACTAAGCCCTCGATTACGGGCAGAACACGCCGTAGCTCCTCAGCAGCATCAACTGGCTCAGCGCCTGGACGCGTTGATTCCCCACCAATGTCAAGGATCGCCGCTCCCTGCTCCGCAAGCTCTAGGCCGTGCGCTACTGCCTTCTCAGGGTCCAGCCACTGCCCACCATCCGAGAAGGAGTCGGGCGTGACGTTGACAATTCCCATTACCTCGAAGGCGCTCACACCGCCGATGCTACGGCTCAACCGTCAGGGTTGCCGCGAAGGCGCTTGGTCTCACCGCGCCGCTTCTTCGCAGTGATCCGCTTTTGGACCGAGGACCGCGATGGCTTTGTCTTACGCCGTGGAGCTGGTGGCGGGGCAAATGCCTTGGTGAGCGTCTCAACCAGGCGCTTCTCAGCCGCTTGACGGTTCTGCCTCTGGGAGCGGTGCTCTGAGGCCACAACCGTGAGCGTGCCGTCAACTAGCTTGCTACCAAGCCGCTGGATTGCCCTGTCGCGGAAGTGCTGACTAACCGATTGGGAGTGAACAAGATCGAACGTCAGCTCAACGCGAGAATCAGTGGTATTGACGCCTTGCCCGCCTGGACCCGAAGACCGCGAGAACCGAACGGAGAGTTCAGAGCGTGGGATTGACACCCACCCGTTGATTCTGATCGGCTCAGACATGAGAGAGCCGACTGGTGTGACTCATCCTGCCCTCAGACTGATGGAGGAGTCTCGTCAGGTCCGCGCATCTCAGTTGGTCCACCGGCGAGACCAGGCCGAGGGAACGGTGCGGTCCCGGGTGGGCGCTCAGGCTCAACGGCAGGAACACCCGGGGCCTCCGGAGGCTCTGTCTCTGCTGGCTCTGGTTCATCGTGGAAGACCTCGCTTGAAGGCTTGCCTTGCATGAGTGCCTCAAACTGCTCGCGCTCGATCGTCTCGCGCTCAAGCAGAATCAGGGAGATGCGCTCAAGGTCTTCCTTGCGGCCGCTCAAGATGTCACGGGCGCGCTGGTGTGCGCTCTCGACAATGCGGTGGATCTCATCGTCGATCTCACGTGCGATCTCGTCGGAGTAGTCGGCCTGGGCGCTGAACTCGCGTCCAAGGAAAGGCTGTGACTGGTCGTGCCCAAATACCCGGGGGCCGAGCTTCTCGCTCATGCCAAAACGCATCACCATCTGCTTGGCAGTGCTTGTCACCTTCTCAAGGTCGTTACTGGCGCCAGTGGTGATCTCGTCAAAGACGATTTCCTCTGCTGCACGACCACCGAGTGTCATCGCCATCGTGTCCAGAAGCTCGGCGCGGGTGGTGAGGAACTTGTCCTCGGTTGGCATCGAGATTGTGTAGCCGAGCGCCTGGCCGCGGCTAATAACCGAAATCTTGTGCACTGGATCAGCATGCTCTAGGTCGTGGCCGACAATCGCATGGCCCATCTCGTGGTAGGCGGTTATCAGCCTCTCCTTCTCTCCCATCACCCGTGTCTTCTTCTCCGGGCCAGCAATCACTCGCATGATTCCTTCCTCGAGCTCAACCTGTGTGATCTCACGCTTGCCTGTCCGTGCGGCGAGAAGAGCGGCCTCATTTACGAGGTTTGCCAGATCGGCACCGGTGAAACCTGGTGTCTGCCCTGCGAGCACATCGACATCGATCTCGCGGGCTAGAGGCTTGCCACGCGTGTGAACTTCAAGGATTTTGGCGCGGCCCTTGCGATCTGGCCGGTCAACAACAATTTGACGATCGAAGCGACCCGGGCGCAGGAGCGCTGGGTCAAGAATGTCTGGGCGGTTTGTGGCTGCAATCAGGATCACGTTGTCCTTCATCTCAAAGCCGTCCATCTCGACCAGAAGCTGGTTCAGCGTCTGCTCACGCTCATCGTGCCCGCCACCCATGCCTGCTCCGCGGTGACGACCGACGGCGTCGATCTCGTCCATGAAGATGATGCAGGGGTTGTGCTGCTTGGCCTGCTCGAAGAGATCCCTCACCCGGCTGGCGCCGACACCGACAAACATCTCAACAAAGTCAGAGCCTGAGATTGAGAAGAACGGAACCCCAGCCTCTCCGGCTACCGCACGAGCAAGGAGGGTCTTGCCAGTGCCGGGAGGGCCGTAGAGCAGCACTCCCTTGGGAATCCGTGCGCCAAGCGCTTGAAACTTCTTCGGGTTCTCCAAGAACTCCTTGATCTCATGAAGTTCCTCGACTGCCTCATCAACGCCTGCTACATCACGGAATGTGATCTTCGGGGCATCTAGGCTCATCCGCTTGGCCTTGGACTTGCCAAATGACATGACCTTCGAACCGCCCCCCTGAACCTGGTTCATCAGGAAGATCCAGAACCCGATGAAGATCACGAAAGGCAGGACGTAGGTAAGCAGCGAGATCCAGCCGTTGGTCTTGCGGCCTTGGACGTCGAATGAGACCTTGGCGTTCTGGAGTTGGGTCTGAAGTTGCGGGTCAGCAGGGTTCCAACCTGTCTCGTGAGTCTTACCGTCAGTGAGTTTGACCGTGACCGTGCTGTCCTTGGTCTTGAGGTCCGCGCTCTTAACCTTGCCGCCTTGGATGTCGGTCTGAAGATTGGAGTACGTGTACTTAGGGGCCTTCGTCCCTGGGCTGATCAGCTTCTGGGCAAAGAACGCGAGAATGACGACCACGAGGATCGGAAACGCTGCTCCTTTGAAAAAACGGCTCATTCTGTTGATTTTCCCCTCAGGCCTCACCGGATGTCGGCGAATCGGCTGATAGTCGCCAGAGTAGCAGCGGAAAGCGCTTCTGGCTGCCTCTCATGCGTGCCGGGTTCTGCCCGGCAGCAGCGTGAATCAGGTGGCTTTCGGCTCGAGTGCCGCGACATAGGGCAGATTGCGGTGGCGTTCCTGATGGTCTAGGCCGAAACCAATAACAAACCGGTCGGGAATCTCAAAGCCCACATACTTAACATCCGCCGCCTCAGGCCTGCGGATCGGCTTGGAGAGCAAGGTGCAGACCTCAAGGCTCTTTGGACTCCGGGCCCGCAGGTTCCGGATCAGATACTGGAGTGTCAAGCCCGAGTCGACGATGTCTTCGATGATCAAGACGTCGCGCCCTTCAAGCGGAGCGTCAAGGTCCTTGATGATCCTGACAACGCCAGAGGACTGCGTTGCCGACCCATATGAGGAGACGGCCATGAAGTCAACCTCACAAGGAACCTCAATTGCGCGCATCAAGTCAGCGATGAAGAAGAGGGCGCCCTTGAGGACCCCGATCAACAGCAGACCCTGATCTAGGTCGGCGTAGTCGCGGCTGATCTCAGCCGCCAGCTCCTTGACACGATTATTGAGTTCGTCCGGTTGGACGAGGATCTCGCCGATCTGCTCTGGGTTGGACATGGGCGGCAGCCTAACTGCCAAGGGGGGCGCGAGGGATGAACCGGAGGACTCCGCGCTCAACGACTGCCCTAACGCCACCTGGAACATCAAGCATTGCGACTCCCTGATCACTCAACTTGGCAATGTCATCTGCCCTGCGGGCCACGCCCGGGGCAAGCCGGCCGGCAGCTTCGTCAGCTAGGCGCTGGACTGTCAGCCGCCGGAGCGCTGGTGGCTGCTCGCGCAGCCTTGCCAGTGGAATTGATCTGTTGGGCGCGGTTCCATCGATGAGACCGTCTACTAGCTCATCAAGGACAGCCGCTTCGTCTCTAAGGATCTCGGCGGTTGCGACAACGTTGGCCTCGGCGGCCGGGTGAATCTCCTTGAGCGCCCCGACCAGTCCCGCTCGGACTCGGTTGCGCGCAAACGCGGGACTTGAGTTAGATGGGTCGTCAGCGGTGATGAACCCGCGCGAAAGGCAGTACTCGACCGTCGACGCGCGTTCCACCCCGAGCAAGGGCCTAACCAGTTTGCCTGAGCGTGGCGTCATTCCCAGTAGTGCTCGGCGACCAGGAGCGGCAGCCAGGCGGTAGAGCACCGTCTCAGCCTGGTCACTGGCTGTATGCCCTGCGGCAATGGTCGCCCCGAGCTCAGTTGCCATCTCAGCGGCAATCGCATATCTGTTCTCGCGGGCCCAACCTTGAATGTTGCCCCGCGCCGAGTTGGCGTCCAGAGTCCGAACCTCAAGCTCAACTCCAATCACTGCACAGACTTCCACGCAGATCGCAGTGTCAGCTTCCCCGGGCCGAAGACCATGGTCGATGTGAAGTGCCGTCACCGACCTGGCCCCCGCCAACCGTGCGGCTACATCCGTTAGGCAAACCGAGTCAGGTCCACCGGACAGGAGCACGACAACTGGGCCACCCGGGGGGAGTAGACCGCTACCCCTGGCCGCCTCAACAACTCCGTGGCCACCTTCAGCCACGGCTGACCTCACTTCCCGCTCTTGCGGGGGGCGGCCTTTGACTTCTTGACGGCAGGCTTGGAAGCGGCCTTGGTGGCCGGCTTCTCCAAGGCAGTTAGCCGCTTCTCAATGTCGGAGAGACGTTCTTCAACTTCACGCACATCCTCCCGGGAGGCAACGCGGAGGTCATCAAGTGTGTCCCTCAGCTTGCCGGCTACTTGCGAGACCTCTTCTACAAGGTCCTGCGCGCGTTCGCGGGAGGCGCTCGCCTGACCAACAGTCGCTTGGACTGTTCGGTCAACTGCGGTGCGCAATGCATCTGCTGCTTCACGTGAGTTTTGTGGTCGTGCCATAGGCGACAAGCGTACCCCTATCCTCGCCGTGTGGCCATTTTGCCTAGAATTCTCCGTCCGACCGCTCCGCCTTGCGAGCAGGCCATCCTCGTCGGCGATCCCGGAAGGGCCCTTCTCCTAGCCCAACAGCTACTTGTGGCGCCCGCCCCAATGTTCAACCACCACAGGGGCCTTTGGGGCTACAGCGGGCCCACGGCGTCAGGGAACGGAGATCTACTGATCCAGGGCACCGGGATGGGCGGTCCGAGCTTGGCCGCGGTCGTAACAGACCTGATCGAACTCGGCGTCAAATCATTCGTCCGGGTTGGCACGGCTGCTGCCGCGACCTCGTCCTGCCCCGCTCCAGGCGGAATCTTGATTGCCCGCGATGCTGTCGCTTCAGATGGCACCAGCAGATCCCTCACTGCTGGGGTACACGTCGTGGCTGCTGATCCGGGCCTTGTGGCGAGCGCCGTGGCTGACCTCAGCGACAGCGCGGCATTGGGGCGCGTCCTCTCATGCGACTTGCCGCAAACACCCCCAAGTTGGGCTGACGAACACGCCAGTGACGCGATCGACATGTCCACAGCCGCTCTCTACGCGCTCTGCGAGAGCGAGGGCATCCCCGCAGTCTCACTGCTGGTAATCACCGGCGGCGAGACGAACCCTCTGGCCGAGAATGACCTCAACGAGGCGGTCTGTGTCGCGGGGAGCACCGCGACACGCCTCCTCCAACCCTGAGGGACCTACTCAGCGCTTCTTCGCAGCAGGCTTTGCCTTAGCGGCCGGCTTCTTGGCAGCTGTCTTCGGCTTAGTAGCAACCGCCTTTGTTGGCTGAAGGCCAGCAACAGCACCTTCGATCGACGCGAGGCGATCCTCTATGCCCCCAAGGCCGTCAGTGCCCAGCAGCGACTCAAGGCGATCAAGGGCATCCTCAACCCCTTCCAAACGCTGTCCCACCGAGCGAACTCGGCGCGTCAGCCGGGAGAGATCTGCCGCCGAGGGCAAGTTCAGCGCCCCCATGGCTGCCTCCTGCGCCTGACTAGCCCTTTCACGGGCTTCAAAGGCTCTGCCTAGAGCGCCAGTGAAAACAGGGTTTTCGAGCAGGTCGCCTACGACCTTCCCAATTGCTTCCTCGCCGGAGCGCTGAATCCGCTCCCGAATGCCTTCGTCAGTCGTCTCTTCGCTCATCTTTGATCTGGCTCCCACTCGATTTGTTCTGGCGCCCCGATTCGGGCACACCCGACGATAGCTCAGCCACGGGCAAGCCCGCTGCCGTGACCGAGGTTGTTAACGCCATGTTTCTTCCCGTCCCAACTGACGGCCTAAGCACTTCGGACTTGGTACCTTGCTCTATGTGGACAATCCGACAGGGGTTGTCCGGGAGAAGTTGCACACCAAGTGAAGAACACCTCAAACAGGAAACTAAAAGCCGCCGCAGTGACCCTCGGGACCGTGATGATGGTCACCTTGATGCTCGCGGTTCCGGCCGTCGCTGATCGCAACATCAAGATCATCCTCACGGGCACTTCAGGCGAGCAGATCACGCGCTTCGTGACCGTTAATGACACCGAGCCTATTGACGCTCTCTCACTTGCCACGAAATTCGCGATCACTGACGAGATCGTTTCAATCACCGATGTAACCCCTGCTCCAAAGCCCAAGCCGAAGCCTAAGCCCAAGCCCAAGCCACACAAGCCCGCGGCCAAGACCCCCAAGCCGAAGCCCAAGCACGCTAAACGGAAAGCACCGGCCGTCACAATTGGCCTCCCTGGCCTCACCCCACTCGGAACCCCGGGAGAGTTGATCTCCCAGTTCAGCATCCCGCCCTTCCTCCTTCCGATCTACCAGGCAGCAGGGATCGAATACGGGATTCCATGGCAGGTCCTCGCTGCGATCAACTCCGTTGAGACCGATTACGGCCGCAACCTCTCGACCTCATCGGCTGGGGCCGTCGGCTGGATGCAGTTCATGCCAGCAACATGGAAGACATACGGAGTCGACGCCAGCGGCGACGGTAAAGCCGACCCTTATAACCCTGCGGACGCAATCTTCGCGGCAGCAAAATACCTAAAGGCGTCTGGCGGCGCATCGGACATCAAGGCCTCAATCTTCGCCTACAACCACGCTGGCTGGTACGTCAATGACGTTATTCACCGCGCACGGATGCTCGCCGGACTCCCCGACCAGCTCGTTGGTTCACTGACCGCACTCGCAGAGGCCATGTACCCGGTTGACGGCACTGTCAGCTCAAGGGCAACCACCGCAAGCACTGGCCCAGCTACCTCCGTCCACATCACAGGCAACTCTGGCGCAGCCGTCGTGGCAGCCGCCGACGGGAAGATCATCAAGATCGGAACCTCCGCCAAGGTCGGCCGGTACATCATCTTGCGAGACGCATACGGCAACACATTCACCTACTCCGGGCTAGGAACCATCTCGCGCCGCTACGTAACGCGGAAAGAGATTGCCGTCACTCCTAGGCAGCTCTCCAAGGAGCTCCGTCTCAGCCTCCACGGTGAGCCAAGTGCGAGCGGAGAAGCAACAGCTGGGACAGCATCCATCTTGGGAGCGGCGGATGACCGCAGGCGCCTCTTCGCCAATCCATCCCGTCCAAAGGCCTACAAGGCAGGCGGGGAACAGCAACTCGCTGAGGCAGCCGGCCCCGCCAACCTTGCCGATTGGTTCACAGTCCCGGTCAACATTCCCCGTCGAGAGGCCGCCATCAGATCCCTGAAGGTTGGGTCAACTGTCATTGGCGGCACCATCATCGGTCGCGTCAGCACCCCAGCTGATTCAGACAGTGGCTCAATCAACTTCGGAATCCGCCCCGCAGGCAAGAACGCGCCTGAGATCGACCCAACGCCGATCCTCGCCGGCTGGAAGCTTCTGGCCGCGAGCACAAACGGAGGCGCCGGACTCCACTTTGCCGCGCTTCGCTCAGGCTCCCCCACCATCGGACAGGTACTGCTGATGGGCAAGACTGCCCTCGGGCATAAGATCCTCTCCGATCCGCGCATCACGATCTACGACTGCGGTCGCGCCGACATTGAAGCTGGTGGTGTTGACCGCCGCGTCCTGGCCACACTTGAGTACCTCGCTGACAATGGGATGAACCCCACTGTTAGCTCACTCCACTGCGGCCATCCTTACCTAGCTAAGTCTGGACATGTTTCAGAGCACTCCGCTGGGGCGGCTGTTGATGTAGCTGCGATCAACGGGACGCCGATCCTCGGCCATCAAGGCAGCGGCTCGATCACTGACCGTGCCGTCCGGCTCCTACTTGCCCTCCAAGGCGCCATGCACCCACACCAGATCATCACGCTGATGCAGTACTCCGGTACTGACAACACGCTTGCCCTCGCTGACCATGACGACCACATTCACATTGGCTTCCACCCCGATGGCAGCACCGGGTTGCTGACAACCTCTGGCAAGGAGATCAACTCACAGCAGTGGTCAACACTGATTGGTCGACTTCGCAGCGTTGCAAACCCAAGCGTGACCAGCGGTACCTCAAGGTTCGCGACGCGGAGCAGCGGCCGCGGCTGATTCAAGCCCGCAGCGGAAGTTCGGATTCGTCCAGTTTGACTTCGCAGGTCCGCTTGGACTGCCGGAAGGGCGCTGGGTTGTTCGCGACGCCGACGCATCGATCCCGTCACATGTCCTGATTGTTGATCAGCTTGCCGCTCCCGCAAAGCTGAGGCGCAAGAAGGTTGAGCAAGCTCCCGACCCGGCCGAGCTGCAGATCACCCGAGTCACAGTGATCGACACAGTGTCTGAGCTCTCTGACACACCCCCAACTGCTGTGGCGGGCGCCACCGCAGTTGTTCAGCGCGCCCTGACTCTCGCAGCACTTGCATCCCCGTTGGCTCCAGGCGCGATTGAGCTGCCATCCCCCGTTGGGATCCGCACCGGCTTTGGATCTGGGGTTGAGGTCGCCGACAGCGGCTGGTCAGAGGTCCTTGAGGTGCCATTGAGCGCCCCTAGTCGCCGTAGACGCCGCGCCGCGCAACCCAATGAGGAGAGCTTCTCAGCCTTACTGGGCGGCCGCATAGCCATTCCCATCTCGTCCCTGATCACGCTTCGGGCAAGACGGGATCTCGACTCGGGGCGCATCCGAGAGGCTGCAATTCAACTTGAGGCGGCTATCAATACGGCGCGGACGGAACTGGTCGGGTCAATCCCACCGGAATCTCTTGAGTCTTTGGTCGCTCACGCTGTTGCTGTGGCCGCGGCAGCTGAGGCCGCCCGCGCAGGCGATCTGGACCCAGAGGGCGAGGAAGTAGTTGCGACGGCCCTTGCGCGCTTAGAGACCGCTCAGCGGCAAGCGCTACGGGCCTGAGACGGGCGCAAGTCGGTCAACTTCCGCGAGCAGCCCTTCCAGCTCGCGAACCACATCCCCGCTCGACCGAAAGTCAGCATCCTCGTCGAGGGGAGTTTCACCTTGGGTGAGGATCGCGATGCGCCCCCGTGTTGCCCTAGTCAGCTTCGGCAGACCGGCGGCAGGCTGCACCTCGAGCGAACTACCAATGCAGATGATCAGGTCCGCGCCAACAGCCAAGCCCGAGGCTTTAAGCATTGGCTCCTCAGGGAGCATCTCGCCGAATAGAACCACGCCCGGGCGAATCATCGAGCCGCAGAAGCAGCGAGGCACTCCGTCAACAGACATCGCTGCGAGCTGCCGCACTTCACCCAGACTGCTTGGCGCGCGACATTCCACGCAGTAAGAGGTCTCAATGGACCCGTGTAGTTCGATCAGTTCTTGTGTGCCCGCTGCTGCGTGGAGGCGGTCAACGTTCTGCGTGATCACTCCCTCCACATGCCCACGCGCTTCAAGCTCCACGAGGATCTGGTGTGCCCGATTGGGGCGGATTCCTTCAAGGCTCGCAAATCGCTCAGCGTAGAAACTCCAAAATGTCTCTGGCTGGTTCTGGAGCACATCAACATGAGCAACGGCCATCGGGTCCACATTGGCCCACATCCCTGTCCCAGGTGTTCGGAAGTCCGGGATGCCCGATGGAGTCGAGATCCCGGCTCCGGTAAGGACGGCAACGGAGTCAGCGTCGACAATCCATTCGGCAAGCTCGGCCAGCGAGCTTGTCACTGTCCGAGCACTTCCTTGCGGATCCGCTCGATCGCAACAGCTAATGAATCAAGTCTTGGGCTGAGCTCGGCCGCAAGGCGATCGCGCTCAATGCGACCTGTGTCAGTGATCGCATAGAACCGCCGTGAGCGCCGCTCCGGATGCTCCCACGACCCTTCCAGCAGTCCCCCGGCCTCAAGGCTGCGGAGCAGTGGGTACATCGTGTTGGGATTTGCGGCTACTACGCCGCCCGTTAGCTCACCCACGCGGTCAATCAGTTGGTTGCCATATGACGGACCGGCGGACACCTCGTGCAGGACGAGTAGAGAGAGCAGACCGGCGCGCCGAAGCTCACCCACCAACGGGTCCGAGCCTCCAGGCCCAGCCTTGGTCCCCTTGCCTCCGGCTCCGGTGTCGTCCACAGGAGTGGAGCCGACAGCGTCGGCTGCCGCGCGGCGGGCATCTGCTGGGCGTTGAGGCACGTGAAGATCATCGCACTCAGCCTGAACGCACGACGGCCCCGGGTTCTCACCCGGGGCCGTGAGCCCTACTGAATGTCTTGCTCGAGCCGCTAGGCCGTTGCAGGTGCTGCTTCCTCGGCACGCCGTGGGAGAAGAGTCTCCTTGGCGATAACGAGGCGCTGAATCTGGGATGTGCCTTCGTAGAGCTGCATGATCTTGGCGTCACGCATGATCTTCTCTACCGGGTACTCCTTGATGAAGCCGTAACCGCCGTAGACCTGAACCGCGTCCGTGGCGACTTCCATTGCCGTATCAGCGGCGAAGCGCTTGGCATGGGATGACTCGATCGTGTTGCGTGCTCCCTGGTCGAGGAGGACTGCTGACTGCCAAGTGCCCAAGCGCGCAAGGTGAACCTTGGTTGCCATGTCGGCGATCATGAACTGGATTGCCTGATGGGCTGCAATCGGCACGCCGAACTGGACGCGCTCCTTGGAGTACTCAATGGCGTGCTCCATTGCTGAACGTGCGATGCCAACGGCCATGGCTGCAACGCCTGGACGGGTGCGATCGAGCGTCATCATTGCCAGCTTGAAGCCGCCGTTCTCCTCACCGAGAAGATTCTCGGCTGGGATCTCAACCTCATTGAAGGAGACGGTTGCGGTGTTTGATGCCCGCTGACCCATCTTGTCTTCCTTCTTGTCAACAACCACACCTGCGTCGCGAGGGACAACGAATGCTGAAATGCCACGGTGGCCAGCGTCCTTGTCGGTCTTGGCGTAGACGGTGTACCAATCTGCGTACTCACCGTTGGTGATGAAGCACTTCTGACCGTTGATGACGTACTTGTCACCCTTCTTGGTGGCAGTAGTGCGCATGCTTGCCACGTCGGAGCCGGCTCCTGGCTCTGTCAGGCAGAACGATGCAAGGAGTCCACCCTCACCGAGGCGGGTCAGGTACTCCTTCTTGGTTGCTTCGCTGCCGCCGAGCATTACCGGCGCTGCAGCAAGGCCGTTGCAGGAGAGTGATGTGCCGATGCCTGAGCAGCCCCAGCCCATCTCTTCCTCAATCAAAGTTCCTTCGAAGTAGGAAGCGCCTGGGCCGCCGTACTCCTCTGGGAGGTGGCTGTTCATCAGGCCAACTTCCCAAGCCTTCTTCAAGACTTCCTTGGGCCAGCTGCCGTCCTTGTCGTGAAGGTGTGCGACTGGGCGCATTTCCTTCTCGGCAAAATCATGAGCCATCTCGCGCAGTGCACGCTGCTCATCTGTAAGTGTGAAATCGACCATTTTCCGTCTACCTCCGGGGTTGGGGCGACGGGACCGGCCCGGGCGCCAAGAATATTGACTCGTGAGTCAACGAACTGAGCCCAAAGGTTAGCGGCTCAGGGCGGACGGCTCAATCCCCAACCAGCGCTCGGGCGCCAACCGTCACCAACCTACTTGCGTCAGGCGAACCAGAAGGTGACGCCGAACACGACGTAAAGCATCAACAGCTGCATCCCCTCAAACCAGGTTGAGCGGCCTCGGGCGGTCACGAATCCGGTCACGATCGCACCAAGCAGCAGGGCCGTGAGTTCATAGCCGTTGAAGACGAGGGCCATCGGGTGCGGCCCGATGACAACTGACGCCAAGGCCACCACTGGGGCTACAAAGAGAGCGATCTGAGCAGCTGAGCCAACGGAGATGTTGATCGCAAGGCTCATCTTGTCCTTCGACGCGACGGCGACAGCAACCCAGTGCTCAGCAGCATTACCGACGATCGCCACAACGACCACGCCGATGAAGAACTCGGATGCTCCAAGCGCGCGGGCAGCATCATCGACCGACCCGACGAGGATCTCGCTCATCCAAGCCACGAGTACTCCCGAAGCGGCCAGTAGCAGGATGGACTTCCCTAGCTTCCAGGTTCCGGTGACCTTTCCCTGCGCTGGGTTGAAGATGTCTTTGTGCGTTACCAGCGAGAAGACGAGGCCGGCAACGTAGGTGAGGATCAGCACGACGGCAATGACGATGCTGAGCTGTTCGACCTTCCCGCTGCCAAAGTTGACATCAGACTGCCCAACGATCGGCAACGGCTGTCCGTTCGGATGAACAAGCTCCCAAAGAGCAGGCATCGTCAGGGCCACAACGGCCAGCAGGAGCATTCCCGACTGGGCGCTAGCGCCTGTTCGGTTGAAGGTCTGCTCTCCGGCCCTGTTCTGCTTACGCAGCCCACCGGCAAGCATTGACGCACCGAGCACCAGAAGTACGTTTCCGAGCACCGAGCCAACCAGTGATGCCTTGACGAGCTCGTGGAGTCCACTATCGAGCGCAACCAGAGCAATGATCAGCTCTGGGCCGTTTCCAAAGGTCACATTCATCAGCCCACCAACACCTGGGCCTGAACGAGCGGCAAGGTGTTCCGTCGCACGGCCCATCACGGCCGAACACGGAATGAGCGCCAGCGCCGCCGCCAGGAAGATCAGCAGCTGTGATCCGTTGATCTGATTCAAGACAACCGCTGTTGGTATCAGCAACACCAAGGGGACCAGCAGCTTCGGAAGCAGTCCCCCGGGCAGAACTTCGGTTGCGTCGTCATCCAGATTCATTTAGTTAGCTCCTTGGAACACTTCTTGGCCTCATCAAGATTCTTAGCTGCTGCAACACACGCCTCAAAGCGCTTAGCGGCATTCCCAACCCCTTTCGCCCCCTTGGTGACTACTCCTGTCACCGCCCCAATCAAAGCCGACAGTTCGTCAAAAGGCCTAGCTGTCTTTGGGGTCTCGATCGTCTGTGGCTGATTCAGCTCTGTGATGGTCGCCATGAAGCTAAGGGTGGTCGGGCGCTGCCCGTCCACGGCTGCAACCTCGACCGTCACCTCGATCTTGCGGAGGGCGTGATCCGCCTTGCCTGACCAGACGTTGATCTCCGCCTTCTTAACCGCGTCGGTGATCTTCTTCTGCACCTCAGCGGTGATCGTCGGAACGTCGACTAGGCCACCACCGACGGCGCCTGCGGCACCGAGCAGCGAACCGAAGTCACCAACCAGCTTGCCACCATCGACACCGGCGCGGACATGCACTGTCTGCGTCCCACCAATGTCTTCGTAGCCAATGGTCTCAGGATTCTTGAGCCAATCCTGAGGCCGAAAGCCCACACGGTCTAGCAGCGACGAGGATGCCTTTGAGCCATCCCCTAGGTAGGACTTGCTGAAGGACGACCAGATCGTGTCGGGAAGCTTGTAGTTGAGACCAGCCAGGCCAAGCCAACCAGCCTTCCCATCGCTGGTGAACTCAATCTTCACGCTCCGCGACCCAAGCCCAAGGCCCGTAGCCATCTTGAAAGTAGGCACCGTCCCCTTCCCATTGCTGGAGAACGGTCCTTGCAGGGTGATCGCCAGCTTCCCGCTGTCGCCTGTGAGGCCTGCCCCGTCAAGGTTGATGGCGGCGTCCAGAACGCCAGAGGAATACTTGTGCGGCTCGTCAAATGTCTGGCGTAGGACGGTCGTTGGGTCCTCCGACGGCTTGTCAGAAGCGAAGACAACCCATGCCGTGGCGCCAAGAATTACGCCTGTTAAAGCAAGCAGAGTCAGCCAACGGCCAATGGTCTTCTTCTGAGGGGGCTCCTGCACCTGGCTCGAGGCTAGCAGCGACCCCCTAAGATTGAGCCATGTTCCGCGGTGCCTTGACGGTACTTGCGGTTCCTCTGGCCCTGTTGGCGCTGATCACAGCATCTGGGGCCGAGGCGTCGCGACCACCACTCCTCCACACGGGAGTAGACGGCCGAATCACAGCCGTCAGCGACTCCCTGCCCGAAGACCTACCAACCTTCGAGGGACCGTCGAGGGCGACGGCAGCCAGCCGCGGGCAGGCTGCCAACTCAAGCGTTGTCGGCTACTCAATCCGCAGGATGTTGGCTGCCCACACAATCACCAGCCTCCTAGCGTCCGACGCGACAGCGACTTGGACGGCTGCTGTGAGAACCCGCCGCAGGCTGCACGGCACTCCAGGGGCTGAGCTTGAGAATGTGATCGCTGAGATCGCCGCCATCACAAACCGCAAGGCCCTAACACCCAGTCGACTGCCACTGCTGATGCTTACGGCTAAGCGGAACACTGAGTTCTTCTCTCACGGAAGGACCCCGTCCTACCACCAGCGAGTCACCTTCGGCACAAGCGACATTGTCTGGCAGTACTACCCCGGCCAGGGCTTACAACTCCAAGTTCTGGCCACATTTGGCGTGGCCAATGGTCTCTGGCGCGCCAACCTCCCCGGGCACTTGCGCACCCTGCTCGATGAAATGCTCGCCCTGAAGGCAAACCGCGCCGGCGGATCCGCTTGGGAATACGCCTTCAGCTGGGATGGTGGATCACCACCGTGGACGAGCTCAATGTCCCAGTCGACTGGGATCCAGGCGATGACACGCGGAGCCGAGCTTCTGAGTGACCGCAAGTACTTGAATGCAGCGAAGTCGGCTCTGGCGATCTTCAGGAAGCCCACCCCGAGCGGCGTGCGCGTGGCTACCGCAAGAGGCCCGTGGTACGCGATGTATTCGTTTGACTCCTCGGGGAGAATCCTCAACGGGTTCCTCCAGACACTGGTTGGCCTCAATGAGATGGCAGTCCGGGGCAGCAACAGCAGCGCCAGCGAGCTGTTCAATGCCGCAGAGCCAGTAGCCCGGGCAGCCGTTCCGGGCTACTTAAGGAGCGGCTGGTCCTACTACAGCCCGGGAGTCTGGTCGACAACTAGTTATCAGTCGCTCACCGCTGGTTTCCTTGATGAGCTCTGCCAGCGGACGCTCCAGTCCATCTACTGCAGATCGAAGGCCCGCCTCGATCGCTTCCCTGTCGCACCACCACGGATTGCTGTTCGAACCCACCGTGTCGCAACCGGCAAGCCATCGGACATGAGCATCTGGATCTCCAAGCCTGCGGCGGTGTCCATCACTGTCAGTGTTGGTCACAGATTTCTGAAGTCGTTCAGCGCTGATTGGACTCCCGGCTACCACCGCTTGGAGAGCGTCCCGATCCCTCACGTCCCCGGCACGCTCAGAGTGCGTGTGCGTGCGGTCGATTATGCGGGGCACTCCGTCACCGTGACCGGCAGCGTCCAAGCAGTCCACCGCTAACCGTTCTACCGTTCGACCATGCCCGAACCCAGAGACTCCGAAGCCTTGGCAGCCCTGATGACGCTCGCAACCCGCCTGCGTGACACGGCCTCCGCAGTCGCATCACGGGCAGACGCGGCCGCATCGGGCACGGTTGGGCGTCAGCAGCCCACAGACGAAGGTCCTGAAGACCCATGGGACAGCGCGGATTTCGGAGCGATGGCTGACTTCTTCAGGTTGCTCGGCGACACGGTGCCCCAAGAGCTGCGATCCCGTTTGGAAGGATCCACCCGCGAGGCGCTGATGGCCCTCCGGGCGCTGATTGACTGGTATTTGGAAAGGCCAGATACCGCCGTCGATGGCGAGTCGTTCGAAGACAGCGCCCCAGCGTCGTAGACTAAAAACCCAGATGCCAAAAGCAACAACATGGGTCCTGACGTCCTCCCCGGACAACCACACCGCCACGCGGGAGACCGGGTTCACCGTCATCGGCCTCAAGGAGCGAAACCGCAAACGCGCAGAGCGGATAGAGCCGGGTGACAGGATTGTTCTCTACCTGACAAAAGAGATGACCTTCGGAGGGTCGATCACGGTCACAGGCGAGATGTACGAGGACAGAAAGAAGATCTGGCCTGGCAAGCCGGGAAACCCAGACCCATACCCGTGGCGCTTCCCGACCGAGCCAGAGGTTGAAATTGATCCCGAAAGCCATGTCCCTGCCGAGAAGCTGAAGGACAAGATGCAGCACATCCTTAAATGGCCAGTAGACCACTGGAAGCTCGCCTTCCAAGGCCAAATCCGCGAAGTAAGCGACGCCGACGCCAAGCTGCTTCTCAAAGAGCTCCGCGCGGCCAGCCGTGGCTGAGAGCGAACAAAAGGACCCTCTCCTCAACAGGGTCGGAGCATCAGTCATCAACGGCTTCCGCCGTGCAGGCAACTCGTGGGGAGGCCTGAGCTCAAATCAGCGGTTGGCCGGCGCTGCCTCCGCCCTACTCCTCGCCACGCTCCTACTCCCATGGTTCCAACAGACACAGTTTGACCGGGCAGGACAGCCCCAGACGCTCACGGTCAGCGGCTTGGCAGCGTTCACCTTCGTTGAAGCCTCAGTACTCCTCGTCTGCTGCGCGATCCTTGTGATGCTGTTCGCCCGAGGAGAACAGCGTGCCTTCCACCTCCCGGGCGGGGACGGCTCTATCATCGCGCTGGGCGGCGGGTGGTGCCTTCTGCTCCTCGTTACACGAGTGCTGGTCTACCCACCAACGCACGTCGGTGCGGACACTGGAATCAAGTGGGGCGTTCTCGTGGCGATAGCAGCCGCAGTTGCCGTGCTTGGAGCTGGGCTCCGAATGCGCGCCCTGCATATCCCCGAGCCTCCGCAGCGCCGAAGGACAAGGGTCCCAACTGCCACGCCCCCTCCTGAAGCCACTGCCGTGGACGATCAAGACAAGCGCAAAATCCACTTCGGAGGAATTGAGGCACCTGTCCGACCGGCTACTGCCGCAGCGGGCGCGAAGGCACCCAAGCCGGGCGATGACCCCACCTTGGAGCAGCTTGCAATCCCACTCGACGACCAGCCTTCCCCTCGCCGACGGCGTCCTAAGCCCGATCGCTGATCTTCGCCGGGCCGGACCTGTCATTCTGGCGCAGTGTCCGCAGGCCCAAAAACAGCAGAAGACCTCGCCGCACAGCTGACCGCTGACGGCTACCTGGCTGACACTCAGACAGCCCTCGTTGCATGGCTTGCTATTGAGCTTGGCAAGCCAGTCCTTGTAGAAGGACCGGCTGGCGTAGGCAAGACCGAGCTTGCTAAGTCTCTCTCTCGCGTTCTTGACCGTGACCTGATTCGCCTCCAGTGTTATGAAGGACTCGACGAAGCAAAGGCCCTCTACGAATGGAACTACCGCAAACAGCTGCTGCGCATTCAGGCCGAGAGCGACGGAGCCGGGTGGGACAAGGTCCAAGACGACATTTTTGGCGAGGAGTTCCTGCTCGAACGCCCACTGCTTGAGGCAATCACCTCCGAGGAGCCGGTCGTCCTGCTTGTCGATGAAATCGACAAGACCGACCAAGAGTTCGAGGCCATGCTGCTCGAGCTTCTCTCCGACTTCCAAGTCTCAGTCCCCGAGCTGGGCACGATGACATCCAAGTCGCACCCGGTCGTGCTGCTGACCTCAAACAACTCGCGCGAGCTGACTGAAGCCCTTAAGCGTCGCTGTCTCTACCTCTGGATTGACTACCCAGAGGCCGAGCATGAGCTTGCAATCATCCGCCTCAAGGCGCCTGAGCTCTCAGCGACCGTGTCGGCCAAGCTCGTAGAACTTGTGGGTGAGATCCGCGCACTCGATCTCAAGAAGCCACCCTCAATCGCTGAATCAATCGATTGGGCCCGCGCCCTGCTCCTCCTAGGCGCCGACAGCATTGACTCCAAGGTCTTCGCTGAGACTATGAGCGTGATCATCAAGCACCGCAGCGACCTCGAAACGGTCGCCGAGCGGGTTGGCATGAAGCTGGCCGGCGGCGATGCCGCAACCGCCAGCTGACAAGAACTCCAGCACTGGGTTCGATGCGAACCTGCTGGCCTTTACCCATCAGCTGAGGGGCGAAGGGATGGCGGTCGGTACTGCCGAACTGCTTGACGCGACTGCTGCGATCGGGCATGTGGCATGGGCCGATCGGGACGCGGTTCACGGCGCTCTCTCCGCAACCCTCGCGAAGTCCCCGGAGGACAGGCGAATCTTCGACATCGTTTTTGATCGCTTCTTCTTCCGGGCCGCCGAGCAGGCTGCGCTTGACCTTGGTGAGCCGATCGCTGGCTCCAAACCTGGGGATGAGGACGCCGCTCGGATTGACATCGAGAAGCTCAAGCAGCAGATTGCTCAAGCGTTGCGTGACGGCTCCGACGGCAGCGTGCGCGACATGGCCAGGCTTGCAGTTGCAGCATTCGGGCAGACGCAGGGTGGTAGTGGAGTCGTTGGGGTTGACGTCCAGCGAATCCGCCGGGCCTTGGGGCTCCGCTCGGAACCTCAACCGGAACTGCCTGCTGAAGATCCGCGTGCTGCAGGCATTCCACGGGACAGGCTGCGGCTGTTTGAGCAGGAGGTTCGTCGTGAGCTGGAGCGGCAAACAATCGAACGCACCCGAAGCCTTCCCCCAGCCCGACCCTTGGGAGACCTCGAACGAGGTTTGCCCACGGGGCCGGCCCAAGACCTCGCTGAAATCCACAAGGTGATTGCACAGCTGCGCCGCAAGATGGCAACCAATGGCCAACTCCTTCGAGGTCAGAAGCGAAGCAACGTCATTGACGTCCGTAAGACAGTCCGCGCCTCACTCCAAACCGGCGGGGTTCCTGTCGTACTCAAACAGCGGCCCAAGCGGCCAAAGCGCCCTGAGATCTTTGTGCTCTGTGATGTCTCGACCTCGGTGACGTCCTCGTCTGTCTTCTTCCTTTCCGTTCTGCATGCCCTGCATGACTCGTTCCGGAAGATGCGCTCCTTCGTCTTCATCGAGCGGATCAGCGAAGTGACCGAAGTGTTTGAGAAGGAGCGTGACTTCAAGAAGATCTCGCGCGCAATCACAACCGATGCGGGAGTGGCTGATGTCAGCGGCTACACCGACTACGGGCGAGTCTGGTCAGAGTTCCTCGCGCAGATTGAATCCGAGCTCCACCCGAGGGCCACAGTGATCGTCCTCGGCGATGCGCGAACGAATGGCCGTCCTGCCCGAGAGGACCTCTTTGCCCAGGTAGCCGCCCGGGCCGGCAGAACCTTCTGGCTCAACCCAGAGCCCAAGCTGTACTGGAACTACGGCGACTCAGTTATCAACGCCTACGCCGAGTACTGCATCGCTTACGAATGCTGGACGGCTGCGCATCTGAGCGACTTTGTGGAGGCCCTCACGCGTCCAGGCACCCCACGAGCTTCCCAGCGTTAGCTTGACGGCCGTGGTCTCCACCCTTGAGCTGACCGATGTCAGCTTCACCCGCCAGCGACGGGGTGCGCAGCCACTGGCAGTGCTCGACCGGATCAGCCTGAAGCTCGAACCAGGAGAGACCCTCGCTCTAGTGGGCCCGAACGGGTGTGGCAAGAGCACTCTCCTGGAGTTGGCGTGTGGGCTACTCACCCCCACCTCAGGAACCGTCCAAGCGCCTCCAATCGCACTCATGCCACAGCGTGGACTGTTGATGCCGTGGGCCAATGCTGTGGACAATGCCGCCCTCGCTCTTCGCGCGGAGGGGGTCTCGAGGACGGCCGCTCGTGAGCGGGCCAGAGACTGGCTTGTGCGCCTCGGGATGTCCGAGTTTGAGGATGCTCGACCGCACGAGCTCTCCGGTGGGATGAGGCAGCGACTGGCACTCGCCCGCACGCTCCTCGCAGGGCGCCCGATTGTGGCGCTTGACGAACCCTTCGCTGCGCTTGATGCAATCAGCAGAATCGAGGCTGCGCGCTGGCTCACCAGCGCGCTTGGCGAGAGCGACCGGTCCGTCCTGCTTGTCACGCACGATGTTGAGGAGGCGGCTGTTCTGGCTGACCGCGTCGTCGTACTCTCGCCCCGCCCCGCAACTCTGGTTGCCCAGGTCCGACTCGCTGGTTCGGTCCCCCGCCTGCGGACCTCCCCCGAGGTACTCGCAGCGCGCGAGGCGATCCTCTCAGCCCTAGGCGTATCAGGATGATCCGCGGCCTCCTTGTGATCGCAGCACTCCTCGGCCTCTGGGAGCTGTACTGCGTGCTCTCGGGCGTGGATCAACTCGTCCTACCCTCTCCTACCGATGTGGGACACGCTCTCTGGACCGACCGGGGAATCCTCTGGTCTGCCCTCCTAGTAACGGCTGGAGAGCTACTCCTGGGCCTCAGCGTTGCTTTGGTAGTAGCCATCGCAGCGGCTATTGGCATCCACCTCTCCCGCTCGCTCCGCAACTCCGTCTACCCCGTGCTGGTCGCCTCCCAGACGGTCCCAATTCCTGTGATCGCGAGTCTTCTCGTTGTGTGGTTGGGATATGACACGGGGCCCAAGGTTGTAATCGTCGCCCTTGTGGCCTTCTTCCCGGTCGTTGTTGGAATCCTTGACGGCCTCGCAGGCATCGACCCAGAGCTTGATCTGGTGGCAAGATCTTTCGGGGCCCCACGGCTACGCAGATTCCGGCTTGTGGAAGCACCCGCAGCTCTTCCAGGCGCCCTCACTGGCCTCAGGATTGCGGTCGTGATCAGCGTGATCGGAGCAGTCTTCGCAGAGCAGGCTGGGGGTGACTCTGGACTGGGCTTCGTCATCCAACAGGCACTCCCACAACTACTTACGGCACGGGCCTATGCAGCGGTAGTTGTCCTGTCCGCGCTGGCGCTCGCGGCCTTCCTGCTGCTCACCGCGGTCCAAACAAGGTTGCTGCCGTGGACCCGCCTGCGACAATCAGAGCAGTGACACGCATCGCGCCAACAGGCCTAGTTCTACTTGGGATTGCCTTCACGGTTGGCTGCGGAACGAAGTCCGATGTCACAACTCCCTCAACTCTGACCCCCGTGACGGTCTCCATGCCACCAATCCTTGCCCAGAAGACTCGTTGTCTAACCGCGGCCCAGACAACAGGAGCCTTCACCAAAGCCGGTCTGTACGTGAACCTCACGGCCGAGCCGATCCAGGCAGTACCGATACAGATGCTCACAAGTGGACGGGCTGACCTAGCGGTCACGACACCAGATGAGCTAGTCAGGTCGCGCGATGGGGGCTCGCCGCTGATCTCAGTTGCTCAGCTGACCCGCATTCAACTCCAGCACGGCAGCGAAAAGTCAGCAGGGCCAAAGACGTCCACGGCCCAAACCCTTGGGTCGCCCACCATCCTTGTGGCAACGCGCGACACTGTGACGGGCCATGGCTCGACTCTTCGGCGGTTCCTCCAGGCTGTTGGCCGGTCTTGCACCAATGCTCTGCCGCCAAAGCCGTCGGCCGCAGAGCTGAAGAAGCTCAAGGCCAAAGGGGCAAAGGCAGCAAAGCGCCACAAGGGCAAGGTGGTCATAGCCGAGCCGGCAATCTTCGTTTATGCCAACACTGCGCGCAATGGGCACCCGTGGGGTTGGCAATCCCCCGCCGAGTGGGACGCGCTCGTACGCAACTTGGCCAAGGCAGGGAAGCTACGCGGAGCGGTTGCCCCCGACACTGTTTTCACCAACGAGTTCCTCGCCGGAGAGGGAAGCTGACCTGACGGCAGGGCGCCGCCGGAAGGCTCAGCGCTCAGCTAGGCGGTGAATGTCAATCAGGATGCTCGTGGTCGATTCAATCGCCGGCATCCTCTCGCCACGGCGTCGTGACTGCAACCTGCGCTGTGGCTGTTGAGAAACCTTTGCGACCACGACCGCGGTGACAGCACCAGCTGCCGCGCCAACCGTCGCTACCGCAGCAGCCTTTGCAACTGGGGCCAATGCCTGCGCCCGCTGGACAACCGCTGCCCTTCGAGTGAGGGTGTCAACCACCAGCTCGCCCTCAAAGAGTTCGTCGTCTCTGTTGGGAATCTCTGGCATCAAGAGCGATGATGCCTACCGCCGCGGTCGGAGCCGGGTCAGCCCCCGAAAGGCTGGGGGTCCTGCGGCTGGGCGTCAGGCTCAAGAAGTTGCTCGTACATCCGATACTTGCGGATGATCTTCCCGCCCATTCCCTCCATCGCCCTATTCATCGGGATGTTTGTTTCCAAGATCCAGCCGGTCTCGCCCCAGGACTGAGGTGTGCGCTCTGCCGCGTCGTAGTGAAGCGCGTACATCTTGGCCGCCACCCCCGCATGCTGGTATTCCTTGCGCACGCCGAGCGCAAAGACCCGGACTCGGTCGATCTTGCGCTGATACCAAAGGGCTTTGAGCCAACCGAATGGAAGGAGACGGCCATTCAAGTGGGCCAGCACCTGGTTGAAGTCCGGGAGCGTAAGCGAGGCACCGACCACTTCCCCATCCTTCTCGGCGATGTAAGCCCAGTTCTTGTCCATGATTGGCTTGAGGTTCTTGGCGTAGTGAACGGCTTCCTCTCGCTCCACGGGAACGAAGGCCCAGTTACGAGCCCAGGCCTCGTTGTAGACCTCAATGAACTTGGGAATCTCATCCTTCAGCTTCCTCTTGTTCATCGGGCGTACGTCAATTCCAAACTTGGTCTTGACCTCATCGGCCATCTGGAAGATCGCCGGATGAACGCTGTCGCGGTCATCGACATAGAGGCTCCACATGTAGGTGTCCATTACCTTCTTCAGGCCAGTGCCCTCAAGCAGGCCAGGGTAATAAGGCATTGTCCAGTCCGTGAGAATTGATGGGGGCAGGTCGAACCCATCGATCAAGATTCCGCACTCGTCGTTCGTCGTAAAGCTCATTGGGCCCACCACCCGGTCACGGCCCCGCTCGCGCAACCAGTCAGCGGCAGCTGTGATCAGCGCTGTGGCGGCTTCCTGGTCGTCTTCACACTCAAAGAATCCAAAGAGGCCCCAGCGGTTGTCCTGGAAGTCGTTCAGGTTGCGATCAATGTGAGCGCTCAGCCGGCCGACCACCTTGCCATTCCTGCGGGCAAGGAAGTACTCGGCCTCGGCGTGATGGAAGAACGGGTTCTTCTTCCTGTTCAGAACCTGCTTGCGCTCAAATCTGAGCGGAGGCACCCACATCGGCTCGTTACGATAGAGGCGATACGGAAACTCCACGAACGCCCTCATGTCCCTTCGGGACGCTGTTGGGGTTATCTCGACCGACACAAAAGGCACCCTACATCCCCACCATGCCGACTCCACCTGATGTCTTCTCGAAGGTCCGAGGCCACGAACGCGAAGAGCAGCTCAAGGCTGCCCGCGACGCGGACCTTCTCCCTTACTTCCGTTTGGTGGAATCGCCGGCTGCTCCGATCGTTGAAATGGAGGGCTCTGAGCGCGTCATGCTCGGCTCAAATAACTACCTCGGGCTGACAGGCGACCCACGGGTCATCGAAGGCGCCCGAGCTGCCCTAGACAAGTACGGAACCGGATTGACTGGGTCACGTCTCCTGAACGGCACCACCCCACTCCATGTGGAGCTAGAGGAGCACCTAGCTCTCTGGATGGGGACGGAGGACGTCATCGTGTTCACCACCGGCCATCAGGCCAACATGGGGGCACTTGGGACCCTTCTCGGCGTGGGTGACACCGTCGTTGTTGACTCGGCCGCGCACGCGTCAATCCTCGACGGGATCATGCTCTCCAAGGCCAAGCTTCGGCCCTTCAGGCACAACCGACTGGACAAGCTGGAACGCCAACTTCAGCGTGCGTCCGAAGACGGGGGCGGAGTACTTGTGGTCGCTGAGGGCCTTTACTCAATGGAGGGTGATGTTGGCCCGTTGCCCGAGATCGCCGATCTCGCCAAGCAGTACGGGGCGAGGTTCATGGTTGACGAGGCTCATTCGGTTGGCGTCCTGGGAGCAACTGGAACCGGTGCGAGTGAGATGTTTGGCATCACCGACAAGGTTGACCTTCGGATGGGGACATTTTCGAAGTCATTTGCTTCCTGTGGAGGGTTCATCGCCGGCGATGCGGATGTCGTTGACTACCTGCGTGTATCTAGCCGCTCGTACATCTTCACCGCATCCGGAGTACCCGCAGCGCTTGGCGCCACCAATGCTGCCCTCAAGATCATCGACTCAGATGAGGGGAAGGAGCTTTTTGCCCGTCTGCTTCAGAACGCCCGCAGGCTTGCGGATGGGCTGGAGGCCATTGGCTTCAGTGTGATCCGAAGCGAGGGAGACCTAGTGACACCAGTCGTTCCTGTCTTGGTGGAGGACGACTGGAAAGCCATTCTCCTCTGGAAGGCGCTCTACGACGCTGGCGTCTTCGTCAATGTCGCGATCCACCCCGCTGTCCCTCCGGGTGGAGCCCTCTTGCGCACTAGCGTCATGGCGACCCATGACGACGCGGTCATTGATCGCGCACTTGGCGCTTTCGCGTCCGTCAAGAAGACATTCGAAGCCGAACACGGGCCTCTCCCTTCGGACTGACACGCCGTCAGGTTGGAAGAGTCCGTTCGGATGGGCTCAATCTCTCACGTAATACCAGCAAAGAGCGAATGTTCTGAGGCTCGGGGACTTGCGGGTGGCCGCCTTTCGTATAAGTTCCCTCCTGTCTCCGGTGGTCGTTGGAGGACGTCACTTGGAGAGGTCATTTTTGGATGAAAACGCAGGGCGGCCCCCGCCGCCCCGGGCGTAGCCTTCCCTACCGGGAGTGAGTGCTAACGCCCTACAACATGGGAGGAATTTCAATATGAGCGTCAAGTCACAGCCCCGAGCAAAAGCAGAGCCTCAGCACCTGGTGGCCCTCGCCAGAGCGAACCGCGTTCGCCTAGCCCGAGCGGCGCTCAAACGAAACATTGCCTCCGCGGACACCGAGGTCGCAGGAGTCCTTCTCAGCAACCCTTGGGAAGTCGAAAGCATGACTGTCGCCGACCTTCTGTCATGCCAGCGCCGCTGGGGAGTAACGCGCTGCCGACGCTTCCTGGCCAAGTCCCGAATTTCAGAGACCCGCACTGTTGGCACGCTCACGCAACGCCAGCGGACTGAACTTGCCGACCGCCTTCAGACCGAACCGAACCTGAAGTCCGTCAGCTCCTAGAGGTCCCTGTCGGCCTGCCTACGGCTGAAGTCAGACCGAAGGGGCAGGTAGCAGGCGATTAGCAACCCCACTGCGGCAGGTGGGATAACAACTCCTGGAGCGCCAACGAGCGCCAGCAGGCCAACGAGAACGGCGGCCGGCAGGCCAGCAAGAACCGCGGCGTGAGAACGGAACCCGGCGCGGTGCTCACGTAACGCCTGCTCAAAACCAGCAACCGATCCGAGCAGAAGGCCCACAATGAGAATCGCCGTGCCCGTGCGCCCTCCGGTCAGGAACCCTCCCACAGCCATCAAGAGGCCGACCCCGACAGCTATCTCAGTCAGGGGCAATGGAGCCCACGGTGGTGGGGGTGCACCATCATTGACGGCAGCGTCGAGCTCAGGGGGCTGGAGCGCGGAGCCAGAGCTAGCAGGCCTACCGCTGGATGGGAGCCTTGGAGGCTGAGTAGGAGCCCCTGAGCGACCGCGAGAACGCTTCCCCATCTAGTGGGCCCTCACTGTCCGTCGAGAGCGCGGCGCTTGCCGCTGTCGCCGGATAAGGGACAACCGGATGAGATCTTCACGTGCCACCAGCCGGCGAGCATGCCGATCAGTCCAAGCCGTGGGCGGACATGCCAGTGACCGCATCCAACTAAACCTGCATCCTCACGCGAGACCCGCAGCCACCGGTAGGCCTTTGGGTCAGCGAGCATCAGCTCCACTTGCCCCCTGGCGTCTGCCTCGCGCTGCCTCAACTGGGTCAGCGTCCGGCGAGCGTCCTCAAGTCGGTTTGCCATCAGGTCTCTGCGGCCTTCAAGCGCTGCGAGCGGTTGCAGCCTTGGGACCGTGCCCGGCACAGCGGGAAGCTCAAGCGCAACTGGGTGAGCCTGAGCAACAAGTAGCGCCGTTTGGGCTTCAAGCTTGGCTATCTGGGCCCGGAGCGCACTCCGCGCGCCGCGCTCAGCCTCGAGGGTCGAGGAGACCCTTGGGACAAGCTCGGGTGCTGGTGCAGTTACGCTCACGACACCTCGAGGGTACCAGCGGCAACCACGGACAGCGCCACCTCTTTTCAGGGCGATTGGCAGAGCTCAGCAGCCCGCTCAAGGGCAAGCGCGCAGACCTCTGCGAGAACCCCTGGAGCAACTAAGGCAACAACCACGTACGACCTGCACTTCTTCGATACCACTGCCTCGGCTACCGGCTCACCGAACAGGACGCAAACGGGAAGTTCTCCGTTGAAGATCGAGACGGCTCCTGTTTGCTTGTCAACGTCTAAGGACAGGGCGGGGCCGGCGGCCAGCTCACCGGCTTCAGCCTCAACTGGTTCTAAGGCGAGGGCCCACAGCGGGACTCCTGTTTCCAGAGTGGCCAGCGCTAGGGCATCGCCTGGAATTCCCGCTGGCCGGAAGCCGCCCTCCAACAGACGCCTTCTGACGATCGATTCAAGAGTTCCGGAGCCAGAGTCCGGATCCATTCCCAGCTGGGCTCTGAGGGCCCTGTAATGGGCTGCAATGGGTTCTGTGGTTGCGAGAACTGCGGTCGCGCCTGTAATTCGGTCTGCGGCGTGGTCCAGTTCGAGCTGAAGTCCCAGCGAATCCGGGCGCGCAGCCCCCTCGACCGGAACCCAGAGGATCCCAATGCCGGGGAGTTCCGCAGCCAACTCCTCGGTGACGCTGCCCCGGATTGCCTCCATCACTGAAGCAGCTCGGAGACCTTGTTGGCAAGCCAGGCAGGATTTGTTGTGTCAGACCCGATCAGAGTCCCACGGACCTCACCTCCGCGGGAAGCCACAACAACTGTCGGGCAGACAGCGATTCCGTAACGCGTAGACAGTGCCCCGTCCCGGTCCTGCACGACGGTCACACCGGGAGCCCGTAGCGCAAACTTGCGCAGCTGGCTCCGTGAGCCTTGCAGTCCGACCAGAACGGGAGTTGCCCCCGAATATTCGAGGTGGCGGAAGGAATCGGCTAGGCCGGCGCAGTCTTTGTCGGAGACCGTCACAAACCCAATAATCATTGGTCCCGCCTTGAGCGCGGAGCAGGATGTGAAAGCACCCTTCAGCTTGACCCCACAGGCCGAATCAGAAATGTTGACATCTCCCACGAGGGTCGACAGGGCAAGCGGTGCTGCAAACACTGGCATCGAACTCCCCACAGCAGGCCCTCGAGCCCCACTCCCCTTGTGCTCGGAGGTTGCGACCAGGATCGAGACCCCGATGACTGCAAGGACGACAACCCCGACTAGCCTGGATTGCCTTTTCACTAGGCCTGATTCCCCCGCCGGTCAAGCACTCTGACCATTGCCGGAACGATGATCACCACTGCTGCCAGCGCCACAAGGAGATCAACAACCGTGGCCAATCCAAAGTCGCGCAGAACTCGGATATCGCTCAGGAGCAGAACTCCAAAACCAGTGATCACAGTTAGAGCTGAGACGCCGATAGCCCGACCCGTCGTCGCAAAGGCGTGCGTCAGCGCGTCCTCCACGCCTACTCCCTTCAGCTGTTCAGCCCGCGAACGCTCGGATAGCAACACCGCGAATTCAGTTCCGATGGCGATGACCAGAGCACCGAGCGCCGCTGACAGAGGATTGAGGTCAATCCCCAAGATCCACAGAGCGAGCGTGGCCCAACCAGTTGCGAGCGCAGTTGCCGCGATCGGAACCGCGATGCGTCGCGCTGACCGAAGGGCAACAAACAGAACTAGAGCCGCTCCGAGAAGAGCGACCAAGGTAATCAGCCTCCGGGACCCGGCATCTGAGAGACGCTCGTTTGCTGAAGCAGTTATCACCGGCAGGCCGCCCACCTGTGCCGTAATCCCAGCCGGGGCAGTCTTGGCCCGCTCGCGCAAGTCATCAAACACTGCCTGTTGGTCCGCCAGCGGCATCAGCCTCACGCCGAAGCTGGTCAGCACCGCATCACCGTTGGCAGTGATTACCGCCGACTTGAAGTATTCGGGGACCGCGTCAAGGGCCGCCTTGGTCTCGGCTGGCGACCCACTCCCACTGACAAGGTCAGTGAGTGAGACACCCGGGCATAGCGCAGCCCCACGGCAACCAGTCTTGGGCGAATAACCCCAGCGCTGCAAGGCACCAGACTCAACACCGGCTAACCATTTCAGCGTCGCGGGATCAGTTACCCCTGTTCCCGTCAGAAGTAGATCCACCTCACCAGCAACACCTGTCTGGGCCTGGAGCGCTTCAAGGTTCCTCAGCGCTGGCGTCCCTGACGGAACAAGCCTCGTAATGTCGGACTCCACCGCCAGGTTCCCCTCCACGGCCCACCCGGCCAGCGATAGCGCCAGAGCTACAAGGAGGACTCGCCCGGGATTACGCACCAAGAGCCCCGCAACAGTCGAGCCGCGGTCCTTGCCCTTCAGGCGCTGACCGACCGGCGCGACCAGCCCCTTGATCCCAAGTCCCGCAGAGTCAATCCAGTCCGCTGCCCGTCCAGTGAGGTTGGGCGCAGCTAACCCGCCGGCCAAGCCAGCTGACCCAACAGCGAACGCCGCTACGAGAGCAATTCCAACTCCTGCCACGAGAACAAGGCCAAAGCCTCTCACCATGGGCACAGGCGACAGCATCAGGGCTAGGAACCCGGCTGCGGTCGCCATCGCGGCAGCAACGATTGGAGGCCCGGCAACCCCAGTCGCCTGGACAACGCTTTCCTCCACAGACGCCCCGACCGACTGCTCCAACTCAATTGCCCGGGCCTGAAGCTGCACCGCGTAGTCAACTGCCAAGCCGATCAGGACGGGAACGCCACCGACTGCCGCAACCGTGAAGGAAAGGCCGAGGATGGCCATTCCTCCGAAGACCAAAGACGTGGTCAGCAGGGCAAGCAGGAGCGGGAGAAGCCTTGCTCGGACTGGAAACGCCAACCCAAGGGCAAGCGCCATCAGGAGTGCCGCCGCAAGGAGCAATGGAAGTGCACCTGCCGCAACCTCATCGGCGAGCGAGTCAGCCAACACGCTGGCGCCAGTAACGACGTACTGCCCGCTGCGGAGATGGAAGTCTGGCATCCGAGTTGCTGCCTCAACATTCTTAACGAGTTCCCGCTTGGCGGCATCGGTCAGACCCGTTCGTGGACGCACCTGAATCAAGGCGGCCTCAGCTGACGGGAACAATCCGGAGAATTGAGCTTTGGGCTGCCCTACCCCGCGACTGGCATCAAACGCAACCAGCGAAACAAAGTCCTGGTTAGCGATGCTGGGAAGACCCTTAATCCCCGTCTGGACCTGAAGCCTCGCAAGTAATGCGGCTGACTTTCTCTGCTCAGCCTCACCGGCTGCTGCCGCGGCTGCCGCAGACTCCTGCTGAGTCTTTCCTGCTGCTAGAGCCTCACGGCGGGCCTTGGCCGATGCGGTCTCGACTCGGATCGCAGCTCCCTTCAGCTCCGTGCTCAGCGCAGCGGTTAGCTGGTTAGCGGCCTCGTTGATAAAGGTTGCTGGTCCGTAGACACGCTTGACCGACCCGCTCTTGGCGATCCTCGCGCAGGGACTAGCCGCGCCGCCATATGGCTGGGCGCCCTTGGGAACATGCCCCCCTAGACAGCCCTCTAGTTGCAGTAGCCGGCCGATGTCCGTCGTCAGCAGAAGCACGCGCAGGTTCTCCTGCGCCATCACAGCAATAGTGTCGTCGCCGAACCTTGCCCGAATCTGATCTGTCGACGCTGCCGCCGCGCTGGCCTTGGGGACTAGCGAATCCGTGCCCGCAGAAGGCTTCAAGCCGAAGAGCGCTGCGCCAGCAAAGCTCAGCCCCAGCAAAACCGCGAAGAGCGCAACAACCCGCCTGTTGGCTGCGCAGAAATGTGAGAGCGCAGTCAGTGCCGATGACAGACGGCCAGTCTGTTCTGGGGTTTGGGACATAGCCGGCTGACCGCCTCAGACCCTCAGCGCGTGCTCAGGGAGCCGCTGCGATTTCTGGGAACAGCTGGGAGAAGCCACTGACGTTGTCCTGCAGTGTGCAGGCAGGAGCAAACGGAGCATTGGTTGTGCCCGAGAAAGCCATCGCCTTAATGGCCTGGGCGAGCGTGGCGTCCGCATCAAACGGTGGCGTGGCACCAACAGGATGGTCCGGGGCGTCCGCCGTAGCGGGGGCGTTAGGAACGACCGAACCGCTGCACTGACTGATTTGGTAGCCCTTCAGCTGGAAGCTGCTTGGAAGGACCCCACCTGATGCGCTGAAGTAGGGGGTCGTTCGGTTAGTGCTCGGCCGGTCTGGGAATGCAACCAGCGAAAGGAGGTTGAGTGGGGCTGAGGCGCGCAGGTAATGAGCTCCAGTCGGAGCCCACGGAAGCGGAATCCCGTCAGTGGCCTGGGTTGTCCCGGCCGCGTTGCCAAGGAACGCAGGGATTGTCGTCTTGTAGACCCCCAAGAAGCTGAGCATTGGGTTGAGCTGCTGGAGGAATGGATCTAGCTGACCGAGCACGTCGCTCAGGCCCTTGTGGCTTACGTCGCCGTTAAGGAACAGTCCAAGCGCAGGGACTCCGGCAGCCGATGCGTCCTCTAGCCCACCAAGCTTGGTCGTGACCGTCTTCAACGACGGCGCAAGCTGGCCGGCAGAGACCAGGATCGGGCTCAGCTGCTCAGCTGCAGGTTGAAGTTGCTGAATCAGGGGATCAGCATCTTGAGCGAATTCGCTCAGGCGGGTGAGTGTCTTGGTGCTCTCAGCTTCAAAGGTCGGCAGGACCTGGAATGTCTGAGCGAGCTGCTGGTTGCGCTGGGCAGTAGTGGTGAAGACCGCGTTGGAGTTTGTGATCAGCTGCTGGAACTGATTGCTGCGTTCGGTCAACGCTGTGAACACCGTTCCGGTGTCTCGTACAAGGCCCTTGACGGCTGCTGATTCGCTGTTGAGGACGCTCATCAGCTGATCCGCCGTATCCGTGAAGGCTGGCAAGTTGCCGAAGGCATCATTCATGTCTCCCCCGCGTCCAGCTAGCCCCGCGGCAGCGCCCTGCTGCCAATCCTGGAAGCCCTTACGGGTTGGGGCATCGAATGCCGCGAAGATCCTGTCGATGGTCACCTGTGGACGAACCTGCTTCTCAGGGAGAGTCGCGCCATCAGCCAGGGCGACACCGTTGGCCCTGTTACCCGGAGTGAGCTCTACATAGGTCTCCCCCAGCAGTGTCTTTGTTCGAAGAATGGCTTTCGTGTCAGCTGGGATCGGAGAGTAACGAGGGTCTATCTGAAGCTCAGCCCTGGTTGCATTGCCCTTCGCTAGCTGAACGGACGCGACCTTGCCGACGGGAACTCCGCTGATCCGAACATCAGCCTGACTGGCCAGCTGACCGGCAGCCTCAAAGTTGACGCTGACGCGGTAGCCCTTTGCTGCAAATGGGACTGGACCACCGAACGCAACCCAGAGGAACAGAATCAGGCCGAAGCACGAGAGCGCAAACGTCGCCATGACAAGGAGCCTAGGAAGTGTGGGTGCTTGTTTTTGCACTAGCTAGGAGCCTCTGCAGACTGGGGCTGGAACGGTTGATGGGCGTGGTGGGCGGAGGAGCTCGACCGTAGCCCATGCGCTGGGGCTGCCGACGCTGAAGTTACCTGCAGGAGCGCAGACCTCTCCCAGGATCGAGTAGATCGTGCTGAACGCATGCCTCGAGCCTAGAAACACACTCTGGCGCACTGGTCCCGCGGCATCTTGGTTGATCAGCTGGGCGCTCGTGTTGTGGCCAAGCCAGAACAGGTCAAACATGTAGGACGGGACATCACCGGCAGGGTCGTAGGCCAGCTCATTCAGGCCGTAGTTCAAGCTCTTGCCGGTCTTGACCAGCCCTGGGCCAGCACCAGCAAGATCCTTGGAAGCTGGGGCCAGGTCTCTCAGCGCAGGCTGCACTGAGCTTGGACCTGAAGCAGCTGCAAATGGCCGCAGCTGTGTCTGAATCGCAGTGATCGTCTGGGAGAAGAAATCCTGTGAAGCGACCTGGACCGCCGTCAATCCGCGAGCCGACGGACGGAGAGCCTCAAGTGTTGGGCCAGCAATCAGGGAGGACGTGTTCACATTCTTGACGGCCGAGTTGGTGGCCGCAAGCGCCCCTGGCAAGAGGCTGATGGTCTTCTTCAGGTTGGACTCTTGGGCCGCGAAGTCGCCGAGCACGGCATTGCTGCTGTCGACGAATGCCGCCAGCTGTGTGTCCTTCTTGCCCAGCTCATCGAGGAGCAGTCCAAGCGAAGTCGTCACGTGCTTCATGTTTGCCTGCCTGTACTGAAGCTGGCTAGTGATCTTTGCGATGTTTCGCTGAGTGGGGTCAAACCTCCTCAGTACTTGGGCAAGGGTGCGTCCGTTGTTGAGAAGTCCCTGTCCTCCGCCGTTCAGAAGAAGCACTAGGTAGTCACGCGTGTCAGCATCAAGCACGGAGAGGAACTCGTCGAAGTTGACGTCGGGCTGCGTGTGCGAGACAGGAAGAACGTCGCCTGCCCTCAAAGCAGGCCCACCTGCCGCGGTCCCTGGGTCCAGCGCGATGACCATGTCCTTGAGCCCAGTCTTAGGCCGGAGCAGCATCGTTGCATCAGGATGGATCCGGTCACGGAACTTCGGCTTCAGCTCCATGCTCACGATCGCTCGGCCATTCTCAAGTTGGACATCCGTCACTTGGCCGATTGGCACGCCGGCGACATTGATGGTCTGTCCCTGACCCGGTGTCACTGCTTGGGCGGTGGAGAACTGCGCCTTGAAGGTGAACGTCTCCTTACCCAAGACGGGGACCCAGCTCGGGGCAACGATGTTCTGGTGCGCGAGGATGAACAGGGTGATGCCGCCGGCGATCACAACCAGTGAGATCACGGCAACGAAGTCCTTCAGGTGCTTTCGGATTGCTGTTCCCATCAGCCTGGGGACCCGTTCTGGTCAGGCAAGCCCTTGCTCGCGTTGGCGTCGTTGAGGTTGAGCGGCTGGTTGGTCGGTGACGTCACGCACTTGTTCGCAGGCTTGTAGTCCGGTGCGTTGGCACGCCCGAAGTACTTGGGGCTTGTTCCGAGCGGCTTGTTGGGCATGTTTCCAAACAGCGGGGTCTGGAGCTGGGGGTTCCCGCTGTCGCTGTACTCGTTCATTGCAACCTTCAGGTTGCCATCGGTGGAACTGTTCTGTGTCTGTTGGGCGCCACCAGCCTGAGCGCGGATGAACTGGCCGTTGCCATCGTAGTTCTGGCTCTCGCCCGCGAGGCCAACAAGAGCGAACCAGAAGTCCTTGTATGCGGCCTGTCCGGTTGAGAAGTCGTAGGTAGCGCCCTCATCAGTAATCGTCGTGTCACCGGTTGGGAGGAACTTGTAGTAGAAGCACTGGGCCATGTCAGTCGCTTGTGGCAGGAAGGCGATCTGCTGGCCAACGGTCGTAGCTGTGTCAGCAGTTATCGGGCCGAGGAGCTTCATGACCGCTCCAAGGTTTGCGGGTGCCAAGAGGGCAGCGGTTTGCTCGGCCCAAGGCGTACCAACGGCAACAGTGGCCGGAGTCTCGCGCACGGATGGGATGAGATCGAGGGAGAAGGCGCTGACTGAAGGCAGTGCCTTGTCAAGGCTTCCAAGCGCGTTATAGGTGTTGCTTATTGTTGGCCCCAGGAGCGCAGCTGATTGCCTCAACGCGGTCGGATTGGAGCCCAGCCCGGACATGGTCTTACTGAAGTTAGTGACGAAGCTTGCGAGCGTGGCCTCGTTGTGACCCAGCTCAGTCATCGAGGTGGCCAGGCCAGCGATCAACTTGGAGAGGTCCCCTGGCTTCTCGCCGAGGAACCCTTGATTCACGATCGCAGTGCCCTTGAATGCCTGAGGCGTCCACTTCAGTGACTTGTTGAGCGCCTCACCGCCAGTCGTGTTGCGCACCTCAGGATCCTGCTGCGCATTTTCAGCAGCGGTCGGCTTGGAATTGAGTCCAGTCCCAAGCCCAACCAGAAGATTCTGAAGATCCTGCCTCGATGCGTATTGCAAGCTCGTAAGTACCTGATCCAGCTGTACTGGCGTGGATGTCTGGGTAACCGGGATCACTCCGCCATCTGAAACTTCAGGGGCAGCCGGGGTCCCCGGCTGAAGATCCACGAAGAAGTTGCCCTCAAGGAAGATCCGTGGCCGAATCTTCAGCTGTGCGTCCTTGTGGATTGGCAGACCGTTGTCATCAATCTCCATGGTCACTAGGGCAGATGACGTCTTGCCATAACGCTCTACATCCAACACCTTGCCCACGTTCACACCCGCGATACGGACAGGGGATGAAGGTCGAATTGAGTTAGCCGAGGTGAAGACTGCCTTCACCTGATAGCCACCTGTAAACGGTACGTCCTTCGTAAACCCAAGGTAGAGGCCAACGGCTGCAACGGCGAGGAACACCGTGGCAAGCCGCGGGTTGTTCTGCGGGCGCAGACGACGGGGGACCTTCTTGCCCTTGGCGCTCGAGCCGGTTGTGCTGTTTCCGTTGGTGCTCATTTGCCAGGTGGTGTCGCTGGTGGGGTGGTCGCATCGTGGAGCGTTCCGGCATATGGATTAAGGCCAGTGGCAGCATCGAGCTGAGCGAACTGCCGGGTTGCCGTCCCGTCTACTGATGGGAATGACTCGTTCCCCGCATTGCAGGCCTTGACCGCTTGGCCCGGAGCTGCCGTGTACGGGAAGGAGTTGGAGTGGAGGAAATTGGTGCCGAACGAACCGTCGCCTGTTGGCCCATTCGCGTAGGTCTTGGTCGCTCCATCAGGATTGGTGAATGGGCTACCGGAAGCGCCGCCCTCAGAGTTTGATGACCATGCGCTCCATGGGGTTGGCCCGTTTGCGCCAACGATTGGGAGTGCGCGCTGGAGAGCACCGCCGCCCGCGTCGCCACCCGATGTGAATGTGAAGCCGTCGCTTGAGCTGCTGGCCACATTCCGAAGCAGAACGCTGAGGTAGTTGCAGGTTGTCTGTGCTGGAGCCACGAAGCTGATCGTTGGGTTGGCCGCCGTGGTGGTATCGGTCAACCTGCTGACACCGTTGGTCGTATCGGCATCGGTCAGGAAGGTCTGTAGTGACGTAAACAGGGTTGCGAGGCGCGTGTTGAGCTCAGGTGATCGGTCAACGCCGCCACCAGGCTGCGCTCCCGCCACGACTGCTTGAGAAAGCGTCGTTGCCGACGCACCAAGGGCCTTGGTTCCTGGTGTGAGCGTCTTGAAGAAGGTTGCTGAGTGAGCAAGGAACGGACGCTGCAGCGGGAGCTGTGTCGTCGCTGCATCCAGCGCGGCAGGCCCACCCTCGATCGACGCCTGAATCGAATCTGTGACCGTGGCCAGCGCGCCGAATGTTGTGTCCATTCCCATGAACAGTGATGCCTGCTGCTCAGCCACCGGCGCTGTCTGGGATGCCGCGTTATTGAGGGCGGGGAACAACCGCACAAGGCCCGTGCTGGGATTGCTGAGGTTCTTCATCACAGGCTGCAGGTTGGCGAGCAGCGGCCCAAGGTTGCGGAGAGTCTGGTTGAGGTCAAGCCCACGACCGCCAATGGCGTTACCGAATTCGATCAGGTTGGCGCTGGAGGCGACTCTGGTCGGCTCATCAAACATGTTGAAGATGTCGTCAATCTGGACGGGCTTTGGAGTTGCGGCCGAGATCGGCATGGTCGTGCCCGTTGCGAACCCGGTCGTAGCCTTCCCGCGGTGGATATCCACATACTTCAGACCTAGAGGGGACACTGGGCGGACTTCGATTGTCGAGTCGCTTGGGATCGGCTCAACCTTCTTGTCCAACTGCATCTCAATCAGGGCAGTGGTCCGCCCATCCGCCCATGTCTTCGGGGTGATCGCGGTGACCATGCCGACTCGTGACCCGCCAATCTTGACCTCGTTGCCCTTGACGAGACTGTTGGCATTTGGAACTTGGGCGGTGACCTTGTACTTAGGGACAAATGGCAGGCCTGTGTTGGCGTTGTACGCGAGGAACACGGCAACAACCGTGATCAGAATCGTGGCCCCGCCGATGAGGATTGGGTTGCCGGCGATGGAGTTACTGCGCCTCATCGCTTCCCTCCCCCGAGCAGGTACTTGAGCATTGCCCCGTTCGCCTGAGCATTGGTGTCAGCTGGTGGTTGGGGAGTTGTTGTAGGTGTTGTCGTCGCCGGTGGGACACCCTTGGACTGCGGGGCTGAAGCTGATGGGGCCTTCGCTCTTGGCTGTGCGGCCCGGGCCGGCTTCAGCGGACGAGACCAGTTCTGCCAACCGAATGGTCGGGAGATAACGCTTCCGCCGGCGTGCGCAATGCGGGAGACCATCGCAGCGGCAGCATTTACGGTGGGCTCTTCGCCGTGGTCGAAGTTTGCGCTGCATGCGCCGTATGTACTACCTCGGCCAACTTCCGTAGTGGCACAGGCGGCGATTGGGTAGACCAGAAGCTCGCCTCTTACATAGTGACCAAACTCGTTGAAACCGTTACCGACGCCGGTCTGGAAGTAGAGGGTCTGCATCAGGTACTCCCAGCCGCCCGTCTTCTGAACGCTCTCAAGCAGTCCGCCGAGACCAGTGGCGAATGGGTTGAGTCCCGCAGCCATCGTCTTCGTGTTGCCAAGGGCCGTCAACACGGCTGGGTTCGTGAGGACAGTGCTCGCGGTTGTTGCAACCGGGCTACCCAGTGTCTGGAACGCATCAATCGAGTAATTGGCGAGGGCAGGCAGGTGGGCGACGGTGCTGTTGATCGCAGCCGTGTGGCCCTGAAGTGGCTTCAGTGCCCCGCCGAACGCGCTTGAGAACGCGCTGAGCTGGTTCATGGTCGGTGTCAGCTGTTGCAGGAAGGCTGGGAACTTCTCAAAGTTCTGCTGCAGCGCGGCACCCTTGGCGGCGCTCGCTCTTGAGACAACCTCGGAGTTGCGAACGAAGCCAGCCACAGAGGCGCGCTCGCGAGCTAGCGGTGCGAGTGACTGGTCAGATTTCTCGGCGAGGTTGGCGAGCGTCGTGTTCTGGTCGGCAAGGATCTGCAAGACCTTGTCGGTCTCCTGGAGAGCTGGGTTGGCTCGGCGGATGACTGTGTTGAGCGTCTGTCCGTTGCCCGCAAGCGCAACCCCAAACTCATTCAAGATCACCGCGAAACGCTGCCGCTGCGGGATACGCATGATGTTGTTGATCAGGTCAATCCCGACGGGTGACGAGGTGTTCTCAACGGGAAGAAGATGATCCCCTTGTCCTGCCCCAGAAGCAATTGTCGAGAGGGACGGCGCCGGCTTTCCCCCTGGTGGGACTGGCCTCGTTGGGCTGCAGTCAACGTACTGCTCGCCGATCAGCGACTGTGGACGAATCACGCAGTGCGCGTCGGTCTTGAAGTCCTGATAGCCAGGGTTGTCAATCCGCAGGGTTACGGCTGCCTTGTTGTCATCGGTTACATCAAGCTGCTCAATCACGCCAACGGTGACTCCGGCGACACGGGCTTCCTCGCCCACAGTCACCTGATTTGCACTGTCGAAGATTGCCCTGACGCGATAGCTGCCTGAATCACCAGCGGCGACGCCAAAGACGAGGACGCCAGCGCCAACGATTAGAACTCCACCTATGGCGAGAAGGCGCTTCATGAGCCTGGCAGCACCGCTGCTGCGTCGCATCCGGTGGCTCCGCCACTGAGGAAAGGCCAGGTCATACCGCTTGGCGCTGCTGCTGCGGCACCTGGGCACCGGCGCATGTTCTGCTTACCAGTCCCCTTGCCCAAGAAGGCCGCGTCGCCGTAGATCGAAAGCCGCTGATCGGCGTCAAGCACTGAAAGGTTGTTGGTGCCGCTGTTGTAGGTGTAGGCGTTGAAGGCCGGGGAGACTCGGGCATAGTGCCCGTTCGCATCGTAGAAGGCTGTCGCTTGACCAAACTCACGGATCCAACCGACAAGGTCCACTGTGTACGGGCGGGCAAACTCGAGCACGCTCTGGCCGCTCTGGAGCGACTTGATCGATTCAGGGAAAGCCTTGTTCGCGTCGCCGCTGGCAAGATTCTGCATGGTCGGCGCGTTGTGGAATGTGTCCGTCAAATCGTTGTTCGCGCCCGACTTGTAGATCATGCCTGCGAAGGTGTTGAACACTGGAACTGCCTCCGCTGCGGCCGGCCGAAGCGCTGTGAAGAAGGCCGGCAGACCAACCGTGTTCGGCTTGGACACATCAACAAGCTGTTGAATGTCGTCAAGCGATGACCGCAGGTTCACAAAGGTGGTGTTGGCCCGCTGGAGAGTGGCGGGCAGCTTGGCCAGTGCCTGCGAGAAGGACGCGTTCTCGGCGGCGATGGAACCGGCAAACTGGTTTGCGTTCTGGACGGCGGAAGAGAGGTCATCGCGGCGGGAGGCGATCGCCCCCATCGCACCCGCAGTGGCTGTAACGGCTTGCCCCAGGGTCTTCTGGTCATCAGAGATCTGCGAGAAGACGTCGGCGGAGGTTGAGAGCGCTGGGTTGAAGTAGTAGGCGGAAAGGTTGGCCTGCTTCTCCTTGCCCTTAAACCAAGCACCGCTGCCTTGGAAGAAGCCCTGGAGTCCCTTCCGTGTGGGCGCGTCGAGTGTGTCGAAGATCTGGTCGAGGTCGACTACAGAGGTCGTGTGGTCCTGTGCGATGGTCCCGTTGTCGGGAATTGCCGGGTTACTGTTGGGCCCAAGGGTCATCTGGATGTAGCGGTTGGCCACTCCTGAGAGCGAGGTGAGACGCACAACCGCGTTGGTCCCCTGATGCAGGGGTGCGAACTCGTCGTCCACGATGATGTCAACCTGTGCTTGGTTGTCCTTGGTCAGGGAAATCGCCTGGACTGAACCGACGCCACGGCCGCCAACTTGGACCTCATCGCCCTTGACTAGCTGTCCGGCAGTCTTGAAGAACACCTTGTATTGATGGCCTCCGCCGCCGCCGAGAAGGACAAAACCGAGCACAAGGACCGCCGCGCCGAGCGCACCAACAGCTGCTCCGCGGGCGAGGTTCACGCTTACTCCATCCCCAACGGACCCTGTGACTCGCCCGACAGGAACTGACGAACGAAGGGATTCGAGGATTCAAATAGGTCGGTGGCCGCGCCGGATTCAACAATCTGGCCCTTCCAAAGCACGGCGATGTACTCGGCTACACGTCGAGCGGAGGCAATGTCGTGGGTGATGACCACATACGCCCCGCCGTTTTCGGCGTGGATCTCCTGGATCAGCTCACAGAGAAGCGCGGTCCGGACAGGGTCGAGGCCTGAGTCGGGCTCATCGAAGAGCACGATGTCTGGATCGAGGACGAGCGCGCGGGCGAACCCTGCGCGCTTGCGCATACCGCCGGAGAGCTCGTTGGGCATCTTGTCGTTTGCGTCACCCAGGCCGACTTCGTCCAGGCGCTGGTTGACGATGTGGGCGATTTCGTCCTCGCCCTTATCCGTGTGCTGGCGGAGCGGGAAAGCAACGTTGTCGTAGAGGTTCATTGAGCCAAAGAGCGCGCCGTCCTGGAACAGAACGCCAAACTTCTTGCGCATTTCAAAGAGGTCGTCATCCGGCATGGCAGGCACTGACTGCCCGTGGATCAGGACGTCACCGTCATCCGGGTAAAGCAGGCCGACCATGTGCTTGATGCAGACGGATTTACCCGTACCTGACGGCCCCAGGATCATCGAAATCTGGTCCTCTGGCAGGGCCATGTCAAGCCCATTCAGGACTTGGTTGCGACCGAAAGCCTTCTTCACGCCGATGAACTCGATCGCCGCGTTCTCAACGGGAGTAGTGCGCCCCGTGTGCCATTGGTAGTCGTCTGTGGTTTCCATGCTCATACCTATCCCCCGATCGGTGCCCTGGGATTCGCACCCCAAAAGAGTTGTGTGCCCAACATTCCAATCACGTGCACAAGCACGATATTCAGAACCATTGATTTTGCCGTTGCAGTACCCACACCTACAGGCCCTCCGCTCGCGTTGTAGCCGTAATAACAACCGACAAGCACAATGGTTGTGGCCATGGCCATTCCCTTGATCACGCTGTACAGAAGATCGGGTGGGTTCTGGAACATCCAGAAGATCAGCTGGTAGCCACCGGATGAGACCTCGCCAATCTGTTGCACGACGGCGAGGTAACTGGCGAAGAACCCTGCGCCGACGCCGCTGAGGTAGACAAATGGCAGGACCATCCACGCTGCCAGGAGCTTGGTTGAGCAGAGGAAGGTCATGGATGGAACGCCCATCACTTCAAGGGCGTCGATCTCATCGCTGATCCGCATCGACCCAAGCTCGGCAACGATGCCCGTTCCCACCTTGGCGGCCATCATGTATCCGAAGGAGTACGGCACAAGCTCTCTCAGGTCACACCATGCGGCGAACACGCCGGCGTAGGCGGGCGAGCCAACGGAGCGGTTGAAGTACGCCCCCTCAATGCCGCACTGCAGGCCGATGATGAAGATCAAGCTCCAGATCACGATCGTGGAGGACAGAATCAGAATCCCGCACTGGCGCAGTGCTTCCCCGAAGTAGCGGAAGACCTTGAGGCTGTAGACCTCGCCCATGATGCGCCCACAGAAGCGGAGTAGAACCCCAGTGGATTCGAGCCAGCCATTCCCCTTGGTGCTGATGGCACTCATCGGATCACCTGGATCTCAGGGTGCGTTGCCAACAGGGTCTGGGTGAAGACGTAGTTGAAAGCGAAAATACCCAAGAAAGCAATAACGACGGCCTGGTTCACTGCTCGGCCCACGCCTTCCGCACCACCCGAGGCGGTCATGCCCTTGTAACAACAGACGATCGCGATGATCGCACCAAACAGAGTGCACTTGACTACGGAACCCCAAAGGTCAACTGTGGAAGCGTTAGTGAAGAAGGTGGCCCAGAATGGCCCGAGCGGCGCACCGTTGACGAGGGTGGCGATGATGCCGCCGAAGATTCCGAAGATCAGTGCGTAAACGTCGAACAGTCCCGTCACAAGCATCAGGGCGAGGAATCGTGGGACGACGAGGTTCTTGATCGGATCAACGCCGAGCACTTGGAGTGCGTCGAGCTCCTCCCGGATCTTGCGGGCACCAAGGTCAGCTGTGATCGCGGTGCCTGCGACGCCCGCCAAGACGATTGCGGTCACCGTCGGCGCGAACTCTCGGATAGAGGCAAGGACGAAGAAACCACCAAGGCGGTCAATCGCTCCGAACAGAACGAGAAAGTTGGAGGCTTGCAAACCGGGTGCTCCGTAGCCGAAGGCAACGGTCGAAATAAGCAGAGGGAACCAGCAGAGCTTGAGCGCGAAAAGGAACTGGCTGACGAACTCGCCACCGTACGGATAGGGCGGCTTGACCGCGCTGACCAGCGTTTTGCCGGTCAGAATCACCATGTCGCCAGCCTCCTCAAGGAGGTTTTTAGCCGGCATCAGTGCTCTCTCGCCTACGGTTGGCAACCTGTTGATCTCTCTCTTCCTCCCCATCATGGGTACCCGGATGGATACCCCCCTTGGGGTTGGAACATTACGACAGCAGCATCTTCGCCGCTAAACCGGGATGTCCCTTCTTTCAATATGGCGCGAACGAGCGCCGAACCCGCCGGTTCAAAACCGGGCTCAACTACCCGACTGTGATGCGCCCCGGTCCGACGGTGGTACGCTGCCGCGGCTGTGAGGAGGAGTCTTACAACCATCGCCGTGATCAGCGGCACGCTCGCCATTTCAGCCTGTGGCGGTTCGACCTCTGGGTCAAACCAGTCTCACGCGGATGGCAGCTTCACTGTCGCCACACCCGGAATCTCCTTCCCTATCTCTCAGCACATCAACAAGGGCGCAGTACTGAAGATCCCTGTTCGCAACCTTGGTAACCGGCCTATCCCGAATGTGACCATCACCCTGACCACAGGCGTCTCGGGGACAAGCGCACCCGCCTTCTCCAATGTGGACAGCCAACCGGGCCTCGCCGAACACTGGAAGCACGTTTGGTTTCTCGACCTCGGGCCAATCGATGGTGATACCGCGCTCTCAAACTCTTGGACTCTTGGCGAGCTAGCGCCGGGCGCGACAGCAACCTTCATCTGGCACGTCCACCCATCCATCCCTGGGCCTCATCTTCTCAACTGGAAGATCAGCCCCGCGATGCTTGGCGGCCAAGCCGTTCTTGCCAATGGCGCTCCAGCCGCAGGCTCCTTCCCAGTTGTTATCAAGAGCAAGGCGCCCTCCGCAACAGTCCGATCAAACGGAACGGTCGCGAAGGACTACACGCCTGCTTCTACCTCCAAGACTTCACAGACCAAGCCTTAGATAGTTGCTGGAGCTGAGGGTGGCGGAACCCCCCGGCACCGCCACCCCCGTCATCGCCCCAGCGTGAGCCGCTTCTAGGCCTCTCCGTCAGGGTGTGTCTGGAGGGTTTCCTCACCTGACTCGCCAGTTCGGATTCGATACGACTGCTCCACAGGGAGGATGAACACCTTCCCGTCCCCGACGTTGCCGGTCCTTGCGTGAGTGAGGACCGCATCAACGATGGTCTGCACATCCCCGTCAGAGACGACGCACTCCAGCTTGATCTTCGGCCGCAGGTAGTTGGTCACAGTGGCACCTCGGTAGTGCTCAGTGATGCCCTTCTGCCTGCCGGACCCCTTCACCTCACTAATCGAGAGTGATGGGAAGCCCAGCCGCAGCAGGTCCTCTCGGATTGGCTCGAATGATTCGTGCCTGATATATGCGACGACCATCTTCATGCCGTTACCTCCGGGTCAGAGACGGGCCCTGTACCAATACGGTCCAGGGCTGGGACAGCGCCATAGCCAACGAGCTCTGGCGCGGGGATGAACTGCTCTGGGTAGCCATACATGCCGTGCTCTGAGATGTCCAGACCAGCGTTCTCTTCCGCTGGTGTTACGCGGAGGCCGTACGTCTTCTTGATCACCCAGAAGGTGACGAAGGACATTGCGAATACGAATGTAAAAGCAACTACCACCGTGACTGCCTGTGCGATCAGCTGCTTGAAGGACCCGCTGTATACAAGTCCACCAGCAGGGTCACCGAACGCGTTGTACTTGGCGAGCGCTGGGACTGTGAAGATGCCACAGGCCAACGTTCCCCAGATCCCGGCCAAGCCGTGTGCTGAGAGTGCACCAACCGGGTCGTCAATCTTCTTGTCAATGGCATAGACGCCGAGGACAACGATGATCCCGGCAACTCCGCCAATGATTGGCGCGGCCCAGAGGGCCACATAGCCGGACCCTGCTGTGATCGCTACGAGAGCGGCGATCATGCCGTTGCCAGCCATGCCGATGTCGATGTTGCCTGTCTTCAGCTTGGCAACCAGGAGTGCCATCAGCACGCCTGCGCCCGCAGCGACCATGGTGATTGTCACTACCTCAGGGAACCGGCCGTCAATCGCATTCAGTGTGGAGCCGCCGTTGAAGCCAATCCAACCGATCAGAAGGATGATCACGCCAAGCCCGAACAGAGGCATGTTGTGCCCTGGGATTGCCCGTGGCTTTCCGTCTGGGCCGTACTTGCCACGCCGTGGCCCAAGCAGCAGCAATGCTGCAAGTGCGCCCGTCGCGCCAATCAGATGCACCGCTGTGGAGCCAGCAAAGTCCTGTACCCCAACGATGCCGCCGATCCAACCGCCGGACTGGAGGAACCCACCACCGAAGACCCAGTGGGCTCCGAGTGGGTAGATCAGCCCAGCAAAGACAACCGCGTAGATGATGTACGCGCCGAACTTGATCCGTTCAAGCGTCGTTCCCCAGACAATCGCCAACGAAACGGCGCAGAACGACATCTGAAACAGGAACTTCGACGACACGCTTGCGCTCGAGAAGGACATGACCCCGAAAACCGACTGGGCATATCCACCACCGGGTACACCGTCAGCGAGAGCCGGCATCTTGAATAGGAACCCACCCGAGTTGCCGACGTACTTGCCATTGCCAAACGCGAGGGCGAATCCGCAGATCCACCACATCAGTGCAGCGATGGAGAAGTTCGTCAGGATCTTGGCGACGATCGTGCCCGCGTTCTTTCCACGCGAGAAACCGATCTCCAAGAGGGCGAACCCTGCCTGCATGAAGATGACGAGCGTTGCCGCAACAACAACCCACAGGGTGTTGATTGCAATGCCCGGCGAGAAATCCGACGGGACAGAACTGGCGTCATGGGACAGCGTTGCTGGCGTCACGGCGAGACCGACTGCCGGAACTGCCATCAGCGCACCGAAGGCCACAAGGGCCAAGAGTGCGATTTTCTTCCTATTCATTGGTCCTCCTTAGGGAGAGGTGGTTGAGGGCGAACCTGTTGACTGCAGTGCTCATCTTCGTTGCCCCGGTTGGATAAGTCATTGGACATAGGGATGAACATTCGGACCGGGGCTTCGCCGATTGGGCGACGGTTGTAGGGTTGTGAAGCCGTCGTAGTGCCCGTGGGAGCAAGGAACCTCCGGTTGTTTGTCCACACGGATAGTGCGCGGGGAGCGCAGGACACCTAGGCTCCCGTCAAATACCGCTTTTCGGACCTTTAGCCAACTGGCTAAAACCCCGACAGACACCAGGAGGAATCCCCAGAATGGCATCCCGTAACCGTGAGCAGAACGTCATCGCCGCCCGTTGGACAGCCGATGGCACCGAACTTGGTCGCACTGACCTGACTGCCCCTGGAGCGGACATCTTCGGTGAGAACGTCTTCTCACCGGTTGTCCTCAAACAGCGTCTTCCCAAGACGATCCACCGCAAGCTTCTGCGCACCCTTGAAAACGGCGAAGCCCTCGACCCAACCCTCGCTGACGCAGTAGCCACGGCAATGAAGGACTGGGCCATGGAGCACGGCGCCACCCATTACACGCACTGGTTCCAGCCTCTTACCGGTTCAACCGCAGAGAAGCACGACTCCTTCTACGGCCCGGTTGGCGATGGCACAGCCCTCGCTGAGTTCTCCGGCAAGGAGCTGATCCAGGGTGAGCCCGACGCTTCCTCATTCCCAACCGGCGGTATTCGCGCAACCTTTGAGGCCCGCGGCTACACGGCCTGGGACCCAACCAGCCCTGCCTTCATTCTTGAGAACCCAAACGGATCACTGCTCTGCATTCCGACCGCGTTTGCGTCTTGGACCGGAGAGGCTCTTGACACCAAGATCCCACTCCTGCGTTCAATGGATTCACTCTCACGGTCAGCCCTAAAGGCACTCAAGCTTCTGGGCGACAGTGAGACCGAGCGCGTCTTCACAACCGTTGGACCAGAGCAGGAGTACTTCCTGATCGACGAGCAGTACTACTTCGAGCGCCCCGACCTGATCAACACAGGCCGCACGCTGTTTGGTGCCAAGCCACCCAAGGGCCATGAGCTTGACGACCATTACTTCGGTTCCATCCCAGAGCGCGTTCTTGCCTGCATGATGGACACGGAGCTTGAGCTGGCGCGCCTTGGCGTTCCAATCAAGACCCGTCACAACGAGGTTGCCCCGGCGCAGTACGAAGTCGCGCCGATCTTTGAGAGCTCCAATGTCGGTGCTGACCACCAGCAGCTGACAATGCAGATCCTCCAGAACGTGGCCCGTCGCTATGGCCTTGTCTGCCTTATTCACGAGAAGCCATTCGCTGGCGTCAACGGATCCGGCAAGCACAACAACTGGTCAATGAGCACTGACGGAGGCGAGAACCTGCTTAATCCAGGTGCTACCCCGCACGAGAACCTCCAGTTCCTGTTCTTCTGCTCGGCAGTAATTCAGGCTGTCAACAAGCATCAGGGTCTGATCCGCGCGACTGTCGCATCAGTTGGCCAGGACCACCGTCTTGGTGCCAATGAGGCACCGCCGGCCATCATGTCCGTGTTCCTTGGTGGAGAGCTTGACCGCGTCTTTGACGCGATCGAAAAGGGCAAGACGACCCGCAGCAAGCCAGGATCATTCCTTGGCCTTGGCTCCGATGTCTTGCCACCGCTCGCGCTTGATGGTGGTGACCGAAACCGAACCAGCCCATTTGCATTCACGGGCAACAAGTTCGAGTTCCGCGCACCAGGCTCAAGCCAGTCGATCAGCTTTGTCAACACGGTGCTCAACACTGTTGTGGCCGAGGCAATCGATGACCTTTCAGCCAAGCTGAGCAAGGCACTCAAGACCCGCAAGTCGATTGAAGCGGCACTGATGCCAGTCCTGAAGGCAAACCTGAAGGAGAACAAGCGCGTTCTCTTCAGTGGGGACGGCTACAGCGAGGAGTGGCACGCCGAGGCTGCAAAGCGCGGGCTTAAGAACCTCCGCACAACCCCGGATGCTCTTCCTGAGATGGTCGCACCAGCGACGATCAAGGCCTTCACCAAGTACAAGGTCCTCAACAAGCGTGAGCTTGAAGCTCGCTACGAGGTAGCTGTCGAGCAGTACGTAACCGGCCTCAATATTGAGGGCGAGACCGCGGCATCAATGGCACGCACGATGATCCTCCCAGCAGCAACTCGCCATCTGGCAGAGCTGCGCGCAGCCGAGGTCCCAGCCCTGGTGGACGAGACAGCAGCCCTTGTGGACGAACTGTTCGCAGCCATTGGCACCCTTGAGAAGGCCAACGCCGGCGAGCCAAGCCGTGGCGGAGTCCTCAACCATGCCAAGTACATGCGCGACCAGGTCATTCCAGCAATGGAAGCGACCCGTGAGGTTGCCGACAGGCTCGAAGGCATCGTTGCCGACGACCTCTGGCCACTCCCCAAGTACCAGGAAATGCTGTTCATCAAATAGCGGTCGGTTTCAAGACCAGTGCAGTAATAAGGGCGGTCCGCAAGGGCCGCCCTCATGTTTGTCGCTAGTCGGTTGAGATCAGGCTGAAGGCCTGAACCCGACGTGCTGTCAGCGCGGGAACATCTTGTCCATGCCGGCAACCAACTGAGCCTTTGTGAGTTGCGCGGTCGTGACAGGAACCGCGCGGTAGGTTCTCGCGCCTCCACCGAACTTCATACTGAATACGGAGGTATGCGCTGCGTTGTAGGCACGCACATAAGGCTGGTGGCACCAGGCAACAAGCCAGCTTCCATCCGTCAGTCTTCGTGCCCCGCCTGCAGCAAAAGAGCTCGCGATCAACGGGTCATCTAATTGCTCAACGAGGGACGCTGTGCGAGCGACTTTGTCCACCCTCCAACGCACAGCTCTTGGGGCGCGACCGGTATATCCAGAACCATTGTCATAGACGGTGATCGTCCCATCGGGCTGCATTCTCGCGTCATGCTGCCCTCCAAAAGTTGCCCCAACATAGGCTGGATCCCCAAGCACAGACAGGCTCTGCGGTGTGTTGGTGCCGCCAAGCTTCCAGTCAATGGAGCCATCTGACTTGTTGATCCGGAAGACAGCGTCCAGATGCCGCACAGAGACAACCAGCCCCGTGCCGTCTTCCTCTATCGAGTTCATGTGCATCAGGTCCGGTCCAGAGCCTGCTGGGGTCAGAGCGACCAACAGCGGACCCCAGCGCACCATCTCTGAGATGCCAACGTGATCCAAGGTACTCCAAGACCAGAGGACGGTCCCCTCGGGTGAGATCTCCTCGATGACGTTGTCTCTGACCGAGCGGTCAGATCCTCCGCCGATAGCCGACAGATCTATGTGGGGCCGATTGACGCCAGCAATCCGGTAGTAGGTGCCTCGGGCTGTCGGCAAGGTTTCGTGCGGATCACCTTCACCCGACACCGTCTGCACATCCCTCACCTTAGTTCCGTCTGGTCTGTAGACGGAGAACGGGCCACTCCCGGTGTCACCAACCAAGTAGCCACCAAAGAAACCGATGTTTCCGCCGGGGACAACCTTGACGTCCATCGATGACTTGTTGGGAGTATGCATCCACCACACGGGAACGCCCTTGGGGTCAGTGATGACCACATACGGGAACTCAAACGAACCTACAGGAGCAACTGAGAAGGCCATCAGCGGCACAGTCTTCGGCAAGGTCCCAGAGGCCGCCCAGGTTGGGAAACCAGCTGGAAGACACCGAACAGAGTGGGTCACGGCAGTCGGTCCAGCTCCGCTAATCATTTTGAATCGCTGCCCGGCAGCCAAGCGGACCCGCGTGGTCGTAAGGCCTTTTTTGACCGCCTTGCCATCAACGCGGAACGCCGTTGAACTTGGAGCATTGGTAGTTACAGAGACCGTGCCTGCCACGCAGGTTGTTGTGTAGTCCGTGATGCTCTTGGCAAATGTCGGCGTGAGGCTTGGGCTTGTCGTGACTGTCGTCGCTACAGACGCAACTGATGAAGCCGGCACAAGCAGGCAGACCGAAAGCGCCGTGAATATGGCAGTGGAATTGACGCGTCGGCGAGGCATGGCGTGATGATCTGTACCACTGCGCGAAGAAATCTCCACTACGGGGTAAAGAAACAGTAAAGATTCAGGCACGCACCATTCAACGAGCCCCAGGTTCCCAATCCGCTAACTACTCCAGCAAAGCTCCAACCGAGTCAAGTGCGCCATAAAACCCGCAATCCGCGTCACGCTTTGCCCCCATTGGTAATGTCAGCGATCGATGCGCGACTTCCTTAAGACAGTCAACGAGCAGATCGTCGTCTTTGACGGCGGAATGGGTGCAACCTTGGAAGAGGTTGACCTCACTCAAGCCGACTACGGAGGACTGGCCGGCAAGTGCCACGAGGCTCTTGTCCTCAACCGTCCGGATGTCATCGAAGGCGTCCACAGGTCGATGGTCGAGGCCGGCGCGATCGTCGTTGAGACAGACACTTTCCAAGCCTCCCGGATCAAGCTTGACGAGTGGGGACTTGCCGAGCACACGCTTGAGATCAACATCAAGGCAGCAGAGATCGCACGCAAGGCAGTAGGCGAAGACCTCTTCGTTGCCGGCTCAATCGGCCCGACAGGCTTCCTTCCAGCCTCCGACGACCCAACACTCGGTGGGATCTCATTCCGCGAACTTCAGGTCGTATTTGAGGAGCAGGCCAGGGGACTCGTGCAGGGCGGCGTTGACCTGATCATCATCGAGACCGCGCAAGACATCCTCGAAGTCAAGGCTGCGATCTTCGGCGCTCGTCAAGCCTTTGAGGCAACTGGCAAGAAGCTGCCCCTGATGGTCTCCGTCTCACTGCTGCCAAACGGCGGCAAGATGCTCCTTGGTACTGACATCTCGTCAGTCCTTACAACTCTCTCCGCGCTTGAAGTTGATGTGATCGGCCTCAACTGCTCAACCGGCCCAGAGGACATGCGCGACGCCGTCCGCTTCCTAGGCGAGTTCGCCCCAATGCCGGTTCACTGCATCCCTAACGCCGGCCTCCCGCTCCAAGGTCCAGAAGGCGAGACCATCTTCCCTGACAAGCCTGAACCGCTCGCCGCTGCGCTTGCTGAGTTCGTGGACCGTTACGGCGTCAGCATTGTTGGCGGCTGCTGCGGAACCACACCTGAACACATTGCTGCCATTGCCAAGGCCGTTGAGGGTAAGAAGCCAGGACCACGGCCCGCGGCCCGTCCAGCATTTGTGTCCTCGATGATCACCGCCTCGGCGCTGGTACAAGACCCCCGCCCCACCCTCGTTGGTGAGCGTGTCAACTCGCAGGGCTCCCGCAAGGCCAAGGAGATGCTTCTGGCCGACGACTACGACGGCCTTGTCCGGATCGCCGAAGATCAAGTTGAAGGCGGCGCCCACATTCTCGATGTATGTGTTGCCCTGACCGAGCGTCAGGACGAGGACGAGCAGATGCGGGAGATCGTCAAACGAATCTCGCTGACCCAGACCTCCCCAATCCAGATTGACTCGACGGAACCCGATGTGATCGAAGCCGCCCTCGAGCAGATCCCAGGACGAGCAATTGTCAACTCGGTCAACCTTGAGGCTGGCCGCGACAAGATGGACCTGATCGTGCCGATGGCCCGCAAGCACGGAGCGGCGGTCATCGCCCTCACCATTGACGAGGTCGGCATGGCCAAGACCGGAGAGCGAAAGCTTGAGGTCGCACGCCGCATCCACGACATTTGCTGCGGTGACCATGGGCTCCCATCGGAAGCACTGATCTTTGACGCCCTGACCTTCACCCTGACCACCGGTGACGAGGAGTGGCGGCCGTCAGCTGTCGCAACACTGGACGGAATCAGGGAGATCAAGGCCAACCTCCCTGGCGTAAAGACTTCACTTGGTGTCTCCAATGTCTCCTTCGGCGTAGGCGAACCTGCCCGCAAGGTCCTCAACTCAGTCTTCCTGCACCACGCCGTGGAGGCCGGGCTTGACCTCGCGATGGTCAACCCCAACCACATCACTCCTTATGGCGAGATCACCACCGAGGAGCGCGATCTTGCTGACAACCTTGTTTTCAACAAGGCTGAGGACGCCCTTGAGAAGTTCATCGAACACTTTGAGTCCAAGGGTGAAGAGGCCGAAGAGGAAGCCGCTAACCCAACTGAGGGCATGGAGCCCGAAGAGGCACTTCACTACCACATCCTCCGCCGCAAGAAGGAAGGCGTCGAGGAGTGGATCGACCTAAGCGTCGAGAAGATTGGCGCTGTTCCAACGCTGAACGAAGTGCTCCTCCCAGCAATGAAGGAGGTTGGCGATAAGTTCGGCGCCGGTGAGTTGATCCTGCCGTTCGTCCTTCAGTCAGCCGAGGTAATGAAGAAGGCTGTGTCAAGGCTTGAGAACTTCCTTGACCGGATTGAGGGCTACACCAAGGGAACCGTTGTCCTCGCCACTGTCTTTGGCGATGTCCACGACATCGGCAAGTCACTTGTCAACACGATCCTGACCAACAACGGCTACACGGTCGTTGACCTCGGCAAGCAGGTTCCAATCCAGACAATCATTGAGGCGGCGAAAGAGCACAACGCGACTGCGATCGGCCTCTCGGCCTTGCTTGTCTCGACGTCAAAGCAGATGCCAGCCTGCATTGAAGAGCTCCACTCCCAGGGCCTCAACTTCCCAGTTCTGATCGGTGGCGCAGCCATCAACCGTGACTTTGGCCGGCGTGTCCTCTACCCCAAGGGCAAGACATCCGACGAAATCTACGAGCCGGGAGTGTTCTACTGCAAGGACGCATTTGCAGGTCTTGCCGTGATGGACCAGCTTGTTGATGACGAGCAACGCCCTGCTCTGATGAGCGGGATGCGTGAGGGTGCAGAGACTTTCCGCAACAAGCCTGTCGTCATTGACAACTCGCCACCTGTCACAGACAGCTCGGTGCGGTCAGCCGTCGTGACAGACAACCCGATCCCAACGCCTCCGTTCTGGGGTGTTCAGGAAGTAGCTCCGACGCTCGACGCTCTCTTCCCCCACCTCGACCGCCACGTGCTCTTCAAGCTGCACTGGGGCGGCCGCGGCAAGAAGGGCGAGGAGTGGCGTGAGCTGATCGAGGAGAACTTCCAGCCGCGCCTTGAACGCATGTGGGCCGAGCAGGACTGGATCACACCGAAGGCCCTTGTGGGTTACTTCCCAGCGGTCTCAGAAGGCAACGAGGTTGTGGTCCTTGACCCCAACGATCACAGCAAGGAACTTGAGCGGCTTGTCTTCCCACGCCAGCCAAACCATGATCGGATTTGCCTGGCCGACTTCTTCCGCCCATCTGACTCGGGCGAGGTTGACGTTGTCGCACTTCAGGCGGTCACAGTTGGGGACTCAGTCAGCGAACTGCTCGCCAAGCTCGAGGCTGATGGCGAGTTCGCCGAGCAGCTCTACACCCACGGCCTTGGAGTCCAAGCCGCTGAGGGCACAGCCGAATGGCTCCACCAGAATGTGCGTGAGAGCCTTGGAATTGGCGAGGGCCAAGGCCGCCGTTACTCATGGGGTTACCCAGCCTGCCCAGATCAGTCTGAGCATGAGAAGGTCTTCCGCCTTCTTGGTGCCGAGAACATTGGCCTCTCCCTGTCTGAGGCCTACGCCGTATCACCAGAGCAGTCAACACTTGCCATCGTCACTCACCATCCTCAGGCCGTTTACTTCGGCATGAAGAGTGGGTTCGTTCCTAAGGACCCTGTCTCTGATGAGGTCATCGCCCTTGGCGAGCGTGGCGGCGCACTTCCGGATGCTGATCCGGACGCAGTAGCCGCTGACTGACCTTCAGGTTTAGGGCAGTTCAGGCTCGGCCGCTTGGTGATCGCGAACAGGCAGCTCAACTGGGCGGCTATGCATGGCCCGGAGGCGCACCTCACGCCAAGTGATGCCCTCTCCAACGAGTGCGGGCATTCCCATCAGGAACGCGGTTGCCAGCTCAACCACTTGAAGGACGATGCCGTAGCCAAGCGCGTCCGCTGACGAGACTCCGTAGCCACCAGCCAGCACTGCGACGCAGGCCGCTTGGAACACACCGAGGTTGGCCGGGGTCGCTGGGATCGCAGCGGTCACATTGACTGCGAAGAGGACGGCAGCTGCCGCACCCGGCCCAGCATCCCCCAAGCCCATTGCCTCAAGCAGAACCCAGCAGGAAAGCCACTGCAAGACCCACGCAGAGAACTGCATGGTCGCGGCAATAAAGGCTGGCTTGGGTTTCCGGAACACAGTCAGGCCCCGCCTGATGTCCACGAGCAAGGTGCGGGCTTTGATCGAAAGATCAGAGATGCGCTCAGACCTTGCGTTGTGGCCGCGCGCCAGCACGATCGGCGCGAGCAGCACGCAGAGGGCGATGATCATCGGAGCGATAGAGATCGCCACAAGCGCATCCGCGTGACCGTGGAAGAGGGGAACAGACCTGAACATCACAACGCCCAACACGGCAAGTGCCATCAGGTTCAGGAGTGTCTGGGAAACGATGGTTCCCAGCACGGCCGGGAAGGTCACCCTTGGATCGCCTGCTCGGCGGGCGACGATCACTGCTCGGGCTGGCTCACCGAGGCGGGCTGGCAGGGTCGCTGACATCAACACGCCAATGAATGTTCCCCTCATCGCATCCATCAACTTCAGGCCAGCGTCTGGAAGGGCGGCCTTCAGCGTGGCATCCCAGGCCACCGCCCTGAAGACCATTGAGGAACACATCACCCCCAATCCAGCTAGGACAAGGGAGGGCTTCGAGTGGATCAGGGCTGACACGATGCTGTCCAGTCCGATGCGGCTGAGGGCAAACAGTGAGGCGGCAACGGCCGTGCCTGACGCGACTGCGATTACGCCCCTGCGGACTCTTGCTCGGATACGCGCACGGCGCCGCTCTGGCGTGTCGTCCGGCGGCGGAGTCCGGCGCGGGGACACAACGGGGCCAAGGTCTGATGGCAGTGAGCCGATCGCGACACCCACACGCTCACGCAGGGTTACAGGCTCAGGGTGCTGCAGAGCAGTCGCATAGACATCTGTGACTTGGCTGGCGACACGGTCCCATGAGAACCGCTGTGCGCTTTGCCATGCGGACTCACTCAGCCGGGCAATCTGTTCGGCGTCATCGCCAAGGTCCCTGAGCGCAAGTGCCAGCGCAACTGGGTCTCCTGGTGGGACAAGAATCGAGTCAACCCCGTCAGTCGCCACATCCCGGTAGCCAGCAATGTCGGAGGCAACCACTGGCGTTCCGGCTGCAAATGCCTCTGTCAGCACCATGCCAAAGCTCTCCCCTCCCAAGGATGGTGCGCAGAGTAGATCTGCTCTTGCCAGCTCGCTCAGCTTCCGCTCGTCGTCCACCTTGCCAAGCGCCCTGATCCCAGCATGGTTGTGGAGCAGCGGCTCGAGCTGTTCCCGCGTCACGCCGACAAGCGTCAGCTCCACATCCGAATGTCCTCTCAGTGCCTCGAAGGCCCGGAGCAGAACAGAAAGTCCTTTCCGCTCGACTGCCTGACCAATGAAGAGGACTTTCAGCGGTCCCTGCCGGTTGGTGACTGCCGGCGCTGTGTTCCCCACGAGCGTCCCGTTAGGAATGATCGTGTAACGACCACCATAGAAACGCTTTGCGGTCCATTCTGCGGCGTGAGACACCGCAATACGCGCATGTAGGTGGTTTAGGCGCGCCTTGCCGCCCAGAGCCACCGCAACGCCGTTAGAGAGGGAGTTCTCCGCATACGCGTGGAAGGTGCCGACCCGAGCGCCAGCAGGTGCGGTGCATGAGTCCCAGCCAACAACTGGGGCTATTGGCTCATGAATGTGGATTACGTCGAACTTGCCCGCCTTGAGCTCCCTCCGCAGGACAACTAGCCCAGTTGGGTTGATCATCAGATTCGAGACGGCACCGTTGGCGGGCACCCCAGCTGTCCCTCCGACTGGAACAAGCCAGTCCGGAACATCACGAACTTGTGGCTCGGCTCCACGGTGGAAGAACTTCGACTTCCGCGTTGGAGGATCAAGTGGCGCAAATACCCTCACGTCATTCCCAGCTTGAGCAAGGGCACCAGCGAGGCCCTCGACATGGCTCATGACTCCCCCCGGATAGGTCCAGGAGTAGGGGGAAACGACTGCGATCCGCACTCGCCGAGCCTACCAGCGCAGCCGGGCTGCCCCACCGCACAGGGCAGCGCGCCCGGTCCGAAAGAGGGGCTTGTCTATCATTCCCCTAACCCCATGCCAAGCCGCCACGCCGTCAAATTCACATTCCTCAAGGTAGACCCCGCATGGCGGCGCCTGCCCGACGAGGAACGGGCCGAGCACAAGCTGGAGTTCATGGCTGCCTGCGCTGACTTCGCCGATGGACACCTGCTCCGCGCCTACTCCACAGTTGGCCTGCGTGGTGATTGCGACGCGCTGATCATGACTCAGGCCGAGAACATGGAACGGATCCACGAGTTCCATGTTGTCCTTAACCAGAGCGGACTGATGAAGTGGTGTGAGATCCCGTACTCGTACCTAGCGATGACCAAAGAGTCGGAGTACTCAGACGAGGAGCGTCTAGAGCTACGCGAGGGACACTCCAAGTACCTCTTCGTCTATCCATTCGTCAAGACGCGCGAGTGGTACGCCCTGCCTGCTGACGAGCGCTGGAGAATCATGCAAGAGCACATCACAGTAGGCCGCGAGTTCCCCATGGTTGACCTCAACACCACCTACTCCTTCGGCCTTGATGACCAAGAGTTTGTTGTTGCCTTCGAAGCCGATAACCCAGCCGACTTCCTTGACTTGGTTCAGAAGCTCAGGACCACCGAGTCAAGCCTCTACACCAAGCGCGACACGCCAACCTTCACCTGTGTCGCCGGCTCACTTGAGCGCGTGCTGGGAACACTTGATGGCGAAGTCGTAAGCAGCTAACCCAAAACAGGACCTTCCAGATGAGCAAGATCACAACTGACGCACCAGACCCCAACGAGATCCTCGACATCACCGTGATCGGGGCCGGTCCAGTCGGGCTCTCCGCCGCATTCTGGGCTGGGATGCGCGAGGCCTCCGTTCGTGTCATTGACTCGCTCCCTGAACTTGGTGGGCAGCTGACCACGCTCTACCCAGAGAAGTGGATCTTCGATGTTCCCGGCCACCCAAAGGTGCTTGCCAAGGACCTCGTGGAACAACTCCGAATCCAAGCCCTAGAGCAGTTCGATGTTCCAGTTCACCTTGAGACCACTGCCGAGCAGATCAGTTGGGAAGAGGACGCGGATGGCAAGATTGTGGTGCTCCACACCGACAAGGGTGAAGTTCGCTCGCGCGCACTTGTAATCGCCGGTGGCCATGGCGCTTTTGAGCCCAAGAAGCTCCCCGGCTTTGACATGGACCCATGGGAGGGACGTGGCGCCCATTACATCGTTGGCGAGAAGAAGGTCTTTGAAGGCAAGAAGGTCCTGATTGTCGGCGGTGGCGACAGCGCCTTTGACTGGGTCCTCAACCTGCTTGACACGGCCGACGAGGTCACCCTCGTTCACCGGCGCGAGGGCTACCGGGCCCACGAGGCGACGATCGCCCAGGTCATGGCTCACGCCGAAGCGGGCCGAGTCAAGATGCGGATCCCCTATGAGATCTCACACATCGAAGGCGAGGACGGCGTGGAGAAGGTCCACCTGTCAGTCGTCGGTGACGAACCTGGCGACACGCTGATCGAGGAAGCAGACGCAGTTCTCCTTCAGCTCGGCTTCAAGACTGCACTTGGACCACTCAAGGACTGGGGCTTTGAGGTCCAGAAGGGCGCAATCGTTGTTGATCCCCTGATGCACACCTCGCTGGACCATGTTTGGGCTTGCGGGGACATATCCACATTTGAGGGCAAGCTGAAGCTGATCGCCACAGGGTTTGCCGAGTCGGCCATTGCCGTTGCGCAAGCCGTCCACACAATCAGGCCTGACACGAAGATTCAGCCGAAGTACTCGACCAACACCGGAGTTCCGGGTGCGGTCGAAGGTCAGGCTTAAGAGCCCGACCGGACCAAGCTCAGACTGCTGAGACCTGTTCCTCTTCTTCCGCAACGCGGAAGGAGGAACCGCAGCCACAGGCTGCAACAACATTCGGGTTCTCAACCTTGAACCCGGCGCCTTGAAGGCCGTCTACGAAGTCGATCACAGAGCCGCGCACGAAGTCAAGGCTCTCGCCGTTGATCAGGAGCGTGATGCCCTGCTGCTCAACAACCTCATCACCGTCGCGCTTCTCGTCAAACGCAAGGACGTACTGGAAGCCAGAGCAGCCACCGCCCTTAACCCCAACGCGGAGGCCATCAACTGCTGAGTTGGCCTGCTGCTGGTCGAGGAACTCGCGGATCTTGCTTGCGCCTTGTTCGGTAACGGTGATCATTGGTTTGGATTGTATCGCCGATTGGCATGGATTCCCATTTCAGCTCCGATTCTCATCATTGGTCGCTAATCTCACAGCCATGGCCCTTGACCCACTTCCCGTACTTAACGACCCAAGTCCCGACGAACTGCGCGAGCGGATCGAAGCGGCAATCCCCGATTCTCGTGTAACTGAGGCCGACGGCGACGGGCATCACTTCCGGGTGACAGTGATCAGTGACAGTTTCGAAGGTGTGTCAAGAATCAACCGTCATCGCACAATCAATGAAATCTTCGAAGGCGAACTGGGTGGTCGCATCCACGCGCTTTCGATCAGCTGCCAAACATCCGAGGAGGCAAAGTGAGCGAAACAGAAGCAAACCCACTGCGTGAGGCGATCGCTGGAGCAATCGCTGAGAAGGAAGTGCTCCTGTTCATGAAGGGAACCCCCGAGGCCCCAATGTGCGGTTTCTCGGCTCGGACCGTTGCAACGCTCGAGGCTCACGAGGCAACCTTCTTCTCTGTTGATGTACTCCCAGACCCTCGCATCCGCGAGGAACTCTCAGCTATTTCCAACTGGCCGACAATCCCTCAGCTGTTTGTGAAGGGTGAACTCGTTGGCGGCTGCGACATCATCACCGAGATGGCTGACACCGGCGAACTGGCAACAGTTCTTGGTGTCAAGGCCCCAGCCCAACCAGCAGCCAAGGCTCCTGAGACGGTTCAGGCACCACCACTGACCATCGGGGACGCAACCGCAGAGTAGGACTCAGCTGGTCGACTTCTCGGCGTTGATCCATTCGAGGATCCGCCGGGAGTCACAGAGTGCTTGCCCGTTCATCTCAAGCACGGGTACGGCGCGCTGGCCGGTCAAGCGCAGGACATCATCGCGCTTGCCTTTGCTCAACGGTGCTCGTACTGTTTCAAACTCAATTCCCGCCTTGCGCAGTCCACGGGCGACCTTGCCGCAAGCGCAGAGATAGTCAGTCGGGACGGGACAGCGGTGAAGGACTGCTTTCGATTCGCTCATGGTCGCACGACACTAACCGCTGACTCGGTTCGCCTTGCCACGCCGCCGAGCAGACGCAGTCCAATGTTCTGTCGAGACCCGGGTGCCGCAAGCGCGTCGCCCTCTCGCTCTCTCCACCACGCAACCGTGTTCTCGAGAGTTTCCTCATGCGGGGTCTGAGTCCAACCCAGGTCTCGCTTGGCTCGGGTTGAGCGGTAGGCCCAACGCTGACTGGCTAGGAAGATCTCCGTGCTGGTGACAATCGGGCGTCCCGGGAGCCGTTCCGCAGCCGCCGCGAGCTGCTGGGCAACTGGGACAGGCAGCCTCAGGGAAGGCGGCTCAACCCCGCTGATACGGCCAAGGTCAGCGAAGAGTCGTGTGAGGGTGAAGTTGCGTCCGCCAAGGATGTAGCGCTCGCCAATGGCGCCCTTCTCAGCGGCGAGGATGTGGCCCTGGGCAACATCGCGAGCGTCAACAACGCAGAGCGTCCCGTCAACATAGGCGGGGATGTCACGCCTCAGGAACCGGCGCACCACATCGGTTGACGACCGGCGCCAGTCACCGCGACCAAAGACTTGGCCTGGCATGACAATCACGAGTGGCAGGCCCTGAGCCGCAAGTCGCAGTGCTTGGACCTCCGCTTCCAGCTTGCTCTCCGGATACGCAAGGTTCATGCCCCGCAGGCCATCAATCTGAGTCTCATCGGCGGTAACGCCATCCGGCGCGGGCCCCAGCGCGGAAACCGAGGATGTGAGGACTGCCTTCTCCACCCCAGCTCGCAGCGCTTCGCCCATCACCACGCGCGTGCCCTCAACGTTGACTCGGAAGTAGTCCTCCCTTGTGGCCCTCAGGGAGGTCACGCCGGCGACATGGTAGACATGACTAACGCCCTTCATTGCACGGCGGATCGCGCGGCGGTCACCAACATCGGCGAGCACTGAGGAAACCTCTAGACCCTCAAGCGGTTCGTGCGGAGAGTCGGGCCTAAGAGTGACTCGTACCTCCTCGCCGCGCTCAACTAGAGCACGCACAAGGTGATGTCCGATGATGCCCGTTCCGCCGGTGACGAGGTGAATGCCCATGTCGCGCAGGGTATCGCGGCTGGTAGGTTCTGGTGTATGGCCAAAGTCACTGTTGTTGCCGATACATGTCACTACCTCCAACCCGCGCTGATTAAGCAGTACGGGATTGAGCAGGTCTCACTCCACGTTCTGCTCCCAGATGGCACGGAGCGCAAGGACTCTTCCTACAACGGGGACTACACGGAGTACTACGACATTCTCAGTTCGTCCCCAACCCTTCCGACGACCTCCCAGCCATCCCATCAGGACTTTCTCGATGTCTGGGAACCGATCCTTGACCGTGGTGAGGACATCCTTGCCATGCACCTCTCTGCTGACCTGTCGGGCACCTTTGCCGGCGCCCAAGCCGCGCGCGAGTCACTCGGCGACCGCGGCAGCAGAGTCACCGTCGTCAACACCCGGTCAGTAGCTGGCGGAGAGGCCCTTGTTGTCCTTGCTGGCGCCGCGGCAGTCCGCGCCGGTATGAGCGCTTCAGCAGCAGCTGAGCACGCAACCGCAGCCCGGGCACAGATGAAGATCTGGTTCGCCGTTGACACGCTTGAGTACATGGAGAAGGGCGGGCGTATTGGGGCTGCCGCAGCATGGCTTGGCACTGCGCTCAAGATCAAGCCAATCCTCACATTTGAGGACCAAGTTGAACCAGTTGAACGGGTGCGGACATCAAAGCGCGCACTTGAGCGGATGTCTGAATACCTCCAGACACTCAAGGAGAGCGGCGCGGACACTTGGCTTGTGCAGCACATCACAGCTCACGAGCGAGCCGATGAGCTTGTTCAGCGTGGTATTGAGATCTTCGGCCATGAGCCAACAGTCCTCTCGGAAGTTGGGCCGGTCGCCGGGACCTACCTTGGTCCTGGCCTCTTAGGGGTCGGCGGCATGCCGTCCTCCTTCATGAACCCTTAGCGGGAGCGTCTAGCCGCGGCGGCGACGGCGCCGACCGAACAGCGCGCTGCCAACAGCAGCGATTCCGCCACCGATCACAAACCCTGCAACGGCAGCAGCTGCGGCCGCTTCGGGGCGATGCTCGTTGAGATGCCCGCGCCAGTCGGCAAAACGGACAACCTCGCCGCGCAGCTTGACAATCGAGACCGCAAGCTCTTGCCGGCCTGCTTCGATCTGTGCGCGAATCTCTTCTGGTGAACGCCCGTTGCTCATGGCTTGTTCTCCCGCTGGGTTGGTGCGGGGGAAGCGACCGTCTCACCCTGGGAGGCCGTCGTGACCGTCTCGCGGATCAACCGTGCCTCATCGATTGCCATGCTCGGAGCAGGCTTGGACCCGGACTGGAGCCAACGGTAGGCCAGGTAGCCGGCAACACCGGCAAGGACGAAGAGCATGATCGCGACGAACAGGAACCCGCCCCAATAGTCATCGGAGCCAAACAGCAGCTGCCAGGCGGCCCATGCGATTGACTGAAGCAGGAAGAGCAGCCCGGTGAGTGCGAACACACCCGCTGCGATACCAACAACAAGGCCGCGTGAGAACTTCTCAACCTTGACGCGAATTTCAGCCTTAGCGAGTTCGATCTCCTCGCGGACTAGACCTACTGCGTGGTCAGAGACCTGCCCAATTGCTTTGGCAAGCCCTTCCTGTTCTGCTGGTGAGTCAGCCACGGAAGATCCTTCTCAGGATTCGAGCGGCAACAAAGCCACCGGCAAGGGACGCAAGGACAATGTGCTCAGGGTTTGGGTCAACAGCCGCAGCAGGGGCTGAGCTGGTGCTGGGTTCACCCTCGGGTGGAGTGGCTGGCGCAGGGTCTGGGACTGCGCGGATAGCTGGCTCAGGAGCAGGGGTTGGGGCGGCAGCTGGCTTGACAGGTGGGACATCCTGCGCCGGCGTTTGCCATGCCGGAGTCGCAGCAGCTGGATGGTCAGCAGTTGGCTGCTCGCCACCAACAGGAGTCCAGTCACCGGTGGCGTTGAACTGCCCTGCCGCGGTTGCTGGTGCCACTTCGGCAGCCTCAGTCTCGTCAGTCTTTTTGCGCTTCCAGGCCATTAGTGGTTCTTGGGCGGCTCGCCGCCGATAAACCTGCGCCAGACAAATTCGGCCACGCGCTCAGTGACAATGCTGAACACAAAGCCAATGCCGGCAAGCAGGCCAGTCCACATAAGTCGTTGGGTGAGTTCGTTTTCTTTCATCTGAGTCGATTACAGCAGAGTTAGCGGCTTCTGTGGATCAATGTGCGGGCATGCCCAGACCGCCACACACGGTCTCGACGATGAATGCGGCGGCTCGGTCGAAGTCCTCTTCCTGTGATGGCATCAGGTCAAAGATCCATCCGGTCAGTACCTGCTCGGTTGCCCCGTAGAAAGCGAGGGCTGCGTAGTCAGCGGCGATCTCATCACGCAGCTCCCCAGCCTTCTGACCGCGACGCACGATCTCCGCGATCAGGTTGTAGGCCTCACGGATTTCCTCAAGGTGTGTTTTGCCAAAGGTGTTGACCGCACGGGTTACCTCGACAATGATGACCTTCATCAGATCAGGGCCGTAGTGGTAGGAGTCAACGATGAACTGGGCAACAAGAGCAAGCTTGTCGCGTGCTGGGATGTCCTCATCGGCAGTCTGAGCAATCATCGTTACAAGGAGCTCCCAGCGTTCGCTGAATAGCTCGTCGAGGATGGCCTCTTTGCTGTCGAAGTAGTGGTAGACCAGACCGTGGGCGACACCGGCTTGATCGGCGATGTCACTGATACGCCCTGCGGTGAAACCTTGGCGCGCAAACACATGGATTGACGCCTCAAGAATCTTGAGCCGTTTTTCGGCAGCAGCATCAGCCCGCGAGCTCATCCATTCCCCCTCATCGCTTCAAAGGATGCCGCATTGCGGCGCAAATCGCTCATCGGCAATGCTTCTCTCGCCGCTGCTCGGTCCTCGGCCTCAAGCTCTGCAAGTGCCATTGAGTACCCGTGGGGTGCCCGGTCGAGCACCTTCCCCCATGGCGACACGATCATTGAGTTCCCGCCCGAGGGCCGGCCGATGCCGTCGCTGCCATTCTGGTTGGCGGCAACTATGTGGCATCCGTTCTCAATCGCACGGGCCCGCAGCAGTACTTCCCAGTGAGCATCAGTAGTCACCTTCGTGAACGCAGCTGGCAGCACGAAGACTTCAGCGCCAGCCCCCGCGAGGTTGGAGAACAGCTCCGGGAACCGAATGTCAAAGCAGATCGCCATGCCGATGATTGTGCCGTCAGCGGTCTCGCTCAACACCGGTTGGTCACCAGGAGCGAAGGCCGCGGATTCCAGATAGTCGCGCCCGCCAACGCTTGCGTCAAAAAGGTGGATCTTGCGGTAGACGGCCTTTGCTGCCCCATCGGGACCAAAGTGGATTGAGGTGTTGGACAGCAGGTCAGTCCCCGCTACCTGCTCGGCAAACGATCCTGCGATTAGGTCGATTTTTAGTTCCTCTGCCAGATCGGAAGCCATCGACATGGATGGCCCGTCGAGGAGTTCTGCGCCTTCGCGGGTCGCATCATCGTCTGTGAGTAGCGGCCACTTCTCTGGCAGGACAACAAGCTTGGCCCCATCCTTAGCAGCTGCGCGAACACCATCTTCGGCCGACGCGAGGTTGGCCGCATGGCTTGCGTTGGATTCCAGTTGGACGGCGGCGGCTCTCACGGTCACCGAGCCTACCTACGGGCGAGCCTCCCGGCTTGGGGCGTAGGCTGCACCTGTGGGCAGCGCACCAAACTTTGTCGCTTACCGTGGCACTTACGGCGCAGAGCGGCCAGAGGCGATCGCCAGCCTCAAGCTTCCACCAGCTAAGGCGCCACTACTTCGAGGAGCCCGACCCCGCAAGGTCTGGCGTTACGTGGCGATCCACGCCGAGTCCCTGCAGATCTGCGCGGCAAAAATCTCAATCGGACCCCTTGACCATGTCTTCTGGGCAATCTGGGACCGCGAGACCCAAACCCTGCACGAGGGCAAACACAACTGGGCCCGAGGAGTCCAAATGCCCGACGGTCGGCTGCTAATCCGCGACAAAGGAATTGAGGCTGAGTTTTCCCTCGCTGAGGTAGACGGGATCGAGACCGTCACCCCCGTGGGAAACAGCTGGACTTGGACTCGCAAACAGGGCGGCATCAACGCAACCGGGCATGTGAGACTGAACGGCAGGGACACTCAGATCTCAGCGCCCGCCATCATTGATGACTCCGCCGGCTTTCATGCCCGGCGGACCGACTGGCGCTGGTGCAGTGGGGTCGGCACAAACACTGCCGGCCAGGCCGTGGCATGGAACTTTGTCAACGGCATCAACGACGACCCTGCCGGCAGCGAACAGACCGTCTGGGTTGACGGCGTTGCCCACGCGGTTGACCCCCTGCTAATCGCAACCGACCTAAGCCACGTCCAGTTTGCCGACCAATCCCAACTTGACTTTCATCAAGAGGCAGTGCGCGGTCACACGCAGAACCTCGTGCTCTTGAAGTCCCAGTACTCCCAGCCATTTGGCACCTTCAGCGGCGACCTTCCCCACGCTGGTCGGCTGAAAACCGGCTTGGGCGTAATGGAGAGCCATTCAGCTCTTTGGTAGGCCGAGGGGAGTATCGTGCTGGCCATGAAGCCAATTACCCAGACTCTCCGTCCACTCGCACTCGCTGCCGCACTACTCGCCCTCGGCCTCGCAGCTCCCTCCGGGGCAGCGGCCTACAACACGTTCACGGGAGTCGGTTCCGTCAACAGCATTCACTTTGGCAGCGTCCTCGTACCACTCCCCGGCGGGAAGGCATTCCTCTTGGGAGGCAATCTGTGGGGAGATGACAACAAGCGATATGGGGAAGTCTTCAGCTCAAGCACGAACACATTTAGCTATACCGCTGGCGTGTCAACGAACACCAGCATCTTCGACGGCAGCGTCGGGGTGGCTCTTCGTCCGGTATCGCCGTCAACGACCGGAAAAGTCCTAATAGCGGGTGGACAATCCGGAGGAGATGGTCTTTTTGCCGAACTGTTCGACCCTACAACCGGCCTGTTTGCGTCAACAACAGGGCAAATGACTTACGAGCGCATTGACGCCAATCCAACTTCTGCTCTTCTCCCTAATGGCAAGGTGCTGATAGCGGGTGGTAAAACAGCCCTCGGAGCCACCCCCAAGACCGCGCAGCTCTACAACCCAGTCAACTCAACCTTTACAGCCACCGGTTCAGCGGAAACTGCGCACCTCTATGGGACCGCAACAGTCCTCGCTGATGGCAAAGTCCTCCTCGTAGGAGGCTTCGATGACGCGTGGGCCTTTATGACCTCCGCTGAGCTCTACGACCCAACTACTGGGGTGTTCACCGCCACGACACCACTTCCGGTGGGACTAGCGGGCCAGAGCGCGACCCGGTTGGCCAATGGTAACGTCCTCCTCACGGGTGGATATATCGATGGACTCGGGGCAACAACCCGTGCCTACCTCTACAACCCTGTCACCAAGATTTGGTCTCGGACTACGGGCGATATGACACGAGTACATCTCAACGCCCCAGCAGTCCTGCTGCCTAGCGGCAAGGTGTTGATTATCGGTGGTGACGACGGAGGCGACCCAGCCACCCCCACCTCGAGCACAGAGCTCTACGACCCGAGGACCTCAACATTCAGCCTTAGCGGTCCCATGTCAATCGCTCGAAACTATGCCCGCGCAGTGCTACTTACCACCGGCAAGGTGCTGGTCACCGGCGGAAAGACTAATGGTGGTGTCGAATTCCCAACTGCCTCAGAGATCTACACCCCCACCCCAATTATCCCCGGCAAGCCAACCGTTAAGTGGGCAACCGACAAGAGGAAGCGCCTTGTAACTGCCACCGTCAACCTTGTTGTCGGTACCACCTACAAGCTGACAGCCAAACTCGGTCGCAAAACCAAGACCGGTAAGTGCAAGACCAAGGGAGCCAAGGTCACCTGCACCCTCGCACCAGGCAAGGGCAAGTGGGCGTTCTCGATTACGCCTAGCAACGCCGGTGGCAACGGCACAGTCAACGGCAAGGCAATCAAGCTCTAGCCCAGGAAGGAGCCGGTGGCGCCGTCAGGCGTGCCGGCTACTGAGCCAGCTTCCTTCAGCGCTGCAATGCGGTCCGCGTCGTAACCGAGCTCTGCGAGCACCTCATCCGTGTGCTCGCCAAGGCCTGGGCCTGGCAGGCGGTCGGTGTCCGCAGGAGTCTCTGAAAACTTAACTGGCGCGCCAAGCAACCGGACGGGTTGCTCAGCGCCTGGCTGTGTCAGAGGCGCGACCATCTTGCGAGCTCTGACCAGATCAGATTCCAGCGCTTCGTCCAGCCCAAGCACCGGTGTCAGGCAGCAGTCGTGAATAGCTGCGAATGCTTCCCACTCATCACGGGTGCGCGACTTGAAGATCTCCACCACCTCTTGATGAACAGCCGACCCAACAGGCTCAAACTGCTTCTCCACAAGGTCAGGTCGCTCGACGCCTTCACAGAACGCGCGCCAGAACTTCTCCTCCAGTGCGCCGAGGGCAACATGGCCGTCCGAGCAGGCGTATGGCCGGTAGCAAATCAGTGACCCGGCTAGCTCCACTCCGCCCCGCTTGGGCGATGCTCCTTCGAGCAGCGTCTTGGCCGCTGGCATGGCAAGCCATGAGAGTCCGCCGTCAAACATGGAGACATCGACAAACTGGCCTTTGCCGCTCGCGTCGCGTGCTCGCAACGCGGCGAGAATGCCGAAGGCCGCCATCAAGGCACCGCCGCCAATGTCTGCGATCTGCCCTGCGGACTGAACGGGCGCACTGTCAGCATCGCCCGTGAGGCCGAGCAGGCCAGCCTGGGCGAGATAGTTCATGTCATGGCCGGCAGCCTCGCGCTGTGGCCCATCCTGGCCATAGCCACTGATTGCGCAGTAGACAAGGCCAGGGTTGATCTCTTTGAGAACGTCGTAGCCAACGCCAAGTCTGTCGAGCACACCCGGGCGGAATGACTCCAAAAGGACGTCGGCATCCTTGACGAGGTCGAGGAGGACCTGCTTGCCGCCATCACTCTTTAGGTCAATGCGGATCGAGCGCTTGTTGCGGTTGAGAGAAAGGAAGAGTGCGCCGCCAGCCGAGTGTTCAACACCCGGGTAGTGCGGTGGTGCCCAGCGGACATAGTCGCCCATGCCCGTGTCCTCAACCTTGAGGACGTCAGCGCCGTAGTCGGCGAGCAGCAGCGAGCAGAACGGGCCTGGCAGTAGCCGCGCAAGGTCGAGGACCTTAATTCCGTCCAGCGCACCGGCAGCCATGGCTAAGGCTTAACCCCTGCGACTTCGCGCTTGGGTGTGTCAAGCATTTCGCGGGCTTGGGCAACCGTTGCGACTTGGCGGCCTGACGCGGTGACCATCTCTGCAGCCTTGGCAACAAGTTGGCCGTTGCTTTCAACCATCACGCCGTCGGGGAGGTAGAAGTTGTCCTCAACACCAACCCGGATGTTGCCACCGAGCCTGAGGCTGGCTTCAAGCAACTCCCACTGTTGACGGGACACGCCGATGACACCCCAGTTGTGTTTTACGTCTGGAATTTGGTCACGCATGTGCTCCACGTTCTTGGCGTTGGGGCGAATGCCGCCGGTTACGCCCATCACGCAGCTGACCTGAAGTGGCTCCTTGAGAATGCCCA